>Ga0105247_10000906_pt1 | contig 22300 bp, 20 predicted proteins | sample KBSS24metaG_FD_81519 | JGI IMG/M metagenome (GOLD analysis project Ga0105247, IMG submission 81519) | Switchgrass rhizosphere microbial communities from Kellogg Biological Station, Michigan, USA - KBS S2-4 metaG | ecosystem: Host-associated > Plants > Roots > Rhizosphere > Soil | place...
CTGATGACTTAACTTTGATAAACATGTGGCAAACGTTTTAAAAAATTAAATCGTTTCCTGGGGTGAGACCTTACCGTGGAGCTTCAATGATATGGATGATAATAACGGGAAACCAATATAGCAAATAGATTTTGTAAATTCCAACAATATGAATGAATTAATTGCAATCTCAGCACTGATCGGAGACAGAACTTATCGTATAAAGATTCAACCGGAAGACGAAGAAGTGGTAAGAAAACGGATAAAAAAAATCAATGATAAGATCATTGAATTCAAAACCCAATTCGCCGGAAAAGATATGCAGGACTACATTGCAATGGTATTGATCTGGTTCTCCACTGAACAAACCGAGGCGGTGGCCGCGGATGTAGAGAAGGAAGATTTTTCAGCCCAACTTAATTCTATTGAAAAATTGCTGGATAGCCATTTAAATGGCAATTAATATTATACTACTAAGGTCAAAACTAATGCTAACGGCTTGTAATTTCATGCATTAGCCCGTGTTTTGTATCTTCGTCATTACGCCGGTGCAAACTGGGTATCTGTAATATGAAATTATCATTAACTCTCGTCCAACCGCCGATACATGTTGCCTTATTCCGGGGTTATCCGGACGGGAAAAATTTTATGGAACCACTAAACGAAAAGATTCATGGATCCGAACATCATACCTATAATAGTTGGAGCAGCTGCATTGATCGTTGGCATTATAGCGGGTAAGCTAATATTTAATAAAAACACCCGTAAAAAAGTAGAAGAAGCCGAAATCCAATCCCAGTCAATCCTTAAAGAAGCTGAATTAAGAGCCGAAACTATCCGGAAAGAAAAAGAGTTGGAGGCAAAGGAAAAATTTGTCCAGATGAAGGCTGCTCATGACAAAGAAACCCTCGAAAGAAACCGGAAAATAAATGATACAGAAAACCGCATCCGGCAAAAGGAGCAATCTATTAATCAAAAAGAAAATAACCTTGATAAACAGATCAAGGAAAATGAGGCTATCAAAGAAAATCTTAACCGGCAGATCGAACTGGTAAATATTAAAAGAACAGAATTAGAAAAACACCAGGAAGAGCATATCCGTCGCCTGGAAAAGATAGCAGCTCTTTCAGCCGAAGAAGCAAAAGCTCAGTTAGTGGAAAGTCTTAAAAACGAGGCTCAGACCCAAGCTCTGGGTATTCAACAGGAAATAATAGATGATGCTAAACAAAAAGCAAATAAAGAAGCCCGTAAGATCATTATTCAAACAATACAACGTACAGCTGCGGAACAAGCGATAGAAAATTCTATTACTGTTTTTAATTTGGAAAGCGATGAAATAAAAGGCCAGATCATTGGTCGTGAAGGCCGTAATATCCGTGCTATTGAAGCTGCAACAGGTGTTGATCTTATTGTAGATGATACTCCTGAAGCCATTATACTTTCATCCTTCGATCCGCTCAGAAGAGAAATTGCCCGGCTAAGTTTACAAAGACTTGTTGCTGATGGTCGCATACATCCGGCCCGTATTGAAGAAATAGTTGAAAAAACAAAAAAGCAGATTGAAGACCAGGTAATGGAAATCGGGGAAAGAACTGTGATTGAAATGGGCATTCATGGTTTGCATAAAGAATTGGTTAGAATGGTTGGGAGAATGAGGTTCCGCTCATCTTACGGTCAAAACCTATTAATGCATAGCCGGGAAACAGCAAATCTTTGCGGCATCATGGCATCCGAATTAGGATTGAATGCAAAGCTAGCTAAAAGAGCGGGCCTCTTGCATGATATTGGTAAAGTGCCTGATGAAGAAACTGAATTAAGCCACGCATTACTCGGTGCCAAATTAGCCGAGAAATATGGAGAAAATCCTGCTGTAGTAAATGCCATCGGTGCTCATCATGACGAAATGGAAATGCTTTTTGTTATCTCGCCAATCGTACAGGCATGTGATGCCATAAGCGGTGCAAGACCCGGGGCCCGTCGTGAGATAATGCAACAATACCTCAAAAGAATTAAGGATCTTGAAAATCTTGCTTTAGCATATAATGGAGTTGAAAAAGCTTATGCTATACAGGCAGGCCGTGAACTCAGGGTGATCGTGGAAGCCGATAAAGTGACTGATCAGGATTCTGAAAAACTCTCATTTGAAATAGCGCAGAAAATTCAAACAGAAATGACCTTTCCTGGGCAAATAAAGGTTACAGTGATCCGGGAGAAGAGAGCTGTGAATGTAGCCAGATAACAGATAAATGCTGGAAATTAGGTAGTCAGATAAGGTTTTCTTTTTATCCAAATTAATCAGTTCAACTATTCCTAATTCCCTGTCTTACCCCTATCTTTGCAGCCCGTTAAAAAATCAGAGTTATGAACGCTATTGCATACGTACATGAGCAATTGACTGGCAAAAAGGATTTTCCCCAGTTTAAGCCCGGTGATAATATTACAGTAAATTATAAAATAATTGAGGGTAATAAAGAAAGGATCCAGTCATTTAAAGGAGATGTTATAAAAAAGCAAGGCTCTGGTCATACGGCCAGCTTCACGGTTCGTAAGATATCGGATGGCGTAGGCGTTGAAAGAGTTTTCCCTTTTTATTCTCCAAATATCGAATCTATTGTATTGAATAAGACGGGGAATGTGCGTCGTGCTAAATTATTCTACCAGCGCAAGCGTAGTGGTAAGAGTGCAAGAATACGTGAAAAACGTATGACAACAGAAACTGCAGCAGCAACTGCTGAATAAAATAAATAGTTTAAAGAGTAATAGCTTCCTCCTGGAAGCTATTTTTTTTTTTTGGTTTCGTTGGCAAATTAATGTTGGGATGCTCTGTTGTTACCTGTATCTTTGACGTCTAATTTTTCTGATATGATACAACCTACTTTGCTTGGCGTATTGGGCACGAATGAGATCATCATCATACTGATAATTGTTTTGTTGCTTTTTGGTGGCAAAAAAATTCCTGAATTGATGCGTGGATTAGGTAAAGGCGTTCGTGAGTTTAATGACGCTAAAACGAATGTAAAAAGAGAGATCGAAGAAAGTACTACAGATAAAAACTAATAAGTACCCCCACTTCATTTCATTAACCCTTTTTCTTCACGAAAAAAGTAACTGCTTTTGTTTGAATTCTCTTCCATTGAGCAATACCATGCCCAATTACAGGAAGGAAGTATTACCTGTTTACAGGTAGTCGAATATTATCTTCAGTGAATAAAAGCTACTGTTCACCTTAATGCATATATTGAGGTATATAGCAATGAAGCATTGCAAAAAGCAAAACAATTAGATGAGCAAAGAAATTCTGGGAAAACACCAGGTAAATTACATGGAGTTGTTGTTGGGCTAAAAGATGTAATCTGTTACAAAGATCATAAGATCTCTGCTGCATCAAATATTCTTAAAAGCTTCACTTCTATTTACTCTGCTACTGCAGTTGAAAGATTGTTAGCAGAAGAGGCCATTATCATTGGTAATCTTAATTGTGATGAATTTGCAATGGGCTCAACTAATGAAAATTCGGCATATGGTAAGGTGCTAAATGCAATAGATGAAACAAGAGTCCCTGGTGGCTCATCAGGTGGTCCTGCTGTTGCTGTACAGGCGGGTCTTTGCATGATTTCATTAGGAAGTGATACAGGAGGATCTGTTCGGCAGCCGGCTGATTTTTGTGGCATTGTTGGATTAAAACCGACCTATGGAAGAATCTCGCGGTATGGTCTGATAGCATATGCATCTTCATTTGATCAGATCGGGATCTTTGGAAATTCTATTTCAGATGTTGCCATCACACTTGAAGTAATGGCAGGGGCTGATGAATATGACAGCACTGTGTCCGATCTGCCTGTTGACAAATACTCTTTGTACTTAAATGATCCTTCAGAAAAAAAATACCGTTTTGCTTATTTTCAAGAAGCATTAGATCACCCAAGCCTTGATACTGAGATAAGCACTGCGATAAAAAAATTGATCGATAAACTGAAACAAGAAGGCCATGAAGTAAAACCCGTAGAATTTGAATTGCTCGACTATATTGTTCCTGCTTATTATGTCCTCACAACTGCTGAGGCTTCTTCTAATCTTTCCCGGTATGATGGAATAAAATATGGATACCGCACTCCTGAACCTGGCCTCGAGTTGACTGAATTTTACAAACGAACAAGATCAGCCGGTTTTGGCAAGGAAGTAAAGCGAAGGATCATGCTTGGCACATTTGTATTAAGCGCCGGTTATTATGATGCTTATTTTTCCAAAGCTCAAAAGGTAAGAAAGCTTTTATCTGATAAAATACAACTGATTTTCAACAAAGAATCTGCCAGTGACCGGGGATATGATTTTATATTATTGCCCTCCTCTCCTACTACTGCTTTTAAAGCAGGTGAAAAAATGAATGACCCTATTGCAATGTATCTCGCTGATATTTATACTGTCCTCGCAAACCTGGTAGGTGTTCCGGCCATTTCTCTCCCTCTTTTTTGGCACAGTAATGGAATGCCGTTCAGCCTGCAAATAATAGCAAACCGTTTTAACGAGCTATCTTTGCTTCAGGTTTCAGATAAGTTAATGAAAAAGACTCTCAAAGTGCCGGACGGACTAAAATTATCGTGAATTTGATTGGGGGTTCGAAAATAATAGCCGCTTGAGCCTACTCAAAAAAATATTGCTATCTCTCACTAAGGTGATGTTGCTTGTATGTGCCTATGCAGGAGAGCCACAGATGTCGTTAGAATCAATTTCTTATTCCAAAGGTGATACAACTTTCAAAAAAGATTCTGCTATAGTCAATTCTGCGGCAACCATACAAGATCCGAAATCAGGATTTAAAGACCTTTTTGTGACCGCTTCGGTAAGCAATGGAATTAATGTTGCACAATTAAACCCTCTGGCCATCAATTTCGTGCAGGATTATATAGAAAAGTTTGGTAAAAAAATGGAGGATATGAAAGGTTGGGGGAAACCTTATTTCGATATGATGGATGGTATTCTTGAACAACATGGTTTGCCAAAGGAATTAAAATACCTGGCGGTGATTGAATCCCATTTAAAATCAAATGTAAGATCATGGGCTGGTGCCGTGGGTCCCTGGCAGTTTATGCCTGTCACTGCAAGAAATTTTGGATTGAGGGTTGGTCAGTATTATGATGAAAGAACAGATTACTTTAAAAGCACACATGCAGCATCAAGATATCTTACAAGTTTATTCTCAATCTACGGAGATTGGTTGCTTGTGATCGCTGCTTATAATGGCGGGCCGGGAAATGTAAATTATGCCATTAAAAAAAGTGGCAGTACCGATTTCTGGGCTTTACAAAAATATTTACCTGCTGAATCAAGAAACCATGTAAAGAAATTTATCGCCACACATTATATTATGGAAGGTATTGGCGGTATTACAACCTCAACAAAAGAAGAGGCAAAGAATTTATTGCTTAGCAATACTATAGTTAAAGAAGAATTACCGGATGCTAAAATACAAGTTATCACTGGCCGGTATAATTCATTGGTTATGTCGAAATATCTTGCGATGGATATTGTCGCTTTTAATAAAATGAATCCTGATTTTGATAAATTGATTGCCGAAAGCGGCAAATATGAATTGCGGCTTCCTGCTGATAAAATGGATGTTTTTCTTGCAAAGAAATCTGATATCTCCTATGAATCGGTGCAGTTGCTGTTAAAATCTGTAAGTGATACAAATCAGTGAAAGCATTCATTTAAACCTTAATCATACTTTCTTCCCTTGCTAAAAAGAAAATCGTGATAAGATAAACTAATAGTAACCTGGAAAAAGTTTTCCTTTATCAGATTAGCTTTTGTCCTCGCCCTTTGCCCTCCTTCTAATGATAATGCATAAAGCAAATTATTATTAAGTCTTCCTCCCATCCCTACAGTTATTCCAAATTCATTTACCGGTGTGTTATGTACATGGAGGTAAGAGTTGCTGATAAAGCCGCCAACCTGGAAATATTTTTTTTCAACAGATTGTCCCATTTCAACAACATGTTTTGCAAATTCAATTCCGCCCGAGAGGCGGTTACTGTTTGCTAAATGCCATCCGTTACCGTTAATGTTTAAAGGCTGCCAACTTTCATAAGTATAATCAGCAGCAAAGGTTGTTTTCTTATTATGTGTGATTGATAAGCCAGCCCCGAAAGTCTTTGGCAAATAAAATCGATCATTTTTGATGAATTTATCATTCACTACAATTTCATCATTTTCCGTCACAGTCAATGTCCTTTCAGTGCCCAACCTGGTTTTATTAATAAATTTCCCGCCTAATGAAATATCCCATTTTTTATTTATTGCCAAAGAATAAATAGCTCCATACTCAAATCTTGCATTACCAAAATAATCCTGTTGCTTTGTTTCTACCGTATTAGTTGCTACATCATTGATAATTGTTTCTGTTTGATTGATACTGCCAGCAATGATGGAGGATTTAATTCCCAATGACAAATGCTTTCCCAATGAAAAAGCATTTGTCCAGTAATAATCATTTAGTCCCCCATTACCTTCATAGATGGCAAAATAAGTTTCATTGTTACCAATAATATTTTTATTGCCACTGAATTTATAATTCACATTACTGAATTGCCGGAAGCCAACACTGCTCGCCCAAAATTTATTTATTTTCACTGCCAGCGCAATTCCTTTTAACCATAGATCTTTATTGTTCCGGTTGCTTTCACTGACTCCTTCTCCTGAATATTGTACAGTTTTACCAATGGCAGATACATTGAACATATAAAAGCTCCTGGGTAAGCCTGAAATAGAAGCCGGGTTATTATTGATAATAGAATTTGTGGATCGTGTCGCAAGCCCTGTTCCTCCCATTCCACTGGTTCTGTTATACATCCTGTTATCAATATCTCCTATTCCATAAATTGAATAAGGGCTATTCATATTCTGTGAAAGACTTTGCAGCGAAGCAGAACTCATTGTAAATACCAGGATAAATAAAAATTTGCTGTTCATTTTTATTTATTAATTATAAGAGTGGTAAGAAGAAGCTGGGTTTTGAAAAGAGGTTGTTTACTATCACCAATTACTACTCTGTTTACCTGTAAGACATCTTTGTTTTCCAATAAAAAAAATCCTGCATCTGCTACATCGTTGTTTGTTAGCATAGCATTGATATAGGATGTTACGTTGAAACGATAGTAAGTATTCAGGCCGTAGATTTCATCAATAGAAGGAGCTGCATATTGTATGTTATTTAATGTTGAATCAAGCACTTCGGTACCTACCCCATTCGTTCCATTTGTCTGGGCCAGGTATAATTTGGATGGAAGCTTATATTTAAAATTATCATAGGTCTGGCCTATAGGTCGAATAATCAATTCTGCTTTTTGAAGTTTGACGATTTTATCCGTGGCTATAATCCCTTTTATGGATGGAAAGGTCATCTTCAGCAAAACTCCAGTTCCATATTGGGTAAATACCAGGTCATTTGTTTGTATTGAAGAAAATTCTTTTATCCCTGTTGTTGAAGAATATAATGAAGTGCCTGTCCTGTTAGAAACCAGTTGGGTGAATGAATAACTATTTGCTTTTGAGGTAAAATCCACGTATTTATTTTCAGGAAAAGGAATGGTAGTGTGATAATAGATTCGAAGAACCATGTTGCCGTCAGATCCGTTCAGTCCATAAATAGCAGTTGTATCATTATCATTTACAGAAAGCGAAATGCCTTTAAAATAATTTTGAAAATTAACATCGTTGGCAACATCGTCTGATTTTTGCTGTAATTTGTTATAGATCTCTAATCCTTTGGCGCCATCAAGCCTGATAATAATTGAATCATTTTTTGATGGCTGAATTTTCAATTTCTTACTTCCTAATGCAGCAGGTTTAGCCGGAATATCACTGGTATTGTATAAATTATTATTATAAGTATAATCAATAGCCTGGGCAAGTTCATTTACGAAAATCGTTTGAGCAAGGCTTGTATCGCCATAATAATATTTGTTGAGATGAATAATAAAACAAGCCGAATCAAACTGTGAAGTAGAAGCTATATCCACCACTCCGGAAGGAATAGTGATTTGAAAAAAAGGCTTGGCTGAAACAAGCCCCAGGTAAGGGTCTTTATATTTCCCCAATAAAAATGAAGTTGTATTGCCCGTGGCAAATGAATCCAGGATAACGGTTGAAAGTTGTGGCTGCACAGAATCTATATAAACAATATTTGTATAATTATTATCCGGTATGTTACCGAATTCAATATCGTTTCGTGAACACGATAGGCATAAAAGACAAATGGGAATAAAGAGTAAATTGTTTCTGTTATTGGCCATAATTACACTTAATTTTTATTTACTATCGCAATTTATTCCTGCACACAACAGGCAAAACGTTATAGTATATTAAATCGCTTAATTAATCGGCCAATCGGTTTTTTAAACCGATCATTTTATTTTACTGAGAAACAAGTAACAATTGAAAAAAATGAATATAGTTTTATAAGACAGTTTCATCTATGCCCTGCCCCGGTTAGTCTATTTTAAGACCATCTTCTGACAGGTTGCCGATATTTTTAATTAAAATTTATTTATGAGAAAAATGCAGGCATACTTAGCAGGAGGTTTAGTGATCCTTATATCTTTCTTTATTACCCAAAGCTGTGTAAAAGATACCAACAGCGATGACGATGTTATTGGAAACTGGAGCCGCAGTTCTGATTTTGATGGTAATGCAAGGAGTGAAGCTGTCACATTCGTCATTGGCGATTATATTTATTTAACTACTGGTTCTACTGACCGTGATCGTTTTAAAGATCTGTGGGAATATAATCTCACCCGTCAATACTGGTCGCAAAAAGCTGATCTGCCAGGAGTAGCGAGAAATTCTGCAGTAGCTTTTGCAATTGGAAGCAAAGGCTATGTAGGTACTGGCTACGATGGATCGAACAGGTTAAATGATTTTTGGGAATATGATCCATCAGCAAATCAATGGGTGCAAAAAGCTAACTTCTATGGAACCGCCCGCTATGATGCCGTTGGTTTTTCGATAAGCAACAAAGGATATATCTCCTGTGGTTTTGATGGAAATTATTTGAAAGATCTGTGGGAATATACGCCTGGAGCTACTGCTGCTGACCCGGGTACATGGGCTCAAAAAGCAAGCATAGGCGGTACCAAGCGATCTGCCGCTTCAGCATTTGTAATAAATAATAAAGCATATGTATGTTCAGGAAATAATAATGGCTCTGCATTAAATGATCTGTGGATGTATGATGCCTCTTCGGATAGCTGGTCGGAAAAAAGAAAATTAACCAATGTAAGCAGCGATAGTTATGATGATGACTATTCCAATATTGCCCGTTATAATGCTGCAATGTTTGTAATGGGTAATTCTGCTTTTCTTACTACCGGTGAAAACGGTTCCATTATTTCAGACACCTGGATGTATGATCCCGGATCGGATATATGGACAAAAGAAACTTCGTTTGAAGGTGGAGCCCGTACGGGTGCTGCTGCATTTACCTTAAGCAATCGAGGTTTTGTATTAACAGGCAGAAATGGCTCCCTTTCATTTGACAACGCTTATGAGTTCCATCCTTCAGATGAAAAAAATGATAACGATAACTAAGCATAATATAATTGTCATTACCGTTTCGGTTGCTATTGCAGTATCCATACCTTTTATTTATTTAAATAGCAGGAAAAAAAAGACTGACCCGATAGCTATCGGATATAAAACTTTTCATACTGCTGCTGGATGGGGGTATGATATTATGGTCAATAAAAAATTACTCATTCACCAGGAGCATATTCCGGTAATTGAAGAAAAAAGAGGATTTCCATCGGAAACATTAGCAATTAAAACAGCCGGATGGGTCATTAATAAATTAAAAAATAACAAAGCTCCAACATTGACGAAGACTGAGCTTGATCATATTTGCCCAAGAATACTATTTATCTATTAGTAAAAAGTATGAATGAATAACCTATTTGACTCGTTACTGGGCGAAAGAGAAAGGCGAAGTACCTTAAGTGTGGTTCTTATTGTACTTATTCATGCGGCAGGCTGGATTCTTTTCTTTTTATTACCATTTTTATTTTATCCGGTAAGGTTTGAAAATAACAGTTTCATATTTCGGGAAATTATCAGCAAACTGTTTCCCATTGGCCTGTTTTACTTTAATTACTATGTGTTGTTGCCCCTTTTTTTTGAAAAAAGAAAGTTTGCCATATACTTCTCAGTTATATTTATTGCCCTGGCAATTGGATTGGTCCAGGATATTATGATAAGAAACAGTTTCGTAAAAAATCAACGTTTTTTTGGAACCATCGCTTTTGAAAGACCCATGACCGAGTCCGGAAAACCGAATTTTTTTGTTTTCCGTTCAGATTCCGCTTCAGTAAATCTTCCTCCATTGCGTTTCAGAGAATCAACTATTTTCAATATACCACGTGGTATTCTCCTTATGTCAATCAACCGTGTGGGGTCGCTTTGTATTTTATTAATCCTGCTTGGTGGAATGATACGACTTGGGTTTTCTTTTATAAAAAATCAAAATGAAAAAAAATTATTAGAAAATGCTAATCTTAATGCAGAAATAAATTTTTTAAAATCACAGATTAACCCACATTTTTTATTCAACACATTAAATGGTATTTACTCTCTTGCTCATAATCAATCAAACCAAACTGAAACAGCGATCCTGAAATTATCCGATATTATGCGTTATGTGCTGTATGAGTCAGCAATAGAGAAAGTAGAGTTGATAAAAGATATTCAATACATCACGAACTATATTGACCTTCAGCATTTACGTCTTTCATCAAAGGTTACTATTCATTATAAAGTAAAAGGTAATCTTTCCGGGTATTATGTAGCGCCCCTGTTATTAATGTCATTTATTGAAAATGCTTTTAAACATGGAGTGAGTTATTCCAATCCCTCACTTATACAAATTGCAATAACTGTTTTTGAAGAAACATTAACACTGTTTGTAGAAAATCCAATTATTGAAACCGATAGTTTCGCAGGAGGATTGGGATTAAAGAATGTTAACAGGAGGCTTGCATTATTGTACCCCGGAAAACATTCATTGAACATTGTGAATAACGGACGCTTACACATTATAAACCTAAAACTCAATTTACGGTGATTAACTGCTTACTGATTGATGACGAGCCATTGGCTTTGCAGGTGCTTGAAGATTTTGTACGTAAAATCCCTTATTTAAAATTAGCCGGCAAGTTTGAAGAGCCTTTATTGGCTTTACCTCTATTAGAAAAGCAAAGAATTGATTTGCTTTTTTTGGATATAAAAATGCCGGATATTTCAGGAGTGGATTTTTTTAAATCACTTTCTCATAAACCAGAGGTAATATTTACAACAGCGTATAGTGAGTTCGCAATGGATGGTTTTGAATTAAAGGCAATGGATTACCTGTTGAAGCCAATTTCGTTTGAAAAATTTGTTACGGCATGCAACCGGGTAAAGGATTTTTTAGAAGCTAAAAATATAAAAAGCCTCAAAGGCAGAGACTATTTTTTTATTAATGCAGCTCACAAGCTGCATAAAATTTTTTACAACGATATCTTATACCTTGAAGGGTTTAAAGATTATACAAAAATTTATTTATCTAATTCAACATCTCCACTGCTTGTATTGCATAGCCTTAAATATTTCGAAGATCTGTTACAGGAGAATGAATTCATTCGCATTCATCGTTCCTATATTGTTCCTATTCGTATTCTGAATACTATTTCACGCAAAGCGGTAACTATTGGCAGCAAATCATTACCTGTAAGCGATCATTACCGCGATAATTTATTTTCTTCAATTCAGCAAATGGTTGAATGATATGAAATTTATGAACCAGAAAGAAAATTATAGTATTCAGTTATTGATAACTCAAAACTTTTCTTATTGCTTCAGCTTTTAACAGGCATTCCTCCCATTCATTTTCCGGATCGCTATAGAAGGTAATTGCTGAGCCTGCCTGGTATGAAAGATAACCTGAGGATGCATTGTACATGATACTGCGTATAATTACATTAAAATCAAAATCGTCATTTGGAGAAATATAACCAAGTGCGCCTGAAAAGATTCCTCTTTTTGCTATTTCATATTTATCTATTAATTCCATTACTCTTTTCTTTGGAGCACCTGTCATAGAACCCATCGGAAAAGTAGACTTGATAATGTCTGTAAAAGGAATATTTCTCTTCAGCGCCCCGCTCACAGTTGATATCATCTGGTGAACCTGCGGAAAAGAATAAATACCGTACAGCTCCTCAACTCTTACAGTTCCTTCCTCACAGATCTTTGCAAGATCATTACGAACAAGGTCAACGATCATTACATTTTCTGAACGATCTTTTGCACTGCGCCATAAATTATCTTTACTTAATTGATCTGCTCTTTCATTTTGACTAACCCGTTTTGCTGTTCCTTTTATTGGCTGCGATAAAATTTCTTCACCCCGTTTTTTTAAGAATCTTTCAGGGCTTGCACAGATCAGCCATTGATCTTTTACTCTGTATAAAGCTGAAAAAGGATTTGGAGAAAGATCACTTAACCTTTTATAGGCAGCTACCGGGTCGATGGCAGTATGTTCAGCAAAAAACTCCTGGCAAAAATTTATTTCATAACAATCGCCACGAAGAATATGTTGTTTTAATTTATTAACTACAGAGATGTATTCGTCCTTCGTTATACGACCCTTAAGGATTTGCTTTACAGACAAAGAAAGCAGAGTAGCTGTTGATTTATTTATTTCATCAAAAACTTCCTCCGGGTCATCAGCTTCAATGATCATTTCATTTTCATTAAGCTGAATTAAAATTTCCGGTTCAAAGAAAAAAACATCAGGAAATTTGATATCCCCTTTTTTGATAGATGAATGTTTTTCTATTTCATTTTTCAGATCATAACTAAGATGTCCGAATAACCAGCCTGTATGAAGTGAATTCAATTTTTTAATGTTGAGGAACTGTTGCAATTGATCCAAAGCATTGCCTGCATCGGCCTTTATCTTTGACCTTACGCCTGCAGCGAGCAGGCACTCCATTGTGTGCGGCTTTATCTGGTATTGATGATTATCTAAAAAACAAAAAGTGTCGAACCGCTGTGCCCAGTTCAACACTTTTTCTTTGATTAGTTTAAAGTCACCGATTCGGAATGTACCGTTGACTAAAGTTGTTCTATTTAATGTATTGTTCAAAACGCCCCTTTGGGGAATGGGGTTTAATAATCTTCTTCTTCATCGTCATCATAACTTTTATCATTGAAGAGATCTTTGAATTCATCATCTTCAAATTTAAAATCATCATCATCACCAGCTTTTTTTCCGGTAGCGGTGCTGCTTTTTTTGCCTTTTGATTTAGGCACATCAAATTCTTCAAAATCAGGATCCCAGTTTTCCTCTTCTTCTGGTTTTTCCCATTCATCCAATTCCTCTTCTGCTACATCATCATCGTCATCATCTTCTTTGCTCTTTTTAGAAGATGTAACCGCAGTGCCCGCTTTTTTAGAAGAAGCCGTTGTTTCTTCATCATCCATGTCATCGTCATCATCATCTTCTAATTGTTTCTTTGATTTTGAAGACGGCTTTTTTGGAGATCCATTTCCGGGTTCAGGATTTTTTCCTGGTAATTTTTTTTCCTTATCAGATTTAGATGCCATATTCCAACAGGATTATAAGTGTAAAATTTCAGCGAAGTTTTTAATCCGCCAAATTTTTAAAACAATTTTTTTGATTAAAAAATATTTACTTATTCTACCTCAATGATCTGATCACGACCTGGCCCGTTTGAAATGAAATGAATATTTACGCCCAGGTATTGATTAATGAAATTTACATAGGTTTTCATCGTATCAGGCAAGTCGGAATACGATTTTGCTGCACTGGTTATTGTGTTCCACCCGGCAAAAGTTTTATACACCGGCTCCGGTTTTTGTCTTTCCAATTGAAAAGGCACTTCATAGACCTCTTTTCCGGATATTTTATATGCAATACAAACATCTAATTCTTTGAAAGCGTCCAGTACATCAGCCTTGGTCATTACAATTTTAGTTATACCGTTTATCATGCAGGCAAATTGAAGCGCCACAAGATCGATCCATCCGCAACGACGGGGTCGCCCTGTAGTTGCCCCGAACTCATTGCCCATTTTTCTTAACTCCTCACCTATTTCATTATCCAGCTCCGTAGGAAATGGGCCGCCGCCTACCCTCGTACAATATGCTTTTGTAACGCCGATCACATCTTTAATCTGTTGAGGCGCTACCCCTAATCCGCTGCATACACCAGCTGATATAGTATTTGAAGAGGTAACATAAGGGAATGTCCCGAAATCAATATCAAGCATGCTGCCCTGTGCTCCTTCAGCAAGTACCTTTTTTCCCCCTTTTATTTGATTGTTGATAAAATATTCCCCATTGACAATATTGAGTTGCTTTAAAAATTCTAAAGCATCAAAAAATTCTTCTTCCCATGCAGAAATATCTTCCTGGAAGCCAAAATTATCAAGTAGTCGCTGATGTTTTAATCGAAGCTTAATATATGAAGTGGTGAAATTTTTATCCAGAAGGTCACCAACCCTTAATCCATTGCGTCCTGTTTTATCCATATAGGTAGGACCAATTCCTTTTAATGTAGAACCGATCTTTTGATTACCCTTTGAAAGTTCTGCTGCTTTATCCAATGCACGATGTGTAGGAAGAATGAGGTGGGTTCTTTCTGCAATAAAAAGATTTTTTGTAAGATCAACACCAAATGAGGCGACGAGATCACATTCCTTTTTCAGTGTGATAGGATCAAGCACTACTCCATTGCCTATAAGATTGATAACTCCCGGATGAAAAACCCCGGAGGGTATTTGGTGGAGTACTACTTTTTTATCCTTTACATATAAAGTATGCCCTGCATTAGGTCCGCCCTGAAACCTTGCGATAAGATCATAGTCCTTAGCGAAGTAGTCGACAATTTTTCCTTTTCCTTCATCACCCCATTGCAGTCCGAGAATTACATCCACCATAGTTGGTTAAGTTATTTAGTCATGCTGATTTGTAAGTCATATTTTGTCACTTGATAATTCAACGATCCTTTTAACTTATTTGACCAATTTGACTTATTGACGCATTTGACTTTAACGGTGGCAAAAATAAGGTATCGGTAAAAAGAACACTGAATAAATAAAAAAGTCTTTGAAAAATAGGAGAAAATATTTTAGACCGTTTCGATTTAATTAGGAATATCTTCCGTATCATATCGTTCCACCGATTCAATACCGGGAAGATCCATTAAACTTTGGACAAGCTTATCCAACTCTTCCCGGTCATGAACATACAAACGTATATTTCCCTGGAACAATCCTTCTTTAGCTTCAATAGTAAGCGCCCCAATGTTTATTTTTAATTCCCCCGAAATAAGATTGGTTATTTTATTTACCACTCCCACATCATCAAGCCCGATTATTTTTATACCCGTAAGAAAGGAAATTTCTTTATTCTTTGCCCATTTTGTTTTTACTACCCTATGCCCATAGCTTGCTAACAGTCGGGCGGCATTGGGACAGTTAGTACGATGAATTGTTAATCCCTTCCCTGTAGTTACAAAACCAAAAACATCATCGCCGGGAATAGGCTTGCAGCAATTAGCAAGATGGTAAACAATTTTATCTGCAGACTCACCAAAGATAATAAGCTCCGCATCTTTTTTTCCTGTTGCCTGGTTAGGTATATAATCGATTTTTTCATGGGGAATTTTTATCGGCTTCGGTGACTCGATCCTATCACCGATCACTTTAAATTCCTTAAGCTCCTTGAGGTCAATATTTTTTACAGCTACCTGGTAAAAAAGATCAAGATTGGATGACAGCTTATACCATTGTACAAGCTCATCAATATTGTGTTGGGTAAAACCGGCACCCATTCCTTCCAGTTTTCTCTGCACAGTATATTTACCTTCATCTGCTACTTTTCTTTTTTCTTCCTTCATCGCATCTTTGATCCTTCCTCTCGCCTTTGCAGTAACTACGAAACCCAGCCAATCCTCGGATGGTTTTTGTTTATTGCTGGTAATGATTTCAACCTGGTCGCCGCTGCGCAACTTATGGCTGATAGGAACTAACTTGTGATTAACCTTAGCTCCAATTGTTTTCGTTCCAATAGCGCTATGAATACTAAAGGCAAAATCTAATGCAGTAGAACCAACAGGCAACATTTTTACATCGCCTTTGGGTGTATAAACATAAATTTCTTCTGCAAGAAAACTTGTTTTGAAATCCTGCAAAAAATCAATGCTGTCTGTTTCCTGGTTGCTGATCACCTCACGTATCTGCTGAAACCATTTATCAAAACGGCTTTCATCAGATGCATCTTCCTTATACTTCCAATGAGCTGCCAATCCTTTTTCAGCTATTTCATTCATTCGCTTGGTACGTATTTGAACTTCTACCCATCGACCTTGCGGACCCATCACAGTTGTATGCAACGCTTCGTAACCATTGCTTTTAGGGTTGCTTAACCAATCTCTTAGTCTTTCCGGTGAGGGTGTGTATTCGTCTGTGATCATAGAATACACTTTCCAGCAATCTTCTTTTTCTTTTTCAGTTGGTGAATCGAGTATAACCCGAATAGCGAACAAATCATATACTTCTTCAAAAGCAACCCCTTTCTTTTTCATTTTGGTCCAGATGGAGTGGATGCTTTTAGGGCGGCCAAATATTTCTGCATTAAAATGTCCTTTTTCGAGTTTTTCTTTTATTGGCTTTACAAACTCATTTATATATTTAGTCCTTTCTCTTTTTGTTTCAGCAAGTTTTTGTGCAATGTCTTTATAGGTTTCCGGTTCCATGTATTTCATGGCCAGATCTTCCATTTCAGTTTTGATATTATACAGGCCCATGCGATGTGCAAGCGGTGCATATACATAAACAGTTTCCGAAGAAATTTTTAATTGTTTTTCCCGCTTCATACTGTCGAGAGTTCGCATGTTGTGCAATCGATCTGCAAGTTTTATTAAAATAACACGGGGATCGTCAGTAAGTGTGAGCAGTATTTTTTTAAAGTTCTCAGCTTGCTGAGATGCGTTTACATCAATTACATTCGATATTTTGGTAAGCCCATCCACGATGCGGGCAATTTCATTTCCAAATTCTCTTTCCACATCATCAAGTGAAATATCAGTGTCTTCAACAGTGTCATGCATCAATGAGCAGATGGTAGAACGAACGCCTAAACCAATTTCTTCTACACAAATTTTAGCAACAGCAAGTGGATGTAAAATATAAGGCTCGCCACTTTTCCGACGCATGGTTTTATGCGCCTCTGCAGCCATTTCAAATGCTCTTCGGATAAGATCTTTATCTCCCGGCTTCAATTTGGTCTTCAGGTCCCGCATCAGGGCACGATATTCCCTTATGATAAGCTTTTTTTCTTGCTCTTCATTAAGGTTATATTTCGGTATTGGTGAAAGAGTTTCCACAAATACGAATTTACGAAAAAGCACCCGTCTGTTTTGGTTAAATGATATACATTTGCAGCCCTAAAAGAAAAGAAGTCAAATGAGTCATAGTGGTCAAGATCAACCGAAATTTTATTTGACCAGTTTGACTTATGACTATCGATTATAAAAACCGGATGTGGTGAAATTGGTAGACACGTCAGACTTAGGATCTGATGCCGTAAGGTGTGGGGGTTCGAGTCCCTCCATCCGGACTTAGAATTAAAGATTAATGTTTAATGGGTTAATTCTGCTAGTAATTTTTATTGCCTGAATCTTCAACTCCTTTTTGATTAAACTTTTAAACGCTTAAACTGTTAAACGTACATTATGGCTACAGTAACGAAGGAAAACATCGGCGAGCTGCATGAAAGGCTGACATTGAAATTAGAAAAGGCAGACTACCTGCCCTCTTTTGAGAAATCATTAAAAGAATACAGCAAAAAAGCAAACATTCCAGGTTTTCGTAAAGGCATGGTTCCTTCAGGATTAATAAAGAAAATGTACGGCCCATCTTTATTTACTGATGAAGTACTGCGTTCTGTAGATCGTGAGCTTATTAAATACATGGAAGACGATAAACTGGAAATCTTTGCTCAACCACTTCCTGTTGAAATGGATATTCGTCAACTCGATGTCAATAATCCTGCTGATTATATTTTCCATTTTGAAGTCGGGATGAAATCGGAGTTCCAGTTGCCTGATCTTGGCAAAACAAAAACTACAAAGTATGTAGTAACTGTAACCGATGAAATGATTGATAGTGAAATAGCAAGATTGCAAAACCGCTACGGAAATATGAAAGATAAAGATATTGTAGATACAGATGAAGATGTACTGAATGTTCAATTCATAGAAACCGATGAGAACGGCAATAATATCGAGGGCGGAATTACGAAAGATAATTCTGTACTTGTTAAATATTTCAAAGAAGATTTTCGCACCTACCTGAGAGGAAAAGTGGTTAATGATTTTGTTTTAACACAATTAGATAAAGCTTTTGATACAAAAGAACTGGAATGGATGATAAGTGATCTTGGCCTTGATAAAGAAGATGCCACATCATCTCAAAAAAGTTTCAAAATCCTGATTACAAAAATTGGCTTGCTGGAAAAAAGAGAATTGAATGAAGATTTTTTTAACCAGCTTTATCCAGGTCAGGAAATAAAAACAGAAGAAGATTTTCGCAAAAAAATAAAAGAAGAGATACAGGCATATTGGAATAGCCAATCAAGAAATCAATTGCAACACCAGGCTTATCATGAATTACTAGATCATACTACAATTCATTTTCCTGAAGGTTTTTTAAAAAAATGGATGAAGACACAGGGAGACCAGGCAAAAGATCAACCGCCAAAAACAGATGAAGAAATTGAGAAAGAATTTCCTTCTTTCTTAAATCAACTCAGATGGACATTAATATCTGACAAGATCGTAAATGATAATGCCATACAGGTACAACCAGAGGAGATAAGAGGTTTTGCGAAGCAACAGCTTTTTAGCTATATGGGCTCAGGCAATTTAAGTGACGATCAGCCCTGGGTAAAAGATTATATAGATAAAATGACGAAGGATCGTAAATATGTAGAAGATGCTTATGGCCGGATACAAACACAAAAAGTATTTGAATGGGCCGAAACCCAACTAAAGCCTGAAGAAAAAGATATAAGCGTAGAAGATTTTACAAAGATGAATGAAGAACACCAGCATCATCATCATTAGTTAATTTGACATGAGTAACTGTCTTAAAAAGGTTGACAAGAAATATCCTGTCAACCTTTTTAATTTTCATCGCAGTATTAATAAGTCAACTTGTCACTGATTTTGTGATTACGCCAATTGGACGGATATTTGAGGATTAGGTAAAAGTTGATAAGTTAGAAGCTGACATTGAAATCTATTATTTCCTCTTGTTCCTTTCAACCTATCAACTAATTAACTTATCAATTATTCAACATGAGCTTTAATTCAGAATTTGAAAAGTATGCTGTAAAGCATCGGGGCATTTCCAGCAATACATTAAATAGTTATGCCTCGCATTTAGTAACTGCACTTACTCCCAACATCATTGAAGAGAGACCAATGAATGTAGCTGTAATGGATGTATACAGCCGGTTAATGATGGACCGTATCATTTTTCTTGGTTATCCCATAAATGATGAAGTAGCGAATATTGTTACTGCCCAGTTGCTCTTTCTTGATTCAACAGACAGAACAAGAGATATCAATATGTACATTAATAGCCCCGGCGGTAGCGTATATTCCGGCCTGGGTGTATATGATACCATGCAGTATGTAACGCCGGATATTGCGACCATTTGTATTGGTATTGCTGCTTCCATGGCTTGTGTTTTATTGGCAGCAGGTTCCAAAGGAAAAAGAGCCGCTCTAAAACATGCCAGGATAATGATGCATCAACCAAGCGGCGCCATTGGTGGTCAGGCAAGCGATATCGAAATAACAGTAACTGAAATAAGAAAATTAAAAAGAGAATTATACGAAGTGATCAGTGTACATAGCGGGAAAACCATTGAGCAGATTGAAAAAGATTTTGACAGGGATCATTGGATGACAGCAATTGAATCAAAAGAATATGGTCTTGTAGATGAAGTATTAGTCACTAATCCAAGAAAACAAAAAAAGGATTAGGTTAATTTTTAAATTTTATTCCCAACTTTTTAAATACAGTACATGAATCATAATCAATTTTTATATAGCGATTGGAAAGCAGATGACGATGATGAGCAGGAAGAACAACCCAAATCTGACCTGAAAATGTTCAGTAAAAAACTCGAAAAATATTTTTTTGAAACCCGCAGTATTTATTTGTGGGGTGTAGTTGATGACAAAAGTGCAAGAGACATTGTAAGCAAATTATTATTACTGGATGCTGATAAACCTGGTCAGGAGATCAAATTTTATATCAATAGCCCAGGTGGCGTTGTAACAAGTGGTATGGTAATGTATGATACCATGCAAATGATCAAAAGCCCCGTTAGCACTATTTGCATGGGCCTTGCCGCCTCTATGGGAAGTATTCTTTTAAGCGGTGGCGTAAAAGGGAAACGTTTCATTTATCCTCATGGCGAAGTAATGATCCATCAGCCTTCTTTAGGTGGACAATTTCAAGGTGTAAGCGCTGATTTGGAAATACAGGCTAAACAAACTCAACGTGTAAAAGAGATCGGAGCCCAGATATTGGCTAAAAATTGCGGTAAAACAGTCGAACAAATTATGCGGGACTTTGACAGGGATTACTGGATGGATGCCAAAGAAGCGCTTGGGTATGGTATTGTGGATGGTCTGGTAGAAAAACTTTAGCCCCTTCTATAGGTTAACTCTTACTGTTTTTATTCACTTTAGGCGTTAAAAGCCAGTTTTAAGAAAAATAAAGCCGTCTTAGTCAGGGCGGTTTTATAATTTTGTGAGTTATAAATCCGTTTTGAGACCGTTATAATATAAACAGATGGCAAAAAACCCCTTACATTGTTCGTTTTGTGGCCGAAATAGAGATGAGGTTAAGATTCTTATTGCCGGGCAGGACGGGCATATCTGTGAAAATTGCGTTGAGCATGCCCGGGAGATCATTGAACAGGAACTTGTGGTGAGAGATGATAAAACAGCTACCACTTTTAAGCTTACTGTAAAAAAGCCCATGGAGGTCAAAAAATTCCTTGATGAATATGTGATTGGGCAGGATGATGCAAAAAAAGTATTAGCTGTAGCTGTTTATAATCACTATAAACGCTTGCAACAAAAAGTAACCGATACACATACAGGACACGATGTTGAAATAGAAAAAAGCAATATCGTAATGGTAGGTGAAACAGGAACCGGTAAAACATTGCTTGCAAAAAGTATTGCAAGAATGCTGAATGTACCATTCACAATTGTTGATGCTACCGTATTTACCGAAGCCGGATATGTTGGCGAAGATGTTGAAAGTATTTTGACAAGGTTATTACAGGTTTGCAATTATGATGTGGCAGCAGCAGAACGTGGTATTGTATATATTGATGAAATAGATAAAATTGCCCGTAAAGGAGATAACCCATCCATTACCCGTGATGTAAGTGGCGAAGGTGTTCAGCAGGGTATGTTGAAATTGTTAGAAGGCACTGATGTATTAGTTCCCCCCCAGGGTGGCCGTAAACATCCTGAACAAAAGCTTATCAAAATCAATACACAGAACATTCTTTTCATTTGTGGCGGCGCTTTTGATGGTATTGATAAAATCATTGCCCGCCGTGTACAAACAAATACTATCGGCTTTAATGTTGATAAAGAACAACAGGAAAATATTAAAAAGAACCTGCTACGTTATATCAATGCACAGGATCTGAAATCATTTGGGTTGATTCCTGAATTGCTGGGCCGTTTACCTGTAGTTACACACCTCGATCCGCTTGACGCATCTATCCTGAGAGCTATTCTTACCGAACCAAAAAATGCTTTGGTAAAACAATACAAAAAATTATTTGACCTTGAAGGCATTCAATTGAGTATTGAAGAAGAGGTACTCGATTTTATGGTAGAAAAAGCAATGGAATATAAATTGGGCGCAAGAGGATTGAGAAGTATATGTGAAGGTATTCTTACGGATGCGATGTTTGAACTACCCTCTTCAAAAGTGACACAGTTTATTCTTGATATGGAATATGCAAGAAGAAAATTTGATAAGAGTAAATTGAGCTTATTGAAAGTGGCATAATTAGAACAGGATTTCCGGGATTTAAAAGATATTTGGTCAGACAAAGTTGTCTGACCATTTTTTTAAAAATAATTTTTTATGCAGGAACTTATAGAAAAATTAAAAGCAGAAGCGGGTCTTACAGATGAGCAGGCAAAAAAAGCCATTCAATC
>Ga0105247_10000909_pt1 | contig 22279 bp, 21 predicted proteins | sample KBSS24metaG_FD_81519 | JGI IMG/M metagenome (GOLD analysis project Ga0105247, IMG submission 81519) | Switchgrass rhizosphere microbial communities from Kellogg Biological Station, Michigan, USA - KBS S2-4 metaG | ecosystem: Host-associated > Plants > Roots > Rhizosphere > Soil | place...
CGAAAGTATGATCCGCCTGTGCTCACTATAACCCCCTTTGCGGCCAGCACACCGCACCGCCCGCCGCGCACACAGTCCATGTGCGCGCGGACAGCGTCCGTTGGGCCGTCCTGATGTGTAATCATCGGGCAACAAGTTCCGCCCGGGCTCTACGCGCTTCCTGCCCGAGAGGCTGCGCTTTGTCTATCATTATAATTGAGTATTCGGAAAATTTTGGTTGACGCACCTAAATCCAGGCTATGCGCGCTTGCGTGTCGGAGGTGTAAGCCTCACTTGTCTTGAAGTGGTCGACGCTGTCTCCAGCCCTTTCGCCAATGTGGCGGACGTGGATATTCGGTCCCAGCGCAACGGCTTCGCCCCACCAGCAAATCGCGCAATCGGGATCGAGGCGCTGACCCTCGCGGAACGATCGGACGGCGCCCGAGTGATTGAAGCCATAGGTCAGGAGCAGCCCCTGGCTGAAATAGCGGCGCGCCTGCGCGTGGGTGGTTGTGACTGGAAAAGACGACTTCGTAAGGTCGGCATAGAGCGGGATCGGCAACGCCTTGCTGGTTGGTGCGGCGACCGCTGCTGCGAGCAGCAACTCCGAAGCCAGCGCCGACCCCGCGCCACGCGCGCCCTTGGGCGATGCGGGCGGGATCGAGCGCCGACAGCGCGGTAGCTGAAAAGCGCGGCTCTATCGAAAAGCTCGTTAGCGATAGGCCCATTCCGACAACGGCCACCGCTTTCAGGAGTTGACCCATGCGTTATCCCTTCCCATCGGCACAGCCTGAGCAGTTGTGGGAAGATTTTCACGATGTCGGCTTACCGCAAATATGTCCGATTTTCCGTCCGGAGCGATGTCGCAAACTCACTCGCCTAGGACGCCCCTTGATTGCCAGGCCATTCGTGCAATTCGCCACGAGACTTCGGCCGCGATCAAATGGACCAGGTCGAGTCGAGCTTCTCCCGGCAGCTCAATGCAGCTAATCCGATGATAGCAGGCCCGCATCGGCTGCCTGTCGCTGCCAGGCCGCAGGCGGCAAGCCGAACTCACGTTTGAAGGCGCGGGTGAAAGCGGCCTCGGAATTGAATCCCACTGAATAGGCGACGCTCGTGGCGTTCTGGCGATCGTTGCGTAACATGTCGGCCGCGACATACATCCGCCAATAAGCACAATATTGCATCGGCGATTGGCCAAGCAGGCCCTTGAAGCGCTCACCCAGCACGGTCTTGGACAGGCCAGCCTCGCGCGCCAGATCGTCGAGCGTTATAGGCTCGGCGTAGCGCGCATGGATGAGCGCGATTGTGCGGCCGACCGCCGGATCTTTCAACCCTGCAATCAGACCCGCCTCCTCGACCGGAGTGTTCTCCATGTATCGCCGAACGGCTTCGGCAAACAGGCCTTCGGCAAGCTTGCCCACGGTCTCCGGCGAGTCGCGGCTGAGGCCCTGCACCGCAAATTCGACCGAGCGCCTGATCCAGTCGCTTTTGCTGGCATCGTCGAGCGAGATGACCATGATCGGCGGCAGACTCTTGAGCAACACATGCTCGGGTGTGGTGCTGGCGAGGAACCCGCAATAGATTGCCGTTTTCTCGCCGTCCCCTTGGATGCGCACGCGGAATATCCCGTCTTCGTCCGGCGCTTGGATGATGTCGTGGCCATCGACCGGCACGCCGGGAACCGGACCGTGAAGGAGATGCCCGACATTGCGCGGCAGAATGACGATCTCTCCGGCCCGCACAACGACCGGCGCCCCATCACCGACCTGACAGCTCAACCATCCTGATCGAACATAATGATAGGCGATGATATGCGCCGGATCGATGCAATAGGCCGCGCACTCCTCTTCGCGCAGCTTCGAATGAATCGACCAGGGGCCGGCCATCTCCCCATCGAGAAACACCCCGCCTGACAGTCGCATTGACGACAGCAGCTCTCCAAGCATGTCCATGTCGATCGTTTCCCAACTTACCGTGTGTTCGATCAAATCATCCGGCTGCTCGATCATATCAGATAGGCAACACAAACCCTAGAGACGCCGCAAAGCTCACCAACAAGTGCTAGGGAGAATAGAAATGAAGCTTTGCAGATCGTCAGCCGCGTCATTCGTCCTCACCGCGGTCCTTGTCTTTGCCCCTTGGCTACCGCTCGTCGGGGAGCCTTCTGCTCCGGCTTACGTCACGCGCGCCTGACCAAACGAGGCCAATTTCGCAGGACCTTAATCCGGCCCGCGAGCAGCGGACGCGCATCCGCTGCATCCGTGGCAAGCAAGAAAATAAGATGAGGAGATGACCATGTTCCACGATTTCACCTATCGTGCCGTTTTATCCGCCACGGCCCGTACGGCCTGGCAGATCGACGATGTGATGCCACACGATGCCCGGCTGGATTTCACCCGGCCTTTTCTGCCCGAGGCGCTGGCACGCATCCAGAGCGTTCCGGGTCTCAGCGCCGCCGAGCGGCTATCGCTGAACCATGTCCGCGCCCATGAATATCTCTCTCTGTTCGGGCTGATCGAAGAGTTCATCCTGCCGTTCCTGCTCGATTATATCCGCGATCAGGGTGCGGGTGACGATCATCGGGTCAGGGCGCTGCTGCAATTCGCGGGAGAGGAGGCGAAGCACATCCATCTATTCAAACGGTTCAAGGACAGCTTCGACGCCGGCTTCCCTTCGCCTTGCGCCGTGATCGGCCCGGCCGAGACCATCGCTGCCGAGATATTGCAACGGCACCCGCTCGGTGTCGCGCTGATCATATTGCAGATCGAATGGATGACGCAGAGCCACTATCTCGACAGCGTTCGCGACGATGGCGGGCTTGATCCGCTGTTCGCCAGCCTGCTGCGCCATCACTGGATCGAGGAAGCGCAACACGCCAAGCTCGATACGCTGATCGTCGAAACCCTCGCGGCGACGATGAGGGTCGCGGACATCGAGGTCGCGGTCGAGGACTATTTCCGTATCGCCAGCTTCCTCGACGGCGGCCTGAAAGCGCAGACGCAACTCAACCTCGCCGCGTTCGAAATGGCAGCCGGGCGGATGCTCGACGTGCCGACGCGCCAGGCCTTCCTCGACGAGCAATACCAAGCGCTGCGCTGGACCTATCTCGGCAGCGGCATGGGCCATCCCAAGTTCCGCGCGACGCTCGGCGCGCTTTACCCCCGAGGGCTGGCCCGGGTCGACGCCGCGCTTCCCTCATTCTCCTGATTACCCACCGAAGACCTGAAAGGAAATTATCATGGATGCAGTAATGACCCGCAACATCGTCAACGACATCGACCTCGACGCCCTCAATGACGTCGTTGCCGCGATCCAGAACGACGCGTCTAAGGCGCTGGTGCGCTTTGCGGTGTCGACCCGCTGGACGGGCCAGACCGGCAGTCGCACGATGGTGAAGGGCTATGAACTGGCCGGCGAGCAGATCGCCCGGGATTTCGAGATCATTGCCGATGAGCCGCTCGAGCTCTTGGGCAGCAACACCGCGCCCAATCCGCAGGAACTGCTGATGGCTGCGGTGAACGCCTGCATGACCGTGGGCTATGTCGCCGGCGCGGCGTTGAACGGGATCACGCTGGAGAGGCTCGAGATCGAGACCACCGGCCAGCTTGACCTGCGCGGTTTCCTTGGCCTCGACGACACGGTAGCCCCCGGTTACGAAGTGATCGACTATATTGTACGGATCGGGGGCAACGGCACGCCCGAACAGTTCGAGGCGATCCACCGCACGGTGATGCAGACCTCCCCCAACTACTTCAACATGTCCCGGCCGATCCGCATGAACGGCCAGCTCCAACTCGACCGCGCTTGAGATGAATGCCATCGCCGCGATGACCATCGCGGCGGTGGCATTCAATCCAGGCAGCATATGACGCTATGCAATCGCGAGCGGCGTTCTAGCCCAGCGTGGCAATAGCGGCCGCCCGTGAGTCCCGCGATCCGCAATCGACAGCCGGTCTTCCAGCACGTCGGACTGGGCGACGCCGGGGAAGAATGCGAGAACGGCCTTGATCAGATGCCGGATTTTCATGGACGCGCTCCATCGAACATTTGTTAAAACATCTGGAAGCATCGCTATGCGGTATCACATGCGCGCGTTGCCCCCGGCAATGGCTGCTCTCGGCCAAAGCCGCTGCTCTAGGCTGCTGGTTTGAAAGACGGGAATGTCCCAGACGCGGACGTGTAGGCTTGATCCTAACGTGTCCGATGAAGTGTCCGCTTAGGGACGTCCGAGTGGAGCGATTGAATATTGGCCTTCGGGATCAGCGGATTACGAGGGCCGGTTGATCGCCAAGCTGCCGATTGAGCCGAAATTCCCGTGAAAATTCCCGTGGCAAGGGAATTCTCAGCAGAGACTCGCTCTTCCTCGACTGGTACCACCTCCAGACAGCTTCGAGATAAACGGGCACGTGCTGTCATTCGACCAGAATGGCGCAGTTCTGCGGGATTTTGGAGACAGAAATTGTCTCTCCCTGACTTTGATTTTGAAGAGTTCGGCAATTTTATTGCCCAAATGACCCAGAGTCTCTGGACGCAAAACTGCAGCGACGGTTTCGTCGTAAGTGCTCGATTCCGGTACGGCAGCTCGGGACACCATCGGTGAGATAGCTGCCATTCATAGCCCGCCAGCCGAAGCGTCCGCATAACGGCAATAGCGCCGGCGGCGACACCGTGGCGGCCGGCGCGATAATGTTTTTCTGAACCAACCCAAAGACCTGTAGCTCCCGCCGGCGCGGCGCTCTATCCGATGGAGCGCCGCCCCTTTTCCATAGGGGCAAGTGCGGGGAGAGTGGGTCGATGCGGTGCGTTCATGTCATGCCTTTGCTGGCCCCGACCCTTTTGCTCGCGACGCAGGCGCATGCCGATGACGCGCCGGACGGATCGCCCGTCATCATCGTGACCGGCGCCGGGCTGGCCCTGGCGCCCGGCACGCCCGCTTATGGATCGCAGCTGATCGAACGACAGCGGCTGGTCGCCGCCGCATCCGGCGGGATCGAAAGCGTGCTGGCCGATGTCGCGGGCTTCCAGCAGTTCCGCCGCTCCGACAGCCGCTCCGCCAATCCTTCCGCGCAAGGGGCGACGTTGCGCGCGCTGGGTGGCAATGCGTCGAGCCGCACATTGGTCTTGCTCGACGGCGTGCCGATGGCCGACCCGTTCTTCGGCTATATCCCGTTCAACGCGCTGGCGCCGGAACGGCTGTCTGCAGTGCGGGTGACGCGCGGCGGCGGGGCGGGAGCCTTTGGCGCGGGCGCGGTCGCCGGGACGATCGAACTGGCCAGCGCGACCTCCGCGGACCTGCCCCGCTACGCGCTGAGCGCCTTTTACGGCAGCGAGAATGCGACGTCCCTTTCCGGCGAGACCATGCAGCATGTGGGCCGCGGCTATGTCTCGCTGTCGGGCCGCTGGGATCGCGGCGACGGTTTCCAGACAACGCCCGCCAGCCAGCGTACCCTGGCCACCGTGCCCGCCGCCTATGACGGCTGGTCCGCCAATCTACGCGCGGTCGCGCCGCTGTCGGACCGTGCGGAAATACAGGTGCACGGCCTGATCTTCCGGGACGCCCGCACTTTGCGCTTTGCCGAGGCGGACAGCCATAGCGAGGGGCAGGATGCCAGCATCCGCCTCGTTTCACGCGGGCCGTGGCAGGTCGATGCGCTTGCCTATGTCCAGGCGCGCAATTTCTCCAACGTGGTGATCTCGTCCACGACCTTCCGGAAATCGCTCGACCAGCGCAATACGCCGTCGACGGGCGTGGGCGGCAAGCTGGAACTGCGCCCGCCGGTCGGGTCTGCGCATCTGCTCCGCATCGGGGCCGATACGCGCTTTGCCAGCGGCGATATGTTCGAGGATGCATATAATGCCACCACGGGCGCCGTCACCGCGCGGCGCCATGCGGGCGGTCGGCAGAATACGACTGGCCTTTTCATCGAGGATGACTGGACGCCGGGGGGTCCTGGCGGCGATCTGGTGCTGACCGGCGGTGCGCGCGCCGACCATTGGTCCATCGCCGGCGGCTTCCTCGATGTACGTGATGCCATGGGCGTGCTGACGGCGCGGAGCCTCTATCCCGACCGCGATGGCTGGCGCGCCAGCGGACGGGCCGGACTGTTGTGGCACATGACGGGCGCGGTGGCCCTGCGCGCCGCCGCTTATACGGGCTTTCGCCTGCCGACCCCCAATGAACTCTATCGCCCCTTCGCCGTCTTTCCCGTCACCACCCGGGCCAATGCGGACCTGCGGCTGGAGGTACTCCGAGGCGTGGAGGCAGGCATCGATCTTGCGCCCGTGCCGGAGATCGCGATCTCCGGCACGGCTTTCTACAACCGGCTGGGCAATGCCGTCGCGAATATCACCATCGGTCCCAACCTCCGCCAGCGGCAGAATGTCCGGGCGATCACCGCCAAGGGCGTGGAACTGTCCGCCAGCGCCCGCTTCGATCATGTCGCCCTGGCCGCCAGCTATGCCTATAGCCATGCCGTCGTCGATGCGCCGGGGCAGCCGTTCGACGGTCTGGTCCCGGCCCAAAGCCCCCACCATGCGGCAAGCGGCATGGTGACATGGACGCCCGGCGGCGTCGCCGGCCCCTCGATCTCCGCCAGCATCCACTATGTCTCGCGCCAATATGAGGATGACCTGCAGACCGACGCGCTGAAGGGCGCGGTCACGCTGGACGCCGGCGCGCGCCTGCCCGTCGGCCATGGCGTCACGCTGATCGCGCGCGGCGAGAATATCACCGACACGGCCGTCATCACCCGCAACGCCGCCGGGTCCATCGACCTCGGTACGCCGAGGACGCTCTGGATCGGCGTCCGCATAGAAGATTGAACAGGGAGTACGCCTTGCCCGGCGAAATCTATCCGATCCCCGAAAGCTGGGCCGCCCACGCCCGCCTCGACACTGCCGATCTGGCCGCCGCAAAAGCGGTGAAGCTGCCCCCCTTCGCGGCGAAGCGGATGACCGCGATGCTCGACAAGGTCAAATAGGAGCGCATCTTCGTCGTACGAGCCTTGTTGTTGGCTGGATGCGACCCTAGAATCCCAACTCGACATCGACGCCGGGTTTGGAGTGCGAAAATGGAAAGTGAAGCGGATCCAGTCGCTGAAAAGGCAGGCGAGTTGAAGCTCACCCCGCCCGATCCGGTACCGGCGGTCCGTCCGGAAAAGGCGGCTGGCCTAGTCCCCGTGGATGCGGGGCAGAAATCGAAGCTCGAGACGAAGGTGCAAGAGTTCATCGACGACCTTGTCGCGCAGGACGTCAACTCGCCCGCGTTCGGTCAGCGGGTCGACCAGATCACCAATATGGGCCGGCGTGAAATCGCGGAGGCATCGGGCCAATCGAACCGGTTTCTCGAACGTCCGGTACGGGCCATGGACGAAACATCCGGCGTCGGCACGGACCTTGCCCAGCTTCGCCGGACAGTCGAAGATCTTGATCCGTCGAAGCGCGGCAACCTGCTCGCGCCCAGAAAGCTGTTCGGCATCATCCCTTTCGGGAACAGGTTGCGCGACTATTTCGACAGCTACAAAAGCGCGCAAAGCCATATCAGCGCCATTCTCGCGCGGCTTCAGGGCGGCAAGGACGACCTTCTGATGGACAACGCCGCGATCGATGTCGAGCGGCAAAACCTGTGGCAAGCCCTGGGTAAGCTCGAACAGATGATCTACATGTCCAAGACCCTCGATGCCCAGCTGGAAGCACGTACGGCGGAACTGGAGGCGAGTGATCCCGCGAAAGCAAAGGCGATCCGGGAGAACCCCCTCTTTTATGTGCGTCAGCGCACCCAGGACCTGCTCACGCAAATGGCGGTAAGCGTGCAGGGCTATCTCGCTCTCGACCTCGTCAAGAAAAACAATGTGGAACTTATCAAGGGGGTCGACCGCGCTTCGACCACCACTGTCGGTGCGCTGCGGACGGCCGTGACGGTCGCGCAGGCGCTCACCAACCAGAAGCTTGTGCTCGACCAGATCACGGCGCTCAACACGACGACCGCGAACATGATCGATGCCACCGGCGAGATGCTGCGCGACAACACCGCGCGCGTCCATGAGCAGGCGGTGAGCGCGACCATACCGCTGGAGACCCTGAGCCGCGCCTTCCAGAACGTCTATGACACGATGGACAGCATCGACACGTTCAAGCTCAAAGCCCTCGACAACATGAAACAGACGGTGACGACCCTGGAGGGCGAGGTTTCCAGGTCAAAGGGCTATATCGCCCGAGCCGAATTGCAGACGCAGGGCGGCCAGGAAACGAAGGGTGGCGGCCTGCTGGAGGCTCTGGACTGAGCGATCATGGCAGGCGCGTTCAATATCGGCCCGACCGGCCAGTCGCCTGATCTGAGGCGGCAACGCTTCGCGCGTTTGCGTAAAGCCCGGCAGTTGCGATGGCGTCACCGGTTCAGGCGCCTGAAGCGCGCCGTCATAGCCGCATGCGCGATACTCTTCGGCGCGCTGCTGACCGGCCTTTTTGTCGGTGGCATCGGCATTGAAGGTTTTCTGCTCACCATCTTTGCCATGATGGCCGCCTTTGTCCTGCTCGCGATCTTCCCGAGAACCAGGACGCCGACTATAGAGGATCTGCGCGTATCGGACCTGCCAACACTGGTCGGAAGGACGGAAATCTGGCTGGAAACCCAGCGCGGCCTGCTGCCGCGCGACGCGCAGGGCCTCATCGACGTGATCGGAAGCAGGCTGGAGCAGCTTTCCCCCCAATTGACGACGCTGGGCGAAGCGGATCCAGCCGCCGGCGATGTTCGCAAGCTGCTGGGCGAGCATCTTCCTGCGCTCGTAAATGGTTATGCGCGCATACCCGATCCGCTGCGTTACCAGCCTCATGCCGGCTCCACGCCGGAAACCCAGCTGGTAGAAGGACTAGAGGTCATTGCCAGCGAAATCGAAACTATGACGAAACAGATCGCGCGCGGGGAACTCGACGCGCTGGCCACGCGGGGCCGCTACCTCGAAAGCCGCTATTCCATCGCCGAAGAAGGGGGTGACCCCTGATCAGTGGCAGGACGATTATGCGCGACTTCGCTCGACACGAACGGTTCAACTTCAAAGTCATCAAACTCTAGATATGGACGAGATGGGCCACGGTTTCGGCGCTATCCTCGTCGGTTCGGCCTTCCTTGACGACCCGTCCGCGTTGCATGACGAAGTAGCGGTCGGCGAAGGACCAGGCGAAGTCGAGATTCTGCTCGACGATCAGGATCGCGACGTTCAGCTCCTTGCGGACGCGCAGCAGGGCATCCTCGATCTGCTGGACGATATTGGGCTGGATGCCTTCGGTGGGTTCGTCGAGCAGCAGCAGCTGCGGCTGGCCCGCGAGGGCGCGGCCAATCGCAAGCTGCTGCTGCTCGCCCCCGGACAAGACCCCCGCCTTGCGGCTCGCAATCTGCGTCAGTTTTGGAAACAGGTCGAACACCATGTCCGGCACCGCCTTGGCTCCGGTGAAGCCCTTGCGGGCCAGCGCGGACAGGCCGACTTCGAGATTCTCGGTGACGGTGAGGTGGGGAAAGACGTGGCGGCCCTGCGGCACGAAGCCGATGCCGGCGCGCGCGCGTTCATAGGCGCCCATCGTCGTCACCTCGTCGCCATGCCAGTAGATATGGCCGCCCGAGCAGGGCAATTGGCCCATGATGGTCTTCATCAGCGTCGTCTTGCCGACGCCGTTGCGGCCGAGGATCGTCGCCGCGTCACCGGCTCTCAGGTCGAACGCGACATCCCAGAGCACCTGGCCCTTGCCATAGGCCGCGCTGACGCTGCGCAGGTTCAGGAGGTCGGTCATTTCGCCCTCCCGAGGTAGATGGCGGCGACCTCCTCGTCGGCGCGGATCTGTTGCAGTGTGCCTTCGCGCAGCAGCTGGCCCTGGTGCAGCACGACGACATGGCCGCCCAGTTGCGAGACGAAGTCGATGTCATGATCGATCACCAGCACGGCATGCTTGCCCACCAGCGTCTTGATGATGTCGGCGGTCTGGGTGCTCTCGGCCGCGCCCATGCCGGCGGTCGGCTCGTCGAGCAGCAGCAGTTCGGAGTCGGTTGCGACCACCATGCCGATCTCCAGCCATTGTTTTTCGCCATGGCTGAGATTGCCCGCCAGCGCATCGCGCCGTTCGCCAAGGCCGACCATGTGGAGGATGTCCTCGGCGCGGGCGCGGGCCTCGGCCTCGCCCTTGTGGCCGAAACTCGTCCACCAGCGCCGGTCGGTGGTGGCCGCGATGGTCAAATTGTCGATGACGCTCAGTGCCACCAGCACGCCGGGCGTCTGGAACTTGCGGCAGATGCCGTGGCCGACAATGGCATGTTCGCTTTCGTTCTGGATCTCGCGGCCCCGGAACAGCACCTTGCCGGAGGTCGGCCGCACCCGGCCGATGATCGCATCGCACATGGTCGACTTGCCCGCGCCATTGGGGCCGATCACCACCGTCATGCTGCCGCTCTCGATGGTGAGGCTGAGGTCGTTGATCGCCTTGAAGCCGTCGAAGTCGACGACGACATTCTGCAGCTGGAGCATGGGGGCGGTCATGCCGCTTCCTTCTCGGCGACCGCTGTTTCATCAACGGGTTCGGCGGCGCGGCTCTTGCGCCAGCGGGCGAACATGTCGCCGACCTTGGCGGGGCGGAAGGGATGGTCCGGTCCGAACAGTCCGGCGAGGCCCTTGGGCAGGGCCGTGACCGCGAGGATGAACAGGATGCCCAGCGCATAGAGCCACAGCTCGGGCAGGGCGGTCGACACCTTGTCCTTGGCGAAGTTGACGAGCAGCGTTCCCGCCAGTGCCCCGGCGATGCTGTCGCGCCCGCCGATCGCCACCCAGATCACCATTTCGATCGACGGCACCACGCCCACCAATGCTGGCGAGATCACCCCGGCATGGAGGGTGAAGAGCGCGCCCGAGATGCTGGTCAGCACTGCCGCGACGGTGAAGGCGACCACCTTGTACGGGGCGGGATCATAGCCGAGGAAGCGCAGCCGATTGGCGCCATCGCGGCTGGCGCGCAGCAATTTGCCGAACCGGCCGGAGAGCAGCCAGCGCAGGCCGAAAAAGGCCGCGACCACGAGGATCAGCGTCAGGAAATAAAGCGCGATGCTGGTCGAGGGCAGGTTGAGGTTGAAGCCGAACAGGCTCTGATAATCGGTGAGGCCGTTGAAGCCGCCGGTCTTGCCCTGCTGGCTGACGAGCAGGGTGGCGAATGCCAGCGCCAGCGCCTGGGTGATGAGCGCGAAATAGACGCCGCCGATGCGCCGCCGGAAGATCGCCCAGGAGAACAGCGCCGCGACGATCACCGGCACGATGACGACCATGGCGACCGCAACCACCGGGCTCTTGAAGATCGCCCACCACCAGGGCAGCGCCGTCACGCCGGACCATTGCATGAAGTCGGGCATCTCGCCCTCGCCCAGCCCGGCCAGCTTGAGGTGCATCGCCAACGCGTAGCCGCCCAGGCCAAAGAACACGCCCTGCCCCAGGCTGAGCACGCCGCCCTCGCCCCATAGTAGGACGAGGCCCATGGCGGTCAGCGACAGCGCCAGGAAGCGGGCGAGCAGGTTGAGATCATAGGGCGACAGCAGCCACGGTGCGGCCAGCGCCAGCAGCAATGCGACACCCCCGGCGGCCGGTTTCACGATCGAGAGCGGCATCATCGGACGGCTCCTATTCTGCATCGAGCGCGCGGGAGCGGACGGCGATCACGCCCTGCGGCCGGAACTGGAGGAAGAGGATGACGAACAGCAGGCTCAGCACCTGCGCGAAGCTGACATCGACGAAGATCTGCGACAGTGCCATGAACAGGCCGATCATCAGCGCGGCAATGGTCGTGCCGATGATGCTGCCCAGACCGCCGAGGATGACGACGAGAAAGGCGGTGATAATATAGCTCTGCCCGACATTGGGCGTCACCGGGCCGAGCAGCGCCAGCACGACGCCGCCGACACCGGCGACACCCGCGCCCAGCGCAAAGATGAAGCAGTCGACGAGGCGGACATTGACGCCCATGGCCGAGGCGGTCGCGCGGTCCTGATTGACGGCGCGGACCAAGAGGCCGATGCGTGTGTAGCGCAGCACGGCGGCCATGCCGGCGAGCACGACCCCGGCCAGAAGCATGATGAACAGCCGCGTGGTCGGCAGTTGCAGCCCGAGAAGCGTGATGCCGCCGTCCAGCCAGGCGGGCGCGGTCACCGAAACGCCGGTCGCGCCGAAGATGTCGCGGGCGGCCTGTTGCAGGATCAGGCTGACCCCCCAGGTGGCGAGCAGCGTGTCGAGCGGCCGGGCGGTCAGCTTGCTCACCAGCCCGACCTCCAGCACCGCGCCCAACAGGCCGGCGGCGAAGAAGGCCGCGACCATCGCGGCGAAAATGCCGAGCGGGCCGGGGACGAACACTATGGTCAGATAGGCGACATAGCTGCCCACCATCAGGATCTCGCCATGCGCCATGTTGATGACGCGCATCAGACCGAAGCTCAGCGCCAGTCCAAGCGCCGCCAATATATAGAGCGAGGCGACGCTGAAGCCGTTGAAGAGCTGGCCGGTGAGGAAGACGAGATCCATGACAAGTGCCTGTCGCTGGGTGCGGGGAAATTACCCCACCTTCATGTCCGGGAAGTCGTAGCGGTTTGCCCGGAACATGAAGGCGGAGACAGGCCGCGCGAGGGGTTCACGCGCGGCTTTGGGTGCGTCAGCTGATCTTGCAGGTCTTGCCGGGGAAGGTGACCGGATCATAGGGATCGGGATCGATCGCCTTCTTGGAGTCCCACAGGATCTTGAACTGTCCGTCCGGCATGGCCTCGGCGATATAGCCGGTCTGGATGAGGCTGTTATTGGCGATGAACTTCACCGTCCCGAGCGGCGTCGGCACCGCGTCCAGCGTCACGGCCGCCGCGCGGACCTTGGCCGGATCGGTGCTGCCGGCCTTCTCGGCCGCCGCCTTCCAGACATAGACGTCGACATAGCCGTGCACCATCGGATCGGTCAGCACGGCGTCCTTGCCGAACTTGGCCTTATAGGCCTCGATGAACTTCTTGTTCTCCGGATTGTCGAGGCTCTGGAAATAGTTCCAGCCGGCAAAGCTGCCCTCGACCAGCGCCGGGCCCATGGCCTGCGCTTCCTGCTCGCCGATCGAGAAGGACATGACCGGAATGGACTTGGGCGTCATGCCAGCGGCCGCCATCTGCTTGAAGAAGGCGACATTGCTGTCGCCGTTCAGCGTGTTGAAGATGACATCGGGCTTGGCGGCCTTGATCTTGCCGACCACGCCGGAGAACTCGGTCCCGCCCAGCGGCTGATATTCCTCGCCGGCCATTTTCAGGCCGTCCTTTTCGAGGTGCTTCTTGACGATCATGTTCGCGGTGCGCGGGAACACATAGTCGGAGCCAACCAGGAAGTAGCTCCTATAGCCCTTCTCCTTGGCCCAGTCATAGGCGGGCAGGATCTGCTGATTGGGCTGCGCGCCCGAATACATGATGTTGGGCGAGCATTCATTGCCCTCGAACTGCACCGGGTACCACAGCAGGTTGCCGGTCTTCTCGAACACGGGCAGCATCGCCTTGCGGCTGGCCGAGGTCCAGCCGCCGAACACGGTGGCGACACCGTCGCTCTCGATCAGCTTGCTGGCCTTTTGCGCGAAGATCGCGGGGTCGGACGCGCCGTCTTCCACGACGGCGGCGATCTGCTTGCCCAGCACGCCGCCCGCCGCGTTGATCTCGTCGATGGCGAGCTGGGTGGAGTTCTTCACCGTCACTTCGCTGATCGCCATCGTGCCCGACAGCGAATGGAGGATGCCGACCTTGACCTCTTCGCCCGCCGCCGCCGTGCCGTTGCCCGCGTCGCTCCCCTTGGAGCATGCAGAGACCAGCGCGGTACAGGCGAGGGCCATAGCGAGGAACTGCCGTTTGTCGAAAATTCTGGCCATCTGTGAACTCCCTGGTTGGATTGCGTCGTCACCGGCATGCCCCATTGGATGACCCGCGATGACCGGGGCAAAAATTGTGCGATGCAACGCCAGAAGCATATGGGGCATTTGACGTAGGCGCTGCGGGTGGCGGGACGAAAGCGCGAAGGCGAAGGGGCAATACGTCAGATGGCTTATGCCGGCCACGAAAAAGATCGTTGAATAGCGCGAAAACGGGCGCATACTGGTCGCCGGCCAGGGAGGCACGACGTGCATCGAACGATCGACTTCGAATCTGGAGTGGGGGCGGCCGTGCCTTGCACCTTTGATGCTGCGGTGCCGAACAGCATGCGCAGCCAGGGCAAGCTCGACCTGTCCTTCGCGGTGCGCGGTGGACGATCCTTCGTGCAGCGGAGCTATCAGTCGGGGTGCCTGCGCATGCGCCAGCCCCGACCGGAGAACGATGACGCGCGTCCCTGCGCGGTCATCATCAACACGAGCGGCGGCCTCGCGGAAGGCGACCGCCTTGAGCAGCGCGTCAGCTGGGAGGCGGGCAGCGCCGCCACGGTCACGACCCAGGCGGCGGAGAAGGTCTATCGCGCCTTGTCGGCAGGCAGCGTCATCGACACCCGGATAGACGTGGCCGAGGGCGCCCATGCGGAATGGCTGCCGCAGGAAACCATCTTGTTCGACAAGGCCCGCCTGCGCCGCGAAGCCCGCATCATGCTGGCCGATGGCGTGTCGTTCCTTGGTCTGGAAGCGGTGATCTTCGGCCGCTCGGCGATGGGCGAGCGGATGCTTGGCGGAGCGCTCCATGACGGCATGCGCATCTATCGCAACGGGCGGCTGATCTACGCCGACGCGCTGGAGATCGCGGGCGATGTCGACGCGCTGCTGCGCAAGGCGGCGGTCGCGGATGGCGCGGGCGCGATGGCGGTGCTGGTCCATGCCTCGGCGGAGGTCGCGCGCCTGTTGCCAGCAGTGCGTGATGCACTGGCAGGCGCGCGGGGACGCGCGGCGGCGAGCAGCTGGAACGGCCTGCTGGCGGTGCGGTTCCTCGCCCCTGACGGTGCTTCGCTGCGGCATGACGTCATCGCCGCGCTGGGCGTATTGCGCGGCGAACGGCCGCTGCCGCGCGTGTGGGGGTGCTGAGATGCAGCTGACCCCGCGCGAAAAGGACAAGCTGATGCTCGCGCTGGCGGCGATGGTCGCGCGGCGGCGGCTGGAGCGCAGCGTCAAGCTCAACTATCCCGAGGCGGTCGCACTCATTTCCGACTTCGTGCTGGAGGGCGCGCGGGACGGGCGCAGCGTCGCCGACCTGATGGAGGCGGGCGCCCATGTCATCACCCGCGACCAGGTGATGTCGGGCGTGGCCGAGATGATCCACGATGTGCAGGTCGAAGCCACCTTTCCCGACGGAACCAAGCTGGTGAGCGTGCATGACCCCATACGGTGAATTCATACCTGACGAATTGCTGCCGGCACCCGGCGAGCATGTGCTGAACGAGGGCCAGCCGGTGACGCGGCTTGTCGTCGCCAATAGCGGCGATCGGCCGGTGCAGGTCGGCAGCCATTATCATTTCGCCGAGGCCAATGGCGGGCTCCTGTTCGACCGGGACGCGGCGCGCGGGCAACGGCTCGACATTCCCGCTGGCACTGCGGTGCGCTTCGAGCCGGGGCAGACGCGGGAGGTTGATCTAGTGCCACTGCGGGGCGGGCGGATCGTTACCGGCTTTCAGGGTAAGGTGATGGGGGGGCTGGAGTGACCAGCAGCGCCCCGCTCCCTTTGCTCGCGCGCCTGGCCTCCGTTCGGGCTGAGCGAAGTCGAAGCCTTTCACTGAGCGGAGCGAAGCGCCTTCGACAAGCTCAGGGCGACCGGTGTGGAGACGTGGGGTGATCGCCTGATGCCCTATCGCATCTCCCGCGCCGCCTATGCCGACATGTTCGGCCCGACCACCGGCGACCGGATGCGGCTCGCCGACACCAACCTCATCATCGAGATCGAGCGCGACTGCACCATCCTCGGCGAGGAGGTGAAGTTCGGCGGCGGCAAGGTGATCCGTGACGGCATGGGCCAGAGCCAGATCACCAATGCCGCAGGCGCCGCCGATACGGTCATCACCAACGCGGTCATCATCGACTGGACCGGCATCTACAAGGCCGACATCGCCCTCAGGCAAGGCCGCATCGCCGCCATCGGCAAGGCGGGCAATCCGGACATCCAGCCCGGCGTCACCATCATCGTCGGGCCGGGCACCGAGATCATCGCGGGCGAGGGGCGGATCGTCACGGCAGGCGGCATCGACGCGCATATCCACTTCATCTGCCCGCAACAGGTGGACGAGGCACTGTCGAGCGGCGTGACCACCTTCGTCGGCGGCGGCACCGGGCCTGCGACGGGCACGAACGCCACCACCTGCACGCCCGGCCCGTGGCATATCGAGCACATGCTGATGGCCGCCGAGGGCCTGCCGATCAACATCGCCTTCGCGGGCAAGGGCAATGCCAGCCACCCCGCCGGCCTGATCGAGCAGATCGAGGCGGGCGCGGCGGCGCTCAAGCTGCACGAGGACTGGGGCACGACCCCCGCCGCGATCGACTGCTGCCTGTCGGTCGCGGACGCCATGGATATCCAGGTGATGATCCACACCGACACGCTCAACGAAAGCGGCTTCGTCGAGGATACCATCGCCGCCTTCAAGGGCCGGACCATCCACGCCTTCCACACCGAGGGCGCGGGCGGCGGCCATGCGCCGGACATATTGAAGCTGGCGGGCTTTCCCAACGTGATCCCGTCCTCGACCAATCCGACCATGCCGTTCACCGTCAACACCATCGACGAGCATCTCGACATGCTGATGGTGTGCCATCATCTCGACCCGTCGATCCCCGAAGACCTCGCCTTCGCCGAAAGCCGCATCCGCAAGGAGACGATCGCGGCGGAGGATATTTTGCACGATCTGGGCGCGCTCTCGATCCTGTCGTCGGACAGTCAGGCTATGGGCCGGGTCGGCGAGGTCATCACCCGCACCTGGCAGACCGCGCACAAGATGAAGGCGCAGCGCGGCGTCCTGCCCGGGGAAAGGGGCGACAACGACAATCTGCGCGTGCGCCGCTATGTCGCCAAATATACGATCAACCCGGCGATCGCGCAGGGCATGAGCCATGAGATCGGCTCGGTCGAGGTCGGCAAGCTGGCCGATCTGGTGCTGTGGAACCCGGCCTTTTTCGGCGCCAAGCCCGATCTGGTCATCAAAGGCGGTATGATCGTCCACGCGATGATGGGCGATCCCAATGCCAGCATCCCGACGCCCCAGCCCGTCCACAGCCGGCCGATGTTCGGCAGCTATGGCCGGGCGATGGCGGCATCGTGCATCAGTTTCGTCAGCCAGGCGGCGATTCAGGGCAAGGTGGCGGAACGGCTGGGCCTGTCTCGCATGGTCCTCCCCGTCGTCGGCACACGCGGCATCGGCAAGGCTGAGATGAAGCTCAACGACGCGCTGCCCGACATAAACGTCGATCCCGAGACCTATGAGGTCCATGCCGACGGCGAACTGCTGGCCTGCGAACCGGCGACCGAACTGCCGCTCGCCCAACGCTATTTTCTGTACTGAGGGGGCCATGCGCAGGATCGTCGACATCATCCCGGCACATCAGGCGATCGAGGGACACGCGGCCGATACCGTGCGGCTCGATCATGATCTGCGCAACCGGCGCCGGATGGTATTCACGACCGTGGCGGGACAATCGTTGCTGCTCGACATGCCCCGTACCGTGCGCCTGCGCGATGGCGACATGCTGCGGCTGGGCGATGACTCGCTGGTGCGCGTCGAGGCGATGGACGAGGCCCTGACCGAGATTTCGGCGCCCTCGACAGCGGCATTGGTCCGCATCGCCTGGCATCTGGGCAACCGGCATCTGCCCACGCAGCTTGTGCCGGGACCGCAAGGCGGTACCATGCGCATCCGGCACGACCATGTGATCGAGGACATGGTCGCCGGGCTGGGCGGCACCTGCACCATTTGCATGGCCCCGTTCGACCCGGAAGGCGGCGCCTATGCCGAACCGGGAGAGGCCGCCGCCCATCATCACCACCATGACCATGCCCATGACTGATATCGCCACGCCCACACCGTTCGCCCTGAGCCTGTCGAAGGGCAATTCTTCTCTTCGAAGTAAAGAGCAGGGCTTCGACAAGCTCAGCCCGAACGGGGCGGAGAGTTCAACCACCACCTCAGCCCTCTACGATCTGCTAAGCTGGATGTCGCCCGCCTGGCCGATCGGGGCCTTCGCCCATTCCGGCGGGCTCGAATGGGCGGTGGAGGAGGGCTATGCGACCGACCGCGCGACGACCCAGCAGTGGATCGCGGATCTGGTCGAGCATGGCGGCATCCGCAACGACCTGGTGACCTTCGTCCATGCCTGGCGGGCGGCGGCGGCGAACGCGCCGGAGGCGCTGGCGGAGGTCGCTCAGCTCTCAGCCGCGATGCAGACCGGCCATGAACGGCGCGTGGAAGCGACGGCGCAGGGGGCGGCCTTTCGCCGGATCGCGCTGATGTCCGCCGAACCGACGGCGTTCGCGGCGCTGCTGGCCAATATCGAGGATGACGACCTCACCTATCCGGTCGCCGCCGCTGTCCTGTTCGCGTGCCACGGCATTGCGCTGCCCCCCTCGCTCACCGCTTATCTGCATGGCGTCGTCGCCAATCTGGTCTCGGCGGCGCCGGGGCTCATTCCCCATGGCCAGACCGACGGGCAGCGGGTGCTGCGCGAACTGCGCGCTACGGTGTTCGAAGCCGCCGCGCGCGCCGCCGCGCTGCCCGATGCCGATCCGTTCACCCAGATGGGCGGCGCGGCCCTGCTCGCTGAACTCGGCTACATGGCCCATGAAACCCAATATACGAGGCTGTTCCGGACATGAGCATGACCACATCTGGCCCGCTGCGCGTCGGCATTGGCGGCCCTGTCGGCAGCGGCAAGACCGCGCTGATGGACGGCCTGTGCAAGGCCTTTCGCGACCGCTACGACATCGCCGCGATCACCAACGACATCTACACCCGCGAGGATGCGGAATTCCTGACCCGCGCCGGATCGCTGGTGCCCGAACGGATCATCGGCGTGGAAACCGGCGGCTGCCCGCACACCGCGATTCGCGAGGATGCCTCGATCAATCTGGCGGCGATAGGCCAATTGCAGCGCAAATTCCCGGCGCTCGACCTCATCCTGATCGAGAGCGGCGGCGACAATCTCGCCGCGACCTTCAGCCCGGAGCTGGCCGACATCACCATCTATGTCATCGACGTATCGGCGGGCGACAAGATCCCGCGCAAGGGCGGCCCTGGCATCACCCGCTCCGACCTGCTCGTCATCAACAAGATCGACCTCGCGCCCTTCGTCGGCGCGAGCCTGGAGGTGATGGACCGGGACGCGAAACGGATGCGCGGCGAGCGGCCGTTCGTCTTCAGCAATATCCGTGGCGGCATCGGCGTCGCCGACATCGCCAACTTCATCGTCAAGACCGGCGGACTGCCGGAAAGGAGCCTTGCATGAAAAAATATGCCATGGGTGGCGCGACCCTCCTCGCCATGTGGGCGGGACCGGCCTGGGCCCATTCCGGCCATGGCGGTTCCGGCTTTGCGTCGGGGTTGCTGCATCCGCTGACCGGCGCCGATCATCTGGTGGCGATGCTGCTGGTCGGGCTCTGGGCCGGTCTGATGGCGCGGCAGGCCATGTTGATCCTGCCCGCTGCGTTTTTGATAGCCATGCTCGCGGGCTTCGGATTTGGCGGGGGCTTTGGCGCTGCGACCGCCGAGCCGCTCATACTGCTCTCGCTGCTCGCGCTTGGTATCGCTGTCGCCATGAAGATGCGCGCACCGATCATGCTGGCCGTGACGGTGGTCGGCCTGTTCGGTTTTGCCCATGGGCTGGCGCATGGGCTTGAGGCACCGGCGGGCGCGCTGCCAATCGGCTTTGCGGCGGGCTTCCTGATCTCGACCGCCATGCTGCATGGCGCGGGGCTTGCGCTCGCGCGCCTGATCCCGATGCGGACCGTCCGCGCGGGCGGATGGCTCGGCGCCGGTCTTGGCGCATTTCTGATGGTCGCTACCTGACGGGATGCACGCACCCGTCCCTCCCGCGACTGCCCGGATAGCCGTCAAGCGGCAACGGATCGTCGGCACCCGCCGCAGGTACAATCAGTGGGTCAACAACCAGACGCTGGAGGATTATGCGCTGCGCTTCACCGCGCGGCGCGCGCGCATCTGGTCGCCCTGGTGGGTGGCCAATACCGCGCTCGGGTCCATCGCCTTCCTCGCCTGCGAAGCGATCGGCGCGACGGTGACGATCAGCTATGGCTTCGAGAGCATGACGCTGGCGCTGGCGGCGGCGGCGGTGATCTTCCTGATCTCCGGCCTGCCGATCTGCTATTATGGCGCGCGCTACGGTGTCGACATGGACCTGCTGACGCGCGGGTCCGGCTTCGGCTATCTCGGCTCGACCATCACCTCGGCGGTCTACGCCTCCTTTACCTTTATCCTGTTCGCGATCGAGGCGGTGATCCTGTCGGCAGCGCTACAGCTGTGTTTCGGCATACCGCTGCCGATTGGTCACATCCTCAGCGCGCTGGTCGTGGTGCCGATCGCCGCCTATGGCTTTCGCCGGATCAGCCGCTGGCAGAACTGGACCCAGCCGCTGTGGCTGCTGCTGCAGCTCGCACCGATCCTGTTCGTCGCCCTGCAAGGCGATGCGGCGATCGGCCTGTGGCAGGGCTATAAGGGCACCGCCAACAGCGATGCCGTGCTCAGCTTTGGCCTCGCGCTGGCCGTGCTGCTGTCGCTGCTGCCGCAGATCGGCGAGCAAGTGGATTATCTGCGGTTCCTGCCCGGTGCGGAGAAGGTCGGGAAAAGGGCCTGGTGGTCGGCCTTGCTGCTGACCGGACCGGGCTGGATCCTGCTGGGCGGCATCAAGATCGCGATCGGCTCCTGTCTTGCCGTCATCGCGCTGTCGCGCGGCATGCCCGGCATCGACGCCGCCAATCCGACCATGCTCTACTATATGAGCTTTGCGGGCCTCTTGTCCTCGCCGGGCGCGGCCATCGTCCTCACCGGACTGTTCGTGGCGCTGTGCCAGATCAAGATCAACGTCACCAACGCCTATGCCGGGTCGATCGCCTCCTCCAATTTCTTCTCCCGCCTGACCCACCGCCATCCCGGCCGGGTGGTGTGGCTGGTGTTCAATATCCTGATCGCGCTGATGCTGATGGAGAGCGGCATCCAGACCGTCGTGGAGCGGGTGCTGGCGCTCTACAGCAATTTCGCGGTCGCCTGGTTCGGTGCGGTGATCGCCGACCTGATGATCAGCAAGCCGCTCGGCCTCAGCCCGCCCGGCATCGAGTTCCGGCGCGCTTATCTGCACGACATCAACCCGGTCGGCGTCGGCGCGATGATCGGCTCGCTGATATGCTCGACCCTGTGTTTTGCCGGCGTATTCGGCCACGGCGCGCAGGTGTTTTCGCCTGTGATCGGGCTGGCTATGTCCTTCGCGCTGGCGCCCGCCATCGCCCTCGCCACCGGGGGTCGCTACTATATTGCGCGCGAGCCAGACGATCTCGGCGCGCAGAATCTGCGCTGCACCGTGTGCGAGAATGCCTTCGAGCCGGAGGACATGGCGCATTGCCCGGTCTATCAGGGCTCGATCTGTTCGCTCTGCTGCACGCTGGAGGCGCGCTGCCATGATGCGTGCAAGGAAAGGCCGCAGTCGATCGACCACATCGCCGTACGGGCACGGCGCATCTTCCCCTCCCGGTTCGCCGCCCCGGTCTATGCGCGGCTGGTTCGTTTCTCCATCGCCTATGTGGTCACCGCCGCGATCATCGGCATGGTACTGCTGCTGGTCTATTATCAGCGCGTGGGGCGGGGCGCCGATCCCGACATCATGATGAGCATCCTGTGGTCGGTGTTCATCGGCCTGCTCGCCATGGCCGCCTTTGCCGTCTGGTATTTCGTGCTGGCCCGCGAAAGCCAGCGCGCCGCCGAGGAGGAATCGGAACGCCAGACCATCATGTTGATCGACGAGATCGAGGCCCATGCCCGTACCGATGCGGAGCTGCAGCGTGCCAAGGATGCAGCGGAGGCCGCCAATCTCGCCAAGAGCCGCTATATCGTTGGCGTCAGCCACGAGATCCGTAGCCCGCTGAACACCATATCGGGCTATGCCCAACTGATGGAGCGCGATCCCGGCCGGCACATGGGGGATGCGGTGCGCGTCATCCGCCGCAGCGCCACCCATCTGGCCGACCTCGTCGACGGCCTGGTCGACGTGTCGCGCATCGAAAATGGCTCGGTCCGGATCGAGCGCAACCGTGTGAACCTGATCGAACTGGTCGAGCAGATGGTCGACATGTTCCGGCTGCAGGCGC
>Ga0105247_10000910_pt1 | contig 22259 bp, 17 predicted proteins | sample KBSS24metaG_FD_81519 | JGI IMG/M metagenome (GOLD analysis project Ga0105247, IMG submission 81519) | Switchgrass rhizosphere microbial communities from Kellogg Biological Station, Michigan, USA - KBS S2-4 metaG | ecosystem: Host-associated > Plants > Roots > Rhizosphere > Soil | place...
AGAAGCCGGCGTCGGGCGAGACCAAGGCGATTCGCGTGGAGTCGAGCTCGTTGATCAAGAAGGAAGGCAGCAGCGATCCGAAGGTCGTGCTGTCGCTGTACGAGGACTTTCTCTGCCCGGTGTGCGGCAAGTTCGAGCAAGGGTTCGGCCCGACGATCAGCAAGTTGATCGAAAGTGGTGCCGTGGCCGTGGACTACAACATGGTGGCCATCCTCGACCGACCGGCCAACGACAACTATTCGTCGCGGTCGGGTGCGGCCGCGTACTGCGTCGCGGATGCGGACACCAGCCCTGGCAAGGACGCGTTCCGACGCTTCCACGCCGCGCTCTACGCACAGCAGCCGAGCGAGACGGGAACCACTTTCCCAACCAACACGCAGCTGATCGAGACGGCACGACAGGCCGGCGTGGTCGGCGACGTGCCCGACTGCATCAACAAGGGGCGCTACGTCGACATGGTGAGCGGGCTGGCCAAGGCGTCGAACGTCACGGGCACCCCCACGGTTCGGATTAACGGCGAGGACTACGAGTTCACCAACCCCGACGCCCTGGTTGCCAAGATCAAGTCGATCGTCGGTGACGTCCCGGGCCTGGCCGCCGCACCGCCTGCCGCGCAACCGACGCCACTGCTGCCCGCGCCGGCACCTGCACCTGCGCCGTGACCGTGAGTGTGTCCGACGAGGTCACGGCGACGTCGACGCCCGCTGGCGAAACGGCGGTGTCGGTTGGTAGGGCGAGCGCACTGTGGATCTTGATCGCAGGCGTCCTCGGGTTCGCCTCGGCGTTCACGCTGACGCTCGAAAAGATCGAAATACTCATCAACCCCGCCTACGTGCCGTCCTGCAGCATCAACCCGGTGCTGTCGTGCGGATCGGTGATGGTCACCCATCAGGCTTCGGCGTTCGGATTCCCCAACCCGCTGATCGGGATCGTGGCATTCACGGTCGTCGTGGTCACCGGGGTGCTTGCGCTCGCCAAAGTGGCTCTGCCACGGTGGTATTGGACAGGATTGTCGGTCGGCACCCTGCTCGGCGTGGCGTTCGTGCATTGGCTGATCTTCCAGAGCCTCTACCGGATCGGCGCGCTCTGCCCGTACTGCATGGTCGTATGGGCGGTTACGATTCCCCTCTTGGTGGTGGTGGCGACGATCGCGCTGGCGCCGCAGACGGGCAACGCCGTCACGCGAGTGGTGCACCAATGGCGCTGGTCACTCGTTGCGCTGTGGTTTACCGCCGTGATTCTGCTCATTCTCGTGCGGTTCTGGAACTACTGGTCAACGCTTCTGTAGGGATCGAGCTCATCTCGACATCAACGGTCGGCGAGGAGGAATAGGTAGCCGTGATTTCCAAACTCCTGGTCGCCAATCGGGGCGAGATTGCGATCCGGGCATTCCGTGCCGCCTACGAGATGGGTATCTCGACGGTTGCGGTCTACGCCTACGAGGATCGCAATTCGTCGCACCGGCTGAAGGCCGACGAGTCGTATCAGATCGGCGAGACGGGTCGGCCGGTGCGGGCATATCTGTCGGTGTCGGAGATCATCCGCGTTGCCAAGCACGCGGGAGCGGATGCGGTGTACCCCGGCTACGGATTCCTCTCGGAGAACCCGGAGTTGGCGTCCGCGTGCCTGGAGGCAGGTATCACGTTCGTCGGTCCCAGCGCCGAGGTGCTCGAGTTGACCGGCAACAAGGCGAGGGCGATCGCCGCTGCCCGCGAGGCAGGCCTGCCGGTGCTGACGTCGTCGGCTCCGTCGGCCTCGGTGTCAGAACTGCTGAGTGCCTCGACCACCATGCAATTCCCGTTGTTCGTCAAGGCCGTTTCGGGTGGTGGCGGTCGAGGCATGCGACGCGTGGCCGAACCCGAGGCGCTGAACGAGGCCATCGAGGCCGCTAGCCGCGAGGCGGAGTCGGCGTTCGGCGATCCCACGGTCTACCTCGAGCAGGCCGTCGTGAATCCGCGCCACATCGAGGTGCAGATCCTGGCCGACGGGCAGGGCAACGTGATCCATCTGTTCGAACGCGACTGCAGCGTGCAGCGCCGACATCAGAAGGTGATCGAACTCGCGCCAGCGCCCAACCTGCTGCCCGAACTGCGTGAGCGGATGTGCGCCGACGCAGTGGCCTTCGCCAAGAAGATCGGTTACAGCTGCGCTGGAACGGTCGAATTCCTCCTCGACGAGCGCGGTCACCACGTCTTCATCGAGATGAATCCGCGCATCCAGGTCGAGCACACCGTCACCGAGGAGATCACCGATGTCGACCTGGTCGCCAGCCAGTTGCGCATCGCCGCGGGGGAGACGCTGGCAGATCTGGGTCTGAGCCAGGACGCGTTGCAGATCCGCGGCGCTGCGATGCAGTGCCGGATCACCACCGAGGACCCGGCGAACGGCTTTCGGCCCGACACCGGCCGAATCACCGGTTACCGGTCGCCGGGCGGTGCAGGCATCCGACTCGACGGCGGCACGAACCTCGGTGCGGAGATCGGTGCTCACTTCGACTCGATGATGGTCAAGATGACGACCCGCGGGCGGGACTTCACGACCGCGGTGACGCGGGCCCGTAGAGGGTTGGCCGAGTTCCGGATTCGCGGGGTCTCGACCAACATCCCATTCCTGCAGGCCGTGGTCGACGATCCCGACTTTCGAGCGGGCCGGGTCACGACGTCGTTCATCGACGAGCGGCCGCAGTTGCTGACCGCGCACATCCCCGCTGATCGCGGTACCAAGATGCTCAACTATCTGGCCGAGGTCACGGTCAACTCTCCGTATGGCAACAGGGACAGGGTGTATCCGCAGGACAAGGTGCCCGCCTGTGACCTCGAGTCGACGCCGCCGGCTGGCACCAGGCAGCGGTTGCTCGAGTTGGGGCCGGAAGGGTTCGCGACGTGGATGAAGGAGTCTGCGGCCGTTGGTGTTACGGACACGACGTTTCGCGACGCACACCAGTCGCTTCTGGCCACCCGGGTGCGCACCACCGGCCTGATGGTCATCGCGCCCTACATCGCGAGGATGACCCCGCAGCTCCTGTCGATCGAGTGCTGGGGCGGTGCGACCTATGACGTCGCGTTGAGGTTCCTGAAGGAGGATCCGTGGGAGCGGCTCGCGGCGCTGCGCGAGGCGGTCCCGAACATCTGTTTGCAGATGCTTCTGCGCGGTCGCAACACCGTCGGGTACACCCCGTACCCGGAGCTGGTCACCTCGGCGTTCGTCGAGGAGGCAACCGCAACCGGTATTGACATCTACCGGATCTTCGATGCGCTCAACAACGTCGACTCGATGCGGCCTGCGATCGACGCGGTGCGCGAAACCGGTTCTGCCATAGCAGAAGTCGCGATGAGCTACACCGGCGATCTGTCCGACCCTGGCGAGACGCTCTATACGCTCGACTACTATCTCAAGCTCGCGGAGCAGATCGTCGATGCCGGCGCTCACGTCCTGGCGATCAAGGACATGGCCGGGCTCCTGCGAGCGCCTGCGGCCACCACGTTGATCACCGCGTTGCGCAGCCGGTTCGATCTACCCGTGCACGTGCACACCCACGACACCCCGGGTGGACAGTTGGCGACGTATACCGCGGCGTGGCAGGCGGGCGCGAGCGCCGTCGATGGTGCTGCGGCGCCGCTGGCAGGAACCACCAGCCAGCCGGCGCTGAGCTCCATCGTCGCCGCGGCCGCGCACACGGCGTACGACACCGGGCTGTCGCTGCAGGCGGTGTGCGACATGGAGCCGTATTGGGAGGCGCTACGAAAGGTGTATGCGCCCTGGGAGTCTGGACTTCCGGCGCCAACGGGACGGGTGTACGAGCACGAGATTCCCGGTGGACAGTTGTCGAACCTGCGTCAGCAGGCGATCGCGCTCGGGCTTGGCAATCGGTTCGAGGACGTCGAGAACGCCTACGCAGGCGCGGACCGCGTGCTAGGTCATCTGGTGAAGGTCACGCCGTCCAGCAAGGTCGTCGGAGACCTCGCTCTTGCGTTGGTCGGCGCGGGCGCCACCGCCGAGGAATTCGCGGCCGACCCGGCCCGCTTCGACATTCCCGACTCCGTGATCGGGTTCTTGCGCGGTGAACTCGGCGACCCTCCGGGAGGATGGCCCGAACCGTTGCGCACCAAGGCCTTGGCCGGGCGCGCGCCTGCCAAGCCCACCCAGGAACTCACCGCAGACGACGAAGCCGCGCTGGCGAAGCCGGGCCTCGACCGCCAGCGGGCACTGAACCGACTTCTGTTCCCTGGTCCGACAAAGGAATTCGAGGCACACAGGGAGATCTACGGCGACACGTCGCGGCTGAGTGCCAACCAGTTCTTCTACGGGTTGCGCCACGGCGACGAGCACCGCATCCAGATCGACAAGGGTGTCGACCTCATCATCGGGTTGGAGGCGATCTCCGAGGCGGACGAACGCGGCATGCGCACCGTGATGTGCATCATCAACGGTCAACTCCGGCCCATCGTCGTCCGCGATCTCAGTGTCGCCGTGGACATTCCGACCGCAGAGAAGGCCGACCGGTCCAACCCCGACCACGTCGCCGCTCCGTTCGCGGGCGTCGTCACCGTCGGCGTTGCGGTCGACGATGAGATCGCTGCAGGCCAAACCATCGGGACCATCGAGGCCATGAAGATGGAAGCAGCCATCACCGCACCGAAAGCAGGCGTCGTCGATCGCGTCGCGGTATCTGCCACCGCGCAGGTCGAAGGCGGTGACCTGCTCGTGGTGATCCGTCCCGCGGGCAAGAGCGAAGCGACCGGGGACTCAGCCTGACGCGCATCATCGGCGGTACGTTCGGTGGCAGGCGGATCTCCGTGCCGCACAAGGGAACCCGTCCGACGACCGATCGGGTCCGCGAATCTCTCTTCAACGTGCTAGAGGCGCGGATGGACCTGTCTGGCCTCGCGGTGCTCGACCTGTACGCGGGCTCGGGAGCGTTGGGGATCGAAGCGGTTTCGCGGGGCGCCGCGTCGGTTGTCTTCGTCGAGTCGGACCGCCGCGCCGCCGCGACGATCACCGACAACCTCGCGACACTGGGGGTGACGGGCGCGGTGGTGCGATGCGCGGACGTCTCCGCGGTCATAGAAGGTGGAGCGGGCAGGGTGGGCGGACCAGTCGATCTCGTACTCGCCGACCCGCCGTACGACGTGTCGACCGCCGAAGTGGAGGAGCTCGTCGGTGCGCTGGTCCACCGCGGCTGGACCGAGTCGGACACCGTCGTCGTCTTCGAGCGCCCGACGTCGGGTGCGGCGATCCGGTGGCCGCCAGGTTGGACTGCGCTGCGCGAGCGTCGTTATGGCGACACTCGACTCGAGGTGGCGCAGCGGGATTGACCGGGAAGTGTACGGTCATCGTCCATGAGCGGCGCGGTAGTTCCGGGATCGTTCGACCCGGTGACCAACGGTCACGTCGACGTGTTCGAGCGCGCCTGCGCACAGTTCGACGACGTCGTCGTCGCGGTGTTGGTCAATCCCAACAAGGCAGGCACCTTCACCCCTGACGAACGCATCGCGATGATCCTCGAATCGACGGCGCACCTACCAAACCTGCGAGCCGAGACTGGGTCCGGCCTTGTCGTCGACTTCGCGAAGTCGCATGGTCTTTCCGCCATCGTGAAGGGTCTGCGGACGGGCACCGACTTCGAGTACGAACTGCAGATGGCCCAGATGAACAAGCACATCGCGAACGTCGACACCTTCTTCGTGGCGACCACACCGCGCTATTCGTTCGTGTCGTCATCCCTTGCCAAGGAGGTTGCCTCGCTCGGGGGCGACGTCTCCGAGTTGCTGCCTGCGCCCGTCAACGCCCGGTTGCAAGCGAAGCTGGGGCGCTGAGCAGACGGGACATCTCGCCCCGTGTCGCCCTGCGCGTTCGTTGGGCGACGTGGTCAGTGCCTCGACGTGCTGCGGGTTGCCCAAAATGCGGCGCCGACACACCGGCGTGGCAAACCAAGTCACAGACGTAACACCAGGCACACTAGTAACAACACCGACTAGGCCTGGAGGATGCTGCCGTGTACCGAGTATTTGAGGCGCTCGACGAGCTCGGCGCGATCGTCGAAGAGGCCCGCGGCGTCCCGATGACGGCGGGCTGCATGGTGCCTCGCGGCGACGTACTGGAACTTCTCGACGACATCAAGGACGCCATCCCCGGCGAGCTCGATGACGCCCAGGACGTGCTCGACGCGCGGGATTCCATGTTGCGCGAGGCCAAGGATCACGCCGACTCGATGGTCTCCTCTGCGACCAACGAGGCCGACTCGATGATCAATCACGCTCGCGCCGAGGCGGACCGCCTGCTGGCGGAGGCAAAGGGCCAAGCCGACCGGATGGTCGCGGAGGCACGCCAGCACAGCGAGCGCATGCTCGGCGAGGCGCGCGAGGAAGCAGCTCGCCTAAGTGCCACGGCCAAGCGGGAATACGAGGCGAGCACGGGACGGGCGAAGACCGAAGCAGACCGCCTGATCGAGAACGGCAACCTCTCGTACGAGAAGGCGGTTCAGGAGGGCATCAAGGAGCAGCAGCGTCTGGTGTCGCAAACCGAGATCGTCGCGACGGCGACGGCCGAGGCCACCCGCCTCGTCGACTCCGCGCATGCGGAAGCCGACCGTCTGCGCGGTGAATGTGACATCTACGTCGACAGCAAGTTGGCCGAGTTCGAGGACTACCTCAATGGCACGCTGCGCTCGGTCGGCCGCGGGCGCCACCAGCTACGCACCGCCGCGGGGACACACGACTACGCCCAGCGCTGATCTGCTTCGCGGTTGATCACGTCGTCTCCGTAGGATTGCTCCCATGGCACGGAAGGGCGCGTATCGCGAGTCGCAATCGCCCTTCGTGATCGACACCCGTCGACTCGGCCGGAGTCCCGGCTCGATGCTGACGCTTCAGCGCACCGTGCCCTTCCCGACGCACATGGGTGCCTCGCTCGTCGCGATCGCCGACAGCGCCCCGGTCGAACTCGACCTTCGGCTCGAGTCGGTCTCTGAGGGCGTGCTCGTCACCGGCACCGTCTCCGCTCCGACGTCCGGGGAGTGCGCGCGGTGCCTGACCCCCATCAGCGGGCGTGTCGACATCGACCTCACCGAGCTTTTCGCCTACCCGGACAGCGCTACCGAGGCCACCACCGAGGACGATGAGGTGGGTCACGTGGTCGATGATTCGATCGACCTCGAGCAGCCCATCATCGACGCACTAGGGCTCGCGCTGCCGTTCTCACCGCTGTGCAGTCCTGACTGTCAGGGACTCTGCCCCGACTGCGGAGTGCCGCTGGCCACGGCTGAACCCGGCCATGGTCACGACAAGATCGATCCCCGCTGGGCGAAGCTCGCGGCCCTGCGGACGTCGGAGCCTGACTCTGACGGGACGGAGCCGGCTGGAGAGTCTGGGTGACGGTCGATCGCAGTCCGCTGCTACAAGCGATAGGCGTGGACTTGCCAGACGATCTCCTGACCGTCGCGCTGACGCACCGCAGCTATGCATACGAAAACGGGGGACTTCCCACCAACGAGCGTCTGGAGTTCCTTGGCGACGCGGTGCTCGGCCTCGTCATCACGGCCGAGATCTTCGCCAAGTACCCGGATCGTGCCGAGGGGGAATTGGCCAAGCTGAAGTCCGCCGTCGTCAACACGCAGGCGTTGGCGCAGATTGCACGCCAGCTCACGCCGGACGGGCTCGGCTCCTACTTCCTGCTCGGTCGTGGCGAGTTGGCCAGCGGGGGACCGCAAAAGGCCAACCTGCTCGCCGATGGACTGGAATCGATACTGGGCGCCACTTACGTACAGCACGGCCACGAGGTCGCCCGCGAGGTCATCCTTAGGCTGTTCGGTGAGCTCTTGGACACCGCGGCCAGCCTGGGTGCAGGCCTGGATTGGAAGACGAGCCTGCAGGAGTTGGCCGCCGCTCGTCGGCTTGGCGTTCCGTCGTATGTCGTGACGTCGACGGGGCCGGAGCACGACAAGCACTTCACCGCACGGGCAGTCGTCGATGGTGTCGACTACGGCGCGGGAGGCGGTCGCACCAAGAAGGAAGCCGAGCAGCATGCGGCCGCGGCCGCGTACAACGCGCTGGAGGCGATGCCCGAGGCGGATCCCAGTTCGCAGCCCTCCGGTCGAACCGGTGCCTGAGCTGCCCGAAGTCGAGGTCGTGCGTCGCGGGCTCGATGCGCACGTCATCGGCCGCCGCTTCACCTCGGTACGCGTGGATCATCTGCGCGCCGTACGACGCCACGAACTCGGGCCCGCAGACCTGGCTGCCCGGCTGCTTGGGGCCGAGATCACCGGCACAGGACGCCGCGGAAAGTTCTTGTGGCTCACGCTCTCCGACGGTGAGGCACTCGTCGTCCACCTCGGAATGAGCGGCCAAATGTTGCTCGGTCCCGTCGCCAGGAGAGAACACCTGCGGATCGCCACCGTGCTCGACGACGGCACAGAGATGAGCTTCGTGGACCAGCGCACGTTCGGCGGGTGGATGTTGACCGACATGGTCACAGTCGACGGGACCGACCTCCCCGAGCCGGTCGCGCACATCGCCCGTGACCCGCTCGATCCCCGCTTCGATCGCGATGCCGTCGTCAAGGTGTTGCGGCGCAAGCACTCCGAGATCAAGCGTCAGCTCTTGGATCAGACCGTCATCTCCGGAATCGGCAACATATACGCAGACGAGGCGCTGTGGCGGGCGAAGGTGAACGGGGCACGACTGGCGGCCGCACTGTCCAAGCCGGTCCTGGCGTCGATCATCGACCACGCCACCGACGTCATGCGCGACGCGCTCGGCGAAGGTGGCACGTCATTCGACTCGCTCTACGTCAACGTCAACGGCGAGTCCGGCTACTTCGACCGCTCGCTGGACGCTTACGGCCGCGAGGGTGAACCCTGCAAGCGATGTGGCGCCGTGATGCGACGCGAACAGTTCATGAATCGCTCGTCGACCTACTGCCCGAAATGCCAACCCCGGCCACGGCGTTGACCACCACTACAAGGTGATTTGTGCACGCCCACCCGCGGTGAGCGCGGTTGCAGGTGCACAAATCGCGAGAAAGGGAGTACATCCATGACGGAACTGTGGGTCGAGCGCACCGGTGTGCGTCGATACACCGGTCGCAGCTCGAGGGGCGCCGAGGTGCTGGTCGGATCCGAGGACGTCGACGGCGTCTTCACCCCTGGCGAGCTCCTGAAGATCGCCCTCGCCGCGTGCAGCGGAATGAGCAGCGACCATCCGCTGCGCAGCAGGCTCTGCGACGACTACCCGGTGACGATCAAGGTGTCCGGACCGGCCGATCGAGAGCAGGAACGCTACCCGCTGCTCGAAGAGAAGATCGAGATCGACCTCTCCCAACTCTCCGAAGAGGAGCGGGTCAAGCTGCTGACGATCGTGCGACGGTCGATCGACAAGGTGTGCACGGTCGGTCGCACGCTGAAGTCGGGGACCGAGGTGACGCTCACCGTGGTCGATGAGCCGCTTGCGCGAAGAGAATCAGGTAGCGATGAGCCGCTTGCGCGAAGAGAATCAGGTAGCGATGAGCCGCTTGCGCGAAGAGAATCAGGCAGGGATGTCGGCTGAGTCAGACGTCCGCCTGTCGGCGTGGGTGCACGGCCGGGTCCAGGGCGTGGGGTTTCGGTGGTGGACCAGGTCGCGCGCGTTGGAGTTGGGCCTGACCGGCTTCGCCGCCAACAAGCCCGACGGCCGTGTGCACGTGGTGGCACGGGGTCCAAGGGATGCGTGTCAGCAGCTGCTTGACCTGCTACGAGGCGGAGAAACGCCTGGTGCAGTCGACACCGTCGTCGTGGAGTGGAACGACGCGGGTCAGCCGTTCCATGGCTTTGACGAGAGATAGCCCGACGCGGCTGTAAGGTGGCCCATCGTGCACCTCAAGAGTCTGACGTTGAAGGGGTTCAAGTCCTTCGCGTCGCCCACGACTCTTCGCTTCGAGCCGGGCATCACCTGCGTCGTCGGGCCGAATGGCTCTGGCAAGTCCAACGTCGTGGACGCGCTGACGTGGGTGATGGGCGAGCAAGGCGCCAAGACGCTGCGCGGCGGCAAGATGGAAGACGTCATCTTCGCGGGCACGTCGTCGCGGGCTCCGCTCGGGCGGGCCGAGGTGACTGTCACGATCGACAACTCCGACAACGCGCTTCCGATCGAGTACTCCGAGGTGTCGATCACCCGCCGGATGTTCCGCGACGGTGCGAGCGAGTACGAAATCAACGGCAGCAGTTGCCGATTGATGGACGTCCAAGAGCTCCTCAGCGACTCGGGCATCGGGCGCGAAATGCACGTCATCGTCGGGCAGGGGAAGCTTTCCGAGATCCTCGAGTCCCGCCCGGAGGACCGCCGCGCGTTCATCGAAGAGGCCGCGGGCGTCCTGAAGCACCGCAAGCGCAAGGAGAAGGCGGTCCGGAAGCTCGACGCCATGTCGGCCAACTTGGCCCGCCTCACCGATCTCACCACCGAGCTGCGTCGCCAGCTCAAACCGTTGGGCCGTCAGGCCGAGATGGCCAGGCGCGCGCAGACGATCCAGGCGGATCTACGCGACTCCCGCCTACGGCTCGCCGCAGACGATTTGGTCACTCGACAAGCCGAGTTCAACGACACCAACACCGCAGAGACGTCGCTGCGCACCGAGCACGACCAGATCGCTGCGCGGATCGACGAGGCGACGATAGAGGTGGCCGCCCACGAGGCTGCGGTTTCCGGGTTGACCGGGCAAGCGGAATCGGCTCAGCAGACCTGGTTTCGGCTTTCGGCACTTGCGGAGCGGGTGAGTGCGACGGTGCGCATCGCTAGTGATCGAGCGCAAATCCTTGACGGCGACGTCGAACAGTCGTCGGGCGCCGATCCGGATGCGATGGAGTTGGAGGCCGACGAGATCGCAGCGAAGGAACGAGAGCTCATCGCCGAGCTAGTGGCGTCGCAGGAGCGTCTGGCCTTCGCCCGCGAGGAGCTAGCCGAACGCGAATACGTTGCGGCAGAAGCGGAACGCGCCCACACCGCAGCTGCACGCGCAGAGGCCGACCGCCGCGAGGGCCTGGCCCGCTTGTCCGGCCAGGTCGACACGATGCGTACCCGCGTCGAGTCGATAGACGAAGGCGTCGCCCGTCTGACCATCGGCATCGAGGAGGCGGCCACCCGCGTGCAGCAGGCACGCGAGGAATTCGAGACGGTGCAGGGTCGCGTCGGCGAGCTCGACGCTGGCGAGGTGGGCCTCGACGATCACCACGACCGCACGGTCGCCGCGCTACGACTCGCCGACGAACGCGTCGCAGAGTTACAGGCTGCTGAGCGCAGCGCCGAGCGGCAGGTGGCGTCGCTGCGTGCACGCATCGAAGCTCTGTCCATGGGCCTCGACCGCAAGGACGGCGCGGCGTGGTTGCAGAAGAACCACGGTGGCGCAGGCCTTTTCGGCGCCGTGGCGAACTTGGTGCGAGTTCGCCCCGGCCACGAGGTAGCAGTCGCTGCCGTGCTGGGGGCGGCGGCCGACGCGCTTGCCGCAGATGACTTCGGTGCCGCGCGTTCGGCAGTACGCGCACTCAAGGACGCCGACGGCGGACGTGCTGCCATCATGCTTGGCGACTGGCCACATGACGGCGGTTCGCCCAACGGACCGCTGCCCGACGGTGCGGTGTGGGCTCTCGACGTCGTCGACGCACCGTCGCGGCTGCGCGGGGCGATCGTGGCGATGCTCGGCGGGGTCGCGGTGGTTCGCGACCTGGCGACCGCAATGGACTTGGTCGCGGCGCGTCCCGAGCTTCGGGCAGTCACCTCCGACGGGGACGTCGTGGGTGCCGGCTACGTCAACGGCGGATCCGACCGCAAGCCGAGCACATTGGAGATCGCATCGGAGATCGAAAGGGCGCGAAGCGAACTCGAATCCGTGGAGCGCCAGGGTCGAGAGTTGTCTGCGGCTCTGTCGGGGGCGCTCGCGGAGCAGGCGACGCGCCAGGATGCGGCGGAGCACGCACTCGCCGCGCTCAACGAGTCGGACGCGGCCATCTCGTCGGTGTACGAACAGCTCGGCAGGCTCGGATTGGAAACGAGGGCCGCGGAAGAGGACTGGCAGCGTCAGATCCGGCAACGCGAGGAGCTGGAGACCGGCCGCGTGGCCACCATGGAGGAGCTGACCGAGCTAGAGGCCCGGTTGCACAACGCCCAACAGGTGCCGACCTTCGATGCTCAACCAGTCGATCGCCAGGAGTCGGTCGCCGCGGCGGAGGCCGCCAGGTCGGCGGAGGTCGAAGCGCGGCTGGCCGTGCGAACCGCGGAAGAACGAGCGAATGCCGTTCGTGGACAGGCGGATTCGCTGCGCAGGGCGGCTGCTGCCGAACGAGAGTCTCGGGCTCGTGCTCAACGGGCTCGGGAAGCCAGGGAGCTCGCCTCGGCGGTCGCGGCGGCGGTGGCCGAGTCAGGTCGCCTTGTCGCCGACCGGCTGAGCGCCACCGTGGCGGTCGCGTCACGCACGCGCGACGAACTCGCCGCGGAACGCCGCGAACGCGGTCAGCTGCTGACCGCGGCCCGAACCGAACTCAACGAACTCAACGCGCGGATCACTTCGCTCACGGACGCATTGCACCGAGACGAGGTCGCCAAGGCTCAGGCGGCGCTGCGCATCGAGCAACTAGAGGCGGCGGCCCTCGACCAGTTCGGCATGGCCGCAACCGATCTCGTGGAGGAATACGGACCGCACGTGCCCCTGCCTCCGACCGAGTTGGAGATGGCGGAGTACGAACAGGCCAGGGAGCGCGGCGAACAGGTCACCGCCCCAGCGCCGATGCCATTCGACCGGCCGACCCAGGAGCGACGGGCCAAGAAGGCCGAGCGCGAGCTGGCCGAACTCGGCAGGGTGAATCCCCTGGCGCTGGAGGAGTTCGCGGCATTGGAGGAACGGTACAACTTCCTCTCGACTCAGCTAGAGGACGTCAAGGGCGCACGCAAGGATCTGCTCGACGTCATCGCGGACGTCGACGACCGCATCCTGCAGGTCTTCGCCGAGGCCTACGTCGACGTCGAACGCGAATTCGCTCAAGTCTTCGACACCCTGTTCCCCGGCGGTGAGGGACGATTGCTCCTCACCAACCCCGATGACATGTTGACGACGGGCATCGAGGTCGAGGCACGTCCGCCCGGTAAGAAGATCAAGCGGTTGTCGCTGCTGTCCGGTGGCGAGAAGTCACTAACCGCAGTGGCCATGCTGGTGGCGATCTTCCGCGCACGTCCTTCGCCGTTCTACGTGATGGACGAGGTGGAGGCCGCGCTGGACGACGTGAACCTGCGTCGTCTGATCAGCCTCTTCGAGCAGTTGCGCGAGCGCTCCCAGCTGATCGTCATCACGCACCAGAAGCCGACCATGGAGGTCGCGGACGCGCTATACGGCGTCACGATGCGCGACGATGGCATCACCACGGTCATCAGCCAGCGGATGCGCGGTCAGGAATTAGCCACCGCAACCTCCTGACCGCCCGAACACGGGGCGAGATGGATGGGCTGGACGATCGACCTCCACCGGCCTGAGACAATGTCGAGGTGACAGATCTCGGGATAGGGCTGTGGATCGGGCTCGCGCTCATCGCCGTACTGGTCGTCGTTGCGCTGGTCGTCGGCCTGACGCGTTACCGGCGGCGCCGGGTCAGTCTGTCGAGGCCCGATACCGATGTCGCCATCGACAAGTCGGGGGGCTACAAGGCGTCATCGGGGATCGTCTTCACCACCGCCGAGCCGGAGGCGCCACCGGCTGCGCCCGTCGACACGAGCGGACTGCCCGCCGTCGGAGACGACGCCACGGTGCCGCGCGACGCTCCGCGACGCTCGATCTCCGACGTCGCACTTCCCGAGCCGGCGGCTGAACCGAAACCGGCGGCTGAACCGAAACCGGAGCCTGAACCGAAACCGGAGCCTGAACCGAAGCCGGCGGCTGAACCGAAGCCGGCGGCTGAACCGGAGCCCGTACCCGACGCTGCGCCCGCACTCGAAGCCATCGAACCGGCCGAAGGTCGAATGGAGCGGCTGCGGGGCCGCCTCGCGAAATCGCAAGGCACCCTTGGGCGGAGCATGTTGGGGCTGCTCGGTGGCGGAGATCTCGACGAGGAATCGTGGGAGACGATCGAGGACACCCTGCTGGTCGCCGATCTCGGGCCGACGGTCACCGAGGCGGTGGTGTCCGCGCTGCGCTCGCGGATCGCGAGCAGCAGCGTGCGGTCCGAGGAAGAAGCCCGAGCAGTGCTACGCGACGTCCTCATCGCGCAGCTTCAGCCCGAACTCGACCGGTCGATCAAGGCGCTGCCGCACGCGGACAAGCCGTCCGTGCTGCTCGTCGTCGGCGTCAACGGAACCGGAAAGACCACCACGGTCGGCAAGCTGGCGAGGGTGCTCGTCGCCGACGGTCGCCGCGTCGTGCTCGGTGCCGCCGACACGTTTCGCGCGGCGGCCGCCGACCAGTTGCAGAGTTGGGCTTCTCGGGTTGGCGCCGAGGTCGTTCGTGGCCCAGAGGGGGCCGACCCGGCGTCGGTCGCGTTCGACGCCGTCGACAAGGGCATCGAGACGGGTGCCGACGTCGTGGTCATCGATACGGCGGGCCGGCTGCACACCAAGACCGGTCTGATGGACGAGCTCGGCAAGGTCAAACGCGTCGTCACGAAGCGCGCGGCGGTCGACGAAGTGCTGCTCGTATTGGATGCCACCATCGGCCAGAACGGCCTTCCGCAGGCGCGCGTCTTCGCCGAGGTTGTCGACATCACGGGTGTCGTGCTGACCAAGCTCGACGGAACGGCCAAGGGCGGCATCGTCTTTCGCGTGCAGCAAGAGTTGGGCGTGCCGGTGAAACTCGTAGGCCTCGGTGAGGGGCCGGATGATCTCGCGCCATTCGAGCCCCGCGCCTTCGTCGACGCGCTCCTCGGATAACGCCGTCCTGCTCCGCTCACTGGCTGGGGCTTGACGAGGCAGTTAACGCGGCGGAAACGCAATCCCGCGATCCGTTCACACGAGCGAAACACGCGTGAGCCATGCGCGAAACAACCACTCAGCATTGTTCTGGCCTAGGTCAACGGTGCCTACCGGTGGCATGGGCGAAGGAGGAATCGGCAGGTGGACGGATTTCCGGTGATGGGCATCCCCGATACAGGGGATACGGCATGGATGCTGGCTAGCTCAGCGCTCGTGCTGCTGATGACGCCAGGTCTGGCGTTCTTCTACGGCGGCATGGTCCGCGCCAAGGGCGTTCTCAACATGCTCATGATGAGCATCAGCGCCATGGGCATCGTGACGGTGCTCTGGGTGCTCTACGGCTACTCCTTGGCTTTCGGCAACGACGTGTCCAACCTGTTTGGCAACCCCACGCAGTACTTCGGTCTGAAGGGGCTCATCGGCGGAAACGCGGTCGCCGCGGTCGCGGCGGATCCCGCTACTGGCACGGCAGCCACCGACGCCGTGAACATCGCACTCTTCGGCACGATTCCACAGACTGTCTTCGTGGCATTCCAGCTGATGTTCGCGATCATCACCGTCGCCCTCGTTTCGGGTGCCGTTGCCGATCGTCTGAAGTTCGGCAGCTGGCTGGTGTTCGCGGGCCTGTGGGCGACCTTCGTCTACTTCCCCGTCGCACACTGGGTGTTCGCCTTCGACGGCTACACCGGCGAGCACGGCGGCTGGATTGCCAACAAGCTCAAGGCAATCGACTTCGCGGGTGGTACTGCGGTCCACATCAACTCCGGCGTCGCAGGTCTCGCGTTGTGTCTGGTACTCGGCAAGCGCAAGGGTTGGCCAGGCTCTCCGATGCGGCCGCACAACCTGCCGTTCGTGATGCTCGGTGCGGGCCTGCTGTGGTTCGGTTGGTACGGGTTCAACGCCGGTTCCGCGACGAACTCCGGCGGCATTGCCGGTAGCACCTTCATCACCACGACGATCGCCACCGCCGCAGCGATGCTGGCCTGGCTGCTGACGGAGAAGATCCGTGACGGACACGCCACCACGCTCGGCGCGGCGTCGGGCATCGTGGCAGGCCTGGTCGTGATCACGCCGTCCTGCTCGTCGGTGAACGTGCTTGGTGCATTGGCGATTGGCGCAATTGGCGGTTGCCTCTGTGCACTGGCGGTCGGTCTGAAGTTCAAGCTCGGCTTCGACGATTCCCTCGACGTCGTCGGCGTGCACATGATCGGCGGTCTGACCGGCACGCTGCTCATTGGCTTCTTCGCAACCAAGGAAGCGCCCGCAGCGGTTGACGGTCTGTTCTACGGCGGCGGCGTAGATCAACTGTGGCGCCAGGCGGTTGGCGCGTTCGCAGTGCTGTTCTACTCATTCATCGTCACGACGATCCTCGCGTATCTCCTCAAGTTCACGATCGGGCTGCGGCTCGACGAAGAGGACGAGGCCAACGGTATTGACGAAGCCGAACATGCGGAAACGGCTTATGAACTCGCGTGATCGGGAACAATTGACAGTGAATTGGAAGGAATCGACCAAATGAAGTTGATCACTGCGATCGTCAAGCCGTTCACTCTCGAAGACGTCAAGACTGGTCTCGAGCAAGCGGGCGTCTTGGGGATGACAGTCAGCGAGGTACAGGGCTACGGCCGTCAGAAGGGCCACACCGAGGTCTACCGTGGTGCGGAGTACTCGGTCGACTTCGTGCCGAAGGTGCGGGTCGAGGTACTGGTGGATGACGCTGCCGTCGACAAGGTGGTGGACGTCATCGTCCAGGCGGCCCGAACGGGCAAGATCGGTGACGGAAAAGTGTGGGTGAGTTCCGTAGAAACCGTTGTGCGGGTTCGCACGGGTGAACGGGGAACCGACGCCATTTGATGACATCGTGATCTGAAGATCCGTCCCCCGGCAGACCAAATAGAACGAACCGCACTGCCGGGGGAAGAGGATTGAGATGACGAAGCAGACACCAGATCCCGCCGCCGGCGCCTCTCGATGGGAGGCACCGGCGGCGGGTTCGTCACGTCCGGCGAATGACTTGTCAGCTGCCGCAGCGCAATTGCTCAACGGCGGATCCAAGCACCTCGACTCGGCTGCGCTGCGCGACGCGCTGCTCGACCTGCACGAGTTCTGGTTGACCACCAAGGCTGCCGAGATCGGCATCACCCCGACGAGCGGATTCGCCATAGTCGCCACCGGAGGGCTTGGCAGGGGCGAGCTATTGCCCTATTCCGACCTCGATCTGACGTTGGTGCACGACGAAATGCCCGCCGACGTCGTGACCCAGGTTGCCGAACTGCTCTGGTATCCGCTGTGGGACGCCAACATTCCCCTCGATCACAGCGTGCGCACCGTGCAGGAGGCACTAGAGGTTGCGAGCGGGGACATCTCGGCAGGGCTGGCCATGCTGGACGCGCGGCACATCGCCGGTGACGCGGACCTCTCGTCGGCAATCGTTGGAGGTGCTCGTCGACAGTGGCGCACTGGCATCGCGTCGCGTTTCGAGGAACTCGTCGAACACACCCAATCCCGTTGGGAGCGAAGCGGAGAGATCGCGCACCGCGCCGAACCCGAACTCAAGAACGGGCGGGGCGGACTACGGGACATCCAGTTGCTCAACGCGCTGGCCATGGCCCAGTTGGCCGACGTATATCCCAGCAGGCTGCTGGCATCCCCGATGGGCACGCTCGGCGACGCGCACCTTGCAATGCTCAACGTGCGTACCGAGCTTCACCGCATCTCCCACCGCGGCCGCGAGATGCTGCAGGCGCAGTACGCCGACGAGATCGGCGCGGCGCTGCGGATCGGCGACCGGTTCGACTTGGCCCGTACCCTCAGCGACGCCGCACGGACCATCAGCTACTACGTCGATGCCGGACTACGCACCGCCGCGAATGCGTTGCCGCGGCGAGGATTTGCCGCCCTTCGCAGACCGATCCGCAAGCCTCTCGACGAGGGCGTCATCGAGTTCGCTGGCGAGGTGATCCTCGCGAGGGATGCCCGACCGGAACGTGATCCAGGGCTGATCCTTCGGGTCGCGGCGGCGTCGGCCACGACCGCCCTCCCGATATCCGCGTCGACGCTGAGTCGCTTGTCGGAGGCCGCCCCGGAGCTTCGTACGCCATGGCCCCGACAGGCGCTCAAGGATCTGTTGGTGATGCTGGCCGCAGGACCCGCGACCGTCGCCACCATTGAGGCGCTCGATCGGACCGGCCTGTGGGGCAGGCTCTTTCCCGAATGGGGTGCGGTACGCGATCTTCCGCCCCGTGACGTGGTGCACATCTGGACGGTAGATCGTCATCTCGTCGAAACCGTCTCACGGGCAAGCGCCTTCACGACGCGAGTAGCACGCCCAGACCTACTGGTTCTCGGAGCGTTGTGCCACGACATCGGGAAGGGTCGCGGCGGCGACCACAGTGTCATCGGTGCAGACTTGGCTACCCAGATCGGCACCAGGCTCGGCATGTGGCCATCCGACATCGACACCCTTTCCAAGATGGTCCGCTACCACCTGCTGTTGCCCGACGTCGCGACTCGGCGGGATCTGCAGGATCCGAAGACGATCTCTGCGGTCGTGGACGCGCTCGGTGGCGACCCGCTCTTGCTCGAACTGCTGCACGCGCTCGCGGAGGCCGACTCGCTAGCGACCGGCCCGGGAGTGTGGGGCGATTGGAAGGCGTCGCTGATCGGCGACCTGGTGCGTCGTTGCCGGTTGGTCATGGCTGGCGAGCCGCTCCCGCAACCAGATCCGGTCGAACCGCGCTTCCTCGCGCTGGCCTCGGAGGGCAAGGTCCACGTCGAGCTCGAATCGACGGCAAGCCCGCACGTCTACGACGTCACGATGATCGCTCCCGATGCTAGAGGCCTGCTGTCGAAGGCCGCGGGCGTTCTTGCGTTGAACTCGCTGCGCGTCCACTCGGCGTCGGTGAACCTTTCCGAAGGGGTCGCGATCAACACGTTCGTGGTGTCACCGCACTTCGGGTCGCCGCCGGCAGCCGAGCTGCTGCGTCAACAGTTCATCCTTGCGCTCGACGGTGACCTCGACGTCGTGGGTTCTCTAGAGCAGCGTGACCGCGATGCGGCCACGACGAACACGACGAGGGCGGGTGAGACCCCGACGGGCGTCCCCGTGAACGCCGCCACCCCGCCGCCGAAGATCCTCTGGTTCGAGGGCACGGCGCCAAGGGAATACGTCGTGCAGATCCGCAGTACGGATAGGACAGGTCTGCTCGCCCGGCTGACGGCGGTCATCGAGCGCAGCGGCCTCGACATCGCGTGGGCCAAGGTCACCACGCTGGGCTCGTCGGTTGTGGACGCCTTCGGCCTCGTCGTACCCGCTGGAATCGCCGACGACCCACACGCGGACCGTGCAGCGGCGCGCCACGAGCTGGAGCGCGAACTGCTTGCCGTGCTGCCTGCCCCCGTCGTGCCCAAGAAGGTTTCCGAGGCCAGTTAGGCTCGTGGACCCCGTCAGTACCCATCGCAGGCCATGTTCCCGCCGCTCAGCGGCGCGAACCACCGGTGAGCGCGGTTCCCGCACCGTCCCGCCTCGTTCTCGCCAGTTAAGCTGACCATCGTGTTTGAATCTCTGTCCGACCGATTGACCGGTGCGCTCGCGGGCCTCCGCGGCAAGGGTCGACTCACCGACGCCGACATCGACGCGACCACCCGAGAGATTCGGCTCGCCCTGCTAGAGGCGGACGTCTCCCTGGCGGTGGTGCGTGCCTTCGTCGCACGCATCAAGGAGCGCGCGAGGGGCGCCGAGGTTTCGGGTGCGCTGAACCCCGCCCAACAGGTCGTCAAGATCGTCAACGAGGAGCTCGTCGGGATCCTCGGAGGGCAGACCCGCCAGGTTGCGTTCGCCAAGACACCGCCGACGGTGATCATGTTGGCGGGCCTGCAAGGTGCAGGCAAGACGACGCTTGCCGGAAAGCTGGCCAACTGGCTTCGCGGACAAGGACATACGCCGCTGCTGGTGGCGTGTGACCTGCAGCGGCCCGGTGCCGTCAACCAGCTGAAGATCGTCGGTGAGCGGGCGGGCGTCGCCGTGTTTGCACCGCATCCCGGCACGGCCGAAGGCTCCCACGACGCCCCACCGGGAGATCCCGTCGCCGTCGCTGCCGCCGGCCTTGCCGAGGCAAAGTCCAAGCACTACGACGTAGTCATCGTGGACACCGCGGGACGCCTTGGCATCGACGAAGAGTTGATGAGCCAGGCGAGTGCGATCCGTGACGCGGTCGAACCCGACGAGGTGCTGTTCGTCCTCGACTCCATGATCGGACAGGACGCCGTCAGCACGGCCGAGGCGTTCCGCGAGGGCGTCGGCTTCACTGGCGTGGTCCTCACCAAGCTCGACGGCGACGCGCGCGGCGGCGCAGCGCTGTCGGTCCGCGAGATCACCGGCGTGCCGATCCTGTTCGCATCTACCGGTGAGAAGCTCGAAGACTTCGACGTCTTCCACCCGGATCGGATGGCTAGCCGCATCCTCGGCATGGGCGACGTGCTGTCCCTCATCGAACAGGCCGAGCAGGTCTTCGACGCGCAGCAGGCGGAGGCGGCCGCTGCCAAGATCGGCTCGGGTGAGCTGACGCTGGAGGACTTCCTAGAGCAGATGCTGATGATCCGGAAGATGGGACCCATCGGCAATCTGCTCGGCATGCTCCCCGGCGCCGGGCAGATGAAGGACGCGCTTGCCGCCGTGGACGACAGCCAACTCGACCGGGTGCAGGCGATCATCCGTGGTATGACCCCAGCGGAGCGGGCCGACCCAAAGATCATCAACGCGTCCCGCCGCCTGCGCATCGCCAACGGGTCTGGTGTCAACGTCTCAGAGGTCAACCAACTGGTCGACCGATTCTTCGATGCCCGCAAGATGATGTCGTCGATGGCTGGACAGATGGGAATGCCGTTCGGCCGCAAGGGGACCCAGCGCAAGGCTGGTAAGGGCAAGAACAAGCAAGCCGGTAAGAAGAAGGGCGGTCGCGGGCCGACGCCGCCACGGAACCCCTTGGGTGCGGGCGGCATACCCGCCGGCTTCCCCGACCTCTCCAACATGCCGAAGGGCCTCGACGAGTTGCCGCCGGGGTTGGCCGACTTCGACCTGTCCAAGCTGAAGTTCCCCGGCAAGAACTAAGGCCCATGACGTCCGGCCTGCACGTACGTGGGCGAGGTCTGCCCGACGGTGAGCCCGTCGAATGGTGGATTCGGGACGGCTTGCTTCGCTCCGAGCGAATCGCGAACGCGGACAACGTATTCGACGGTGGATGGATCCTTCCGGGGTTGGTCGACGCGCACTGTCACGTCGGCCTGGGGGAGCACGGCGCCACTGACCTCGAGGAGGCCGTCGCTCAGGCCGAGACCGAACGGGAGGCGGGAGCGCTTCTGCTCAGAGACGCCGGTTCCCCGGTGGACACTCGCAGCCTCGACGATCGCGCCGATCTGCCGCGCATCATCCGTGCCGGGCGTCATCTCGCGAGGCCGAAGCGGTATTCGCCAGGGTTTGCGCTCGAAATGGAGGACGAGTCGCAGCTTCCCGAGTTCGTTGCCGAACAGGCTCGCTGGGGCGACGGCTGGGTCAAGCTCGTCGGCGACTGGATCGACCGTGGCATCGGCGACCTCGCGCCGCTGTGGTCCGACGACGTACTCAAGCAAGCGATCGACGCCGCGCACGCCAACGGGGCACGCGTCACGGCGCACGTCTTCGGCGAGGATGCACTGCCCGGCCTGATCAACGCAGGCATCGACTGCATCGAGCACGGCACCGGCATCACCGACGACACGATCGAACTCATGCTAGAAAACCGCACGGCACTCGTCCCGACGCTGATCAACATCGAGAACTTCCCCGGCATCGCCGACGCTGCCGCCAAGTATCCGAGGTATGCCAGGCACATGCGCGATCTGTACGCGACCGGCGACCAGCGAGTGTCTGCAGCGCACGACGCCGGTGTGCCGATCTATGCGGGAACGGACGCAGGCAGCATGGTCGCCCATGGCCGAATCGCCGACGAGGTGGACGCGCTCAAGCGCATCGGCATGAGCCCAACCGCGGCAGTCGGCGCCGCGTGCTGGGATGCCAGGGCGTGGCTCGGTAGACCCGCACTGGAGGACGGTGCTTCCGCCGATCTCCTCTGCTATGCCGATGACCCCCGTGCCGGAGCGTCGGTGCTGAACCGGCCGGACCTGGTCATCCTGCGCGGCCGCGTGCACTAGCGATTTCGGCGCGGTTTCGACCCATTGATGAGCGTGTGGTGTCTCGGGACATCGTTGACACTTTTGTCTCGGGACATCGCTGACAGTCATGGTGCCTGTTGGGGCTCTCGATTGCGATAGGTGCGGGTGGTTTTGTCGCCTGGTTGGTAGTTGCGG
>Ga0105247_10000912_pt1 | contig 22179 bp, 24 predicted proteins | sample KBSS24metaG_FD_81519 | JGI IMG/M metagenome (GOLD analysis project Ga0105247, IMG submission 81519) | Switchgrass rhizosphere microbial communities from Kellogg Biological Station, Michigan, USA - KBS S2-4 metaG | ecosystem: Host-associated > Plants > Roots > Rhizosphere > Soil | place...
AACCGTTCTTTCTCAACTTCAAGGCGGATTGCCGGTTCCGGATCTGCATGACGCCTGAGGATCTCAACAAGGCCGGGCTGGATGAGATTGCAAAACGTTGGCGCTAGAGGTGGGCCGGCGGCGTGCGATCGCCACGTGACGCGGGCGTTCTAAACCCGATTCCGTGGGGCTTTCGGCCCTGAGCGGAAGCTCCCCAGCGTCCGCTTTGCCGATGATAGACGGGCCGGGTAATCACCGGTGAGGTGAAGTTTCTCGGCCCCCTCCAGCGCTAATGTCAAAGGCGTGAACCCGCATGAGGGACTGACCTTTGACTCCTATGCCTTCGCAGTTGAAGGAGATCAAGCAGCAGCAAGAAATCTCACGCGGTAACCTATCCGTATGACCCAGTGCTGGTGGCTATATCTGCTTGTGTGCCGCGATGGCCGGACGTACGCCGGCATCGCGACCGATGTCGCAGCCCGCTTCGCCGCTCACAGCAGCGGCAAAGGGGCGAAATTCACGCGCTCCAACCCTCCTGTTCGGGTGCTTGGCGCACAGGCCTTCGCCAGCAAGTCCGAGGCACTCAAGGCGGAAGCGGGATTGAAGAAACTCGACCGCACACAGAAGTTGGCCTGGGCTCGGAAATGTGCGCCAATTTTTGATGGGATTTGATCGGTGCAGGACCGACCGTCAGGTCCGACCCAAGCCGCCGGGCGGTTCTGCCGACGGCGCATTGAGACTGCGGCGAATTGACGAATCTAAGCGGTACGTTGCAATGAGTCACCGGCGTGGTGAGGGTACAGTAGCGTCAATCTAGTTCGATGGCGCAGAGTGCTAATGACCAAGCGAGGGATTCTCGTTGCCCGACAGTGGACGCTTATCAGCCTTGTTCTGTTGGTCGCAGCGGCCGGAGCGTTCGCGCTTTACTTCTTTCACAAGTTCAATCCGAGCCCTCCCGCCAACGATTTTCCCGCGCCCGCTAATTCCCTCGCAGCACAACAGCAGGACGTCGAGCAATTTTCGCGCCTGCTGCGGATGGATCGGTCGTTTTCCCCGGCGGCGCGCGCCGAGGCGAATCTACAAATCGCTGAATTGAAGTCCGAACGCGCACCGCTCGACAGTGGCAAATTCAAAGTCGCGCTGATGCGCATCGCTGCGCTTGCCGACAACGGTCACACGGGTCTCAATGATGGAGGCCGGCCATCCAACGACGTCCCAGTGCGTGTGGCCATGTTTGCTGACGGCCTTTATGTTCTGCGGGCGAAATCGGGATATGCAGATCTGCTCGGCGCACGCGTCGAAAGGATTGAGGACAGGCCTGCGAGCGAAGTGGTCGCAGCGCTCGAAAGGTTGCACGGAGGGTCAGAGGGCTGGCGTCGCACGCGGGCCGCGATCTACCTTCAATCGCCGGAGGTTCTTTACGGCGATGGCATCGGGTCGAGCCCAGAGCAGACAACGTGGTCGTTGCGAATGCCCGATGGGCGCGAGGTTATGCGCACACTTCCGGGCGGAAACTCCGACACGCACGAGCCACACGGCGAGATGACTCGATGGCTGTCACCCGAAAAAATCAAGGGCGAACCTTCGGACTGGCGTGCGCTGCTTCCCAGTGACGTGGACTTACCGCTGCCGCTGCGCGAGTTCAACCGGGCTTTTCGCCGGACGTGGATCAACAGCGGTTGTACGCTGTTCTTACAACTCAAAGCGATCGGGGACACGGACGACCAGCGCATCGGAGATTTCCTCAAGGACACGACTGACGAGATGCACGACCATCCTCCATGCAACATCATTCTTGACATGCGATTCAACGGCGGGGGCGACTACACGAAAGCCGCTGCTTTCGCATCGCACCTGTCGGGATTCCTGCTACCGACCGGACGAATCTATATTTTGACCGGTCCGCAGACCTTTTCGGCCGCGATCACAACGATAGCTTTCGTGAAGCAAGCGGCGGGGTCTCGCGCGGTCATCCTCGGCGAACCCGTTGGCGACCGGCTTACCTTTTATGGGGAGGGCAACACAGGATGTCTTCCACACGCAGGGCTTTGCGTTCACTATGCAACCGGAATGCATGACTATGCGCAACCCTGTAACGACTGGGGCAAGTGCTTTTGGCTGAACTGGGTATTTCCAGTACAGGTGAAATCGCTCGCTCCGGACGAGACCATCACGATGACCTATGCCGATTACATCGCCCGACGCGACCCAGTGTTTGACAGGGCGGTTACGCTGACCGCCGCACGGGAGTAGCGGCTCGGGGATTTTTGGCGTTTACATGATGTCTCCTGCTACCTAACGATGTACTGCGGTTGCGCATGAAACTCACTACTTGCTTGCCATTGCTGCTTGGGGCCCTTTGCGGCGTAGGGACAGGCGCAATCGCGCAGTCAAATGACAGCGATACGAAGCATGCCTCCGATGCGGACGCCTTCCTGCAAAAGGAGCTAATCCTGAAGCATATACCGGGCATGTCTGTCTGTGTTGCGCGCCATAACAGGGTGCTGCTGGCGAAAGGCTACGGGCGGGCCAATCTCGAATTGTCTGTGCCTACCTCAGAACACACAGCGTATGAACTGGCTTCTCTCACGAAGCCTTTTACGGCCCTTGCGATCATGCTGCTCGTCGAACAGGGGCGATTATCCCTAACAGATCCGATAAAAAAGTTCTTACCGGCAGCGCCTTCCACCTGGGATCAAATCACGGTGAGTCAGCTCCTGAGCCACACCTCCGGGTTAGGAGATTACTTCTCTGTCGCTGAGTTAAAGTCGGGCTCTGTCTTCGAATGGACCAGGGAATACAGCCCCGAAACCCTCTTGCCTCTACTCTTCAAGGTTCCAATTGTAGCCGCGCCTGGTGAGAAGTGGTCCTATAGTAATACCGGTTACTACGTACTCGGACTTATCCTCGAAAAGGTGAGCGGTCAACCTTACGAGCAATTCCTACAACAAAAGATCTTCGCACCGCTCGGCATGACTGAGACTCGCCGAATGTCTCGAGAGGACATCATTCCCGACCGCGCATCAGGATACATTTGGCTCGGCGGAACTCTCAAGAACGCTATACATACGAGCAAATCGTGGGCTTATTCTGAAGGCGGTCTGGTCTCGTCGGTGTCGGATCTCGCTAAAGCCGCTCAGGGGCTGTTCGGAGACAAAATTCTGACGAAGGCGATGATCCAATCAATGTGGCAGCCGTACCGCCTGAACGATGGGCGTCTCATTCCACATGGACTCGGGTGGAATATCGAAGGCGAATCAAAAGAGCGCGAGGTTTCTCACAGCGGCAATAAGCCCGGTTTCTCATCAAGCATCCGGCATTTCGAAGACGAGTCCTTGACAGTAGTTGTTCTGCTGAACGTAGATACCGAAGATCCTCGACAGGGAGATGCGGGCGCGATCAGCTACAGAGTAGCCAGCGCCTTTCTGCAGCAGTCTCATTGAGCCGCCAATCGATGACACTACTCAACGCCTTCACCGTGTTCCGTGAACCATGCGCTTCTTCCCTGTCGCAGCACACTAAGTAAGATCGACAACGGTTTTTGCCCGGTTACGAGTAGATTTACAGCACGTGAAGGCGTTAGTCGCATTATTGGTCCTGAGCTTGCTGGCGATCGGTGCGCCTCACGCACGGGAGGTCTCGCGCCTCTCACCAACCGACCGCCAAATCCTTCAGATGTTGCTCGATGATTTTGCTCGGCGTCGAGACTCAGTGCAATACAATCGGGACAGCCCGCATACCTACGTCGCATTAGTTCCCGCGGGACCGTCTGCTTGCGGGAAAGTTGTCTGGCGCGGTTGAAACGCAGCTTATGGCCGACTCGCACCTCTGCGGTGGTGAGTTTATGCCCCCGCGTCGGATCACCAGCCGGCACGGCCCCTTGCAAACCCAGTCTCACATATAGTTGGTTGCACAAACGTTTGGAGCCCCAATGACTTATTCGTTACTCCAATTGCCCAAACCCATCTCAGCACTTGGATGCTGGGTGCCTCATCTCCCCGGGTTCACGCATGTCGTTGGATATTCCGGAATCGGTCACTTCTTTCTGCTCGGCGAAGAGACGAATGACTACGCTGTACTTCATCCATTTCCTCAGGCCTACAAGAGCTACGGTAGATTCGAATCCGTTGCTACATTCGAAAGAGAGATCCTTACCGATCCAGGTTTCGTAGAGCATGTTCTGAGGCCGGAGCATCAGGCGGCCATCAGGCAATTACTGGGACCTCTGGGGGCCGAGGAGATCTACATTCCGCGGCCGTATCCATTTTTGGGCGGTACCGAGGAGCCTGACACATACATGAAAGGCAATGTTTGGGTCTTCGCCGAGTTAGTTGGTCAGAGCCATGGGTATGGCGAGTGAGCATGCATCCGATGTTGCCCCACGCTGACGGCCCGGTTGCGCGCTGGGCGGCCGCAGTATCAGAAAGCCAGGTTGCGAATGATCACCCAGGTGCCATCCGCCTGGCGATGCCAAACGGTGAGAAAACGACCGCCGAGCTTCGAGCGCGTCCCATCGGCAGATTGAACGAATATCCAGCCTGACCCCCACTCGTAAACATCATCCGGGCCAGCCGCAATGCGGCCCTCACTCTGGATACTCGCAGCGGCAATCCGCTTCTTCGCTGCGGCTCGCGCGGCATACATGGCGCGGATTGCGGCACGACCGCGCACCGGATTCGCGTCCGGACCGATGAAGACCGCATCCTCGCGGTAGGGACGACTTAGCGCATCCGCATCGCCCGTTTGGATTGCCACTTCCCATTCCTTATTGGCCCGGTCGATGAATGGGGAAGCTGCCCCGATGGCACTTGTGCTGCTTTCAACCGCCGCGGGCTCAGCAGCGCACGTCACACCGGCGCCACCGGCAAGCATGAATGTCACCAGAGTCGCGACGAAACACCTGTACACTATTTTCTTCTGTGCCATGACATCTGCTGCCTTTGTATCCGAGCTGAGTAGCCTTGGCCTCGAATCTACGGGTGTCAGTTTCGTGCATTGCGCATGAACACACTCTGCACCTGGGACAAGATTACACCAATTCGAGTATTCAAACGTTTCCGGCACCCATGCATCAAAGGGAGATCACCCGAGTCGATGCCGCCGTAATCTGAGGGAAGATCAAAGAATGCGTCTGTTGCATATTCTGCTCGCCATCGTATTGGCCAGCACCTCATTTGGTGCCGAGCAAACCTCGTTCGGCACAGACTGGCCGACGGACACACCGGACAGAACCGAGTCGTTGAAGTCTCGGCTCGTGCGTATGGAAACTGCAATCAGATCAGGAACATTCAAGAAAGTCGGCAGCGTCCTGATAGCGCGTCACGGAAAACTCATTTACGAGGCCTATTTCGACGGCGATGCGGACACGCTGCGCGATACGCGTTCGGCCACCAAGAGCATAACCAGTGCCCTCGTCGGCCTTGCGATCAGCGAAGGCTCGCTGGCCAGTACCCAGGTTCGCATATTGGATGTGGTGCCCGATCGAGCACAGCGCATCCAAAACGCTGACCCCAGGAAATCCGCGATTTCGGTCGAAGACTTTCTCACAATGAGCTCCCCTCTGGAGTGCGATGACTGGAATGACGCCTCGCGCGGTAACGAAGAACGAATGTACCTGGTCGAGGACTGGAGTCAGTTTGTTCTTGATCTACCGATTCGCGGCCGCTCGCATCTGGGTAACGAGGTTGAAGCCCCGCCATTTGGAAGGTTTTTCAGTTACTGCACCGGCGGTGTTTTTGTGCTCAGCGAGGTCATTGAGAACACCACCCGCATTCGCGCAGATCGATACGCGCAGGCGCGACTGTTTGGCCCGCTGGGCATTCGGAACGTAACCTGGGTGTACTCGCCGACGAATACGCCACAAACCGGCGGCGGCTTGAGAATGACCAGTCGCGACCTGCTCAAGATCGTGCAACTCTACCTCGACGGCGGCAGGTGGCATGGAAGACAAGTCTTGGACGAGGCTTGGGTACGCACATCAACGCAAGCGCACGCGCAGATCGATGACCACACCAAATATGGCTACCTATGGTGGCTGAAGTCGTTCGCTTCACGCGCCAAGAGCTATCCCGCCTTTTACATGTCGGGAAACGGGGGAAACAAGGCCGTCGGCGTGCCCTCCCTTGACATCGCGGTCGTAATTACCAGCACGAATTACAACACGCACGGAATGCATGAGCAGACCGAGCAGCTCTTGACGGATTACATTCTTGACGCAGTCATCGCAGCTGATTAGGTTGGCGGTCCGAGGCATTCTGTCGGTCCGGCCGGTCAATCCAAACCATGCAACTTCGTGTTCCGCCACCGCTTGTGGCGCTGCTCGCCGCAGTTCTGATGTGGGCATTGCACCGCTGGCTGCCTCTCGGTCAACTGATCGCCACCCCGTGGAACTATTTTGCGGTGCTTCCAGTTGCGATCGGTCGCGTGATCACCGTGGCCGCGGGCGTGCGCTTCCGTAAGGCTCGAACGACTTTCGATCCCTTGAACCCAGGGGAGGCCTCGTATCTCGTGACGGACGGTGTCTTTCGATTCAGCCGCAACCCAATGTATTTGGGATTAGTGCTGTTACTGATCGGGTGGGCGCTGTGGCTCGGCACGATGAGTCCTTGGTTCGTTCCACCCCTGTTCGTGATCCTCATATCTGTCACGCAGATCGTTCCGGAAGAGCAGGCGCTCGAGGAACGTTTCGGAGAGGCTTATGTTGCGTACCGGCACAGCGTAAGGCGTTGGATCGGCCTGACAAAACCTCGCTGAGGAGCTTTCGCGCAGGTTGCTGAACCTCTCCTGCTTGACAGCTGCATTCGCGCGCTCATATATTCACCCATATGGGTGAATATAAATCTGCTGATCTCGACAGGGTTTTCAACGCGCTGTGTGACCCCACGCGGCGCGCCATTCTCGCGCGGCTCACTGACGCAGATGCGCGTGTCACGGAATTGGCAGGCGAATTTCCAATCTCGCTGAACTCCGTCTCCAAACACATCCGCATGCTCGAGCGCGCGGGGCTCCTGCGCCGATCCATCGTGGGCCGAGACCACGTGTTGTCGCTGAATGCGGCACCGCTTGCGGAAGCGCAGGCGTGGATCGAGAAGTACCGCCGCTTCTGGGAAGGCCGCCTCGCAGCCCTCGAGCACTACGTGCTGAACAAAGACAGGAAACGAAAATGAATGCTGCTCACGCCTCCGCTACCGTCGTCGTCCGCCGCACCATTGCTGCATCCGCCGAGGAGTTGTTCGATGCCTGGCTGGATCCCGAGGCACTGGCCACGTGGCTGCGGCCCGGCCCCGTCCGTAGCACTGTCGCGAAGGTCGAGCCCTACGAAGGTGGCTCCTATGAGATCACGATGTCGGGCCGGTCCGGTCCAATCGTGCATAAGGGTGTTTATCGACAGATAGTTAGGCCGAAGCGTCTGGTATTCACCTGGGCTTCGCCGGGAACCGAACTGCGCGATACGCTTGTCACCGTCGATTTCGTCCGCGCCGACGAACGCACGGAAGTCATCGTTACGCACGAACAATTGCCCGAGAGTGCAAGGCCCTCGCACAGTGAAGGCTGGACCCGCGGCCTCGAACATCTCGCTCAGGCATGCGAGCAAGGGTTACTCAAATGAGAGAACCCTCATCGGACAGGTTGCGGCAACCCCATTGCCGAAACACACCTCCAAACGCAACTTAAGGAAGCGTCATGACTAACATCCGCCTCACCGCATTCAAGTGGGCTCCTCCCGTCGCGCAAGGCCTGCTCCGCGATCTGCGCGTACGCTGGGCGCTGGAAGAAGCCGGCTTACCCTATGAAGAGAAGCTGCTCGACTGGGGCGATCAGAACAAGCCCGAGCATCGCGCCGTGCAGCCCTTCGGCCAAGTGCCCGTGTACGAGGAAGGCGGCCTCACGCTGTTCGAGTCCGGCTCCATCGTCATGCACATTGGTGAGAAATCACCGGTACTTCTTCCGGTCGAGCCGGGAGCGCGCGCACGCGTGCGAACCTGGATGTTTGCCGCGCTAAACTCAGTAGAGCCCGCTGTCCAAACACTGGCGGTATTGGACCTGTTCTTTGCGAAAGAGGAATGGGCACCTTTGAGAAGACCCAGTGCTCTGGCCATGGCGCAGGGACGCCTGAAGGCACTCGCCGCGGCGTTGGCCGACCGCGAATATCTCGAGAAGCAGTTCTCCGGCGCAGATGTGCTCATGACGACCGTGTTGCGCTTCATGCGGCACACGACGGTGGTATCCGACATTCCGGTGCTGGCAGCTTACCAGGCCCGTTGCGAAGCGCGGCCTGCCTTCAAACGCGCGCTGGCCGCGCAACTCGCGCCCTTCGAGCTCTACGCACCAGTCGCTGCCTGACCCCTGCTCCGCCGCATGACACCCAATTCGATGTTGTGGCCGTGATCGATGACGAACGCACGGTAGTAGTTGGGTAATATTTCGCGCTCAGACCCGGCACACCACTGTGACGACCACCGGCGGCTAACGCCGCCGTGTGGCGTCATCGACTGAGCGCTGGCCTACACGGGCCCTGAATCGGTATATTGTAAATGTCGGACGTCACTCTCTCAGATCAATACTGCGGGCGGACATGATGAACACCACAGTTCACTGTGCTTGCGGGGCTGTCGAGATACGGCTCACTGGCAAGCCAGTGCTGCAGTACGTCTGTCATTGCGACGACTGCCAGGCCGTACACGGCAAGGCTTATCCATGCAGTTTGTACGCGACGCCGGCTGTTTCAGTAGAGCGGGGAGAGACGGATACCTTCACGCTTAGGACAAGTCCGCGCACCAAGTGCAAACGCTGCGGAACATTTCTTTTCGCTGAGGTGCCAGGTCACGGCGTGCGGGGCGTCAACGCTGACCTGCTTCCTGAGGGAATGTTTAGTCCGGAGTTTCATATTCAATGCCGGTATGCCGCGGCTCCAATAGAAGACGATCTACCTCACTACAAAGGCACCCCAGCCCGTTTCAATGGCTCGGATGAACTCATGCGGTGGTGAGTTTCACCCAGCACCAACATCACACGACTTGATAAAGCTTCGATTCGACCCTTCACGGCAGATTGGCGCCACCGTTACAACGTCCAGGGGCGCAATCAGCGCCAAGTTGGAGGTGATTCCGTCAGCGAGGCGCTTACTGCGATTTCCCTGGATGGATCGACAGCCTCGCACCGCAATGCAACCTCGCACAGTCTAAACCGGACCTGAACGCAAACCATTTTTTGCGTCAGCACAACAGACCGGTGACATCCGACGAGCGCGCGATTGTGAAACTACCAAGCTTGTCACGGCAGCCAGCGGTCAACATGCGAAAATCTTTGCGCTGGCGTCTTGCGGGACGCCGGCATCCTTGAAGGCGACGGAAGGCATACGCAGGTGTTGGATCATCGTTCAGACGCGCAGATTGTCCGCTGGCGAGATAAGCCCGCAACGCTCGAGGAGCTGCCGCGGGTGAATGAGAATTTCTTGCCGATATGCGGCTCACTTCGGGCGCACGGCGGATCGATCTGACATGGATGCACTAATGCAGGCCAAGCCGACCGCTCAGTCCGGCGGTGTCGAAGAGTCGATTCGACATCTAACCTATGACGACCTGGAAGCTTACTTGCAAGGCCGGCTGTCGTCGGCCCGGTTGGAACACTGCCGAACTCACTTGGACTCCTGCGAGGCATGCCGCGCCGAGTTCGAGGACCTTCGGACCTTCAAGAGCGATTCGGCTGCCTTCGCGCGCCCGGACCCAGTTGTTGGGCGCAAGTCGCGACAAGGAAGGCGACGGCGCGGGTTTACGCTGCCGCAGACGGCGGCGATGGCCACCATTGTCGTGGCAACCATTTCTGCGGTCTTCTGGTGGCGGACGCACCGACCGCTGGCGAACAAGCCCTTGGTTGCCGTCGCCGTCACACATCCCCTCGCCCCAGTGCCCGCACCCGCCATACAGGCTCGCGACACCCGGCTCGCGGACGAAATTGCCGCCCTGCCGGCGGATGTGAGGCCTGCTATTTCCCAGGCTATACAAAGTCGCAAGCTGGGCCTTTCGACAGATCTGAGCCAGCTTCGTGGGCATGCGCATACCCTCCCCGGCGCCCCGGAGTCCAACACGGGGTTCGCATTGTTGTATCCTGTCGGCGAAGCAGTTGCTGACACTCGCCCCGAATTTCGGTGGCAACCGCTCGCGGGAGCGGTCCGATACTCCGTCGCCATTGTCGATGCGCGATTGCATCCCGTGCAGCGCAGTCCTGCGCTGCGGACGACAGTCTGGCGACCTCGGCGGCACTTGCGGCGCGGGCAGACTTACCTCTGGCAGGTTACCGCGACTTTGCGTGGCGGCTCCACCGTTGTCGCTTCTGCCCCGGAGGCGCTATTGCGGATTATTCCGAATAAAGTCGCCGACGAGTTGGCGCACTTTCAAAGAGAACACGAAGATGCGTATCTAGTGCTCGGCGCACTGTACGCACAGGCCGGGATGCTGACCGAGAGCGCGGACGAACTCCGAAGAGTTCCACCCGGCGATTCCTCGTACGGCACCGCGCGGGCACTGTTAGAAAGTCTGCCGTCCACAAGTCCGGATAATACCAGTCGCATGGCACTCCAAGGCCGTCCCCGTCAGTGACGCTCTTAGCGAAGCGCCCATGAGATAGGTGTCGCCCGTCGACGCCGACGTCAGTATGCTGCGCCTTTGGCCGGCATTCTTGACGGTGACTTCCATGACCGCAATTTTGCGATTCTCAGGCGCGGGTAAACGCGACCCCCTCATCGAGGAGTGGTTGAACAAAACGGATGCGCTCACCGCCGTTGCGCGCACGTGGTTCAAAAGGATGCGTGCGTGCGGGGAAGACGTTCAGGAGCTGATGCACGATGGGCATCCCATCGTGTGCGTGGAGGATGCACCCTTCGCCTACGTCGATGTCTTTAGAAGCCATACTAACGTAGGCTTTTTTTACGGTGCGCATCTAGACGACCCCGCCGGACTGCTGGAAGGCACGGGAAGGAACATGCGTCACGTGAAACTGAGGCCCGGACACGAACCCGACTCCGTTGCCCTCGGGAACCTGATCGACGCCTCATACCTGGATGTAAAGATGCGACTGCGGGCCGAGTGACAAAGAAGCCCGCCACTCGCGTAAGCGGGGCGGGCCTGAGCCGGCGGGATGTTCTCCTGATAGCGAATCGGCGCGCCTAGCGCACTAATGCGCGTCGGGTTTCATCTCAAGTATTCGTACCGACACCGATCTCCATCCGCGTCGCATACCCAATGCCCTTTATGTCGATAGTATTCGTTGCTGGCGTACTGGGACTGGCGCCAACACCTGTCCGCATCCCTGTCGCAAGTAACGCGCACACAATGCTCGCCATTCAGATCGCAACGTTCGTACACGCGAGCTACGAGAGTGGTTCTCGTGGATCGCGCGTGACGCGGGGTCGAGTAACACGCTGCCAATGCCCCCGATATGGCGGTCGCTAGAAGCACGACATGTAAAGTGCGGGACATGTTCGTCTCCAATGTAACCATCCGTTGCATTCTTAACGCGACGCGAAGCCTTTCGGTTCCGCATGACCCGTATGAGGCGGATCGTACTGTCAAGCTGGACAGCCGCTCCAAAAGCAAGGCGGCCCCCGAGCCGGTGCCGCCATCAGCCGGCGGCGTTGTACGCCTTCTTCAGCTTCGTGATGTCCAGGGCGGACCTTTATCAGCCGGTCGGCACGGCGTTGAAAACTGCCAATTGAGCGTCGAAAGCACGCTTGAAGGCGGGCCGCGCTTGGCCACGGGCGACATAGGCGGAGAGGTTTGGATATTTCTCCAGTAAACCCGATGTGTTCAATCTGCGCAGCACCGATACCATCAGTAGGTCACCGGCGCTGAACGCACCGTCGAGCCAGTCGGCATCGCCAAGGCGACTGGAAAGTTCGTCCAGCCGTACACGGAGGCGATCCTCGAGGATAGCCAGGCGCTCCCCATACCATGTCTTGTCGCCCTCAAAGAGCGGGGCCATTGCGTAATCAACGAGCGGCGGCTCTACCGTGCTGAGCGCGGCAAACATCCATGCGATCGCGCGCGACCGGGCATTCGCGTCATCTGGCAGTAGCCCCGCGTGGCGCTCCGCGATATGGAATACGATCGCCCCCGACTCGAAGAGCGCGAGACCGCCTTCTTGATAGGTCGGAATCTGACCGAAAGGATGAAGCGCGAGATGCGCGGGTTCCTTCATCGCTTTGAATGAAAGAAGACGAACTTCGTAAGGCTGGCCAACTTCTTCGAGCGCCCAGCGGACGGGCATGTCGCGCGCCAGTCCCCTGCCACGATCGGGGGACCGCTCAAAGGCAGTAATGGTGGGGGTCATAAGCAGGCTCCGGGTGGATGATTGCACGATGCCCCGGACGGTTCGAAGTCGTCGGGGTGGGGAATAACAACCAAGTACCGCATCACGATTCTCCTGTGTCAGCTTTCGGGGCCGGCCGGTCAGCGAAGCCTTCAATGTATGGACGAACGGCGGGACCGGGCTCCGACAAGCTTGCAAGAAATTTGCCGACGCTCGGAACGAGCCCCTGGCCCGGCGAGTCGACTTTGTATATACTTTTAAGTATATACTATACTGGACACCCATGCTCGCTCGAACCGCTAAGCTATTTATCAACGGTGGCAGCCAGGCAGTGCGGCTGCCCGCGGACTTCAGATTCGAGGGTTTGAAAGAGGTCTACATCCGCCGGGATTCGATCACTGGAGAGGTGATCCTGTCGCCTAAACGTGGCGGCAATACCTGGTCGGATTTCTTTCTGTTGCGCGGCCAGGCCAACGTGCCACCCAACTTCATGGCGGAGCAGCGGCCGGTGAGTGATCCTCTGCAACCCCAGCCCTGGGCCGAGAAGCGTTGATGGCGCTGTACATGCTCAGTACGGACATCGCGGTCTGTCTGATCCGCGGTACGTCGCGGGCACTTGATGGGCGCATCGAATCCACCTCGCATGAGGAACTGTGCATCTCGGCCGTTACACGCGGTGAGTTGCTGTGCGGCCTATCGCTACAGACGCTCCAGACGATGGCACATGAGTCGACGCAGGAAGAAGCGCAGCGCAGTGAGACGACGGGAAGCAAAGTCCTCAAGGAAGTGGTCGACCAGCCCACGGTGGGCCGACGGAGGCGCAGGCTCAATGTGCGGTTGCCTACTGCGAGGCAAGCGGCGGCATCCCCGATCGATCAAGCAACCTTGGAGTCTCTGCGCAGAATTACGCACTCAGCACTGGCGGGACTGACGCCGCGTGAAGCCAAGGCGTTGCGCGAGCGTTTTGGCATCGACTCGAATGCCGATCACACTCTGGAAGAAGTCAGCCGGCAGTTTGATGTCACACGTGAACGCATCAGGAACAGGGAACAAACGCAGCACTTGTCGAGGGTGGTCGATCAGTTCCTCGCTCGTGTTTCATGTTTGCCCTGGGATGCTACTGCGGCCACCCACTTCGCGACTGTCGCGGTTGAGCTGCACCGGGTTGGCACACCCATCGGCACGACGGACACGATGATTGCCGGCCACGCGATCGCCGTCGGCGCAGTGCTTATCACGAGCAATGAGCATCGCTTTTCCAGCGTGCGCGGACTGAAGGCCGAGAATTGGACGCGGTGACCTACTCAGTTCGGATTTGAACCTTGGGAAATTGGTCGCCTGTGTCTATGCAGGCGCATATCCAACTCTGGTAGGATCTGACGGGTCAGCGGAGCAAGGCTGCAACCGACATACTGGACGTGACGGTGACCATGATGCGAAGACTTCTGGCAACTGCGGCGCGATTTAGTCTCGCCACCCTTCTTCTAGCGTCCTCAGGGGTTGCCTATTGCGAGGAGGAAGCCTTTTCGAAGTGGGCTGCCGCCCATGCCCTCCCCCTGGCGACGGTCGAACCCGGTGACGATTTCTCGGATCTGCTTCCACTGAAGTCGGTGGTAGGCACGGCGCGTGTAGTTGCTCTCGGAGAGCCCATGCACGGCGCTCACGAGCCCGTGGCCTTCCGGAATCGGCTGTTCCGCTTCCTGGTCGAGCAGATGGGATTCACCGCCATCGCGCTCGAAACGGGATTCACGGAATCCTCGAGCGTAGATTCGTTCGTTGGCGGCGGACCGGGCGAAGCGCAGAGTGTTCTGCCGAAAGGACTCGCCCGCTATAGCGAGAACCGCGAGCTCATTCAGTGGATGCGGGACTATAACGCCGCGGCTGGGCATCACAGAATCCGCTACTACGGCTTTGATCTCAGTTTTGGCGGCCGCGTGGGCGGCCCGAGAAGCGCGCTAGATTACGCACTCGCTTATCTGTCTGGCGCTGATGCGGCCGACGCAGACAACATTCGATCGTCATTAGGCGATGCCCTCCCATCTCCCGACGATGGGAAGATGGGCATGTTGTCGCAGCCCGCGCTGGCGGTGTTAGACGGCACCATCCCGAAAATTGCCAAAGCGATGGCAAAGAACCGCCGCGCCCTGATCGCTCACAGTTCGGTTGAAGAGTACGGCTGGGCCCTGCACAACCTCGAAGTGGCCCGTCAACTGGCGAAGTGCTTTCACCTGACGACGCCCCAGTCATTCCGTGACATTCAGTATTCAGCCCCTGTCATGAACTGCCGCGACCATGCGATGGCGGAAAATGTGGGGTGGATCGTCAAGAATGAAGGCCCGAAGGGTCGCGTCCTCCTGTTCGGCCACGATGGTCACATTATGAACGTGAAGGAAGAAAGCAACCGCATGGCCAAAGTGCGGGACAAGCCATTCGCGATGGGCTTCCATCTGCGCCGCGCATTCGGCAAGCGCCTGTTGATCATTGCCATAAGCAGCGCGAGCACCTCCGGGGGGCTCCCAACGCCACACCCGGCTGTGGACGGCATCGACGACGCACTGGCGCGCGTGGGCATGCCCAGAATGTTCCTGGACTTGCGGATGGCACGGCAAGACCCGGCAGCACTGGCCTGGCTCTCGCGGAAACATCCTATGATGGGCGAGACCAACTCTCTGATCACGCCGTCGACTGCGGCTGATGCTTTTGTTTACGTCGATCGATTGACGCCCGCAATTCAGTCGGCCGATAAGGCGACGAGTCATTCAGAACGGCCGTAGCGGACATCCAAGGCGCTAGAGCGACTTGGCGTCTCAGCTCCGCGCCTCTCAGGTCAGTCCGGAAACTTCAATTCCCTCTCGATCGCCTTGAACCAGGGCTCGTTACGGACCGGGTCGAGGAACGGGTCCTTTTTCAGCCAAACCAGGCCCGAGTCACGCAGACGCACCGCCGTTGCCAGCCACTCGTGCGATTTGGCGGAATTGCCCCACTGCGCGTAGATCCCGGCAAATTGATAAGCCGAGAGGTCCCCGAGCGCGGCTCGCTGCTTCGCGAGTATGGCCTCTGCATCGGCGTGCCGTCCGAGCTTATGGTATACCCACGCAAGGCACAGTCGACTCCAGCCATTGTCAACATCAAGCCGCTCTTCGCATGAGGAGCGGGCACGCTCATAGTCGCCCAGCCCATAGTAGGCGAATCCGCGCCACCCGCGTGGCCGTGCCCATGCCGGGTCGAGAGCGATGACCGCGTTGAAGGTGGACAATGCCTGATCATATTGTCGGGTGGCCCACTGAGCTTCGCCCAGCCTGGCAAGGATTTCGGTGTTGAGTGGATCCAGCACGATCGCCTGACGGATGGCGGCGAGTCCTCCTTCAGTGTTGCCCGTGATCAAAACCGCAAACGTGCCGTACGACTCCAACACGCGCGCGTTGCCGTGCGCCAGGTCCACGGCGCGCGCGAACTCGACTGCTGCGCGACCGAAATCAAGAAATCCCCACTCGAAAGTATCGCCGAGTGCCAGGTGGGCCTCCGCAAGCTCCGGCGCCAGCACGATGGCCTGCCGCGCATCGGCGAGGGCCTTGTCATATTCCTCCCGTGCAGCGGGGCCGGTTGCCCACTCGCCGGCATGTCGTTTGAGGGCCTGCGAGCGGCCCGCAAACGCAAGTGCGTACTGCGGATCCTGGCGGAGCGCCTCACTGTACGACGCGACGGCCGACAGCAGATCGGCCGCGTGGTGCGCCGAGCTATAGGTCTTCGAAGCCCGAAGATACCAGTCGAAGGCGACAGGGTTGTGCGTGCCTCCCAGCTCAATTCTGTCGGCGACGTCGCCGAGCAGGGCAACCTTGAGGGCATTAGCCACGGCACTGGCGATCTCGGTCTGGAGCTGCAGCACATCGCGGAGGTCCCTGTCATAGGTCTGCGACCACGCATGAAATCCAGTGATTGTGTTGATCAGCTGCGTTGTGATGCGTACCGTGTGCCCCGAGCGGCGCACGCTTCCCTCGAGCACGGCTGCGACGTTGAGTTTGCGCGCGATGGTGAACAGGTCGGCGTGCTCGCCCTTGAAGTAGAAGGACGAGGTCCGCCCGGTAACCTGAAGTTCGTTGATTCGGGAGAGGGAGTTGAGCAGTTCGTCCGTCAATCCATCGGAGAAATATTCCTGCTCCTTGTCGCCGCTCATGTTCACAAACGGCAGCACGGCAATGGAATGTGGCGGAGGATTGAACGCCGCTGCCCGAGGTGCAAGGGGCTCGTTGGGGCGAGCGGCTGAATCTGCGGCCGCAGCGGCCACGGGCTCTTTCGTGGACAGATGCTTCGAGATCAAGAACTTGTCGACGATGAAATAAGCAAGCGCCACGCTGAGCACGACAATGATGGCCCGATCCAGCCGTCGCCCGGTGAGTTTGCGGACCGACTTCCCGTGCGGCACTGCGACAGTGGGCTTTAGGCCCTCGGGCGTGATCTCGTAGACCCATGCGAAGATCACTACGGCTGGGAAGCCCACGGCCATGAGTATTACGACCAGGCGATTGGCCCATGCTGGCACCTCCAGCATGTGAAACACGACATGCACAGGATCCAGTATCAGCCAGCAGACCATCAGGTACAGCACCGCAACCCGAAAGACGTTGCGCTGCTTGAGCTGCTCGAACACCGGCAGATGAAACAGCGGGTGATGGGCATGCGGGCCCACTTCGCCTTCGAGCCGCTTGACGTCGCTCGACAGGGGTTCGCGGTGTTCTTCTGTGGTCACGGCGTCGCAGGAAGTGTGATCAGCGGTCGGAGGCGTTTCATTGGGTAACTCCGTGGCTGCGGCTGCTTGCAGGCCAAGTGCGCCGGCGTTCTGCGTTTCCTTGGGTCGTACGGCGCCCCGTCGGATAGTAGCGCGTTCTAAAGAGACGTAGCCACGTCCTTGAGTGTACCCAATCGCACTCCACATCTAGGCTGACTTTGGGAAGCCATATAGGACCTCCGGGTTCCCAACCAGGATCCGATCGCGATCCGCATTCTTGGGTGCCCATTCAGAAAGCAGATCAAACAGGAGCGCGTCATTCGGCTTGTCATTGGCACCGAGGTTGGGATGAGGCCAATCGCTGCCCCATACAACGCGTTGAGGGGCTGCTCTAACATAGGCCTGGGCGACTTTTGTCGCGTCAGCGTATGTAGGAGGCCCCGATGGCATCCAGGGTGACACGGTTGTCGCCGATATACGGCGCAGGAGTTACGACCACGCTCCTCGTAGTCCCGATCCGTCGCTGAAGCAGACGGTATTCCTCCACGCGCCCGTTTGGCTGAAACATTCCCCCGGACCAAGTTGGGGGAAAGCGAGCAGCGTCGTAGATATGATGATGGCAATCGCAAGCGTTTGGAGGCGCCTTCAACTTAGCCGGCTCAGTGCCGGATGAGTTGGGCGCGGCACTGCCGCGATGCACCGAAAAAGATCGCCGATGCGATCGGCGCTCGATTCAGGTTGACGGAGAATGTCGCAGAAGCTCAAAAATTGCAGCAACAACACCGTAAGCGCAGTAGCCTTGACCCTCGTGACGGACGCTGGCGAAGAGATCCTGCGCCCCGGCGACTGTGCAGCCTTTAAGGCTGGTGATCCAGATGGTCACCACCTGGTAAACAGATCCGACCGCCCCGCCAAAGTCCTCGAAATCGGCAATTCAGATCCGCGCGACCGATGCGTCTACTCGGACATCGACATGGTCGCCGGACCGGGAACGGCTGGTTACAGCCACCGCAATGGCTCGCCGTACCCGGTCAAGGCGCGGTAGACCAACTCACAGCCAGGTTGCGCATCTGAGTCCAGCGCGTAATTCGCGGAGTTCCTTGAGACGTCCGGGGAACTCACTTTCCACTTGCTGAGGCTGGCGAATACCAATTCAACACTCGTAGGGCGCGCAGTGTGTTCCACCGGCTCGGCCTACCCTCACCCTGGTCTGTCTCAACCGGCATCACGCCCGGATACTGAGCCTCGAGCTGCCACTTCCCGTCGCCATCGCTCTTGGAGGCTACCAGCTCGATAGCCTCGGCCATCCGTTCGTCGGGCGTGACACCGGCACTGCGCAAGTACTCGAGACCCCTCAGCACGTCATAGTGCCACCATGTCGGGAAGGCGAAGCGCGTCCACGCGGAGCCGCCCTTGCGATCTCGCTCGATCAGCTCGCCGGTCGATAGCCTGCGAAAGAGGCGGCGCTCGAGCAGGTACTTCTGTCCGCGCAGACGAGCCTCGACCATCCTTTGGTTGCCGCCAACCATGCGTTCGCATTCGAGCAGGGCTTCGAGCACACATATCGTGGTGTTGAACGATGATCTCGTCGAGCCATTGGCAGCCTCGCAATTCCATCCGCCGTCGGGCAGCTGCTCGGTGAGCAGACGGTCGACAATGCCTCGAACGTCCTGGCCGAAGTAAGCGCCCACTGCCGCAACCTGCCCATTGATGCAAGGCTCAACCTCGCCTTCGAAGAAGGCATTACCATCACACTCCTGCGGGCCACATCCCTTCCACGTCACTCGGTCCCCGACGAGGCCAATCGCGTGGCGCGCCTCGTCACTTGCGGGATCGAGTCCCATCTCTCGCAGCAACATCAGAACGTGCATGGTGGAGTTCCATCCGCGGTTCCACGCCGCGCCGCCCCACCGCCCGTCGGTCCCCTGAAGGGCGAGCAGCTGCGCGCCCATGCCTTCAGTGGCAACTCGGGCGCGCTCGTAGGCAACATCCTCCGCCGGCGCACCGATCACGTCGCGCATCAGCTGCCACCGGATCGAGGGGTCCGATTCAAGCAGCCACGTTACAATCGAGCTCTGCGGTTTCGACGCTTGCGCACCGCGCTGATGGATTGACATCTGCTGGTCCTATCTACTCGGACGTGTGAACGTACTATAGAACGCTCGGCTTTAGTTGCGCCGACGCAGGCTTTTCTGCGTCGCCAATTGTAGCAGGCGGGACTTCGCCCCCAAATGACCGCTGACTACGCCGCCAACCTCTTCGCTCCCATCACACACCCCACCACAGCGAGCGTCACCGCAAGCATTCCGACACTGACATGCTCGCCAAGCAGTGTCGCCGCGAGCGCCAGGCCAAAGAAGGGCTGCAGCAGCTGTAACTGACCGACGGCAGCGGTGCCACCCTGAGCGAGGCCGCGATACCAGAACACGAAACCGATTAGCATGCTGAACAATGAAACATAGGCGAGACCGAGCCAGGCGGGCATGCGCACGTTGTCGAAGTTCGGCGGGGCGAGCAGGACAGACAACGCCAGCATCAGTGGCAATGACAGGGCCAGCGCCCAGCAGATAACCTGCCAGCCACCGAGCTTGCGCGACAGCTTCGCGCCTTCCGCATAGCCCAGACCGCAAAGGACGATTGCCGCCAGCATCAGCATATCGCCCGTCGGTGAAGCCGATAGACCTTGCCCGACGGCATAACCAACCACGAGCGCGCTGCCGGCGCATGAAAACAGCCAGAACGCAACCCGCGGTCGTTCGCCTCCGCGCACCACACCGAAAATTGCCGTCGACAGCGGCAACAAGCCAACAAACACAATCGAATGAGCAGAAGTGATGTGCTGTAAAGCCAGTGCCGTTAGCAATGGATAGCCGATAACGACGCCGATAGCCACGACGATGAGCGACGGCACGTCGCCCCGCTCCGGTAATTTCTCGCGTGCCGAAAGCAGCAACGCAATTCCCAGCACCGCGGCTATGATCGCGCGGGCAATGGTGAGGAAGACAGGATCGAAGTCCATCACGGCCGCGCGCGTGGCCGGCAATGAGCCGCTGAAGATCAACACACCGAGAAATCCGTTGAGCCACCCGTCCGCCGTCTTGTCCACGCACCGCTCCGCTACCAAAGATTGCGCTTGAATTCTGTGTTGGCCGGCGGCGCGGACCCAGGGACAGTACAGTACAATTCTGCCGAACTGTCATGGCCAGTAGAGAAGTACAGTGGGGAGAGGTACGGTGGAAGGACAAATGGCGGAGCCCGCCGCAGGCGGGACATTGATCGGGCACGTAATCGCGACGGTCAAGCAGCGGATCGCCGGGCGCACATTGACGCCAGGCGCGCAGCTGCCGTCGATTCGCGCACTCGCGCAGACTCTGAAGGTCTCGAAGTCCACGATCGTCGAGGCATACGAGCGGCTGGCCGCCGAAGGCATCATCCGCTCGCGCCCCGGTGCCGGGTTCTATGTCACCGGAAGTCTCGCGCCGCTGTCGTTGGCGGATATCGGACCGAAGCTGGATCGCGCCATCGATCCATTCTGGATTTCCAGACAATCACTCGACGCCGGGGACACGGTGTTGAAACCGGGTTGCGGTTGGCTGCCGTCCTCATGGATGCCGGAAGAAGCGTTACGCCGTTCATTACGCACGCTCGCGCGAGCTCCGGAAGCAGTACTCACCGACTATGGAACATCGCTGGGCTCGCCGGCACTAAGGCAGCTGCTAGCGCGACGCATGAATGAGCGAGGCATCGAAGCATCGCCGGACCAGATCTTGTTGATGGAATCCGGCACGCAAGCCATCGACCTGCTGTGTCGATTTCTAATCGAACCGGGCGATACAGTGCTCACCGACGACCCTGGCTATTTCAACTTTCACGCGCTGCTGCGAGCCCATCGCGCCAACGTGATTGGCGTTCCGTACACGCCGACGGGACCGGACGTCGAGTTGTTTGCCCAGGCGGTGAGCGAACATCGGCCCCGCCTCTACATTACGAACTCGGCCATCCATAACCCGACCGGCGCGACACTCTCGCCAGTGACTGCGCATCGCGTGCTCAAGCTCGCCGACCAGGCCGGCATGACGATCATCGAAGACGATATCTTCGCCGATTTCGAGCACACGCCGGCGCCCAGGCTCGCTGCCTTCGACGGCTTGAATCGAGTGGTTCACATCGGCAGCTTCTCGAAGACGCTATCGGCTTCAGTCCGTTGCGGATATATCGCCGCGCCTCGCCAGTGGATCGATGGATTGATCGATCTCAAGATCGCCACCACGTTCGGCGGCGCCAGGCTGTCCTGCGAGCTCGTGCTGACCTTGTTGAAAGACGGCAGCTATCGCAAACACATGGAGTCGGTGCGGTCGCGGTTATCCAAGACCATGGGGGAAACGATCGCACGGCTGAAGCCGCTGGGCCTGAAGCCATTGATACCGGAGCCGTCCGGAATATTTCTCTGGTGTTGCTTGCCGGATGGCATCGACGCGACGGACGTTGCGCATCGAGCATTGGCCAATCACGTCGTGCTCGCCCCGGGCAACGCGTTCAGCGTTTCGCAAACTGCCAGCAATTTCCTGCGCTTCAACGTCGCTCAATGCAGGGACGAGCGAATATTCAAAGTCCTGAAAGCGGCGATGCGCCCGTAGCCGCTCCCTGCCGCTCGAACAACTTGTGAGCCAACGTGCGGGAATGGACGCCGAGGCGAGACCTGAGTCAGAGGAGCTTTCGATACACGACGAAACCTGATCGCTCAGCCACTTTGTTGTACAGGGCCATGGCGGTGGAATTCGTTTCATGCGTCTGCCAGTAGATCCGGCCGGTACCGGCCACGGCCGCTCTTTCGTAAACCGCCTCGATGAGCAAGCGACCGATTCCGCGATTCCGTGCTGCTGCCGCTGTAAACAGGTCCTGCAGGTAGCAGGTCGGTGCAATCTGTATGGTGTTTCGATGAAAGATGTAGTGCGCGAGGCCGACCAACTCGCCGCAGTCCTCGGCGACCAGGGCGTTGATCGGCTCATACGCATCAAAGAAGCGCGACCAGGTCATTTGCGTAATCTCTGGCGCCAGCGCCGTCGGACCCTCTCTACCATAAAAAGCGTTGTAGCCGTCCCAGAGCACCTTCCATGCGTGAAAATCCTCCGGTTCAACGGAGCGGATGGTGATTTGCGTGGGCAAAG
>Ga0105247_10000914_pt1 | contig 22155 bp, 17 predicted proteins | sample KBSS24metaG_FD_81519 | JGI IMG/M metagenome (GOLD analysis project Ga0105247, IMG submission 81519) | Switchgrass rhizosphere microbial communities from Kellogg Biological Station, Michigan, USA - KBS S2-4 metaG | ecosystem: Host-associated > Plants > Roots > Rhizosphere > Soil | place...
CCGGCCAGGTCATATACATCTGCCGCAACCGCTTGAGCACTGTCTGGGCACGCCGTGACTTCAGTGGATCCACCTCGTCAGGCGCCAAGGCGGAAGGCGGCGATTTGATCTTGACCGTCTCGCCAATCGAGTGAGCCAGGGCTGGCGGGGCCACCTTCTCATAGGCTTGCCGGACCAGCGCGGCTACTCTCTGCCAGGAGAGGCCTTTGTCGAGGTGAACCCCGAGCCAGCCACGGGGGCCGACATAGGGCGGCACGAAGAAATACTTGGGTTCGGACTTTGCGTAGTGATCCTGCGAGCCCGCAGGAGTATTCAGCCAGAGAGCAACGCGCCCGTCACCGTGATGGTTGACTACGTACGAAGCAAAGGTTTTGCCGCGCACCCGAAAGTTGGGTGAGCCGTGCGAGACGACCTCCTCAGCTTCCGGCAACGAGAGGCAAACCTCCCGAACCGCCTCGTTGATACCCCTGGCCACACGTGAAGACTACCGCAACACCGGCCTTCAGTGGGCGGCGGCACGACCGATGAACTCGCCACGCTGGATCTCCTCCAGAATTTCTTTCCGGTAGGAGCTCCCCGAAACCAGGCGTCGGCCGTTGCGCAAGATGAAGACGAACGCGCCCCTGTCGAGCCGCTGCGCAAATGCGACCTTGCGCAGATTGAGCAACACGGAACGTTCGATTCGCACGAAACCCAACGGTTGCAGTACCGCGACCAGGTGCTTCAGGGTATTGCGCGCAACATACGTTTCATCGTCAACGTGGAGCGCCACGCAGGTCTCTTCCGACTCGACGTAGTCAATCGTCTGCGCATCTATGAAGTAGAGACGCTGAGCCTTCTCTGCGGTGATTTGCGGCAACTCTGTCTGAACGTCCAATCGACCAACCTAACGGGGCGCGGCTACTGATCGGGAGCCAACCCGTACGACCCTTGCCGGGCCACTCGCAGGAAAGAGGCGGCGCAGCTCCAGCAGCCCTTCCGTGAGCGCTTCGGGCCCCGTGGCTCCGTAGCCCATAACCAACCCAGCCTGACCCTCACCGGCATCGAAAAACGACCGCAGCGAGCGCAGGTCCATGTTGCGCTGTCGGGCACTGCGCACGATAGCGTCAATGTCGATCGACTCGCGCGCAAGTGCTGTGAGGTGCATCCCGCCACTGGAAGGTATGGCTTCGAGCCATGGACTGAAATGTGTTTGCAAACCGCTCATCATCAGCTCTCGCCGCTCAGAGTACAGCTTCCGCATCTTGCGGACGTGGCGCGCCATGTGGCCTTCGCTGATGAAAGCCGCCAGCGCGTCCTGCTCCAACACGGGTGAGTGCCAGTCGGAGCACTGCTTGGCAGTCATCAGCGCGCGCCGCGCCCAGGGCGGCGCCACTACGAACCCCAAGCGGATGCCCGGAAACAAGCTCTTCGAGAATGTACCCACGTAGAACACGGAACCTGAACGGTCCAACGTCTGAAGGGCATCGCGCGGCGTAGCCCCATAACGAAACTCGCCGTCGTAGTCATCTTCGATCACGACAGCGCCGTTGACACGCGCAAATTCGAGCAACTCCGTCCGGCGCCGCATCGACATTGCGACACCGAGCGGAAATTGATGAGACGGAGTTACACAGATAACCCGCGCATCTGCAGGCAAGCGTTCGACGATCAACCCTTCGGCGTCCACGGGCACCGGCGCGATTTTTGCGCCGGCCGCCACCAGTGCTGCGCGGACCGGCGGATAGCCCGGATCCTCCATCGCCACGGTAGTGCGCCCCGCAGTCACGAGAATTCTGGCCAACAGGTCGAAAGCCTGTTGGGTACCTGCGGTCACTACGACATCTTCGGGCCGGCACGCGACCGCGCGAGCGAAGGAAACATGATTGGCAATCGCTTCGCGCAGCAACGGCCTGCCCTGAGCCTCAACATAGGCCGCGGGGAGTTTTGCCAGCGCGCGTAGCGAGCGCGCCAAAAGTCGCCGCCAGATATGAAAGGGAAACGAAGCAGTGTCAGGTACACCTAGACGAAAGACTGCATTACCGGAAGCCATGGAGGACACCCACGGCTTGCCGAGATAAGGCGGCGGGGAGCGCCACAGGGCATTCAACCGGGCGTCGGGCTCCGTCTCTGTGTCATCAGGTACGGCAACGCGCTCGGCGCGAAGCGGCAGCGCCTCGGCGACGTACGTGCCCGCCCCGTGGCGGGCAAACAGATACCCCTCGCTCAGCAGAAGGTCATAGGCGCCCATAACCGTGTTGCGCGAGACGCCCCACGAATCCGCCAATATGCGGGTGGAAGGCAGGCGCAGCCCGGGTTTCAGACGCCCGTCAAGAATCGCCGCACGCAGCTCCCGGTGCAAAACACGCATGACCGCGCCAGAGCCCCGCGGCGGCAGCGTGATTGCGAGTTCGAGCATCGCATGTTTGGCCATCGTTTCCACGGTTCCTCCTGGGACCGACGGACTAAGGGTATCTCCCCTACGCAGTGCAGCGCGACCTACTTGCGACGTGCCGCGAAAGTGGCCCAGGCGGTTTCGATCAAGGTGGCCCTATACCTCATCTCTCACCTGGCTGCCTGAGCTGCCGCCAGGTGCCAAAGGTGCATCACGGCGTAGCCGCGCCAGGGCCGCCAGGCCTCGGCCCGAGCCTCCAGCAAACGCGCCGTCAGACGCACCCCGTCGATACTGGCAACACGCTGTAAAACCAAGTCCCCGCTCAGAAAAGCGTCCGGCTCGCCCAGCGCGCGAAGGGAGACATATTGCGCAGTCCAGTCACCGAACCCGGGAAGCATGGCGAGCGCGGCCGCGACCTCGCTGGCCGGCAAGGTGAAATCGAGCCGTCCGTCCATGACTGCGCGCGCCATTTCCTTGAGCGCACGTATACGCGCCCCGGTGATCCCCAAACCATCCAGATTCGCGGCCTCGAGCGCTGCGGGCGATGGAAAGAGATGAGTGAGTCCCTCGCTGCCGGTCGCAATCTCCTGCCCCGCACGCGCAACTAACCGAGCAGCCAGCGTGCGCCCCGCAGCGACGCTAACCTGCTGCCCAAGGACCGCTCGGACAGCACATTCAAACGGCTCCCATGCGCCCGGAATCCGTAGCCCCGGCCGATTGCTGACCAAAGGCGACAGCAGTGGATCTGACTTGAATGCGAGGGCAATTGCCGCAGGGTCTGCGGCCAGATCAAAGGTACGTCGCGCTGCCGACGACAGTTGGAACAATGACGAAGGTGGCGCACCTCGCACGCGCAGTTCGAGCGCGTCTTCGGACTCCAAGGGTCGCACGCAAACGATCGCGTGCCCGCTGCTCAACGCGACAGTACGGGCGTATCCGTGCGCGTCAACTCGCTCCACGCCTGGTAGTGCGCGCGTGGCGAGAAAGCCATGCACTTGATTCCAGTGATAGGGTGGTCGATACGCGAGTCTTAGCGCAACCTCATCCCGTGCTGACTCACGGCTGGATCGCTTTCGCATTTCACGCGGAGCACGGGCATACGTTTTCTGAAATGCAGTGTTGAAACGCCTGATGCTGCCAAACCCGGCGGCCAGTGCGATCTCAGTGATGGGCAGATCCGTTTCGTCCAGCAGGCGTTTGGCGAAATGAAGACGCCGTGTCTGCGCGACAGCTATCGGCGAGGCGCCCACGTATTGAAGGAACAGCCGATCCAGATGGCGAGGGCCTACTCCCACGCGCGTTGCGAGAGCGTCGACGGATGCGTTATCGAGGGCTCCGTCATCGATGAGTCGCAGTGCCCGACGCACGACGGCTGAAGTCCCCATCCAGGCGGGCGTTCCAGGAGCCGCTTCGGGGCGGCAGCGCAGGCAGGGACGGAATCCGGCTTCAGCAGCCGCTGCAGACGTAGCGTAATACTGAACGTTCGAACTCTTGCTGGTTGGCGCTGGGCACACCGGACGGCAGTAGATGCGCGTCGTGGTTACAGCAATGAAGAATTTGCCATCGAAACGAGGGTCGCGGCTGAGGCGCGCCCGCTCGAGTGCCTTTCGTTCGAGGCCAAGAATTGCTACGTCAGGGGCTGTCATGGGGGCCACGATACCTGCCCACCCCCTCGGCAACTAGCCGTTTTCGGACGCGGTCGGCCAGACGGGGTCGCCTAGACGCGGTCCGCGGACTAGGACGCGAAAAGGAGAATATCCACTCCTTGCCACTTCCAGAGTATAGCCGCCGGGGGGGCTTGCGGTAAGTCCCGGGGCGTACTGCAGCATCGCCGGCCGTTGCCAGAACCGGCGGAAATGGAGTCACGAAATGAGTGTCATGTTACCGATATATCGATGGCTGGTGCCGATCGGAGTGTGGCGATGACTAAGCATGCTGTGGTGATCGCCGGAGGGGGTCCGACGGGGATGATGTTGGCGGGCGAGCTGAGGTTGGCGGGGGTTGATGTTGCCATTGTCGAGCGGCGCGCCAGCCAGGACCTTGTTGGTTCGCGAGCGGGTGGCCTGCATGCACGCACTATCGAGGTCCTCGATCAGCGTGGCATCGCCGATCGGTTCGTGTCACAGGGACAGGTGTTTGAGGTCGTGCGCTTCGGCATGAGCTCTCTGAAGATCAGCGACTTTCCCAGCCGGCATAACTACACGCTCGGACTGTCGCAGAAGCACATCGAGCGCATACTGGCTGGTTGGGTCGACGAGTTAGGAGTGTCGATCTATCGCGGACGTGAAGTGACGGGCCTCGCGCAGGACGGTACGGGCGTCGACGTCGAGCTGTCCGGCGGTCAGTCGCTACGGGCGGAATATCTCGTTGGATGCGACGGAGGGCGCAGCCTGGTCCGCAAGGCAGCCGGCATCGAATTCCCCGGATGGGATCCGACGATGAGCTGGTTAATCGCCGAGTTTGATACGACCGAGGAACCGGCATGGGGCTTCCGCAACAATGCCATCGGCATCCACGCGATCGGCAAGGGGGATGGCGGGGCAGCCCGGGCGGTGTTGACGGAACGGCAGCTGCGACTCGACAGCGAACCTACGCTGCGCGATGTCAGCGAGGCGCTCGTCGCCGTTTACGGCACCGACTACGGGATCCATAGTCCCGCCTGGATCTCCTGGTTCACCGACATGACGCGGCAGGCCGCGGCCTACCGCGAAAGGCGCGTCCTGCTGGCCGGCGACGCCGCACACATACATCCCCCTATGGGCGGACAGGGCCTCAACATCGGTGTGCAGGATGCGGTGAATCTGGGATGGAAGCTGGCGCAGGTGGTCAACAAGACATCGCCGGAAAGCCTTCTGGATACCTACCATGCCGAGCGCCATCCGGTCGCTGCCCGCGTGCTGCAGAATACGATGGCGCAAGTCGCGCTTCGCCGCACGGACGACCGCACGAAGGCCTTGGGCGACATCATGTCCGAGTTCCTCAGCATGAACGAGCCTCGCAAACGACTGGCCGCGGAGATGTCTGGTCTGGGCGTCCATTACGATCTCGGCGAGGGACACCCGCTACTCGGGCGCCGCATGCCCGATCTTGACCTGGTCATCGCCAGCGGCCCGGTGCGCGTCTTCACCCTGCTGCAGGGTGCTCGGCCAGTACTCCTCAACTTCGGTGGGACCGGCGGACTCGCCCTCGGTGAGGGCGGCTTCGACATCACTCCCTGGGCAGATCGGGTTCAGTTGATCGACGCCAAATACGTTGGTGAGTGGGAGCTTCCGGTTCTCGGGGCGGTTGCAGCTCCCACCGCCGTGTTGATTCGGCCCGACGGGTATGTGGCGTGGGTGGGGGACCTGACTCAGCTGGGGCTCGCTGAAGCGCTAACCACTTGGTTCGGACCGCCTTCTGCAGCGTAGCGCTGGCAACGGCATGCGGCCACCGTACAATGGCCGCATGCCAATTGAGGTCGAGACGTGAGTGCAGTAATCAGCGCCTTCCTACTAACGTTCGCGGGACTGTTCCCGATCGTGAACCCCATCGAGGCGGCGCCTTTTTTCCTGGCACTCACGCCCAATCTGTCAAACGAAGAGCGCAGCGCCCTCGCACGCCGTGTGGCAATCAACGGCTTCGCGCTGCTGCTGGGATCGATGGTCCTCGGTCCCTGGCTGTTGGTATTTTTCGGCATAGACCTGCCCGTGGTTCGCATCGCGGGCGGGCTGGTCGTCACCGCACTTGGGTGGAAGCTCCTTACGGAGGAGCAGTGGTCTGATCACGGCGAGACCAGCGTGCAGCCCAACGGGCCGCGGCGGATCGGCAGTTTCTATCCGCTGACGATGCCGCTAACCGTGGGGCCTGGCTCGATCTCGGTCGCAATCACCATTGGCAGCAGAAAGCCCGAAACCACTTTGATGTTGCCGCAGATCGCATTGCACGCCATCGGGGCCTTCATCGGTGTGGTCGCAATCGCCCTCAGCATCTATATCGCCTACCGCTTTGCCGGAACACTTGCACGCTGGCTGGGGACCACGGGCCTGGAGGTGATGGTGAGGCTGTCGGCCTTCATCCTGATGTGCATAGGCATACAGATCGTGTGGAACGGGTACAGTGCGCTCACCCTCGCCCACTGATCGGCCACAGACCTAGCGCGCCCCCGCTGCCGCGAAACAATCACTGACCAACTTCTGGGCCTCTTCGATGAGCCGGCTCAAATGCTCCTTGCCGAGGAAACTCTCCGCGTAGATCTTGTAAATCTCCTCGGTACCCGAGGGGCGCGCCGCAAACCAACCGTGCTCCGTCAACACTTTCAGCCCATCGATGGGCGCGCCGTTGCCGGGCGCCTTGCTCAGGATCTGCGTGATTTTCTCGCCCGCCAACTCAGTCGAGCGCACCTGCTCGGGCGCCAGCTTCTTCAGAATCTGCTTCTGTTCCTTCGTGGCCGGTGCATCAACTCTTTCAAACGCGGGCTCGCCGAACTCGCGCGTCAGCCCGCGGTACGCTTCCCCCGGATCCCGTCCGGTACGCGCGGTCATTTCCGCTGCCAGCAAACCTGGAATCAACCCGTCTTTGTCGGTACTCCACACGCCGCCATCGAATTGCAGGAAGCTCGCGCCGGCACTCTCCTCACCGCCAAAGCCCAGCGAGCCATCCACCAGGCCGGTCACAAACCACTTGAAGCCGACGGGCACCTCATGCAGCCGCCGTCCGAGCCGGCCGGCTACACGGTCTATCATCTGGCTGCTGACGGCTGTCTTGCCAACACCCGCACCCGCTTTCCAGGCGGGTCGGTTCTTGAACAGGTAGTCGATCGCCACCGCCAGGTACTGGTTGGGCTGCATCAGACCTGCGCTGCGGGTCACGATTCCATGCCGGTCGTGGTCCGTGTCGCAGGCGAAGGCAACATCGAACCGGTCCTTCAAATGAATCAAGCTCTGCATCGCGTACGGCGACGAGGGATCCATGCGGATCTTCCCATCCCAGTCCACCGTCATGAAACGGAAGGTGGGATCGACCTCCGTGTTGAGAACCTGGAGTTTGAATCGATAGTGGTCGGCAATCGCCGCCCAGTAGTGCACGCCCGCCCCGCCCAGCGGATCCACGCCCACATTGAGGCTCGACCCGCGAATGACGTCGAAATCAATCACGTTCGCAAGATCGTTGACGTAGCTACCGAGGAAATCGTAGCGGTGAGTCGTCGCAGCCTGCAGTGCTTTGTCGTAGCTGATGCGCTTGACGCCCGCGAGCTCCGCCTTCAACAGCTCATTGGCCCGCTTCTGGATCCAACCAGTCACGTCAGTGTCAGCCGGGCCGCCGTTGGGAGGGTTGTACTTGAATCCTCCATCCTGCGGCGGATTGTGCGAAGGAGTGACGACGATGCCGTCCGCGAGCCTGGTGGTTCTACCCCGGTTGTAGACGATGATTGCGTGGGAGACGGCCGGCGTCGGCGTGTATTCGTCGTGCTCGGCGATCATGACATCAACACCGTTCGCGGCAAGCACTTCGAGCGCGCTCGCGAGAGCCGCGGGTGAGACTGCGTGGGTATCGATGCCGAGAAACAAGGGGCCCGTGATTCCCTGGCCGTGGCGGTACTCGCAGATAGCCTGGCTGATCGCAAGCACGTGCCATTCGTTGAAAGCCCGCTCGAAGGCCGTCCCGCGATGTCCGGAGGTGCCGAACGACACCTGCTGGGCCGCTATCGACGCATCGGGCTGTAGCGCGAAATACGCTGTGAGCAGGCGCGGCACATCGGTGAGCAGGCCGGGCGGCGCGGGCTTGCCGGCGAGTGGATTGACTTTGACGGTGCTCATTGTGCTCCCGAGAAATTTGCTAAGTTGAGTGCGGCCAGATCACCGATCCGCTCGAGCGTCAGATCGGCTTTCGGGTACGCCGAGATGTTGGCCAGATCGAGCGCATAGTGGCCCTGGCGGACGAAAATCGTGGTGAGCCGGGGTCCCCAGACCTTCTTCATGGCATCCAGTATCCGCAGCTTATCGTCGATCATGACATAGTGTTTGGCGGGATGGCGGCGCTCGACGGCCTGGAGCATCTGTTCCTTGTGAAGGTAGATCATCACGCGGCCTTCCACGGCGTCCCAAAGCCCCGAGCGTGTAACTTTGCGGGGTTGGAAAACAACATCGCCGTCGGACAGTATGGCCGTGGGACCTGCCCGGCGGCAGTGCGCCACAGCCTGAAGAGCCCCGGGGTACAAGCGGCTTGGAAACGGGTAATCGATGAGAAATCCCGACATCCTCAACAACTGCGGGTCATCCGGATCTTCCATGCGGTAGCGTTGCAACGCGCCGAGATAGTCCGCGTACCCGATCTCGGAGCGCAGTGTCTCGAAGATAGCCCAGTAACGTTCGCGCGCGGCCCGGCCAAACTCGCTCTCCAGATGATCGCCGAGGTCTTCCTGTACCGCATCGTTGTCCAGCAGCGTGTTGTCCACATCGAACAGAAAAACAATGTCCTGGCTGTCTGGCATCCGTGTACCTGCGGTGAGTTCGCTTGTGAACCTATGGGCGCGTCTTGCGTTTAGAGGGAAGTGACCGGAACGAGGCGGGCGCCTAGCCCGGGGTGCGCAGCCGGGCGCCTAGGCCGGCGCGCGTCGTCGGGGCGCCTAGCCCACGTAGCCGAGGTGCCTGGTCCTCATTGTGGGCACCAAATCGGGTCACCATCAATCGCCCAATGGGGTCGGTATCGGGAGTGCATATGAGTCAGGCCTCTTTTCGCGCAACTAAGCTGGTAGCAATTTCCGTGCTAGCGGCCCTGCTCGGTGGATGCATCATCGCCGCCCCACCGCCGCATCGATATTACGTAGGCACTGCGGTGTACACAGCGCCGCCTCCACCCAGGTTCGAGGAATACGGTCCACCGCCCGCCGTCGGCTATGTCTGGCTCGGCGGGTACTGGAGATGGAGCGGTGAACGACACGAGTGGGTATCGGGTCATTGGGAGCGCCCCCACCCTCGCGAGCGATGGGTCCCTCACCGCTGGGTGCATGAGCGCGATGGTTGGCACATGTCCGAAGGTCATTGGGAGCGAAGATAAGAGGTTCACCGGGCACGGCCAAATGCGCTAAGGGCGCAAACCCCCGCGCTACGTCCATGCTCGACTAACGTACACCCCAACAACTCAACGCGCGGGAACTGCTTTGCGGCATAATCCGAGACTATAGTAGTAGTCATATCGGTTTACCGATGGGCAGTTCCCGCACGAGCGCGCGCGCCGCTGCATTCCGGTGCATCCTGAATCTGGTCACGTGCTGCATGATCGCGGGCACCGCTGCGGCCGCGACACTCGAAATTCAGACTCTCGATGGAACTGTCGCGGACGCAACCACCTCCGAGGTCACCAGCGGCTCGCTCGATTCGCGCTTCACACAAGGGAGCTTCCGTGAGTCAGCGGCTCGCGGCGAGACCTTCTGGCTGCGAATTCACAGTGACACCCGCGCCGCCGCGGGGGGCGAGCCCAACACCAATGACATTCCCATCCTGGTGGTCCACTCGGGGATGTTGCACAAGTTCCAGGTGTATCCGCCCGGGGCCGGCCGCCCACTGCCCATTGCGGCGCACATTCCGGAATTCGGTGGAGCCCGAGACCTTGCTTTCGTCCTGCCAGCCGAGCACGGCACCGTGTATGTCCGTGTCGAGCCCCCCGGGGCCGGATACGGTACACCGCGGTTTTCGACTTCCACCCTCACGAATTTTCTCAGCGAGGGTGCCAGCGTGGCTCGAGTCACCACGCTCACCTTTGGTGCGCTGGCAGCAGTGGCCATAGCCGCGCTGCTGATGTGGATCGTACTCGCCGAAAGGACATTCCTCCTTTACTCCACGCTCTTCGCGCTGGAGGCGCTCTGGGTTGCCTACTTTTCCGGGCAGGGTTTCGACTGGCCCTGGTTGTCCGCGGCTGCGCCGCTGACCGGCTTTACCTGGAATGTCTTGTCAGCACTGTGTGGCGCCGTGGCTTGCCTGTTCGTGCGGGAAATTGCCGACCTGCGCCGCGCCATGCCACGCCACTACACGGCGTTTGGCTGGCTGGCAGGCGCATTCATGCTGCTGACGTTCTCAAATCTCATCAAGCTGATCGGATTCGAGGACCTGATCAATGGCATCGGCAACCTCCTTTTCCTCGTGGCTGCGGTGTACACCCTGGTTGTAGCGTTCATCGCCTGGCGCCGTGGCAATCGCTCGGCCGGGTGGTTCCTGCTCGCATGGACGCTCCTGGAAGCCTTTACGATAGAAACGGCGGTCCGGTTGCTGGTGACCGCTGGGCGCTCCGACGATCATGACCGGATCATCTACTTCGGCCTGCCGCTATCGATAGTGGCCGCGGCACTGCTGATTGCGCTCGGTATCGCGGATCGACTGCGTGATCAACGTCGTGCTCTCTCGGAGGCGGAGCGGCACGCCCAGATTGATGCACTCACCGGCGTGCTCAACCGTCGCTCGCTCCTCGAGCGGCTGGATGCGGCCTGCCTCCGCGCCCGGGCCCGCGGGCTGCCCATTTCGCTGTTGTTCATCGACCTGGATCACTTCAAGGAAATCAACGACTCGTTCGGCCACCCCGCGGGTGATGCCTGCCTGACGGCGATCATTCCACCCATCCAGGCAGAGCTGCGTCAGTCAGACGTCATAGGCCGCTATGGAGGCGAGGAGTTTGTCGTCATCCTGAGCAGCGCGGACACCGCGGCGGCCCACCCGATTGCGCAACGCATCCTCGAGCGTGTTGCCGGCGTGCGAGTTGAGGGTTTTGGGGAACCGATCGCGCTCACATGCAGCATCGGCGTCGCCACTAGTGACATGCTGGGTGTCTGGGGCGAGCACCTCATCGCCCGGGCAGACGCTGCCGTTTATGCGGCAAAGAGATCGGGCCGCAACCGGGTGCAGGTCGCCGTGCCGATGGCGGCCTGACATCACTTTTCCAACTTCCTCACAGTAGTTGACTCAACAGCGTGCGTGCCGAGACCATCACCGGCTCAGTCCGCGCGAAGCAATCCGTCTGCAGAAAGGGGCCGTCCAGAATCACCTGGAATGCATGCCGCGCGCGCGTACATTCCTGAAAGTACTGCAGTGCCGGGCTCAATACCTCATCGTTGGCAACCGTAACGAGGAACCAGGGGCGGCGCTGCCGCAGCACCAGGAAATCAACTTCCCGCTTGGACTTGTCGCGCACATAGCGTAGCTCGAATTGGCCGAGTCCCTGGTCGGTCCAACCCTCGACCGCTTTCAGCAGGTGGCAGGCGACGAACGTTCGACCACGGGCCAGCGGGTCCGTAACCGCCGACCAATCCCGCAGAAACCACTTCGGCTCCTTGCGCAGCGCCTTGGGCACGCGCGTGAACCAGGGGCGCACGCGAAAGCCGTGCTGCAGTCCGACCAGCACATCCATCCAACGCCGAATGGTATCGACAGTGACATCCAGCTCGCGGCTCAAGTCAGAATAGATCAAGGGTGTCCCGGAGCGCTCCGCCAGAAGCAGCGCCAGCATCTGTATGATTGCAGGATCCCGCACGGCTGCGGACCTGGGCAGATCGATATCGAGCAATTCCTGCTGGCGCCGTTCGTACCACCGGCCGGTGAAGCGCGCATCGCGTTTGGCGAACGGCTCGGGAAAGCCACCATGTTCCAACAGCGCGTTCCAATCCGCGTCACTGATGTCCGCAGGCGCCTTTATGAGCGAATCTGTCGTGAGCGCGTGCGCGCATTCACCAACAGTCCAGGGATGCAGACGTAAGACATGAGAGCTCACCGGCAACCCGCTCCGCGGTCCACTTGGCGCTTCGAGTGTAGTGACCAGGAGGCGCAGCCGAGCTCCATAACGGGCGCTGAAGTTTCGCAGCAGGCCTTTCCAGTTGCGATGTCCATGCAGGTTGTCGATGACAACCGTCGCTTCTCGCTCGCGCGCGCGCTCCAACCCGAGATGTTTGAGAATGGCCTCGGGCCCTCTGACGAGGACGACACGGTCGGCAACGTCATTCCAGTCCAGATAGTTCGGTGACAGCCGGGCGCAGGCGACCGTCTTGCCGACCTGCCGTGGCCCACCAACGATGAGCGTCCGCGCCCGCGCCAAACGCTCACGCAGAACCTGCTCGTGATGCCGGGCCTGTTCGGCCATGCCTATCCCCACGATCCCGCACTGCCCTCGGGGACCATTTTACGATTGATCGTTAAATGGTCCAGCGCCGTAGCGGCGCGCGCGCGCCGCACGCGCGGCCCCAACGCAACACTTTGCCGTGCTCGATGTATGAGCTACTGACGGGAGAGAATCCAACGCAGGGCGCAACGCCGTGCAATGTCACAATGCGTCAACGCGCCAGAGCAAATTCAACTCGCGTGCAACACATTGATTATAATGGATATATTTTATGACAACGGTGGCCAGAGCGGCGACGTATACGTTCGGCCGAATCCAGCCCAGGCAACCATCTACCCCGCCTGGCGTGAACCATGGCGCGTTCGCGACAATTTAAAACATCGAAGGTTCATTCATCTGGGGGTATACAAGCGTCGCTTCTGGCATACTTTGCGCCGATCGCCCACGTCCGTCTCGTCCCTAAGTGCTTTATGCATTGTGGATCATCAGCCGAACCGAAAGCGATCAGGTGACAGGATCTACGGTTCTTTGGGCTCGTGAGACACACTCTCCCTGACCTGACTGGTGTTCCTGCCGTGTGAAGTGGCCAGGGCAGCCAACCCTTTTTATCTGCCCGACTGCTTCGAGTTGTTTGGAGAGTGACTAAATTTATGGCCAAAATCTATGTAGGCAATCTGCCTTTCAGCGCCAGCGAGGCGGACGTTCGCACGTTGTTCTCGCAGCACGGGACTGTCGAGTCCGTGTCGCTGCCGACCGATCGTGAGACCGGCCGCCCCCGCGGGTTCGGGTTCGTCGAGATGAGCCAGGCCGATGCGGCCCGGGCCATCCAGAGCCTGAACGGCCACGACATGGGTGGTCGTCAGCTGCGCGTCAACGAGGCTCAGGACAAGCCCCGCACGGGTGGCGGTGGCGGACGTCCAGGCGGCGGTGGCGGCGGCTTCCGTGGTAACAGCGGCGGTGGTGGCGGCGGCGGTCGCGACCGCTGGTAAGTTGCTTTCATTGATCGTTTGATCAAGGCCCGGCGCAAGCCGGGCCTTTTTTATGGCGCCTGGCGGGGCCAAACTGGCCTGCAACCGCTGCGTGGCCGGCAAAATACAGCGGCGCGCAGCGCCGGGAAGACGGGCCTAAGGCTTCGCTGTTCTCAATCCCGCCTCGACGCGCGCAATGCGTGCGCCGGCAATGCCAATGACAAATGCGTTAGCTAATATACGCAGCCTACTTTTTGCGTTAACGCCCGCCCTTTCACCCATGAATAGTTCTTTGCGCGATCAGCTCCTGGCGGCCGGCCTCGTCACTGAGAAGCAGGCACGGCAGGCAGCGCAGCAGGAGCAGCAACGGCAGTTCCGCGACCGGCCCCGCCCCAAAGTCGGCCAGCGCCCCGGTGCGAACCCAGCCCAGCACAAATCCGCCCCGAACCCGAGCAAGGGTGCTGGGCAAAACCAGAGTCACGGCCAGCCGCAGCCGCCGCCGTCTCTCAAGGCTCAGACGCAACAGGCCCACGCCGCGAAGGTCGCGCGCGACCAGGAACTGAACCGCCGGCGCGAGGACAAGGCCCAGCGGCGGGCACGCATCGCCCAGATCGAGCAGATCATCGAGCAGAATCGGGTGCCGCGGCTCGAGACCGACGATCACTACAGCTTCATTGATGGAAAGAAGATCCGCCGCATGTCGGTCGACGCCCAGCGGCGTGAGCAGCTGACGCGAGGCGAGCTGATGATCGTGCGCTACAGGGGACACTACGCCGTGGTCCCTGCAGCGATCGCCGAACGCATTCGCGAGCGTGATGCGACACAGGTCGTCCCGCTCGTGCAGCCCAAAGCGAGCCCCGAGCCGGATGACGCCGACGCCTACAAGGACTTCGTGGTTCCCGACGACCTGATGTGGTGATAGCCCCTTAGGGGCGTGAGGGGCGCCCTATGTCGGGGTGCGCGCTACTGCGGCCGCCGCACAGTGGTCGCACGCGACACCGCGTACGCGATCACCATGCCGAACAGGAACACGTGCGAACACAACTCGCCGATGACGTTACCGACCTTCATCGGGGCAGGCTTGATCGCCGATAGCGGTACCACGATGAAACGCATCGCGAGAAACATCAGAACGCCGAAGATTGCGCCTGATATGAGCACCCGGCGGGTCAGGAACGAGAAGCGCAGGCTGACCAGGTAGTAGATCGCGGCCGCGCACACGCTGGTGAAGAAATGGAAAAAAGCGCCGAGGGCAGCGCTCGCAAGTCCCATCTGGAACGACCCCCGGCCCAGAACCCCACTGGCGATGAATTGCAGAATTCGCAGCGGAGTGGCCCCCTGCGGCCAATAGAACAGAAAAGCAAAGGTCAGATCGAGGGCACCGGCAACCAGTCCGCCCGCCAGCACCAGGCCGAGACCGCTGGTGCCGCGGGACGCGCTGTGCGCGGTAGAATTTTGGATCGTGTCCGCTGTTTCCATCGGTCTACGCTAGTCGAGGTTATTCCTACGCTGCAGGTCCACTTCAGCGTAAAAGTGACCGCTCGCTTGAGCCAGTATTTTGTCATGCGCCGCGCGAAGCGCGCCGGAAGAGGTTCTTGTAATGTATTTAGCCGCTGCCGACCGCTATAAATCACTTCCCTACGCCCGCTGTGGCCGCAGCGGCCTGCAGTTGCCGCGAATTTCCCTGGGGTTGTGGCAGAACTTCGGCGGCAGCGCGCCGTTCGAGACTGCACGGGAAATGGTGCTGAAGTCCTTCGATCGCGGCATCACTCACTTCGATCTGGCCAACAATTACGGTCCGCCGCCCGGCTCGGCGGAAGAGAATTTCGGCCGCATCATGGCCACCGACCTCGCCGCCTACCGGGACGAGCTGGTCATCTCCACCAAGGCGGGCTATCTCATGTGGCGCGGCCCCTATGGCGAATGGGGCTCGCGCAAGTACGTGCTGGCCAGCCTCGATCAGAGCTTGAAGCGCATGGGCCTGGAGTACGTGGACATCTTCTATTCGCATCGCTTCGACCCCAATACGCCGCTCGAGGAGACCATGGGCGCGCTGGAAACCGCCGTGCGCCACGGCAAGGCGCTCTATGTTGGAATCTCCTCCTACGGTCCGCAGAAGACCCGCGAAGCGAGCGCTCTGCTGCGCGCCATGAAGCTTCCCTTCGTGATTCATCAACCTTCGTATTCCATCCTCAACCGTTGGGTGGAGAAGGAGCTGCTGGGGGTGCTCGAGGCCGACGGGCTGGGCTGCATCGCCTTCTCGCCCCTGGCGCAAGGCCTGCTCACCAACAAGTACCTCAAAGGGATTCCGGACTCGTCCCGCGCGGCACAGGACGGCTCTTTCAACAAGAGCATCCTGACCGAACGCAACCTGGCGAATGTGCGCGCACTGAATGAGATCGCGCAGCGCCGCGGCCAGAGCCTTGCGCAGATGGCTATCGCCTGGGTGCTCAGAAAACCCGTAATCACCAGTGCACTGATCGGTGCCAGCCACTGGGCGCAGATCGAGGACTCGCTCGGGGCGCTGCGCAACCTGCAGTTCAGCCAGAGCGAGCTCGATGAAATCGACTCGCATGCCAATGACGGCGGGTTGAACATCTGGGCGGCATCGAGCCAGTCAGGCTGACCGGCGGTAGCCTAACACCCGCATGCTCAACTTCACTGACGTCACCATACGGCGCGGACCCCGCGTTCTGTTCTCAGACGCGACCTTCGGCCTGTTCCGGGGCGAGAAGGTTGGAATCACAGGCGAGAACGGTAGTGGCAAGTCGAGTCTGCTGGCGCTGGTTCGCGGTGATCTGCAAGCCGATGCCGGCACGTTCGAAATGCCATCGAGTCTGGCCATTGCGCACGTGTCACAGGAGCTGCTCGCCACCGAGCAACCGGCGATCGAGTTCGTCCTGGACGGGGACGCCGAGTTACGCGCCATCGAGCAATCCATTGCGGAGGCCGAGCATGACGGGCTCAAGCTCGGGGAGCTTCATGGACGTTATGCCGCGGTGGGTGGCTACGACGCACGCAGTCGCGCGGGGCGGCTCATGCACGGGCTCGGATTTACTACGGCCGACGAGTCTCGCCCGGTAAGCTCCTTTTCCGGCGGCTGGCGAGTGCGGCTCAATGTCGCACAAGCGTTGATGTGCCGATCGGACCTGCTGCTGCTCGATGAGCCCACCAACCACCTCGATCTCGATGCCATCCTTTGGTTGGAAACCTGGCTGCGCGAGTACCCGGGCACGCTCCTGCTCATTGCACACGATCGCGAATTCCTGGATCGAATCGTCAATCGCATCGTCAACATCGAACATGCCCGGGCGCGCGCCTACCGTGGCAACTATTCCGGGTTCGAAGAGCAGCGTGCTTCCGAGCTGGCCGAGCAATCAGCGCTCTACACCCGGCAACAGCGCGAAATCAAACACATGGAGTCGTTCGTCGAGCGTTTCCGCGCCCAGGCGACCAAGGCCCGGCAGGCTCAAAGCCGCCTGAAAGCATTGGAGCGCATGCAACGCATCGCCCCTGCTCACGTGGATTCGCCGTTCGAGTTCTCATTCGCACAGCCGCCCAAGCTGCCCCGGCCGTTGCTGGCGTTGGAGAACCAGTCCGCCGGTTACAACGGGCGGGCAATTCTCGAGCGCGTCAACATGACGTTGGCGCCGGGCGCACGTGTGGCGATCCTCGGCCGCAACGGCGCGGGTAAATCAACCTTCATGAAGCTATTGGCCGGAGAGCTTCCTGCGCTGGCAGGTACGCGCACCGAAGCGCGCGACCTGAGCATTGGCTATTTTGCGCAGCATCAACTCGAACAACTCAATGTCAAGGAATCGCCACTCGATAATCTGCGCCGCATCGGAGCGGCGCTCGCTGCCCGTGCGACGGAACAGCAGTTGCGCGACTTCCTCGGGGGATTCGGTTTCCGCGGTGATCGCGTGTTTGAGCCCGTTGCACCGTTCTCAGGCGGAGAGAAAGCCCGCCTGGTGCTTGCGCTGACCGCTTACCTGCGCCCCAACCTGCTGTTGCTGGATGAGCCCACCAACCACCTGGACCTTGAAATGCGCCAGGCATTGGCCGTGGCCTTGCAGGATTACGAGGGGGCGGTGGTACTGGTCTCGCACGACCGCCACTTGCTGCGCACTGTCGCGGATGAGTTCATCGTAGTACACCAGGGTCGGGCAACACCGTTTGACGGCGATCTCGAGGACTACGCCAAGTGGTTGGACGAGACATCGAAAGGGAACCCGGCCTTCGCCCCACAGGATCAATCGATTTCGCGGCGCGAAGGCGCCGCTGGGCAGTCAACATCGCGGCGGGAAAGCGCCGCTGCGCAATCATCGGAGAGCGCCGAGTCTCGCAAGCAACGCAAGCGGGAAGAAGCGGAGCGCCGCAATCGGCTGACTCCGCTGAAAGCGAAGATAGCGCAATACGATGAGGAGCTCTCCCGTCTGGCAGGAAAGTCCGCCGCACTGCAGACGCAGCTGGCTGCCCCCGACATCTACGCGGCCGCATCGAAGGAGCGCCTGAAGGAGCTTCTCGCGCAGCAGGCTCAGCTGGCGCGTGAGACGGAGAAAGTCGAGACGGCCTGGCTCGAGGCCTCGGAAGCGCTCGAGGAGCAAACCCGGGAGCTGGGTTAGTGGGTGCGCCATGAGCGCCACCTACATCGAGATGTTCGAACGCGGCGAAGTCGTCGTTCCTCTCGCTCACCTGGCGTTGGCGGCGGGCGTTACCATTCATGTGCTGCTGACCAAGCGCGAGGCGGGCTCGAGTGTTGCCTGGATCGGTGTCGCATGGCTCGCACCTATTCTCGGCAGCGTTCTCTACCTGCTACTCGGTATCAACAGAGTTCGACGGCGCGCTCTGAACCTGCGCCGACCACGCCCCGCCGCCCGGACCACGAAGTCCGCGCGAGACGCGAAGCGTGATGATCAGCTCGCACCACTCGAACGAGCCGGGCAACGGATCACCGGGCGGCCTACCGAGGACGGCAATGACATTCGCATACTGCGAAATGGTGATAACGCTTACCCGAAGATGCTGTCCGCCATCGAGTCGGCACAGCACAGCATTGCGCTGTCGAGTTACATTTTTCGCGCTGATGCAGCCGGTAACGAATTCATAGATGCGCTGATCCGCGCAAAACAGCGCGGCGTCGAAGTGCGGGTACTCATCGATGGCTACGGCGGGGGATACTTCACCTCGTCAACTTATCGCCGCCTGCGTCGCGCAGGTGTGCCCGCCGCGCGCTTCCTGCATTCGCCCCTTCCCTGGCGCATGCCGTTCCTCAATCTGCGCAGTCATAAGAAAATTCTCGGTATCGATGGCCGGGTCGTGTTTACCGGCGGACTCAACATCGGCGCGGAGAATCTGACGGAGCGCCACCCGCGCCACCCGGTGTTCGATACTCATTTCAGGTTCGAAGGTCCCATCGTCGCCCAGCTGATCGAAGTCTTTGCGGCTGACTGGCTGTTCGTCGCGGGAGAGGCCCTGACAGGCGATGCCTGGTTTCCGCCGCTCGCCCACGCCGGCGACAGCACGGCTCGTGTCGTGACTTCGGGCCCGGACAACGACCTGGAAAAGATCGAGTTCGTGATCCTGGAAGCGCTGGGTTGTGCGCGCACGTCAGTCAGGATCATGACCCCCTACTTCCTACCGGACGAGCGGATCATTACAGCGCTCTCGCTGGCCGCCTACCGGGGCGTGGAAGTTGACCTGGTCGTCCCGGAGCACAGTAATCACCCCACCGTGGATTGGGGCTCCCGGGTACAGATGGCCCCGCTGCTGACCGCCGGCGGCCGTGTCTGGACCTATCCGGCTCCCTTCAATCACTCGAAGTTGATGAGCGTCGATGGCCTGTGGGCGCTGGTTGGCAGCGCCAACTGGGATATGCGCAGCTTCCGGCTCAACTTCGAGCTGGACCTGGAGATCTATCATTCCGGGGTCGTCCGCCAGGTTGACGAACTGATCACGGCACACCAGGGCACGCAGATCAGCGCCAGCGCGCTCAACCGCCGCCCGCTTGCTTTGCGCCTGAGAGATGGCGCCGCGCGGCTGATGGTTCCCTACTTGTAGGCTTTCCGGGCCCCGCTCGACGCATCAGGTTCGCACCTGCAATCCCGCCGGTATCAATACTTTCCCCAGTACCTCGAAAGCCCCGTGCGCAATCCACGCCATCAAGGCCGCAGGTATCGCACCCGTCAGAATAGTAGGCACGTCGTTCAGCGAAAGTCCCGACACGATCGGCGCGCCATAGCCGCCTGCGCCCACGAGCGCAGCGAGTGTCGCAGTCCCGATGCTGACGATGGTGGCCGTCTTGACACCGGCCAACAACATCGGACTGGCCAGTGGCAGCACGATACGGAACAGAATCTGGCGGCGCGTCAGTCCGAACGCCCGCGCGTTCTCCAGGTGCCGGGGATCGATGGAGCGAATGCCGGTGAAGGTATTCAATACAACGGGCAGCAGGCTGTACAGACACAACGCAACGAGTGCGGGTTTCGTCCCGACGCCAAACAGCGGGATCAGGAAACACAGCAGCGCAAGTGAGGGCACTGTCTGAATCATGGCGCTCAGCAGCAGAATGGCCTGTCCGGCCGCATGGAACCGCACGGCTGCAATGCCCAGCGGCACGCCAATGACGATCGAGAACAGCAGCGAGATTGCAACCAGCCATAGGTGCTCGACGGTCCGATGCACGAGCCTGCTGGCGAGGCTGTCGGACACCCGTGCCCGCGCGCCGCGGAATTCCGCTGCAATCTGGGTGAGGCTCTTCTTTTCTATGTCCGCCTTGGCATTCATGTCGAGCATCGTGCTCTCGTCGACCGTGCCCTCGAGGTTGCGTAATGCCTGCCACTGGGCGGGATAGCGGTCCACGAACGCCTTACGCGCCACCCAGACCGCCTGGTAGACAGGGAAATAGTCGAGGTCATCCTTGAGCACGCGCAGGTTGAATTTGCGGATCTTCGCATCGGTGGAATAGACATCAATCACGTCCACTGCATTCTGATCGATGGCCTGGTACGTCAGGCTGTGCTCCATGCGGTTGACGTTCTTGGGACTCAACTCCAGGTGATACTTCGAGGCCAGCCCCGGATAGCCGTCGGCACGGTCCATGAACTCGTAGCTGAACGCCGCCCGTAACGTTGATTTCAACCTCACGAGATCGCTCATCGTCCGCAGGTCGTTGTCGTGCGCGAACTGCTCGCGCACCGCCAGCGCATACGTATTGTTGAACCCCAGCGGATTCGACATGACCAGGCCCAACTTCAGCAGCGCCGCCTGGATCTGCTCCTGCGATTTCAGTTCCGGGTTCTTGATGATGGCTTCGGTCAGAGTCCCGGTGTAGTCCGCATAGACATCGATCGCGCCCGTGGTCAGCGACTGGAACAGAATGCCTGTGCTACCCATCCCGAGCTTGCGGGTGACCGGTACGGGCGGCGAGGAGGCTTCGATTGCCTGCGCCGCAAGCTCGCCAAGCACATATCCTTCGGTGAATATCTTGGAGCCCACTACGATGGCCTCGGAGCCGTGCGCGGTCCGGCCGGCGAGCGCGCACAGGAGTGCGACCAAACACAAAATCCGGCTGACTCTCAGCTTCATGCCACCGCTCCCAGGTCGGGCAGAGTGCGCTGTGCGTTGATGAACAGACTGACAAACGGGTCGGCCGGCTGGAGCAGCAGCTCGCGGTAGCTTCCCGTCTGAATGACGCGACCTTCATGCAACAGGGTAATGCAGTCGGCGAGAAAGACGGCCTCGCCAAGATCGTGAGTCACGAGCAACACTGTTTTTCCGAGGCGTTGAAATATCGACTTCAGTTCCTGTTGCAGGCTGCTTCGGATGAGCGGGTCCAGTGCCGCCATGGGCTCATCGAGGAGCATCACGGGCGGATTCATCATTGCGGCGCGCATGATGGCCACGCGCTGCTTCTGGCCGCCGCTCATTTCGTGGGGAAAGCGCTCCAGAATGGCAGGGTCCAGATCGACGAGGGCACGCAGCTCCTCCACCCGGCTTGCGATCCGGTCGGCCGGCCAGTTGCGCAACCCAGAGACCAGCGCGACGTTCTGCCGGCCGCTGATGTGTGGAAACAGGCCGCCATCCTGCGGAACATACCCGATCCGGTCGGCCCACTCGGTCGGTGTGAATGACAGCAGCGCCTGGTCATTGATCTTGACGTAACCCCGGTCGAAGGGAATCAGTCCCAGCGTCAGGCGCAACAGCGTCGTCTTGCCCGAGCCGCTCGAGCCGATGAGCGCATGTGTGGCTCCTTGCGGGATCGACAGGCTCACATCCGAAAGTACGGTCCTGCCCTCAAAGGACTTATAGATATGTTCCAGCTTGAGCATGGACGGAGGTTCTGCGGTTCTGTCGGATGAGACGGCAAGTTTGTAAAATCGGAAATTCAGCCGCCCCATCCCTTCCCTTCCGCAGGACGACGAGTTGAAGTGTAACGCATCCAGGCCCCGTTCAGTTCTACCCAAAGGGCTATGAATTGGCACTCGGGCGGCGAGCATTTCTCAAGCTGTCAGGCGCTGCTGCGATCGGTCCGTGCCTCGAGCCGCTGGCGGACGCTGCACCACGAGTAGCAGCGCAGGCTGATCCAACCCACCTCCTGCGGATCCGCAAGGCGCTGGTTGAATTGGCGCCCGGGCATCTTGTCTCGACCCTGACTTACGACGGCCACCTTCCCGGCCCTCTGCTGCGAGCGACTGTTGGACAACCGATACGGGTTGACGTGTACAACGAGAC
>Ga0105247_10000915_pt1 | contig 22152 bp, 12 predicted proteins | sample KBSS24metaG_FD_81519 | JGI IMG/M metagenome (GOLD analysis project Ga0105247, IMG submission 81519) | Switchgrass rhizosphere microbial communities from Kellogg Biological Station, Michigan, USA - KBS S2-4 metaG | ecosystem: Host-associated > Plants > Roots > Rhizosphere > Soil | place...
GCAAAGACGCAAAGGCGCGCCCGATGCAGTTGAGTCGCCTTTGCGTCTTTGCATCCTCTTTGCGCCTTTGCGTGAACTGCTTTCTTATGATCCTGCATTCTTTCCTGCTCTGGCTTCTGCTCTTCCAAAGCCCGAACTGCGGCTGCGAGCAGAAACCCGAGATCAACGTTCTCGCCGTAGTCAACGGCGTCAAGGTCACCCGCAAAGATCTAAGTATCGACACGCTCACGCAGGTCAGCATCGCGCAGGACACAGTAATCGTCGCACGCAGCCGGCAACTGGAGGTGAAGATCAACGATCTCCTGCTCGAAATGGAAGCGAAGCGTCGCGGCATCACGACGGCCGAACTCCTCGAGACCGGAGTTATTTCGAAGATCACACCACCAACCGAAGCCGAAGCAAAAGCCATCTACGAACAAAGCAATAACCGCAATCAGAGTTTCAATAGCGTCAAAAACAAAATCATGGCGGAGTTGAAAACTGAGCGCGTAGCAGCACGTGTACGAGAGTTCGCAAACACTCTACGCGCGGGAGCGAAGATCACGGTCGCAAACCAACTGGTCACGCCGCCCACGAACGAAGCTGAGCTTGCCCGCGTGTTTGCAAACGTCAACGGCGTGAACATCACCTCCAGCGACATCGAAACAAGCCTGCTGCCGCTGATCTTCCAGGTCCAACAACAGGTCTACGCCCTGCGCAAGCGCGATCTCGATCTGCACATCAACGATATTCTTCTCGAACAGGAAGCCAAACGACTGGGCACCACACCGCAAGCCCTGATAGACCAAAACGTCAACACAAAGCTACAGATCGTCACCGAAGAGCAGGCGCGCGCCTACTACAAAGCGAACAAAGCGCAACTCAACGCCGACTTTTCAGACGTCAAGGTAATGCTCCTGCAGTATCTGTTGGAGAAGGAAAAGCAGAAGGTGCTCGCGGCGTATGCGGAGCAGTTGCGGAAGGACGCGGCGGTGCAAATCTATCTGACCGAGCCGAAGCCGCCGAAACTTCGACAGCTCTGTTGCAACCTTGTAGACTAAGCCCGCTTCTAAAGTCACATTCTGGTCAACGCTGGAGAATAGCGCATGAAAATGCTCCCCGGCTTTCAGCGAAACCGCCACAAAAAAGGCTTTTTTGCAGCATCGAGCCTGCTGCTGTTGCTCGCCACGCAGACAATGGCGCAGTCAGGCAGGCGCGCTCCGAAGCCCAGTCCAACGCCAACGCCACAAACCGACGCCGAAGTCGTACCGAAAAGCGATGCGCGCGAATTGAAACAACGGGTGTCGCTGCTGGTTGGCAGTGAGCCCTCGTCGAAGCATTTGCTCAGTGAAGACGCGATCTTCGCGGGCTTCGTTCAGCACCTCGGCGAGTTTAAGAACGTCAAGACAACTTCAATGGGCGACTTAAAACGCGATCGCGCCGTTAAGCGCGCGAAGAGCGAGACCGAGTCGATCGTTGTGTTGTTGCAGTTTGACGTGGATGAGTTTCAGAGCGGGACGGTGATACTAAACTCACCGGATCTCGATGTTAAGATTCTGGTGTTTGAGCCGAAGACGGGGCAGAAGAAGTTTGAAGGAAAGGTTTATTACAAGGCGGTTGGTGGTCCGATGTTAAAGAAGGACAACTGGCCGACAGGTACGCCGATCCGGATCACGACTGAAGCCGTTGGCATTGAGGCTGCCGAGCAGGTGCGCGATTGGCTCCTCGTCCAGGATATTAAGAAGAATTGAGCGCTTTTTCTAAACGCTCCAGACCGGCTTTCAACACGTCCGTATCTCCTGCGATCCCGATCCGGAAGTGCGCTGGCATCTCAAAGAAGATTCCCGGTACGACTGACGTTTCGTATTTCTCACGCAACAAGTCGCAAAGTCGCTCTGATGTTCCGTGACGCACGCGCGGGAACATCACAGTTCCGAACTCCGGCCTGACCACTTCGAGATCTTCACGCGTGTCGAGAAAGTCGTTCAGTATCTGACGGTTTCGATCGAGTAACTGCTTTGCACGCTCTCCGATCCCTTCAAGCTGTTGCATCGCAACCACACTCAGTCGCTCACCTGCATGCACTGGTGTCGCTGCGAAGAGATCGTTGAGGAGCCACATGCGTTTCGCAAGATCGCGTTGCGCGAGAATCCAACCACATCGCAGACCACTCAATCCGAATGCTTTGGTTAGACTACTCGTCACTACAAACTCTTCACCGAGATGGAAACTCGTGCGCGGCGACGGTTCAAACAGCGTTTCCATGTAGACCTCGTCAACCAGCACGCGCGCGCCCACGCGCCGTGCGATCTCGCCGATCTGTTTCATCCTCGAGTCGTCGATCAGCGCACCGCTCGGATTGTGTAGGTTCGTGATAATGATCAGTCGAGTCTTTGGAGTTACGAGGTCGTAGAGATCTTCCGGCTGAAAGTTGTCCTCAAAACGGCGCGAGAAACGTTTGACGTCTGCACCGAGGTAATGAGCGAGCGCGAGCATCGGCTCGTATGCCGGGTGTTCGAATAACACCTCATCACCGGGCTTGATCAACGCCGCCATCGCGAGGTGGTTCGCGAACGTTGTCCCAGCCGCAGTCACGACCTCTTCAGGTGCGACTCGATATCGTGTGGCGATCGACTGTACTAACGGCTGGTAACCGTAGCCGCCGTCAGTGATCTCGATATCGTCGAGCGACACCCGCAGCTCGCTCAGCTTCACGTTGCCGAGGCCGCTGGTCGCGAGGTTGTACTTTGCAACGGAGCGCGTCTTGGCCCAGTTCATGTACGCCGAGCCCATCACTTCGCGTGCGGCGGTCATCTGCTGCTCCTCTGTCGCCAAAACCAGTAAGCGGGAATGCCTGCGATCATGATTGCGATTCCTATCAATGTATTTTCCGGATAACGATAGACCGTATTGATTACCACGAGCCAGCAAACAGCGATGAAGACGAGTGTCGTGAACGGATGTCCCGGAACTCTCATCACCGCCGGCGCCTCGCGTTTACGAAAGATAAAAATACAGCACGCGGTGAGTCCAAAGAAAATCATGTCGATCGAGACGACGTAGTTCAGGATTCGCTCGTAAGTTCCGAGGAGGGCGATCACGATTGCCAGCAGTCCCTGGAGCGCGATGGCGACGATCGGCGCGCGTGTTGTCGGGTGCACCATGCCGACGCGCTCGAAGAACAATCCGTCTTTTGCCATCGCGAAGTAAACTCGCGGCGCAGTCAACATGCTTTGGCTGAGAAAGCCTGCGGTCGAGATCGCAATACCGGCGGCGATGAGACGAGCGCCGAAGTCTCCGAGGGCGCTGCGCATCACGTCAGAGGCTGGCGCTTTTGATGCTGCGAGCGCGGTGGTTCCAAGGACACTCGTGTAGACCACGTTCGCAGCAAGATAGAGCACGACGACGCCCGCGACGCCGAGTATCAACCCGCGCGGGAGGTTCTTGCGTGGCTCTTTGATCTCACCGGCGATGAATGTCGATGTTTGCCAGCCGCCGTAAGCAAAGATCACCGGGACGAGCGCGGCGCCGAATGCTGTTAGGAGATCTGCTGATACGGGCCGGTCGAGCATACCGGAAGGGTTGGTGCTTCGCTGTGCAAACAGAAACCCGCATACGACGAGCATCGCGATCGCCACGATCTTCAACACCATGAGAATACTTTGTACCGTGCTGCCCGCGCGCACGCCGAGACAGTTGATGACTGTCAGCGTTGCGAGCACGATCGCGGCGAGATACGCGGATGCGATCGGCACGTGCGTCAGCTCGACGAAGTAACGTGAGAACGTAACTGCGACCGCAGCCATCCCGCCAGTTTGAATCACGAGTAGCAACACCCAGCCGTAAAGAAACGCGACGCCGGGATGAAACGCTTCACGCAGGTACGCATACTGGCCGCCGACATCCGGCCGCAACGATGCCAGCTCGGCCCAGATGAACGCGGCTGCGAGGGCAAACAGCCCGCCGATTATCCACGCGCCGAGAATCAGAAACGGCGTGTGGACCTGGAGTGCGACCACCGACGGGTTCATGAAGATGCCCGAGCCGATGATGCCGCCCATCACGATCATGGTGGCGTCGAATAGGCCGAGTCTGCGCGCTAGTTGTGTTTGGTCCATGGGGACAGGATGACAAGATTAACAGGATTTTCAGGATTCATCTTGTAAATCTTGCAAATCCTGAAATCCTGTCTAAGCTGTTTTTGACAGCACACGGCGCTTCCGATACCCTTGTGCATTTTGTTGAGAGGAATAAATCTTGTCTGTACATGCTGAAGCCATCGTTACCGCCGGTCTGAGGCCAGAGCTCTTCGGCGGACGTGGTGTCTTAGCAAACAGCAAAACACTTGTCTTCGCCGCACTTATCGTTCTGGTCGTCGCCGGTTTTGGTTTTCGCGTCACCGGCCTCAGCGCCGAAGGTCTCAGCGAGGACGAGCTCAACAAACTCAACGCCGTCGCCGATTATCGCGCTCACGGTCTAACAGGCGCGAACGGCGAACATCCGATGCTGATGAAGGCGTGCCAGGCCGCGACCATCATCCTCGCCGAAAAGTGGAACAACTCATTTCCTGCTAATCAAATCGCGCCAGAGACGGCGTTGCGACTGCCCTGCACGATCGTCGGCGCGCTCAGTGCGATTATGATTTTTCTGATCGTTTCCGAGCTGTTCGGCACTGAAGCTGCACTGATCGCGGCCGCTTTGTGGGCCTTCGATCCCAGCGCAATCGGCCTCAATCGCATCGCTAAAGAAGACTCGTTCCTGGTGTTCTTTTTCCTTTTGGCGAACGTGTTTTGGTTGCGCGGGCAGCGCGCCGCCGAAAGCACGGACAGCAGCCCGAATAAATATTACTGGCTTACGGCCGCGTCGTACGGCGCGATGGTCGCGTCGAAGTATGTGCCGCACCTCTTCACGATCAGCATCTGCTACTACTGGATGTTTCAGAGCCTGCCGGAAACGCGCTGGCGTCTCGGCAAGAAACGCTTACTCATTTTCTTCACGATCATGGGCCTCGTGTTTCTGGTTCTGAGTCCGACAGTGCTGCTGCCGGAGACATGGCGGCAGATGGGATTGTTTGCGGGTGGCAAGCGCGTCAGTCACGACGGTTACGAGTTCATGGGCCAGCTCTACACGCAGCGTTTTAGTGACTGGCTGCACGGGATTCCGGTTTACTTCTACGTCGTCTTCACGGCAGTGAAGTTGCCCCTGTTGACGGTGCTTGGATTTGTGGCGGGCCTGCCGCTGCTCTTTCGACGCAAGCTCGGCGACGGGCGTTATTTCATTCTCTTCTGGTTCTTATTGTGGGTGGTCGCGTTCTGTTTTCCGGGCGGAAAGTTCACGCGTTACTACACGACCGTGTTGCCGGCCGTGTTGATTACGAGCGCGCTTGGAATTCAATTCGTCGGACGCTGGCTCGCTAATCGTGTGCCGGCAAATGTGAAGCACTACGTTCCGGCAAGTCTCGCGGTGATCGTGATCGCGAGCTCAGTGATCAATTCAGTGAACGCCTCGCCGCACTTTCGCCTGTTTTTAAACTCGATCGGTGGTGGGACGAATTGGGCCGGCTATTACTTTCCGCACGACGAGTTTTACGACGCGAGCATGCGCGACGTGATTGCTGAGATTGCAACGCGTGCTCGAACCGGCGCGCGTGTGGCGAGCGAGAGCCCATCGCTGGCGGCATATTACGCGGAGCGCGCGAAGCGACCGGATCTCGTCTGCATCTCGCTCTCAGACCCGGACGCAGTAAAACAACTCGCAGTCGGCGATTACGTGATCGTCGCGCGCGGCCGCCGCTACTTCAGCAACGACGCCCTCATTTCGACTCTTCGCGACCACGCCACACCCATCGCGGAACTAAAACTCGGCGTCGTTCCTTCAGCCAAGATCTACGAGCTCGATCAATCCGCGCTCTCACCTTTGTCGCGTTGATTCAAAATACCCTAACAGCGGGGGCAAGCCGCCCTTCCTGACTTGTTCTAATCTTAGGCGCTTCGAGAAAGAACAAGTCAGGAAGGGCGGCTTGCCCCCGCTGTTGATGTATTCCGATGCTTTTTGTGCTTTTTTGTGGCTAATCGTGTCTTAGTTCAACTTCGACGGGGCGGGCGTCTCGGGAGTCGTAGCCTTCGGGCCAGTTTGAGATGTTGACACCGTAGAGCCAGTCTGATTGGGGTGTTACTTCGAAGCGAATCTGCAAAGGAAGACCACGCATCGCGCGCAGGCGCAGCAGGAGACCGTTCAAACGCCACTCCTGAATGATCGGTTGTCCTTTTGGCTCGACGGGAATCAAACGTGAGCCGCCATCCCAACCCTCAACGAAGAGCGTCACGCGCGTCTTCACGAAATCAGTTGACGCATCGACCGGCAACACCGGTTGAAGATGCGCGCGCACGATGATCTCGCTGACCTTGCGCCGGTCCGCGCGAGTGGGCACCGTGTATTCGAGAAAACCCGAGCCGGATCCCCAGATATATCCTGAGCCCTCGCCAATCTTCTCGAAACGTTCAGCGCTCGCCATCTGTGGCTTGAATTGATAAAGGACTGACTTGTCTTCCCTGACAATCATCTGCGGCAACGTCGCCGGATTACCTGCGTCACGCGTCCACGCAAACTGCCTCGGGATCAGGTGTCGCTCACTCTTCTGCAAATACGACGGCGCTTCCGCTGACTGCAACGACTGAAACATCTGCGACGCGCGTGAAACTTCAGCAAGCAACTGCTGATCGCGAGGCGTCGAATAAGTCACACCGTAACCACGGCGCGCATCCGGTGTGAGTATCCAGAACATCGCGCCACCCGCACCTGCGCGCGCATTGCCTTCAAAGAACGCGCGCCACCAATCGAGTTGCGAAGCACCGTTGTAACCTTCGACGCCCATTCCAAACTCACCGAACACGAGCGGCTTTCCTATTGAGTACGCAGCGGCAGCACGATTTTCGATAAACTCCTGCAACGCTTTCGGGGAATCGACGAAACTGTCGTGATCGTCGCGCGGGTAACTGTGCACGTCGCAATAGTCGATCGTGGGAATCGCATGATCCGCGAGCCACTCGCGGCGCTCTGATGACGAGCGATAACCCCACGCGCCCGGCGCGATCAGGTGATTCGGATCCAACGACTTCAGATACGCGCTCATCTCCTCGAACCACGCGCGCCGTTCGGCCCAACGTCCCGTGATCACCTGTGCTTCATTCATCAACTCCCAACCAAAGATCGTTGGATCGTCGCGATAAAGCACGCCGGTGATCGTGTTTCTTCTTGTGGCGAGTTTCTCGAGATGTTCGCGATAGAGTCGACGCGTCTCAGGATTCGAGTAGAAGAGGATCGCTTTTTCGTTGTTGATGCCGAACTTGTAACTATCGTCGGCAGCATCGTTGATGCCGGCCCAGCGCAGGTATTGCGTGACGCCGCCCGTGTCGCGCCACCAGTTCGTCAGGCAAAGCTGCACGTAGATGTTGTTCTTTGCGGCTTCCGCGATGACTTTGTCGAGATACACGAACGCATCTTCGTTCCACTCGCCGGGAGCGCGCCGGAAGTAATGAGTTCGTGGCCAGTCTTCAAGATCGGCCATCGGCTTGACGTCGTTCGGACCGCCTTCACCAAAAGCCCAAACGCGCACGACTTTGATCCCGGCCTGCGCCGCCTGCCGCAACGTTTCGGGCATGCGCGCCCGATCTTCGTCGCGATACATCACCGCCACATTCGCGCCCACGAACCGAAACGGCTTTTGCCCGATCATGAAGCGTCCGCCGCGTTGCCGGACGAACCTGTCCCGCGGTGGTGTGTTGGGCGCAGAGTTTGGTGAGGCAACTAAAAACAGGACCGCCGCGCTTCCGACGATAACAAGCGCGGCGACCGCAAGCAGTTTCTTATTCATCAAGGCAGCAAACTATCTCGGATTGGTCATTCTGACAAAACCCATAATCGCACAAATCGCCCCAAATACCACAAACAGGTTGAAGAATGCGCCGACGCCCAGCGCCATGCTGAGGTCAATCGAGTTTTGCGAGACGCCGAGCACCGCAAACGCGCCGAACAGCAGGAAGTGAAGGTGATAAATAATCATGCAGACCGCCGCGTAAGAAAACCAGCGAGCTGACGGCCCAAACGCGGGTGAGCGAGCGAAGCCGAGGACGGCGGCGATCAACCAGCCAACGCCTCCTGCAATCAGCAACAACACGGCAACGGGAAAGAAGTAAGTTGGCTGTGTGGCACGAAGTTGCGGCTGTTGCAGAAGCATTATCAGCAGTGGAAACATTTGTATCGAGTCTCTCCTTTTCTTGACCCCCGATGTCGTCTAACAAAAAGGCGCCGTCTGCGCACGTAAGCCGCTTTGGTAGGTGCACAAACGGCGTCGATCAGGGTCGCGGGTCAGCAGGCGCAAGTTTATCGCAGCGGGGAAACATGTGTTCGACCCGCTGTCAGTAAATCGTTAGCGCCGCTATTGCGTAATGTGAATCTCTTCCTCTTTGTTTACGTGGCCCAGGAAGTATATCAAACCACAAACAAAGGCCACTGCGGCCAACCCGAGCGCGATCCAACCCTGCATGTGACCGCCGGCGGGGTTTGGGTCGGTCACAAATTTGTAGAAATAAAAGATCGCGCCAATGGCGGCGGCAATTCCCACTACAATCGCGAGAATATCTTTCAGGCTTTTCATTTTGAACCCTCCGGCCAGGAAATTAAATATGAAGGTTAAGGAAAAAGCCGATTAATTGTTTCAAATTATGGCTGCATGTTAACGCTGGGGGTGGGGGAATGCAAGCCGGATATTTAGCCGGGTGATGTCTGTCTCTGCGTATCTCTGCGTACCTCCGCGTTCTCTGCGTTAAACGGTAACTTAAACGCAGAGGGCGCAGAGATACGCCGAGGACCGCAGAGAAATCTATCGCGCTCCCGGGCGGCGCACGGGTTTCAATAAAACCTCGTGGTATACCTGATTGCCCTTGAGCACGATCTCGGCCCTGTGATCTTCGTAGCCGAGCACTTGCACATGCAAAATGTAATTCCCTGGCGGCGCTGTCAACGTAGTGCCTTTAACTATTTGAGGACGCCCCGCGTAAGGATTCCGTTCCAGCGTGACAACAGGATAGTTGACGGTCGTGGAATGCCCGTCCTCGCCACGGAAAGTAATTATCAGCTTGACCTCCGAGGACGTGGGGCTTGGACTGGGCGACGGATTGGACGCCTGTGTGCCGTCCTCCGCAAACCACAATTCAAAGTGGTTCGGACGGACAGCAGAGGAAGACGGAAGTGGTTTCAGCTCCCAGCCCTGCGGATCTGCCTCGCGAACCTTCGCGAGTGCCAGCTCACGCTTGGTCTTGTTGTCCTGATCCGCGTCGCCTGTAGTCTTGTAATAACGTAACTGGTTAGTTGAAGGGCTCGTATTAACTATTTCAAAAGCCGGAACCACAAATCCGTTGTTCCTCAAAGTGTCAGCGATCTTATTCGCACGCGCGCGCTGCCCATTGCTTGCAAGCTGAAAATAAACGCGTGGTTGCAGTGCTGCGGGCGATTGTGTCTCAGTCAGAGTCTTATTCTGTTCTTCGGCGATTTTGAGTATCGATTTTGTTATCTCCGAACTCGAGTCCTGCACTTCGTTGAGATCCTTCAACGTGTTGAAGAAATAGCTGGCGGCACGGGAAACATCCGTATTTTTTTCGTTGGCCATAACCACGACGAGCACCTTCACCAGATCGCGGGGCAGTTTCCCTTCCTTGTCGAGCTGAATTAGCTCCTTCACGGAGTTGAGCCGCACCTGTGCATCGTCGCTGGTCAGGAAATTCTCGAGCCTGACAAGATTCTCAGACTGCTCCTTTTCAGTTTTGAGCTGAGCTTGCGCTGCCTCAAGTTTGCCTTGCGTCTCCAGAGCGGTATTTTTCAGTCTATTGGCTTTGATTCCAAGGTATATAGCAACCAACAACAACGACCCCAACACGATCGCTCCGATCGATATATAGCGCCGCTCTCTTTCGACCTGTTTTAGTCGCTGCTTTGTCTCGGCCGCGAGCCGGTTCGCTTCAATCTGTGCGAGACGAGCGGCCTTCTTTTCGCGTATCCACGGCACCAGAAACTCACTGACGATTTCGTAGAAATAGATCTTGTGTCGTGGCTCACGCCGGACCAGCTTGCTGTCAACCAAAGCGTTCAAAGCCCTGGTGATCTGATCTTCCGAGAAGTTGTCCTTTTCGAAAAACTTCAGATCAGGCTCGGAAACGATGTTGCGCGTGTTGGTCGACGTGACCATGTGGCCCAGCAGAGCGATCGAAGGCTCGTAGAGATCGCCTAGTTTGCTGAGGGCGTCGACCCAGTAACCCTCGAGCACCTTCTGAATGTCAGAATCCTGGCTTTGAAAATACCTGGACGGCTCGCGCGACTCCCACAACTTACGACAGACGATTTGCAGCTCAGTGAGGTTGATGAAGCCGTTCTCACTGCGCTGCTGAATCTGTGTCGCGATCCTTTTCGCCAGCCCTTCGAGTTCCCTGACATGGTTTGGTTTAGTCGCAAACTTCTGCTTCAGCTCTGCATCGACAAACGGAGCGAGGATGATCTGCTCAGCTTCTTCAACACGCGGTGGAAGCAGCCGGACATACTGGTCCAACAACTCGGGCGCCGCCTTGAAGAGTATGTTCAACTTGGCCAGATACTCTTCTCTGAAAACGAAGAGGACCTTGACCGGCAGGTCTTCGTCCTGAAGGATGGACGTGAGCACATTCAGAATATTCTCCTGAAGCACTGTGGCGTCCTTCGACTTCCCACCTGCTTCTTCAAAGAGCGTGATGAACTCTTCAAACTGATCGAAGATCAGAAGCGGGCGAGCTTCATCAACCGATCTGCCGCGCAGCCGGTCGAGTTGCTCGTAAAAGTCGTCGAGCGAGATTTCAAAACTCTGCGCTTTATCGTCAGCGGCGCCCGGGTCGACGAGGTCATAAGGCAGGTATGGTGGGCCATCGTCTGTTTCCAGTGAAATGCGTTCGACTTTGATCTCGCGTCCGCGTCGCGGTTGGACGCGCAGGCGGTGCGCATACAAATTCTCTTTGATCGCCGCCGGAATCAGACCGGCATTGATCAGTGACGACTTGCCTGACCCGGAATCACCATAAAGCAACACGCCGCGATTGATCAGAATGTGGCTCAACAAGTCCCACGTCTCTTCTTCACGCGCACAAAATACTCTCTGATCGACAAAGCGAAACGATTCGATCCCGCGGTACGGTATCTCCGGCAGGGGCGTCGTATTTGGCGCGATGGTGGTCACGTTTATTTTCCCTTACAGAGCTCGTCATGCAGCCGGGGAATGCAGTCCCAAAGGTTCAATACGATGAAAGAGACGTAGCGCTGCTGGTTTTCCCAGACGTCACGAATGAGAACATCAGGCTTCTTGTCGACCGAATAGGTTGGGGGAATGCGCGCGGCATCCAGTTTCCAGCGCAGCGTTTTGAAGAGTAAACGCAGGTTGTAATCCATTAGGCTATAACCGACGAACAGCGTGGGCCAGCGTGTTAGCTGGGCCAGCACGTTGTTGCCAAACGGATGATATGGCGGCTTGTCGCTCATCCGCAGGACAAACTGGATGTAGTCTTCGTCGGTCAGGACAATCGACTCTTCTGTATCAACGTCGCCGTGTATCTTCAGAATGTATGGTTGTTTTGGATCCGGAGTGCGAGCGCAATCGGCCGTCTTGACCTTCTTCTTGATATTCGGATTGTAGACGCTGACCTGGTACGGCTCGGTGGTGATGTTTTCTGCTTTTGCTTTGTCTTCTAATGCCCTCTCGTAAAGATGATCGTAGTTGGTGGTGATCACGATCGGAAACTCGAGATCGGCAAGCATGCGCAGGATCGGAGAAGGTTCGCGATTTTCGTGAACCGCATCCTTGATCTCCTCCACCAAACGGTAACGGCTCCTGGTCTTCGATTCGAAGTACTGAGACACCCTTTGCAGGTTCCACCAGTCTGCGCCGGGGTAATCACATTTCTCCGCCAGGATTCGCGACAACTGATTCCCGATTGGCGGTGCTTTCTCTTGCGAGTACTGGTACTGCGGCAGCTCGGGCGGAGGCGGCACGTGTATGGCGGAGCCGAGAAAGAGAATGCATTCGTGTTCGGCGATGCGCTTCTTGATGTACTCGAGATCGTCTTCGTACGAGGGTTGGTCCTCGCTCAATGGCCTTGCTTCTGCGGGTCGAGGCTCGCCTACGCGCGCGCGGTCGTACGTGTTGGAATGATAGGAGACTTCCGGAATCGGACGCTGGTCGGCGATAGCTGCTGCGATCCACTGCTCCTTTGCCTGCTGGACGGCGGCGAGGGCTTCCGCAGGAGTTTTGTAAGGTGTGGAGTAGATCTCGAGATCAGGTATGTCAGCCACATACCCTTCCTGTTTCTCACTGTAGTAAATGTTAACGTGATAGTCGTTCACGATTGGTCATTGAGGATCTATTGGAATGGGCAGCCCCTGTGGCCGTCCTCGGTCCTTCTTATAGATATGAGATTCTACGCCATTTTGTTTCGCATGGTATGAGCAATTGTAGGGCGGCCCTCCGCGGCCGCCTGGAAGACGATTTGCATCGTCAGGCTGTTAGAGCTTGAGTGTCCCCCAAATCCGAATGGTAAGGATTTCGAGCAGTCGGGGTTGACTGAACGGTGCCGCCTCAATGCCGGGCCTCGGAACGAATACAGCCCTATCTCCTCGTGAGGTTCTTTGGGTTAAGAGGGCATCACTCGAAAGACTTTACGAAAATGCCTAACTGATACTTCTGACGTGACGAGATAAAACGTCATAATGACTAGTAGTTAGTTTTGCGAGCGGCGATCTTTGCCTGCCTTACAATCTGAGTTGCACACGTCCTAAAGTCGTTTTCCCAGCACGCACCTCTCTTCTTACCCAGATTCTTACCACCGATTGATTTAAACTCTACAGTGTAAAAAACCTTCGTCTTTTTTCCGCGCTCTTTCCAATCAACATTGGTTGGAATACGTATTATCAGGGTTCCTGGCTTTTCGCCGCTACTAACGACGAAATCTGAAGACGACGCAACTTCCGTGTCAAGAGCGCGACATACACCTTGAGTTAAATTGTCATCACCTCCACACCATACCTCAACAAGCGTTTGACTCTGCTTAACTGGCCTGCTTGTCTGAAAGACACAAACAAGACAGGCTAACGTCATCACTAATAGATTTATTTGCACTTGGTAACCCCATTTTCTACGGTGCACTTTTTGGTGGAACCGTTGTTACGCGCTTCTTTGATCTGTTTAGAAGTTAACTTCGTTCCTGCGTTTGAACCCATGATGTTATCTTCATAGCCTTTTTGGGGAGTGGCACGTCGACCAAGTTTTGGATCTCTGGTTTTCTCATCATAACGATCTTTGAAGCCGGCAAAATGCAGGGTGTCATGAGATGCCCCGCCGGCTGATCCTACGCCATTAGTATTTATGTGTCCCCGGTTGCCACCGATCCTATTTACTCCTTCGCCAGCATAGTAGTTTTTGAAATCTAGCCCCGGACTCAAATCTAAAGTATTTAGAACGCCATGTATTGGATTGCTCGTTGAGATGACCTGAACTTTCACTCCCGAGTTGCCGGTATCTAATTGAGCAATACGATTCGTGATTTCCGCTATGAGTCCTGGAGTTGCACTTGCCCCAGTGAAGTGAACCGGGATCACTAGAGTGGTTTCGCCAGTATCTTTATTTGTTATTAAGAGGGCATCGTGTCCGTCCGGATCGACATACTTGAGAGGGTTATTGTAACAGTATTGATATTTATTCAGAGATTGGGGCATCGTTAAATCCGAATAGAACGTCGGATTTGATAACGCATTATTAGCGAAGTAATACAGTTCGTCCGGTCCACCAGTGAATTCGTCAGGACTGATAAAGCGCCCGTGGATTGATGAATAGTATCTTGCCAGGAAGTAATCAAGACCCGACTCATCCCTTTCTTTTTTAGTGAACTGCTGTCGCACGCCATCACCCGCCACGTAACCCATCGCCGTGGTCCGGCCGCCGGTGTTCGCGAGGAGTTCTTTGCCGAATGGTAGGTAGTCGTGGCGCTTTACGTTCGCGAAGGCGCCGGTCTGGTCGAGGATGATGCGTGGGGTACCGAGGTGGTCCGGGACAAGCCACTGCACTCTCGCGGCATTGAGTACCACGTTCGAGAGTGTGCAGGCGTTTCCGTGAAGTGCCGTGTCGGCTACGAGTGGGTAGGTGGGTGTGACGCCGCTCGTGTAGAAGACTGTGCCGTTCTTCTTGTACTTCACCACGCCGCCAACAATCGCCACCTGGAATTTGTCTCCGGTCGTGTATGGCCCGAAGTTGCCGCGATTGTTGCCTGACTCGAAAACGTAAATCGAGCCACTCAGATCCAGATCGATGCCAAAATTAATGGAAGTCCAATTCTGATCTGCGTCTGTGTGGCTTAGTCCAAACAGTCGCGCCGTGGTGATTTCGGTGGCCGTCACCTCCACATAGCCATCTCCAGAGACGATGCTTTGCGTCGAGGATGCACCTGCATTTCCCCAGCCGGTCGTGGCCGTCTTCGTGAGACTGTTTCCATTCGCGGAAACTCCAGCCGTGTTGGTCCAGGTAACATTCTGAACCGCGCTAGCCTCGCCCGTAATCAATAACTGCCCGTCGCGATAGCCATACTCTTTCTGCGGCAAGCCCACCGCAGCGTTAGCGGCATACTCCGCCACCAGCTCGCCATCGATATCGTAGATCTGCCACGTCTCCTGATTGCTGCTCACGCGCCTGACACGTTGCGCATTCGCGTTGTAGGTGTAGGTAGAGGAACCGCCAAGCTTGTCCTGGATCGCGGCGATATGATTGTCGCCGTCAAAGGTCGCTGTGCCGTAGCCGGTGAAGGTATCTTTCACCTGATTGCCGGCCTTATCGTAGGCGATCCGCCGTTGACTATCAGGAAGCACAAGATCGCCCGGAGCATATAGCCGGTTCTTTGTTGTCTCTACATCAAAAGCCTGGGCTGAACCGATCTTCAGATTTCCCCAGCGATCATAATAGTAGTTCTCTACAAACTGCGGCGACTCGGGTTGTGCATAGCTGACGAACGACTCTGTCACCCAATTCAACCGATTCAACGAATCGTAGTCATAGCGTTGTCGGGTAATGGCCCACTTAACCTGTTGTTCGTCCTCAGGCGTGTAAATGTTGGTGAAGAGCACATTCCCGTTATTGTCGGGGCCGCTGGTCCCGTAACCTAAACTGCTATCGTAAAAATACTGAAAGCCGCCGCGATTCAGACTGCCGTTAACGTCCCCGTTGGTTGATACGCGCACATCCCACAGTTGACCGCGGATGTTGTATTGCAGCTTGTGATAGAGCGGGGTTTGTGTCCCGAATAGTTCCTGCGTCACCTGGCTGCGCGCGTTGTAAAGGAACGAAGACGCATAAGTGCGCGTCACGCCATCGCCCAGGTTGCCCGCAAAATTAGCAGTGCGTCCGGCGGTGTCGTACACATAACTAACTGTATGCCCGGAAGGATAAGTCTGCGAGGTAACTGCGCCCGCGAGATTGTAGTTCCGACTAATTCCATAACCTGCCGACCAACCACCCACTCCGTCCCCGAACAGGTTCCACAACTGCTTCACACCGCCCATGGCATCGTACTCACCAACCGCCGTATGCGAGGGTTTCGTTCCCCATCGATAAGTAAGCCACAATCGTCCTTTGCCATTAGTGGCGTTGTCATACAAATATTCAATGTCTCCCGTATTTGGATCAGGCTGGCCGTTGATGCGATACAAGACGGTGGTTAACCGGTTAAGTGAGTCATAGCTGTTTTGCGTGACTACGCCACGCGGATCTGTTTTGGATGTAAGATTTCCATTGTTATCGTATTCGTATTTCACAGACCAATTGCTGTGGCTCGTAATGGGATCGGTGAGGCTGAGCGAACTCAGCGTCTCCTGTTCCGGATTATCGGCGCGGATCAGTCGTTTCAACGAGTCGTACATGAAAAACCGCTGCTGGCTGTCCTGCGTGACTCTCACGAGATTATCTAATGCGTCATAGAGATAGCTGGTCTGATAACTCACTCCATTTGGATCTTCATAGACGTCAGTTAACCGGCCCAAGGCATCAGTAACACTCTTCCTTTTCTTCCCGGCTTGATCCGTGACCGTCACGGTGTTGCCACTGTAATTGGTGCTAACCACCGCGCTATCCGGCGTGGTAACCGTAAGCACGCGGCCCAGCCCATCAAACTGCTGCATGGTCCAGGCCGGACTCTCATTCTGCGGACGAAACGGATTGGAGGTCTTGTATGGTCGTCCAAGTGCATCGTACTCAGTCTTAATGACGATATAGTTACCGCCACCTTCGGACTGGCTCTGCGTAATCGTACGTCCCATCTGATCGTATTCGACTTTGCTCACCAGCAGCTTGTCGTCAACCACATCTCGATCGCTCGAAACTGTGACGATGCGCAGCGTGTCGTCATAAGCAAACGTGGTTTGATTTTCAGCGGCCGTACCGATGGCGCGACGAATCTGCTTCGGTCGATCGAGGGAATCATCGAACGAGCCGCTGGCGACAACCCCGTTGGCATCTTCGCCATTTACCGGCTGCCCCAGATAATAATCAAACTGACTATAGGTGGTATGACCGAGCGGATTAGTAATCAGTGTTGGAAAGGCGTAGGTATGTTTCACCGGCGAACCGTTTAGCTCTACCGCTCCGCTATCACTCCGCGCCTCATAGTCGGGACTGCCAAAGCGATCGGAATAATCAATCGTCGTTGCGTAGTACAACTGGCTTGCAATACTCCGAGCGTCAAGAAACTTGACTACATTCCCAGCGACGTCATATTGCATTGCCACTGTCGCGGGGCTGGTTTGCGTTGCCGCTTGGATGTAGCTAGTTACGCTAGTGAGATTGCCGCGTGTCTGGTAATCCGGCGGAGCGCTATTGGCACACACGCCGCTGCTGTTGAAGGTCGTACACAGTCCCGTGATGTCTGAGCGCAAGGTAAGAAGTGCATGGGTGGAATCGTTAGCGTAGTTATCATATTCGAAACTGGTAAATGAACGTTTTGTTTGCCCACTCGCGTCGGAGGAGATCCATTGCTGCAATGGGAGGCTGCGAAGATGCGCGGCCGTGCCGGCGTAGACGGCCAAACCATCAGTGCCTACATAGTTATTTGCCGTAACGTACGTTGTATGGGTACGGCGCACCAAGGCTCCGGGTGCCCCGTTGCCGAAGTCATATTCGTAGAGGTCAGATCGATTGTTGAAAGGAAGAGCATCATCGTAACCAAACTCCTGGCGGGAGACTTTGTTTACATCAGGAAGAGTGGTCGTTACCGAAGTTACCCGAGGATCATTTTGAGGCTCTGGCCCGAAAAGCGTGCTGTTAGGCACCCACCAAGGGATGGTCGTTCGCTGCACCCAGTTCGTCTCACTTCGGTGTAAGACGGTAGTGCCGTTTTTAGCGAATGATTCCGTCTTGTACTCCTTGCCTTCATTCCATTTCGGGTAATGAATCTCCTCCTTGAAGAGGCCGGTTGGCCCCGGTGTTCCAAAATAGAAGTGTTTGACGCGAGTCATTAAGCTATTGTTATCGCCAGGATCAACTTGATCGATTTGGCGGCAGGTCTGGCCCGGGGGCAAAGTATCCGAACACGTCCCGAGAATGGTCCGTCCCTCCAGCGTGGTGCCGTCTTTGTAAACTCGCTTCTCGGTCAACTCGCGATAGATTTCGTAATTAGGGCCGGTATCAAAACTCCCGCCCATGTTTACTACTCCGCCAGACCAGTCATACTCGAAGGCTCCGCCAGTCGGCAGCTCAACACGCGCGAGTTCCGCATAGCTGTTGTAGAAAAAGCGATAGCTTCTGCCATCAGGCAAGATCACTCTCGAGATTACCCGAGTGAAAAATTCGTCTCCGGCATTATTACCGTTCTCTCCCCAATCAGTTATCCCGGGAAATAGCTGTCCAAACGTCCTGGTTGTTTCGGCTGGATGCTGGGCATTGGCGGGACGGAAAACGTTTCCGAGATCGTCATAAAGAATTCGAATCGTTCGCGTCGCTCCGTTAAAACCCCTGAAGTTGATCTGTTTCGCAAGCAATATTCCGATACCGTTGTACTCGTATGAAAACGTTATTTCACGATTTAGCGGATCTATAATTTTACCGGGCTCGAACCGCGTTTGGTTGCCATTACGGTCTCGAATCCACGAAACCTTCCCCTCATCGATGCGGTAGCGAGTCCCATCGCGCAGCAGCATGTAACCCGAAACTAAGAAGTAAGAATCCGCTGACACTGGAACCACCGAATCGAAGATCGGCGTGTCAGAGATGAAGGTTGCGGCACTGCCATCAGACGTAATAAATACACGGCCGCGCGAGGCTCCCTGGTTACAACTTGGCACATCCATCGGGGCGCCGTCATGGTCTATATCGCGAAATTCATATTCAGTGCCGTCGGCAGTAGTGAACGTCAATCGCGTCAAAGCCTTCTGCCAATGACGCGTATCAGAGAAGCATCCCTGAACAAGGTTGAATCCGGAATACCGGGCCGCCATCATTCCCGGGCCAAACTCGCCGATCTCCGGACGCCACCAGTCGCTATTAGGACTAATTGAATACGTTACGATGTGCTCTTCACATGCCTCGCAACCGATCCTGCTATCCGTCACTGTTTTGTTGACGCGCCAGTGCCGCTGAATCGGCAGCATCATCGTGTAACCAGCCTGACCTCTACCACCAACTTGCAGCAGCGGCAAACGAAAATTCATGCTGAGGTTGTAAGGGTTCAGCGTGTCGAACCCGCTCAGTGCATAGGAACCCGCCGGCGACCCTGGCGCGAGCGAAACTGGTGTCGAGCCCTTGGTTGGGCTGTAGCTGGTAACCGTCTGTGCCGAAACCCGGCCCATAAATAACAACGGAAGTGAGAACAGAAACACGCAGCATCGAAGCGACTTGAGGATTTGTTTAATCATGATGAGGTGCACACTGCAGCGCCGCAACAACTATTTGCAGCTGTTGAGTTTGGAACGTGAGCGGGGAGAAGTGGGCGGGACTTTACTCTTGTATTGGACCACTGTCAATACGAAAATCTAGACCACCTGACATTTCTAACGAGGCTTGAGGATGAGTCGCTTGTCGCCGGCGCGGCGGGTGACCTGTTCGCGGTCGAAGTATTCGAGAAGGGGGATGGCGTATTTACGAGAGACGCCGGCGAGATCTTTGAAGGCGGGGACGTCGATCAGGCGATCGGGTTCGTGCTGGGAGGCGTAGGTGAGGAGTTTTGTTTTGAGATCGTCGATCACTTTTGCATGCATGAACATCTCGCCCTGGATTCGCACCAGCTTGCGATCATCGAGCAACAGTTGCAGCAGCTTGCGAGCTTGTGCGCGTTGAGGAGCGGCGACGTTTGCTTTTGTCATCGCGTCGTCCAGGGACGGCGCTTCGACTCCTGCCGCGAGGTAGATCTGTTCGATAAGTTTGCTGAGCTCGACATCCTTATCCGACAACCCGACACTGTGTTTACTCGAACGCACGATGTCTTTCTCGGAAACTACTTTGCCTTCTGCTTCGAGCCGCGCCACCACACCGTTGAATAACTCCGGCGCGGAATGCGTGAAGACTTTCTCACGCAGTGTTTCGCGTAACATGCCGCGCGCGAGCGGCTCGCGCTTGTGATGCCGCTCCAGCTCAGCGACCAGCGCAACTCTGAGACGATCGAAACTGTCGCGTGCGATATACAGCCCGCCGACGTCGATCACGGATCCGTGCTGTTGAACTTCAGCAGCGACGTTGGTGAGTACTTCATTGGTCCAACCGGTCGCCGCGGCAAGGTCCGCGAGCCGCACGCCGCGAACACCTGCAGCACGTACGAAACCCTCAAACTTCGCCGCTCGCTCATCGCGCATCAACAGGCGCAACAGTTCGAGCGCGTGATCCATCTCGCGCCCGCGATGCTTCGTCGCAAATGGATCGACGATCACTCCACCCGCGATCGTCTCGGCAGGCGAGTAGCTCCGCAAGATAAACCGATCGCCATGCACTGCGACTACCGGCGCCTCCAGCCGCAACTGCGCCAGACCACCACTTCCCGGCTCTACCTGCGAACCGCCCAACACGCGCACGCGTCCCAGTACTTCCATCGCGCCGATGTGAAACCGAACTCGCGAACGCGAACGCACCGCGCGCGGCGCTCCAGGCAACACGTCGATCCACGCATCGATAACCTGCGTCGGCCGCAAACGCCCGGCAGGCGCGAGCACCATCCCACGCTCGATCTGCGCCGTATCAATGCCGGCGAGATTTACTGCTGTTCGCTGTCCTGCATGTGCCTCGTGAACCGATTTGTTATGCACCTGCAACCCGCGCACGCGCACGTTAACTTTCAACGGCAACAACTCGAGCTCGTCGCCCTCGGTAATCTTCCCGGAGATCAGCGTTCCCGTAACGACCGCTCCAAATCCTTTCATCGAAAACGCTCGATCGATCGGAAGTCGCGTCGTGAAATCCTTCGATCGCGGCGGCACGCGCCTGCCCAGTTCGACAAGCTGCGACTTCAACTGGTCCATCCCCGCGCCCGTGCGCGAGCTCACCGAAACAAGCGGCGCATTTTCGAGAAACGATCCCGTGATCAACCCGTGCGCGTCGTCTTCAACCAGCGCCAGCATCTCTTCGTCAACCAGATCTGTTTTCGTGATCACAACGAGACCATTGCTGACGCCGAGCAAACGGCAGATATCGAAATGTTCGCGCGTCTGCGGCATCACGCCTTCATCAGCCGCGATCACGAGCGCAAGCAGATCGATACCGTGTGCTCCCGCCAGCATGTTTTTGACGAAGCGCTCGTGACCGGGAACGTCGACGAACCCGATGCGCAGATCATCCAGCTCGAGATCGGCAAAGCCGAGATCGATCGTGATGCCGCGTCGTTTTTCTTCAGGAAGTCGATCGGGATCGATGCCGGTCAGAGCACGGACGAGAGCGCTCTTGCCGTGATCAATGTGACCGGCGGTGCCAACGATCAGTGAATGCATACAAACGGATTAGACGGATTGTTTCGCGATCACTTGCTCGTAAAAATCGATGTACTGGGGGATGACGACGTCGGTGCGATAGCGGCTAATCGCGGATTCTCTGGCTCGCTGGCCCATCTCGCGCCGCAATTTCCCGTCAGATAGTAAACGCGCGGCGTCCGTAGCCATCTTGTCGACGTCGCCAACCGGACTCAGATATCCAGTCTCTCCATCGGTCACGACTTCCGGAAGACCGCCGACACGCGATGCAATCACCGGAACTTCGCACGCCATCGCTTCCAGCGCCGCCAGTCCAAACGATTCCTGATCCGAAGGCAGCAGCAACACATCAGACGCTGAAAGATAGTCGACGATGCGCGGCTGTTTGCCAACGAATGAACACTGATCGTAAATCCCGAGACAGCGCGCGCGATGCTCGGCGTTCGGGCGCTCACTACCGTCGCCGACCATGATCAGACGCGTCTTCACGCCTTTCTTCAGCACGCGCGCAAGGATCTCGACGCAGTCAACCGGTCGCTTAACAGGCCGGAAATTCGAGACGTGAACCAGCAACGGCTCGTTTTGCGGCGCGAGCGTTTCGCGCAGGCTGTCGACCTCGAGACGCTTGTAGTCGTACTGGCAAACAAAATTAGGAATGACTTTGATGTCGTCGAAATGAAAGATCTCGTGTGTAGCTTCTTTTAAATAATTCGAGATCGCCGTGACGCCGTCAGACTGAACAATCCCGTAGCGCGTGATTGGCAAATATGATCTATCAGCACCGACGAGCGTGATGTCCGTGCCGTGTAAGGTGGTGACAACCGGCAGTCGTCGTCGCGGCTTGAGCGACTCGCGCGCGAGAATCGCACTGATCGAGTGTGGAATCGCGTAGTGAACGTGCAGCAGGTCGAGATTTTCTTCTTCGGCAACGGTCGCCATCTTCGTCGCGAGCGCGAGCGTGTAAGGCTGGTGCTCAAACAATGGATACGACATCATTTCCACTTCGTGAAAACGCACGCGCTCGTTGAGCTCAGTCAATCTTGTGGGTAACGCAGAAGAAATGAAGTGGACCGTGTGACCGCGTTGAGCAAGTTCTTTGCCGAGCTCAGATCCAACGATGCCGCTGCCGCCGTAGGTGGGATATACCGTGATGCCGATGTTCATTGCGCTCTCAAA
>Ga0105247_10000916_pt1 | contig 22136 bp, 11 predicted proteins | sample KBSS24metaG_FD_81519 | JGI IMG/M metagenome (GOLD analysis project Ga0105247, IMG submission 81519) | Switchgrass rhizosphere microbial communities from Kellogg Biological Station, Michigan, USA - KBS S2-4 metaG | ecosystem: Host-associated > Plants > Roots > Rhizosphere > Soil | place...
CGGCAGGTGAGGCATTGGCCGTGATCGCGCGCGCTTCAGTTTCCGTCAGGATTCCTTTCGCTTGCAGCACTCGCACCAGCGGATCACTCGTGTCAGCGCTTTGCGAAAAAACAGCCAGCGCACTTCCAAGGATAACAACCACAATCAAGGTAAGACGCATGATCAGATCCTTTCTGCCACAAAAAGGCACAAAAGGCACAAAAGGGATCACGAACTACCTTTGTGCTTTTTGTGCCTTTTTGTGGCTACCGCTCTTCTTGTCGCTTCTCGCGTTCGTAGGCTTCTCGTGAATCGCGTCCGGTCACGGCGCGAAACCACGCCGGGTGGTGCGTTAAGGCCCAGCGCTCGGTAACCGTGCCATCCATCATCGATCGAAACGTGCCCGGTTGATGCGCAGTACCCTCATAGATGTGGATGATGAAGCCGGCCAACATCAAGAGCGCGGCAAGATCGTGAATCACATAACTCACCGCGACAATCCAACGTCCAACAACATCGTCGAACCACATCAACAATCCGGTAATCAGGAACAAAATGGCGCTCACCAGGATTAACCAGAAGTAAATCTTTTGTCCCGCATTGAAGAACCCGACGTCCTCCGGTTCGCGCCGGACGTCATTAGTGACGTACTGGCGCATTCTTTTCATCCAGCGTCGATCGCTTTCAACCCACGCCATCGGCGCGAACCAGTTGATGAATTGAAATAAGAAGAAGACGTCAAACAGCAATCCAAACCATGGATGAAGTGCGCGCGTTCGTGGACCACCACCGAAGAGCGGCGTGATCCAGCGAAACAACCACGGCGAGTAGATCGCAAATCCTGACAGCAGCGAGAGGATGAAAAAGATCGCGACCGACCAATGCAGGAAACGCGTATAAACCGGATGGCGCAACAGTTCACCAGGATGCACCCGCGTAGTGCCGAGTTGAGCAAACTCACCTCGCGCCCTCTCGTCAAACTTTTTTGCGGTGGTACTCACGGCGTCTCCTTTCTGCCGGCCTCAATCTCGTCTTCTGGTCCGGTTCTGAATTCCGGTGGCTCCGGCTGCGGTAGTTTTGGTCCATAGAAGACGCGGTGGAAGAAGACGGCGGCGATGCCAAGCAATCCCATTCCCAAACCGATCGGTTTCGCGAGCCATTTCCAATAGGTATAGCTGGGCGGAATGACGGGATTCGCATTCAGACCGTAGCGCTCGGGCCGCTTGATATCGTGCAGCACGTAGATCACGTGCGTGCCTCCGATTGATTGCGGATCGTAAACACCGGCATCCGCAAAACCCGAGACGTCACGCAGTTGCTTCGCGCGCAATCCCGCGATCTGGACCATGTCTGACTTCGTTCCAAACTTCAAACAGCCGGTGGGACACGCCTTGACACACGCCGGTTCGAGACCTTGCCCGACCCGATCCGAACACAGCGTGCACTTGTAAACCTTCTTCGTGGTCGGGTGAAACTTGGGAATATCGAAAGGACAACCTGAGATGCAGTAACCACAGCCGATGCAGTTCTCCTGCTGAAAATCGACGATGCCGTTTTCGTACTTGATGATCGCCCCATCAGCCGGACAAGCACGCAAACAGCCGGGATCTTCGCAGTGCATGCACTGATCTTTTCGCAACAGCCACATCAGGTTGCCGTCGCGCTCGTCTTCAGCGAACTTGATCAGGTTGTAGTAGTTCCACTCAGTCGTGGGCATCGTCTGGTAAGTGTCGTTGAAGGTCGTCTCGCGAAACGGATGATCGTTCCACTCAACACAGGCAACCTCACAAGCTTTGCAGCCGATGCACGTCGTGACGTCAATGTACTTGCAAACTTGATCTTCACGACGCGTTCCCCGCCCCGGCACAGGACCAGGATGTGCCGAGATCTCCTGAATCTGAAAGGTGCGTGGGTTAGCCATGATCTTTAAGCCTTTTCAATCTTCACGAGGAAGCCTTTGAACTCCGGCGTGTACGCGTTCGGATCGATTGCGGCCGGTGAAAGCTGGTTCGCAGGCGTCAATGCAGTCTTGCCTTCGTCTTCGGCAATGCCGCGATAACCCCAGTGAATCGGTATGCCGATCTGGTAGGTCTTCTTGCCATCGATCATCATTCCCTTGATGCGCTTCGTGACCATGGCCTTTCCTATGTACTGCCCGCGAGCGCTCGAAACTCTCAGTTTCTCGCCGCCTGTGATTCCCATTTCGTTGGCCAGCTCCGCCGGAACTTCGATAAACGGTTCCGGCACGAGCTGCACGTTCATCGGATTGTTCTTGGTCCAATAGTGATAGTGCTCGGTCAGTCGATAGGTGGTGCAAACAATATTGAAGCCCTGATCGGGCGTACCGAGCTTGTCCAGATCCGAAGTGAACTTTTTCGCGACCGGGTTATTTGACTGTTGCGGATGCAAAGGATTTGCGATGGGACTTTCAACCGGTTCGTAGTGCTCCGGAAAAGGTCCATCAGCAAAAGCCGCGAGTGGAGCAAAGATACGACCGACGCCTTCCGGATTCATGATGAACGGGCCCATGTGATCCGAAGGTTTCGAATCGACTTTGAAATCGGGAACGTCGTTGCCGAGCCATTTCTGTTGCGCGTCGTTCCACCAAATCTGGCGGCGCTCGTTGTCCCAGGGCTTTCCAGATGGATCGCACGAGGCGCGGTTGTACATCACGCGACGATTTGCCGGCCACGACCAGGCCCAGTTCTGGTAAATACCAAGACCGGATGGATCGTCGGTATTTCGTCGTTGTGATTGCGCACCGGCTTCGGTCCAGGAACCGGAATAGAGCCAGTTGCCGCAGGCGGTCGTGCCGTCGTCTCTGAGCCATGCGAATCCCGGAAGCTGTTGTCCGGCTTTGATGGTTACGCCGGGCTGGAGCGGATCGGTTAGATCGGCGAGCGCCTTGCCGTTGATCTCTTTTGCGACTTCCGCCAGGGACGGATTCTGCGGAATTACATAGGACCAACTGAGATTGACGATCGGATCGGGAAACTTCCCACCTTCCGCCTGATACAGCTCACGCACTCGCAAAAAGATGCGCGCCAGTATTTCCTGATCGACTTTCGCGTCACCCGGTGGCGGCAAAGCGGCATACTTCCATTGCAGCCAGCGCGCCGAGTTGACGAACGTGCCATCCTTCTCGGCAAAGCCCGCGCCCGGCAGACGATAGACAGTCGTATTGATCGTCTTCATCTGGTCTGCCGTGGTGCCCGGAGCTTTCCAGAATTCGGCTGTTTCTTCCGGATAGATATCGCAGACGACAAGGAAATCCGCTTTCTTCAACGCCTCGATGTTCTTGCGCGAGTTAGGACCGATGGCGACGCCGTTCATGCCAAAAGCAAACAAGCCTTTGACCTTGCCCTGGTACATCTCGTCCCACATTTCGGTCCAGGAAAACTTGCGATCGATCTTTGGCAGATACTGATAGTTGAAGTCGTTTTCCTTCTTCGCTGAATCGCCGTAGAGAGACTTCAAGAATGACGCCATGAACTTCGGCGTGTTGGACCAGTAGTTATACGAGTCCCACTCGTTTGGCTTCGATACAGTCGGCGTCGTGCGTTTGTTGAAAGTGGCGAGATCTATGTCTACTGGCTGCGGAATCTTGAGATAGCCGGGGAAGATGTCAAACACGCCGCCCATATCGGTTGCGCCCTGAATGTTCGAGTGTCCGCGCAAAGCATTCACGCCACCGCCGGCGCGTCCGACATTTCCGAGGAGCAATTGCAGAATCGCCGCGGTGCGAATGATCTGAGTGCCGAAGGTGTGTTGCGTCCACCCGACGGCATAGATGATCGTTCCCGCTTTTTTCATGTTGCCGTCTTTGCGAATGGACGTGAACAGATCCGCGGCTTTGAGAAACTGATCTTTCGGAATTCCCGTGATGCGCTCGACCATCTCCGGCGTGTAGCGTGAGTACTGTTGCTTCAGGAGCTGGAACACCGAGCGCGGATGTTGCAGCGAGAGATCGTAAGCGATATTCGGCGGCAGCATCGGTGGCGGCTTCGTTCCGCCCTGGGCGGAGGCGCCTGGTCCACCGGCTGCCTGGTGTCCTTGGCCCATTGCGTCGCCGCCCTTTTGCGAAGTCGAAGGCTGCGAGCTGACGGGCTCGCTCTTGCGCTCGAAACTCTTTGCAGGCTCTTCTCGTGTAGCTGTTGGCGACGACGACCCGGCGGTCGTCTGTTGTGTTACTGGTCCAACGTTGCCGCCCGCTTCGTAATTCCAGGTTTCCTTTTCGTAAGTTTTGCCGTCGAAACCTGAGAACAATCCATCTTCAGGAAGTTTGAATCCTTCCTTAACGATAAACGCGGCATTGGTGTAATTGATTAGATAGTCTTTCGCGAGACGATTGGTTTGGATTGCGTAATTGATCAGACCACCGAGGAAGGCGATGTCCGTGCCGGCACGAATTTGACAGAAGAGATCGGCCTGAGTGGCGGTACGCGTGAAGCGCGGATCGACGACGATCATCTTCGCGTTACGATGCAGCTTCGCTTCGACGGGCCACTTGAAGCCACACGGGTGGTTCTCAGCCGGATTGCCACCCATGATCAACATCATGTCGGTATTCTTGATGTCGATCCAGCCGTTGGTCATTGCACCGCGTCCGAATGTGGGCCCCAAACTGGAGACCGTCGGACCGTGTCAAACCCGGGCCTGCGTTTCGAAGTAGCAGACCCCCATGCTGCGCATGGCTTTTACTGCCAGAAAATTCAGCTCATTGGTATCAGTGCAGCCGCCGATCCAACCGATTGTTTCCAAACGATTGACGGTATAGCCGTCCTTGTCTTTTTCGATGAACGTGGCGTCGCGTGTTTTCTTGGTCCAGCGCGCGATCTCATCGACCGCCTGGTCCCACGGGATGTCGTCCCAGTGATCAGAACCGGGACGCCGCACCTGCGGTTTCAGCAGACGCCGTTCATTGGCGATATCCTGCTCCAGCGAAGCACCTTTTGGACACAACGTGCCGCGATTGATCGGATGATCGGGATCTCCCTCGACGTGGACGACCTGCGGTACTGCGTTCTTCGCCTTGTCGCCGAGGGTGTGAATGATCACACCACAGCTTACCGAGCAGTACGGACAAGTACTGCGCGTCTCGCTGGTACGCTCAATCTTCAGTCCTTGTGTCTGCGCATAGACCGGAGCGAGGTTGAATCCGAAGACACTAACCCCCGCGCCTCCGATCACTGTCGTCTTTATGAAAGTTCTTCTGGAGATATCCATAGACATACCTCCGGGCAGCGGATCGTTCCGCGTGACTATTTAGTTTAGGGCTCACTTAGAGGGGGTTACAGTCGTAAGACTAGGCCCATCTACGAATAAAGTCAACGCGAAATTTTAGTCATAACCCGACTAAGTTGAGTTCAATCTTTGTGTAACCATGTTCGCGGGCCCAGAGATCGAGCGGCGAGGCGTAGATCTCATCTACTAACGGCACGGCGTGTCCGAAACGAGTGAGATCGATTCCCTTGATGTAGTGTTTGCAGGAATCGCATGCTTCGATCCGGATGTGATCGAACTCAGGTGTATGAAAGTAACCGAGCTTTGTGGGTCGCTCCTCGCCACAATTCGCACAAATCACGCGTCGAAACTCCCAGGCGCAAAGACAACTCGCACATAACAGATCGCGATTGCCGCTTTCGCTCTCTCGAGATTGAAGAAAACTGAGTTGCGGCTTGCCACCACAGAAAGGACATGTTCGCTCGCCACCCGCCAGTTCTCTCCCGACCGGAGTTGCTTTCGTTTCGGCCAGCCGGTGCAGGTAAGGTTGCAGGACCGACTTCGCAAAGAACTGCGTGTCTGACGGGCTGCGCCAATAGTCGAACAGCTCTTTAGCCATAACGTTCGACTCAGTATCCAGAAGTGCTTGCGCTGATTCGGCGAGCGACACCGGACCGTTCCGCGCCACACGGTGCAACAACCCGCTCATCGACGCCTGGATCACCGCCACGTCACTTTCCAAATCTCCCGACGGCAACCAGTTTTTGCGACTGCAAAGCGCCTCGTAAATTTCTTGTTGCGCGCGCAGGAGCTGAGCGTAAAACGTCAGTAACTCTTTTGATCCACTCGATTCCTCGGCCAGATGATCAGCTCGCTCGATCTGTTTATTCCAGAAGGAAGACATACCTGATTGTACTGCGTATGGCAAATATTCAGGCAGATGAGTCAACCTCTTCCTTCAACCTCGCAGTTGACTGCGGCGGCTCCGCAATTCTTTCCGAGTCTCAGCTCGTTCCACACCCTGTTCGGTGGCAGATCCTTCCACGTATTCGTCGCTAATGTACTTAGCCATTGCCTCGATAGTCGGAAACTGAAACAGCTCAAACAGCAACAAATTCTTTTCGAACTTCACACATAATTTTCCGTGTACAAGTGCTGCCTGCAGCGAATTTCCGCCGAGATCAAAGAACTTGTCGGTCACGCCCACACTCTCCAGCCCGAGCACGTCTCGCCAAACTGCGCAAATCTCTCGTTCGATCGCGCTGCGTGGCGCAACGTAAGCCGAGGGCAATTCAGGCCTTTGCGAATCCGGAGGCGGCAGGACCTTGCGATCCACTTTCCTGCTTGGAGTCAACGGCAAAGCATCAAGCTTCATCCAGACCGACGGGATCATGTAATCCGGCAATCTCTCCTGTAGGTAACCGCGCAGCTCTGTTGTTTCTGCCTCACTGACTATATAGGCTACTAACCGTTTATCGCCATCGTTCTCTTCGAGAGCCATAACGGTCGCATCGTGCACCGCCTCGTGCTGGCACAGTACTGCTTCGATCTCTCCCAACTCGATCCGGAAGCCTCGTAGCTTGACTTGCTGGTCTACACGTCCGAGAAACTCGAGCTGCCCGTCAGGCAAATAGCGACCGAGATCGCCGGTGCGGTATAGGCGAGCACCGCCGACATGAGAATAGGGATGTGGCACGAAGCGAACAGCCGTGAGATCAGGGCGATTCAGATAACCGCGCGCAAGACCTTCGCCCGCGGAGTAGATTTCACCCGGAACACCGAGCCCAACTGGCCGCATGTTTTCATCCAGCACGTATACCTGCACATTCGCCAGTGCTCTGCCGATGGTCGGCTTACGGCCATCTGGTGCACATTCGGCGATGCTGATGCAGACCGTGTTTTCCGTTGGTCCATAAGCATTATAGAAGACCCGCTCTTTTGCGGTCCAACGTTGAACGAGCTCAGCCCGGCATGCTTCACCGGCTACGACGATCGTGCGCAAGGCTGGAAAATCTTCCGGTGGCAACCCTGCGAGGACCGAAGGTGGAAACGTGACAGTTGTGAGATCCTGGTCGCGCAGCAACGAGATCAAACGTTCACCCGGCATCAGGTCCTCGCGTGGTGCCATGACAAGAGTCGCGCCGCTTAGCAACGCCATCGCAAACTCGGAGACGGAGGCATCAAAGCTGAGCGCTGCGAATTGCAAAACGCGGCTGGAGGGTTGCACGTTGAAGGTGCGGATTTGTGCCGTCGCTAAATTGCTTAAGCCGCGATGCGCGATCACGACGCCCTTCGGGATGCCGGTCGAGCCGGACGTGTAGATCACGTAAGCGGCGTTCAGCGGCGTGGTGTTTATGTCGAGGTTCTCGTCTGAATAGCCCCTATAGGAAATATCGGACCTATCTAAAACAACGATCTTTCCCTCGTAAAGAGGAAGCGCATCTACCAATCTCTTCTGTGTCAACAGTACCTCGATGCCCGAGTCATTGATCATGAAAGCAAGTCGCCTGGGTGGGTAAGATGGATCGAGTGGGACGAAGGCGCCGCCAGCTTTGAGGATGCCGAGAATCCCAACCATCATTTCGAGCGAGCGCTCCACACTGATCCCAACCAGCGTTTCCGAGGCGACTCCCAACGCGCGCAGGTGATGGGCCAGGCGATTCGCGCTGTGGTTCAGTTCGCGATAGCTCATGCTCTGCTCGCCGAAGACTATCGCCTTAGCTTCAGGTGTCCGCTCGACCTGTTCTTCGAATAGCTGGTGGAAACACTTATCCGATGGAAAATCCCGCTCCGTGTCGTTCCACTCGATCAACACCTTTCGCCTTTCAGCTTCATCGAGAAAAGGCTCTGTCTCGAGCGGACCATAAACATTGTGCGCTATCGCCGAAAGCACACGCTCGTAATAACTGCTGATCGCCTGCGCCTGTAACTCGCTCAGCTTCTCCGGATCGATTGCTACGCTCAACAGAACTCGCGAATTTAGAACGGCTGTCATGAAGCCCGCATTGAGCGTGAAGTTAGTCTCTTCATAACCTTCAAGCTGCTCTATAACCCGCACGTCACCTGAGCCAAGCACTCCATCCAGCACATGGTAATGAGCGTAGTTGAATGTCGTCTCGAAGAAGGCTGTTACATTCAACTGCTCCTGAATCGCCGTGAGGGGGTAGCGTCTGAACGGCAGCATGTCGCGCTCGGCTTCGAAGGTGGCACGCACAAACTCGATCCACGTTTGCGACGCAAGACGCTGTCGAAAAGGTAAGACGTTGAGGAACTGTCCTCTGATGAGTTCGCCATCGGGCTCTTCGAGCCGTCCATTGCAGACCAATCCGGTGATGATGTCTGAATGGCCGGTTATCATACTTATCACTTTGAGGTGCGCCGCGAGTAACACACTCTTTATCGGAACAGCATCAGTCATGGCCATCCGGTGCAGACCTTCGGAGACTGTATCAGGAAGATGAACGACGAGATTCCGTGCTCGTTTTCGACCAATGGACGATTCAAAAGGCCAGCGAGGGATCTCCGTAACGGTGGCATCGCTCAACCTGTCGTGCCAGAAACGACGACATGTTTCTGACTGCAAAGTTGCCTGTTCGAGCGCTACGAAGTCTCGGAATGAAGTAGCAAATGGTGTTTGCAAGGGCAACGATTCATCACGAAGTAAAGCAAAGTAGTTCTGAAAAATTTCGGCAAGCGTCGATTGCAGACTCCAGCCATCGAAGATCGCGTGACACTCAGTCAAGGTGAATTGGAATGTCTCTTCAGTCCGCCGGTGAATGCAGAAACGAAGTAACGGTGGTTGAGACAAATCGAACCGATGTTGTTGCTCGCTTTCAGTATAACGCTCGATAACTTCCTGTTGCGCTGTTGGAGAAAAATTCCGCAGATCGACAAATTGCGTCGGGAGCTGAGCCTCCTTGTGGACCAGTTGTAATGGTTCTGAATAGGTCGAAAAATCAAACGACGTGCGGAGCAAATCATGACGTGCAACAACATGCTGCACGGCCCTCACAAATAACTCTTCGTGCAAACGCGCCTTGAGGTGATAGCTGTTTATATTGTGATAAACCGAAACACCCGGCGTCGCTTCGAGGTCATAAAGCATGCCTGCCTGAAGCCGGCTGAGCGGGTAGGCATCAACCACGCCGGCCGGCAATTTCCGTTTATCTTTTTCCTTCAACAACCCGAAAGGCTCGCTGACCTTAGCGGGTGCGGGTCCGATTTTGTGAGTCTCGACCGCCTGGGCCAACTCACGAATGGTCTGATGCTGAAACAACTGCTGCAGTGAAAAATACAAACCCTGTTCTTTAGCAAGATTCAATATCTGCACGCTGCGTATCGAATCGCCTCCGAGCGCAAAGTAATTGTCAGTCACTCCCACGCGCTCAACACCCAGGACTTTGGCCCACACCTGAGCGAGAGCTTGTTCCTTTCCGGTTTCGGGCGCAATGTAGGCTTTGCCAGGCTCAAGTCGCGCCTGTTCCGGCGCCGGCAACGCACGTCGATCCACTTTGCCGTTATTTGTCAAAGGAAGCCGGTCGAGCACGACGAACGCTGAAGGCGTCATGTACTCCGGCAATTGTTCTCTCAGGTGACTGCGCAAGTCGTCGACGGTGGGTGCATGTTCAGCAACTGCGACGACGTACGCTACCAGCCGGATGTCGTTTTCATCGTCACGCGCGATCACGACGCTTGCGGCCACGCCCTTGTGCTGGACCAGCACAGCCTCAATCTCACCCAATTCAACTCGAAAACCACGTACCTTTACCTGTCGATCGGCTCTGCCGAGGTATTCCAGCTCGCCGTTTGCGAGGTAACGTCCGCGATCTCCCGTGCGATAAAGACGCTCGCCTTCCCTGCTCCACGGATGTGGAATAAAGCGTTCGGCCGTGAGCTCCGGCCGGCCCAGGTAACCGCGTGCCACTCCGCGGCCAGCAACGTACAACTCACCTGCTACACCGATCGGCGCCGGTCTCTGCGCAGCATCGAGCACATAGATTTGCAGATCCGGAATACGCTTGCCGATCACGCTTCCAGTGGTTGAGAAGAGATCGCTCTTGCGGACGGGACGGTACGTTGCATGGACGGTCGTTTCCGTAATGCCGTACATGTTGACGAGCAAAGGTTGCTCGTCTCCGTGACGCTCGAACCATGGGCCAAGGCTCTGGAACTCAAGCGCCTCACCACCAAAGATCACATAGCGCAATGCCGGCTTCTCTGCTGTACTGGAGCTTTGCTCAGCCTGCATCAGTTGACGAAAAGCTGAAGGCGTTTGATTCAAAACGGTCACGCGCTCTTTCAACAGCAGTTGATTAAAAGCCTCCGGCTGCCGGCTGGTGAGATACGGCACGATAACGAGCCGGCCTCCGTGAAGGAGCGCGCCCCAGAGCTCCCACACTGAAAAATCGAACGCGTAGGAGTGAAACAATGTCCAAACATCTTTGGGACCGAAATTGAACCACTCGCACGTCTCGGAAAAGAGACGCACGACGTTCGCATGCGTGACAGCAACACCTTTCGGTTTACCCGTCGAGCCAGATGTGTAAATGACGTAGGCTGTATTCTCCACGCCAACTGTCTCTTCTCGTGGCACTATCGTCCCGATATCCGGGAGCAACTCTTCGATAAAGATCCCATCAACTTTCTCAGGTAAAGCTGAAGCCAAACTTTTTTGCGTTAATAAGACCGCGGGCTGCGCATCCTCGAGCATGAACGCAATTCGTTCTTTCGGAAGCTCAATATCGAGTGGTAGATAGGCGCCACCCGCTTTTAATATGCCGAGCACAGTAACTACCAGCTCGACGGATCGCTCCATAAAAATACCGGCTACAATTTCTGGTCCAACACCGAGTGTGCGCAGGTGATTTGCGACCTTGTCAGCGCGCGCATTTAACCCGCTATAAGTAACTTCTTCATCACCTAGCACGACTGCAACTGCTTCAGGATTGCGTTCCACCTGCTCTTCAAATAAAGCGTGTAACGGACGCTCCAGCGTTGGTTGCGGTGCAACCTTGTTCCACTCATAAAGCAATTGCCGCTCTTCCACGGCAGTCAACAACGGCAGCTCGAGAATTCTCTGTTCGGGATCCTCAGCGATCGCTGTCAGTAATGTGTGGTAATGACCGAGCAAACGTGTGATCGTCGCGGCGTCAAAGAGCTCGGTGCTGTACTCCAGCACGCTACTAATACTGCCGCCACGCTCAAACAGCTCGAACGTAAGATCGAATCTTGCGGTCGCACGAGCGACATCAATCGACGTCAACTTTAGATCAGGCAGATCGATCGCCTGCGCGGGTGCGTTATGCAATGCAAACATCACCTGAAATAGCGGCGTGTAGCTGAGACTTCGTTCGAGCTGCAACTCTTCAACGATCTTCTCGAACGGAACGTCCTGGTGCGCCTGGGCGTCCAGCACTATTGAGAACACGCGCTGTAGCAACTCGCAAAATGTTGGATTGCCACTGAGGTCTGTCCGCAGCACCAGTGTGTTGACGAAGAATCCGATCAACGCTTCGGTTTCGAAGCGGTTGCGATTGGCGATCGGAGTTCCGATTGCTATATCTGTCTGGCCCGTGTAGAGCGAGAGCAAGGTTTGCCACGCAGCGAGCAGCAGGGTGAAGAGCGTCACGCTTTCGGTTCTTGCGAGCTTTACGAGCACCCCGGAAAGATCCCGCGGCAAAGTGAAAGGCTGTCTTGAGCCGCGATGAGACCGTATCAGTGGTCGCGGTCGATCAACAGGCAATTGCAAGGTTGCCACATCGCTGAGCTGCTTTTTCCAGTAGTCAAGTTGTGTGGCAAGTACGTCGCCCTTGAGCCAGTTGCGTTGCCAGCGCGCGAAATCAGCGTATTGAATAGGAAGCTCAGGCGGCGACGGCGATTTCCCTTTAGAAAACAACTCGTAAAGCGATCCCAATTCTTTTATCAGCACCCCCATCGACCAAGCGTCCGAGACAATGTGATGCATCGTCAGCGCCAGCACGTGATCGTCAGCTCCCAGGCGCAACAACTTCACTCGCAGCAATGGTCCAGTCGCGAGATCGAAGGGACGTAACGCTTCCTCTTCAAGCATGGTGTTAATAGCTGAACTGTTCAGATCTGCATGAGCGACGATCAAACCGGGCTCTGGAGAGATCACTTGAATAGGCTGGCCGTTGTGTATCTCGAAGGTAGTGCGCAGCGTTTCATGTCGACGCACGAGGAAATCAAAACTTCGTTCGAGTGCGACCACATCGAGTTGACCATGAAGACTGACCGCGGAGTGGACGTTGTAGAGTGAACTACCCGGTTCCAACTGGTCCAAAAACCAAAGCCGCTGCTGCGCAAAGGAAAGCGGAGCGCTCCCAGGCTTGCGCGCGCGCTGGCGCAATAAGTCCGTAAGCAGTGCTCGCTTATCTCGCGCCGATATCTCTTCGACTCTCATGACAATCAAGCGCTCCTCTCTGTGCAGCGGCTGTAAGGAGAAATCGATAAGTAGAGAATTTTGCGTAAAGCCGACTATGGTGAGTTTCGCGAATGTTGGTAAAGCTGTCTGTCGGGAACTCGACTGAGTCTGGAAATCAGCTCAAGACTGTTTTGACTTGTCTGTTTCGAGACTCAGTTGACTTACCGACAGACAGCCTATTCATCTTCGTAGTAGAAAGGGTCACCTTTCTCGATTTCTCAAAATAGTTCCTATTCCCTGGGAGTTTCCTGACTTCTTGCCGTCGGAAACTCCGAGGTACTTGATCATGAAAAACGCAGATGTAACTGAGCATCTCGGCGAGATCGCAATTGTCGGGATGGCCGGTCGCTTCCCCGGTGCTCGGAGCGTTGATGAATTTTGGCGCAACCTGCGCGATGGAGTGGAGTCGATAACCTTCTACTCCGAAGAGGAGTTGATCGCTGCGGGAGTTGATCGGGAGACATTAGAAGACCGGCGCTACATCAGGGCGGGAGCTATTCTGCCTGACGTCGACCTTTTCGACGCATCTTTCTTCGGCTTCACCCAAAGTGAAGCTGAAATCACCGATCCGCAGCATCGCTTGTTGCTGGAGTGTGCCTGGGAAGCGCTCGAAAACGCCGGTTACAACCCCGATGCTTGCCGGGACAGAATAGGGGTTTACGCCGGTGCAAGCACCTCGACTTACATCCTTAATATCTACTCGGATCCCAATCTGGTGGCGTCGGCTGACGGTATGCAAATAGAGATTGGAAACGACAAGGACTACCTGGCGACCCGCGTTTCCTTCAAGCTCAATCTGCGAGGCCCAAGCATCACTATTCAAACAGGCTGCTCGACCTCTCTGGTTGCAGTGCACATCGCCTGCCAGGCGTTACGGGACTACGAGTGTGACATGGCTTTAGCTGGCGGCGTCTCGATCAGCAGCTATCACCCATCTGGTTATCTTCACCAGGAAGGAGGCGTTCGTTCCCCCGACGGACACTGCCGAGCATTTGACGCCCGAGCCGGAGGCACGCTTTCGGGAAGCGGAGTCGGGATGGTCGTGTTGAAGCGTATGGCCGAGGCTATTGTCGATCGAGACAACATCCACGCAGTCATCAAGGCGTCGGCAATCAACAATGACGGCGCGTTAAAGATTAGTTTTACAGCTCCGAGTGTTGACGGTCAGGCTGAGGTCATCACTAAGGCCATGGCGCTGGCGGGAATTAATCCAGAGAATATTACTTATGTCGAAGCTCACGGGACGGCAACTCCTATCGGGGATCCGATTGAGTTTGCCGCTCTCACCAAAAGCTTTCGCGCCGGCACGAAGAGGCGAGGATACTGCGCTGTCGGCTCCGTGAAAACAAACTTCGGACACTTGAATGTCGCCGCTGGAGTAGCAGGATTGATTAAGACAGTGCAGTCACTAAAACATCGAATGATTCCTCCCAGTTTGCACTTCGAGCGTCCCAATCCAAACATAGATTTCGTTGCCAGTCCCTTTTACATCAACACGCAACTCACACCGTGGCGAACCAACGGCTCCCCACGCTTCGCAGGGATTAGCTCTTTCAGCATTGGTGGGACCAATGCTCATGTGATCGTCCAGGAAGCTCCGGTCCTCGTGTCGTCTGAGGTTCGGAGAAACTGGCATTTGCTGACTCTCTCCGCCAGGACGTCGACAGCACTCGAGGCATTAACGGATCGGTTAACAACCTACCTGAGGCAAAGTCCCGAAACGAATCCCGCAGATCTCGCCTATACGTTGCAAGTTGGTAGAAAGCGGTTCACACAGCGCCGAATGCTCGTATATGCCGGTGTTGAAGATGCGCTTCAAGCGCTGGAGGCGCGTGACCCAAAACGGATCGTTTCGATCGTCGAGGATGAAGAAGCGGAACGGTCCATTGTGTTTATGTTCCCAGGGCAGGGTGCGCAGCATGTCAACATGGGGCGCGAGCTGTATACGACTGAGCCGGTTTTCCGCATCGAAGTTGATCGCTGTTCGGAATTGCTCTCGCCAGCGCTTGGACTCGATCTGCGTGCGGCGCTGTACACTGCAGACAATTCGGAGGCAAACAACCTGCTCAAACAGACATTGTTTGCTCAACCCTCACTCTTTGTTACCGAATATGCGTTGGCGAAACTTTGGATGTCGTGGGGCGTTCATCCTTCCGGAATGATCGGACACAGTCTCGGTGAGTACGTAGCAGCATGCATAGCTGGAGTTCTTTCGCTGCCGGACGCTCTTTCACTCGTGATGGCGCGTGGAAAGCTGATGCAAAAACTTCCGGAAGGCGCGATGCTTGCGGTACTTCTCCCGGAAGCGGAAATCCTCCCACTGCTGGACCAGGGACTCTCGCTTGCCGCTATCAACGGACCGTCTTCATGCGTCGTATCAGGAACGACCGAAGAATTGACCCGGCTGGAAACTCTTCTATTTAAACATATGGTTGCCTCACGACGCTTGGAAGGCTCGCGCGCTTTTCACTCGCCGGTGATGGACCAGATTAGTGACGAGTTTGTGCGCGAGGTGAATCAGGTAAGGCTAAACCCACCCGAGATTCCCTACATCTCGAATCTGACGGGTGCCTGGATCAAAGCAGAAGAAGCGACCGATCCTCTTTACTGGAGCCGGCATTTACGACAAACAGTTCGTTTTTCAGAAGGTATCGAGGTGCTTCTTAAAGGACCGCGAAGCATCTTGCTGGAAGTTGGGCCGGGAGAAACGCTCTGCTCCCTGGCTCGACACCATGTCGACAAAGACTCCAGGCAGCTTGTACTGCCTTCGCTGCGCCAAAAACGGCAGGTGCTTTCGGACGTAGCGTTAATGCTCGAAACGCTCGGCTATCTTTGGCTGGCGAATGCTTTCGATAATTGGAAGGAATTTTACGAAGGTGACGAGCGGCGGCGGCTTTCGTTGCCCACTTACCCGTTCGAACGAGAGCGGTTTTGGGCCGAAAACAAAATGGGACCACCCGTCACTCGCCTGAATAGATCGGTGACGGAGACGAATCAGGAATCATCCGAATTGGTAATGACGTCCGCTGCTTCGTCGGCCCGTCACTCAATCAAGAGCAACTACGTCCCGCCAAGTGGTGCCGTCGAAACCATGCTTGCAGACATTTGGCAGGAACTTTTCGGCATCGAGCAAATCGGCGTACATGATGATTTTCTCGATCTCGGAGGCCAATCGTTACTAGCAATCCAACTGATCACTCGCGTGCGCGAGGCTTTCCAAATTGAATTGCCATTAATCGATCTGTTTAGCGCGCCGACCATCGCTGGCATGGCGGAAAAAATTACCTCACAGCAACTTGCTCCCGATGAAATCGAAGAGTTAGAAAGACTGTACACCGAGATCGAGCACCTTTCGACAAGCGAGGTGCAGGAGCAGTTGGCAAAAAGACTGGAGAGCAACGATACGCACCCAGCGCAACCGGAGCCAACATCGAGTGCCGTCGTAACTGGCGGAGCTAGCGAAGTTAAATTTAGCCTCCTGTTCTTTTCCGACGATGGCTCGAAAGAAACGGACGACAAGTATCGGCTGTTATTCGAGGCAGCAAAATATGCAGATGAACATGGCTTCGCCGCGATCTGGATACCCGAGCGTCACTTTCAGGATTTCGGTGGCCTCTATCCAAACCCTGCCACACTGGCCGCTGCCCTCGCCATGGTCACGCGACGAATCCAGATACGCGCTGGGAGTGTTGCTTTACCTCTGCACAATCCCATTCGGGTCGCTGAAGAGTGGTCCGTGGTTGATAATCTTTCGCACGGACGCGTAGCAATTTCCTTCGCTTCCGGATGGCATCCGGAAGACTTCGTTTTATCTCCGAGATCTTACGGCAAACGACGAGAAATAATGTTTCATGGCATTGAAACCATCAAACAACTCTGGTCCGGCGAAACAGTCCGATTCCCGAATGTCGACGGAAACGAAACGGAAATTAAAATCTTACCCAAACCCATACAGCAGAAGTTACCAGTCTGGATCACCTCATCGGGTAGCCCTGAGACCTGGACCAGAGCAGCCGCGATAGGAGCCAACATTCTGGCGGGAATGAGGGGTGATCCTGAAGAAGATCTGGCGAGGAGCATTCGGCTCTACCGTGAATCATTGGCCACACACGATCACGATCCGAGAGCGGGTTGCGTTACGGTGATGCTACACACGTATATATCGAAAGAAAATGGCGACGCCAGAGCGATAGTCCAACAGTCGCTTACGCGTTACCTGCGCACCTTTATTTCACAGGGCGAACACCTCCAGGCCGACGGGGACGGCATAAGCGGAAAGAAGGTCACCAGCAACGACATGGACACTTTAGCTGCCTTCGCTTTCGAACGCTTTTTCAACTCAGGCTCGCTCATCGGGACTCCGGAAAAATGCGAGGGGCTGATTCGCCGGCTGGTGGCCGTTGGAGTCGATGAAATCGCGTGTCTAATTGATTTTGGCTTGGACGTGAGCACTGTCATGGAAGGCCTGGAGAACCTCGTCGCTTTGAAGGCGTGCCTCAAGCCGGTCGCTGCCTCAACCTCGTGATCGCGAGAACGTCACCATGAGTGAAAATCTGAAAAACCGGGTCAGTCTTTCACCGGAACGGCGTGCGCTCCTTGAGCTGTGGCTAAAGCAGAAACGGGGAAACTCTGTGCGCTGGCAGAGGATCACCCGTGGTGAACGCACGGGCGTCTATCCAATGTCGTATGAACAGGAACGACTTTGGTTTTTTCATCTACTCGCGCCCAACGGTCTGATGCACAACCTCAACCGCATAAACATGCTTGAGGGACCTCTCGAGGTGAAAGCGCTACAGAAAAGTTTTGATGAGGTGGTGCGGCGTCACGAAATACTTCGCACCACTCTCACGCTCGCAGATGGACGTCCGATTCAGGTTGTTGAGCCGGCTCGGGAAGACATGTTGCCTTTCATCGATTTGTCAGGGGTTCCCTCTGAAGAAAGAGAAACTCGCGCCGAAGAACTTGCTATCGAACAGGCAAGAAAACCCTTTGATTTGGCCAAGGGCCCGTTGTTGCGAGCCGCCCTACTGCGATTGGATTACGAAAGGCATGCGCTGCTTCTCACTCTGCACCATGTCATCACTGATTGGTGGTCATTTAGCGTGCTTTATCGGGAGCTGTTGGTTTTGTATCAGGCCTTTTTGAGTGGCTCGACTGCCCCGCTGCCAGAATTGAGTATTCAGTATGGAGATTATGCTCGGTGGCAGCGGGAGTCGCTTCATGGCAAAGAGCTCGAAACGCTGGTTTCGTATTGGAAGCAACAACTATCAAATTGTCCACACTTTTTGAATCTGCCCGCAGATCACCCGCGTCCAGTTCGGCCGGCGTTCCACGGCAGACGATTGCGTTTTCAGTTTCCGAAAGAACTCTATCGTGCGCTTGAAGATCTCAGTCAGGCGGAAGATGTGACCCCTTTTGTGACGACGCTCGCAGTGTTTTTAGTATTGCTCTACTGCTACACAGCCCAGGAACAAATTCTCGTCGGCACTCCGAGCGCAAATCGCAGCAAGCTCGAAACCGAGGGCCTCATCGGATTTTTCCTCAACACGCTGGTGCTGCGTGGAGACGTAACAGGCGATCCAACCTTCCGAGAGTTACTGCAGCGTCTCAGGGAATCGGTCGTAGGTGCACATGCACACGAGAATCTGCCGTTCCAAAAACTGGTTGAGGAGCTGAAGCCAGAACGGAATTGGAATGTCCCGCCGCTGATTCAAGTGGTCTTCGTTTTCCTTTCTACGGCCTCACCGAATTTGGACGCAGCCATTCCTCAGTTGACCGTGTCCGAATTCCCCCGGCTGAAATTGAGGAATGTCGAGATCATTTCATCGGAACTCGATTTAACACTTTGTTTACAAAGCTGCTCGGATTATCTCGACGGATTTTTTGAGTACAACACAGAGCTTTTCGAGCAGACCACCATCTCGCGAATGATTGAACACCTGCGCGCTTTGATGGAGAACGTCGTAGCCAACCCTGACCATCGGATTTCGGACTTGCACCTGCAAACGACTGACAAAAGGAATCACCTGCTGCCAAAATTCGAATTCGAATAGCTCTTTGTTAACTTCCGTTCGGTCCACCACCGTTCCTGGCGACCAGGATCTTGCGCGTCACTACGATTCGGCATTAGCTGCGGCGACAAATTTCATGACAGCAACCGGCTTTACCCGAAAAAGTCGTCACACATGCTCTTCTCTGTGCAACCTCTGTGTTCTCTGTGCCTCTGTGGTTGAAGATTGCTTAGGAAAAACAACCACAGAGACACAGAGAACACAGAGGTTGCACAGAGAAATCAGACTTTTCGGGCAAAGCCACATCAACCATGTCACCAACTTGCAATTGACCGCAGTACCTTCATCTTTAGTTGATCACGCCAGCGTGGCAACAACACTCGCCACAGTGTTAACAGCTTTGGTGATGGTGTTCAGCGTTGCCTTGATGTTCTGAAGGCCCTCCAACGCTGTTGCTATATCCTTCCGTGCCTGTCCGGCTGTGGCAATGAGGTTTGCAACCGTCGCATCGCTCTCGCCAAGTATTCGATTCTTCGCTCTAACGAAATTCATCAAAGCGACTTTTACAGCTTCAGCCATCTGCTCTCGCTGGTTGGAATTCTCGAATCGGTTACCTGCATCCAACTTGTCGAATGCGTTCTGCACGGTTTGAAGATCGCCCTGGAGCTGATTGAGAGCGCTTATCATTTCGGGGGTCAGTTCGTCTTCCATAACATCTCCATTCTTTTGTGTACTTAGGTATTACTAGTCAGCAATTGTTTTAGCCGCCTTTTGCGGGGCTACGGAATCGGCAAAGACAAAGGCAAGAATCGCGCGGTTTAGACACGCCAGCGGTTTGCCGGCGGGGTCTTTACCCACGAGATCGGTAAGGCTCTCAGGTGGCTGACCGCCAGACTTGACGAGAATGTCCCTCACTGCTTGCTCCAGAGAGGTGGTTAAATCCTCGCGTTTAAGAGCGTCAGTATTCGTCCGGTAATCCTGTAAAACAGTTTGATCCTTCGGAAGAATTCCTTCAAAGATATTGCCGGTATCAATTATCCGGTTGAGATCATCAAGCAATAGCTTGCTAAAAGCCCTGGATGACGTGTCGCCACCTTTCTCGACAGCATCCTTTACGGCTGGTGACAACAATCTGGCGACATAATCCGCCACAGCCTTCTCAGGTTTGTACTCGGGCTCGACAGCTCCAGTCCCGTTTCCGTTTGTGCTCGCTGATTGATGATGGCTCTTACTCTTGTGCTGGCTCTCCCAGGCGGCACGCGCAGTCATGGCGTCCTTTAATGCAGCCACGAGTGGATCGACCTTGTTAAGATCTGCCGCTAATAGCGCTGGTGCACCCGGCGCTTCTCGAAGGAATCTTCTGTGAAGTCTTTCCAGGTTGTACAGGTTTTGCGAGATGCTCCTTGCCTGCTGCTCGGCCGCAACTTTTCTGTCCTGCGCCATCGCATCAATAAGACCCTTAAAACCCTTGAAGTTCTTATCACAAATCGCTTCATTCGTTGGCGGTGTGCCGAACGGCTTCACCGTATAAGGCTGGTAAAGCTCTTCCAGGGTGCCTATAGCCGATCCCTGAGCATTCTCACACTTGCCATCTCCCATTAATTTGATAGCAAATTTCGAAGCTCCGTCCTCATAGGATTGAGCCGTTATCACGTAAATGAATCTCTCCCGCTCAAATATTTCTGCGACACCGTCCAGAACCTCGAGCACGCGTGGAGCGTTCTTTCGGAACTGTTTCTCCTGTTGTATTTCCACCAGCTTTTTCGCAATTTTTCCGATCACAGTCTTAAAGAGGTCTGCGGGAATTCCGCCTGGAAGTGGGACTTGCTTTAAGACCGCGGTTGTCAGGTCCTGAACCGGTGTCTTGATATCAGCAGCCACATCAAAGTCAATAAGTTGGCCCAGGGCCACATAGGTAGCGTTCAGGCTACGAGCCAGCTCGGCGCGGCTCGCGTACGCCTTTCGCTCCTGCGCGAGATCTTTCATTCTTTCTTTATCGAACCCGCCAAGGTCGAAGGTTTGAATTTGAACGTATCTTGTATTCGCCTGTACCAGACCATCGTAATACTTGGTTAACTGGTCGGTACTGGAGATGCCTTGTTTCACCAGCGACTGCGCCTCTTTTTTCGAGGAGCCGCAACCGCTAAAAAGGGCAAGACCGATTGCCAACAGCAGAATGCTGGCACACTTAACGCCGGGGTAACGCTGAAGAGACTCGCATCGCATGGGTCTACAACTCCTGTTCAAAAATTGATTATTAAGACCTCTCAGACACACATGTGCTTTTCCTCAAAAACATTTCCGAGGACACGGTTGTTCTTGATTTATTTTTTTGAGATCGGACGAAAAGGCAGGATGAACTGCGGCTAGAGTGCAGATTTCTGGCGGGATGTGAGGTTAGAAACTTTTTAGCGGACTACCGGCTCATGCACCATTCCAGCACGGCCATCGCGCTGGTCAGCTTGTGTCGTGCCTGTCGAAACGCGACGCTCTGAGGTCCGTCCAATACTTCATCGACCACGTCGTCGCCGCGCACTGCCGGCAAATCGTGCATAAAGACGGTGCTTCCGTCTTTCGAGAAGCGCTGCATAAATTCCTGTGTCACTGAGTAAGGTTTGAATTTTTCTTTCCAGTTGCTGTCGGACTTTGGATCTCCCATCGTTTGCCAGCGCGTTGTGTAGACCACGTCGAACTTGTCTCGTACGCTTGAAATATCGTGATGTTGCTCGATGACCGAGCCGCTCTCCCGGCTTAGACCACGCACTTTTTCGAGAACACTGGATGACAGCCCGTATCCTTCGGGAGTAAGCAGCATGAGCCGCATGCCCGGTGTCAGAGCGACAGCGAGCGCGAGCGCTGAGGCGGTGTTATTTCCCTCACCCACGTATAACACGCCGACGTCCTGCAAACGTCCGAAGGTCTCTTCGATTGTTACGAGATCCGCGATCGCCTGAGTCGGATGTTCGTTCTCACTCATCGCATTGATGATTGGCATTCGATGCTGCGAGGCGAAGAGCTCCATCTCAGAGATCGATTGGTTGGTGCGAATGACGAGTGCATTCAGAAAACCAGACAAGACTCTCGCGGTATCGCTGATGCTCTCCCCGGTGACGAGCTGAAGATCATTGGGTCCGTAATGAATGGTCTCAGCACCGAGTCGATGCGCTGCGACTGTGAAGGAGGTACGTGTCCGTGTAGATGAACAGCGGAAGTAAATGCCCACCGTGCCTCCCATCAGAGGCCACATGGTCGTCCCTCCATTCGCGGCGATCGCGACCGCCCTTTCCACGAGTTCCATTAATTCATCCGGACTGACGTCCAGAATCGAAAGAACGTGTCTGATTTTCATTTCCGTTTCCCTTAACTTATCGGATTTCTCTGTGCAACCTCTGTGTTCTCTGTGTCTCTGTGGTTAACTAATTCAAAGCAACAACTCACCACAGAGACACAGAGAACACAGAGGTTGCACAGAGAAGAGAGAG
>Ga0105247_10000918_pt1 | contig 22128 bp, 21 predicted proteins | sample KBSS24metaG_FD_81519 | JGI IMG/M metagenome (GOLD analysis project Ga0105247, IMG submission 81519) | Switchgrass rhizosphere microbial communities from Kellogg Biological Station, Michigan, USA - KBS S2-4 metaG | ecosystem: Host-associated > Plants > Roots > Rhizosphere > Soil | place...
ATTTACTTTTCCTTTACAAGCAAAATACATCCTTGAGAGACTGAAAGTTTGATGGCCTTTTCCACATAACTTTCCGTTCAAGATTGATCAGTGAAAAATTATTAATTGCTGTGATGAAAAAAATTCTTCTTACCCTAATAGTGTGTATGGCCCTGGTAACTATGACAACTGCCCAGGATCCTAATTTTTCTCAATTTTTTGCTTCACCACTTACATTAAATCCTGCACTAACAGGAAAATTTGATGGCGTATATAGAGTAGCCGGTAATTATCGTGATCAATGGCCTGCATTTAATAATGCTTTTGTTACAAAAACCGCTTCCATTGATTTTAGCGTATTGAAAAATCATATTCCTGAAATTGATCAATTTGGTGTTGGCGTTATGGGATTTACAGACCGTGCAGGTGATGGGGTGATCACCACTAATTCAGCGTCTCTTTCTCTTGCCTATCATAAAGGTTTGGATGAATCCGGCTATCACCAATTAGGTGCGGGGTTCCAGGGTACTTATTTAAGCAAGAGATTAGATGTAACCAAAGTTGTTTTCGCAGATCAGTTAACAGGCACTGGGTTTACAGGCATTACAAGTGAAAATTTTAATGGTTATAATTTAAATCTTAGTTTTTTTGATCTTAATGCCGGTATTCTTTATAATGGTACTACCAACGGTTATAATAATTTTTACGCCGGTGTTTCTATGTATCATATCAATCATCATCGTGAGGTTTTTACAGATACAGGAAATTATTATCTTCCTTCAAGAACTACTTTCCAGGCAGGAGGTAAAATACCAACGGGTCAAAACAATTATTTCCATTTTAGCGCTAATCACAGTATGCAGGCAAACGCTCATAATACCATGATCGGTGGTGCTTATTCATTGAATGTAAATAATGATGAAGAAAATCCTATCAATGTTTATTTAGGAACATGGGTTCGTTTTGGTGATGCTATTATTCCTTATGTAGGTTTGGAATTTAACGAATTACATATCGGCCTAACCTATGACATAAATACGTCAAGTCTGAAACCAGGATCGAACATGCGTGGCGGCGGGGAAGTATCTCTTATTTATATAAGAAAACCCGTTGATCCTAATGCAAAAAAATTGAATTGCCCTAAATTCTAACTTCATCTCCTAGGGATAGAATTTCCAGCCTTTCTTATATTAAATATTTAATCATAGCCGCTTTTATTTATTAGGGCTTTGAAATATCTTTAAGCCTGATTAGATCCACCTATTCCATCTTATAAAAAACTAAATATTCTACTCATGAAAAAATGTGCCTGTCTTTTTATTATTTCATTTTGTTTTATTGTTTCAGCAAGATCGCAGGAAGAGTTTGGTTACAAGACCATCGATGTGGGCGGTGAGTTTCAAAGTTATTTCAGAGGATATACAGCTGTCTTACACCTCGCCTATAATTTTCCCATTCATCATGGCATACAATTCAAGGCTGGTTATAATAAAAGTAATTGGAAGGATGCAGGTCTGCATGATAATGAAGATGGCGGTGGGCCCGTATTTTCTTTAGGCTATCGTTATTATTTTTTAGTAAGGCCGCATGGCTTTTTTCTTGGTGTACATGCAGACGTGAGCCGATTATCTATTGACTGGAAAAAAGGGATTACAACAGGCACATCTAAAATATGGGCATTGCAACCCACTTTTGAGTTGGGTTATATGATCTTAATAAATGACATGTTCTTTATTACCCCATCCGTAGGCACTGGTGTGCAAACAAATTTAAAAACCGAAGGTGAAAAAGTTGGCGATGGCAGTGTTTTTACAACCGGAGTCAGCATGGGCTGGAAATTCTAAATTTTTCCCATTAAAATTGGAAGCAGGAACCAGCAGAATAAGGTTATTAAAATAATAGAAACAATATTCATTACAAACCCTGCCTTTGTCATTTGCTTTAATTTGATATGACCACTTGCAAAGACAATTGCGTTGGGTGGTGTTCCCATTGGCATCATGCTGGCGCAACTTGAAGCAAGGGTCATAGCAATACCTAATATTAACGGGTTCATTCCAACAGCATCGGCAAGACTGCAGACAACAGGCGAGAACACTATTACCTGTGCAATATTGCTCATTACTTCGCTGATAAATATTGACAACACAGTTACCATAAATAATAACAGGAAACCTCCGCCACCAGCAAAGCCAGACAGCCAATGACCCATTTGCTGTATCAATCCTGCTTTTTCCAATGCACTTGCCAATGCAAGCCCGCCTCCGAATAATAATAAAATTCCCCAGGCCATTTTCTTTGTGTCACTCCATTCAAGAATACTTCCATGAGAATCAATTTCATCATGCTCATTTATTGTATCATGATGTTTTAATGATCCTGAAGGACAAACAAATAAAGCAATTGCACCGATCATAGCTATAATGGTGTCATCCAGTTTGATCAGTTTTTGTTCTGCATTGATAAGGTCTTTGAATATCCATAAAAGAGCCGTGCATGAAAAAATGATCATTACTCTTTTTTCAGAGATCGAAAGCGGACCGAGTGAGTTATACTCTTCGTTTATGTATTTTCTTGCCGCCTCACTTGACCGGATATGGTTTCTGAAAAGTATTTTAGTAAGTACAAAGTATAAGGCAAACAACAGTATAATTGCAATAGGCATGCAAAGCATCATCCAATCTACAAAGCTGACATTGTGATAATGCTTTTCAAAATATCCCACAAATGCAACATTAGGAGGTGTGCCAATGATTGTAGATATGCCTCCAAAATTTGAAGCATAAGCGATCGATAACATTAATGATAAATTGAAATGTTTAAAGTTGCCAGCACCCTGGTTGCTGTCCTTCATAACATGAATTACCGACAATGCGATAGGAAACATCATCATTGTAGTTGCCGTATTACTGATCCACATGCTTATGAACCCTGTTGCCAATATAAATCCAAGAACTATCCGATTACCACTTGTACCGGTAATTTTTACAATACCTAATGCTATGCGACGATGAAGGTTCCATTTTTCAATAGCAAGACCTAACATAAAGCCACCCATAAAAAGAAAAATGATGGGGTCGGCATAGCTTAGTGCCACTGATTTCATATCGGCAATTCCCAGTATTGGGAAAAGCACCAAAGGGAATAAGGCTACCACCGGCATCGGCAGCGCTTCTGTTACCCACCATGTTATCATTAATGCAGCAATGGATAGCACTATGGATGCTTTTTCGTTAACAGAAAACGGATTGGTAAAATATAAAAGAAAGGCAAATACAATTCCTGCCAGGAGTAAAAGCAACTTCAGATGTGGTTTGGATATGGTCAAAAAAAGTATTTAAAATAAAAATAAAGGAAAAACGAACACGGATGACTGGATTAAAAATGGATTTCACCGACTTCTATCCGTGCATCCGTGGCAAACCATAAAAGGTAATCCAGAACATCAGCTAAATCCGTATCATCCGTGATCCTATTTATTACTGCCGCTTACAAAAGGGTTTCCTTTTATATAAAATCTATAAGGTAATAAGGCATGATCACCGGCATAATCAACACCGATACGTGGCGAACTGGCAATTTCTTTTTTACTGTAAATAAATCCATCATCCGCAATAAATATTTCTTTACTTAATAATGACATGCCGCTGTGTGTTGTATGAATTCCTAAAGCCTTTGATACATTACCCGGCCCTCTTGTCAAAGTTTTATCTAATTTTTCTTTGCCTATTCTTTCGAGCATTTTATTTATTCCTTTCAGCGGCTCAGCTCCCCGAATAAGAATAGCGTGAGGAATATTTTTTTCGTTAGTAACAACATTAAACAAATGATGAATACCATAACATAGATATACATAAGCAAAACCACCTTGAGCATACATGATCTCATTTCTTGCAGTTCGTCTTCCACCTACTGCATGCGAAGCCTTATCATGTATACCAGCATAAGCCTCTACTTCAACAATTCTTGCTGATGTAGTAATATCATCAAATTTTGTAACTAATAATTTTCCCAACAGTTCTTTAGCAATCTCTAAAACATTATTTCGCTGATAAAATGAAAACGGAAGTTTTTTCATTATTTCATTTTTCGATGACAATTAACCGATTTACTACTCACGACTCATAACTCTTAACTTGCTATATTTACCGCTCAATTTAAGACATTGCTGAAAGAAATAGTTATAGCAATTCAATCCTGGTCGCAGGCACATCGCTTTATACAAACACACAAGTTGTTTAAGTGGATCATTATTCCCGGTATTATTTATACACTACTTTTTTTTGTTGGTATGTATTTCTTCTGGGAGTCTGCAGATAATGCTGTATCATGGATGAGTAGCCGCTTGAATATAGAACCGTGGCTCCAGAAAGAACGAAGCGCATGGCTGAGTTTCTTTTTTGTAATGACAGGTATGATGCTACGATTGATCATGGTGCTTTTTTATTTCTCCCTTTTCAAATACCTCATCCTGATCATCGGCTCTCCTGTATTTGCTTATTTAAGTGAAAAAACGGAAGCCATCATAGATGAAAAAGAACATTCTTTCAACTGGCCCGATCTGAAAAAAGATGTATCCAGAAGTATTCGACTGGCATTGCGTAATGCGATCTGGCAATCGGTTTATTTAGCCGGTTTATTTCTTTTATCATTAGTTCCATTGATCGGCTGGATAACGCCGGTTATTGCCTTATTAATGGAAGGTTATTATTTTGGATTCTCTATGCTTGATTATAGTTTTGCAAGAAGTGAATTTACTCCTGCACAAAGTGTGACGTTCACTGGGCGTCACAGAGGGCTGGCTATTGGTAATGGCATACTGTTTTATTTAATGCATGCAGTTATTTTTTTAGCCCCGGCTTATGCAGTTGTTGCCGCCACGTTAAGTGTCCATAAAGTAAAAAATGGTTGACCCATTCATGCCGACAGTTTACCTGATACCATCCTTATTGCATGAAGAAGGCATTACTTCCATTCCATCTTACATTGTTGATGCTGTAAAAAATTGTACAGTCTTTTTTGTAGAAAATGAAAGAACGGCAAGACGGTATTTAAAACAATTATGGAAGGAGATAGTCATCGATAACTATGAATGGTTTAATATGTCTGACGAATCAAAGATGACCGAGATATTTAAACAAAAAATAAAAGAGGGAAAGAATATTGGTATAATCAGCGAAGCTGGATGCCCTGGTGTGGCTGATCCCGGGCAAGTGTTGGTTGCCATTGCACAGCAAATGGATATAGAAGTAAAACCCTTGGTTGGACCCAATTCAATTTTATTGGCGCTAATGGCAAGTGGAATGAATGGGCAGCAGTTCCAATTTGTTGGCTATTTACCAATCGATAACCACGAACGGAATAAAGCCATTAAAGACCTGGAAGCCGAATCAAAAAAGAAAAGCTGCACGCAAATATTTATTGAAACTCCGTATCGTAATAATCAAATGCTGGAAGCATTACTTAAAAATTGTAGCGCAACAACAAGATTATGTATTGCCGTTGATCTTACCAGGAAAACCGAATGGATAAAAACAAAGATAATTGCGGATTGGAAGAAGGAGAAAGTCGATATTCATAAGAGGCTGGCGATTTTTTTATTGTATTTCCCTTAATTTAGTTCTCACCATTAACAATCATGAAAAAACCTTATGCAATATTAATTGCCTGCTTTCTAATTACAATCAGTTCATGCAAACCGCTTGTCAATAAACCTAACGAGGATTGGAAAGACTTACCTGAAGTAACAAATATTGACAAACTTAAAACAACCGAGTTCGTTCCAACCTTAGAAAGTTCAATAAGTAATAGTAACAATATAATTTATGCTTCTGCACTATTATATGCATGGGACAAGGTGAAACAAAAGATTAATAGTCCAATTCATCTGACAATCGCTAATTCTCTCGATTTTAAAATACTTAATCAGTCTACTTCTTTTCAAAATACTTTAAACGATAATGAATATTCTGCTGGGGCTGAAATGATCGATAGCATAATCACTGCCAAGGCATTCTTTCACAAAGACCTTCCTTTTACTTCAAAGCTTCAAAAGCTTGATACTTCAATTCAATTTGCTAATACAAAAGTGACTGCTTTTGGAATGCAATCATTTGATGAAGAAGTCGTAAAATTTACAAGCATACTTTATTACAAAAACGATGATAATTTTATTCTTAAGTTGACCCCAAAAGATAGTTTACATGAAATTCGATTAATAAAAGGCATGGGAAATGTAACTAATCTTTTAGAAGCCTTGAAGAGAACAGATAGTTTAGTTAAATTGGGGAATAGAGAAAAGAATAATCCCAAAGTATCGTGGAAATATATTCTTAATGAAACTGATATCTTTTCAATTCCTGTTATAAAATTTAATATAGAGAAGAATTACGAAACAATCGAAGGGCAAGTTTTTGAAGCAAAAGGCCGAAACCAGTATATAGGAGGAGCCTATCAAAGGACAGGTTTTATTTTAAATGAAAATGGGGCGATAGTAGAAAGTGAAGCAATCATGTCCACAGATACTTCAGCAATAGAGCCTGTTAAAACTCATCCAAAAAGAATGATCTTTGATAAACCATTCTTTATTATAGTTAAAAGGGCCAATAGTGATAATCCGTATTTTATGATGAAAGTTGAAAACAGCGAATTGCTGATAAAAGAGTAAAGGCAGTTAAAAAGATCTTCTGTTATTGCCCAATAGCGAACAGAACCCTGAAGAGTGCGACGCAACGATGCTGATAGTAGTACTGCAGTCGGGCTAACAAACATTATTTCTGTTATAAACGACTAATTGCTTAACAAAAAAATTATATCCTCTTTTAAATTATTGTTTACATTTGTAGTCTATTACAATTGAATTGTAACGATGAACAATATACTTACACATACAAAGCAATTTCCCTTTCATGCAGCTATCACCACAGGTGTATATGCGGTAGGGTTTGATCTGTTCACCTTCTCCCGCCCCCGACGCCGACCTGTATTCTGACAGGCCGAGCTATTAACCAAAGTCCCTGTCAGTGAATTTTCCCGAAATCTTCTACTACATTTGGATTGGTTATCCATTACAATATCAATAACATATTTTGGACAATCAGATCATTATCAGGATTGCGACACCAGATGACAAAAAATACGCCACGACGATCACCGCCGAAATGGAATCTTCTGCGCTGGCAAGAGGTACGGGTATTGCCAAACGTTCGCCTGAGTACATTGAACAAAAAATAGATGAAGGCAAAGCCGTGATCGCTGTTACCGATGAAGGTAAGTGGGTGGGCTTTTGCTATATCGAAACATGGAGCCATGGCGAATATGTAGCGAACTCGGGACTTATCGTAACGCCTGAATTCAGAAAAAGCGGGGTAGCAAAATCGATCAAGAAAAGAATCTTCGACCTCTCAAGAGAAAAATATCCCAATGCAAAAATTTTCGGACTGACAACCGGGCTTGCTGTAATGAAGATCAACAGTGAGCTGGGATATGAGCCTGTTACTTATTCTGAGCTTACCCAGGATGAAGAATTCTGGTCGGGCTGCAAGAGTTGCGTAAATTATGATATACTGATGAGCAAAGACAGAAAGAATTGTATGTGCACAGCAATGCTCTATGATCCAAAAGATCATTATAAGCCAGAAGAAACAAAAGAATTTTTTGAACAAAATAAAAAGGGACTCGAAAGATTGCTCCGCTTCAAAGAATGGAAGCTGTTGAAACCATTTTTGAAGAAAGATAAAGATGGTAATAGCGGCAATAAATCAAAGTCATTATTCCAGCTTTTATTTAATCACTGAAACTAATCGATCACAACATGGGAAATAAAGTTGTTCTTGGCTTTAGCGGCGGGCTGGATACTTCTTATTGTGTAAAGTATTTGAGTGAGGATAAAGGATATGAAGTACACAGCATCATCGTAAATACCGGGGGTTTCAGTGAAGATGAATTGAAGCAAATAGAAGCTCATGCTTATAAGCTGGGTGTAAAAACGCATACAACAGTTAATGCGGTTAAAGGTTATTATGACCGCATCATCAAATATCTTATTTATGGAAATGTACTGAAGAACAATACCTATCCATTAAGTGTAAGTGCAGAAAGATTGAGCCAGGCATTGCATATTGCTGAACATGTAAAGAAGCTTTCCGCCGATGCAGTAGCACACGGCAGCACAGGAGCCGGTAACGACCAGGTAAGATTTGACATGATATTCCATATCATGATACCCGGCGTAGAAATTATTACCCCGATAAGAGATCTGAAACTTAGCCGTGAAGAAGAGATCGCTTATTTGAAGAGCAAAAAGGTGGAAATGAATTTTGAGAAATCAATGTACTCTATTAATAAAGGATTGTGGGGAACAAGCGTTGGTGGCAAGGAAACACTTTCATCAAAAGGAATGTTGCCGGAAGAAGCATGGCCTACACAGGTAAGTGAGTCAAAAAGTCAAGAAGTCATATTAGGTTTTGAAAGAGGAGAATTCAGGGCTATAAATGATAAGTCATTTAATCATCCGTCGGAAGCAATTCAATATTTGCAAACCATAGCAGGGCCTTATGGTATTGGCCGTGATATTCATGTTGGTGATACGATCATTGGTATAAAAGGAAGAGTTGGTTTTGAAGCGGCAGCGCCAATGGTAATATTAAAAGCACACCATGCATTGGAAAAACATGTGCTTACCAAATGGCAACTGAACTGGAAGGACCAGTTGGCACAATTTTATGGCAATTGGCTGCATGAGGGACAAATACTCGACCCCGTGATGAGGGATATTGAAGCTTATTTTGAAAACTCGCAACAAAATGTAACAGGTAAAGTATTTGTACAATTAATGCCGTATCGTTTTCAGGTAACAGGTATTGAATCAAAGTTTGATCTTATGAGCAGCAAGTTTGGGAAATATGGTGAAATGAATACAGGATGGAGTGGCGAAGATGTAAGAGGATTCTCGAAGATATTTGGCAACCAAACAAGCATTTGGACAGCGATCAATCATGACAATAATCAATAATTATTAATTAATAATTATTGATTATTTAAAAGATATCTATGACTATTAAAGTTGGAATAATCGGAGGAGCAGGTTATACTGGTGGCGAACTCATTCGCTTATTGATCCACCATCCGGATGTATCTGTTTCTTTTATTCATAGCCGCAGCAGTGCGGGCAAACTAGTATCTTCTGTTCACCGTGATCTTGTTGGTGAAACTGATTTAATGTTTAGTGATGATAAAGTTCTTACAAGTCCCGATGGCGCTACAAATGTTTTATTCTTATGTGTAGGACATGGCGAAGCTGAAGAGTTCTTTGAAGAATTTGAAATTGTTCCAACAGTAAAAGTAATTGATCTTTCACAAGATTTTAGATTAAGTCAAAAGTCAAAAGTCAAAAACAGGAACTTTATTTACGGTTTACCTGAGTTAAATAGAGAACAAATAAAAACGGCGGACAATATTGCTAATCCGGGTTGTTTTGCTACAGCTATTCAATTAGGATTACTGCCATTGGCAAAGGCAGGTTCATTAAAAGAAATTCATACAACAGGCATTACCGGTTCAACCGGCGCTGGGCAAAGCTTATCAGCCACAACACATTTTAGCTGGAGAGAAAATAATATACAAGCATATAAAACTTTGACACATCAGCATCTTGGAGAGATCAATCAATCACTTCAGCAATTACAGGCAAGTTTTCAGTATGCAGATATAAGTTTTATTCCCTGGCGTGGAGATTTTACAAGAGGAATTTTTATAAGCTCATTGGTCAAATGTGAACTAGGTGAAGAGGAGCTTTCCAACTTATACAATGAATATTATAAAGATCATCCCTTTGTAAGTATAAGTAAAGAGCCGATCTTTTTAAAACAAGTTGTGAATACAAATAAAGCGATAATACAATTAGAGAAAGTGGATAACAAATTAGTTATTCATTCAGTAATTGATAATTTATTAAAAGGTGCAAGCGGTCAGGCTGTGCAGAATATGAATTTGATGTTTGGTATTGGCGAGACAAGTGGCCTAAAGCTAAAGGCGAATTATTTTTAATGTCTATAAATTTTAAACGACTAAAAACCCACAACTCAATGAACTTATTCGACGTGTACCCGATCAATGAAGTCACAATTGTGAAAGCTAAAGGCTCTTATGTATGGGATGATAAAGGCGAACAGTACCTGGATCTTTATGGCGGCCATGCAGTCATCAGCATTGGCCATACACATCCTCATTGGGTAAAACGAATTGAAGAACAATTGGAGAAAATTGCCTTCTATTCCAACTCGGTGAAAATTCCTTTGCAGGCAGAACTGGCTGAAAAGTTAGGCAAGGTTTCAGGGAAAGTAAATTATCAACTCTTTCTTTGCAATAGCGGCGCTGAGGCTAATGAGAATGCATTGAAGCTTGCTTCATTCCACAATGGAAGAAAAAAAGTAATTGCTTTCACTAAATCATTTCATGGCAGAACCTCACTGGCGGTTGCCGTTACTGATAATAAAAATTATACAGCTCCTGTAAATGAAACAGACAATGTAATTTTTCTCCCGCATAACGATGAAGATGCATTAGAAGAATGCTTCAAAGAATATGGGAAGAAAATCTCTTCTGTAATTATTGAAGGCATACAGGGTGTTGGCGGTATTCATGTATCTGACGATTCATTTTTGAGAAAGATTCGTTCGCTATGCGATGAATATGGCGCTGTTTATATTGCAGATGGCATTCAGTGTGGCTATGGAAGAAGCGGAAAATTCTTCAGTCATGATTTTGCAAGTGTAAATGCAGATATTTATACGATGGCAAAAGGAATGGGCAATGGATTTCCTGTTGCAGGAATAATTATAGCTCCTCATATTAAACCCAAACATTTTCAATTAGGAACTACATTTGGCGGCAATCATCTTGCCTGTGCAGCTGCATTAGCCGTATTAGAAATAATTGAAGAAGAAAAATTAATGGGCAATGCAGTAATGGTGGGTAAATACCTGAGAGATGAATTAGAAAAAATACCGCAATTGAAAAATGTAAGAGGTCGTGGATTAATGATAGGTTTTGATGTACCCGAAGAAATAAAAGATCTGAAAAAAAATCTATTGTGGAATCAGAAAACATTTACCGGTGAATCCAAACCCAATGTTATCCGCCTGTTACCCTCGTTAGCATTAAAGAAAAGAGATGCAGAAGGTTTTATAGAAGCATTACATGAAGAAATAAAAGTGTTACTACCTGAGGAGGTGTAAGGCAAGAGGTTTTCCGAATTTTGGTCAGTAAGGAACAGAACGACGAAGTGTGTGACGCAACGAAGTTGATAGTAGTAATACAGCCGGCTACAAAAAATTAAACTCTCAATATTGAAAAATTTTGTTTCTGTTCATGATGTCAGCAATATTGATGCGCTGGTGCAAAAAGCATTGGCATATAAGGCTGATCCCTTTAAGGATAAAGGATTGGGCGCCGGTAAACGAATCGGTTGCTTGTTCCTGAACCCAAGCATGCGTACACGATTAAGTACACAGATCGCTGCGCAGAATCTTGGCATGGAAGCAATTATTTTTAATGTTGGCAACGAAGGCTGGGCGTTGGAATTTGAAGATGAAGCTATCATGAGCGGAAGCACTGTGGAGCATGTAAAAGATGCAGCACCAATCATGGGCAAATATTTTGACATACTTGCTATCCGCACTTTTCCATCATTAAAAAATCGTGAAGACGACTATAGCGAATTATTCATTAACCAATTTATTAAATACACCGGTATTCCCGTAGTAAGTTTGGAAAGTGCAACACTTCATCCGTTACAATCGCTTACTGATGTTCTTACTATTATTGAATGTTTGCATAACGATAAACAAAAAACGATAAACAAAAAACCGAAAATTGTTTTAACCTGGGCTCCGCATGTAAAACCATTACCTCAATGTGTGCCTAATAGTTTTGCGCAATGGATCAATGCATGGGGAGAAGTTGATTTCGTTATCACCCATCCTGAAGATTATGAATTAGATAAACAATTTACTAAAGGAGCTTCCATTACTCATAACCAGGAAGAAGCATTGAAGGATGCAGATTTTGTGTATGTAAAAAACTGGAGCACTTATAATGATTATGGAAAAATTTATACCAATGATCCCAGGTGGATGCTTGGAAATAAGCGATGGCAATTAACTAACAATGCAAAGGTAATGCATTGCCTTCCGGTAAGAAGAAATGTAGAATTGAGCGATGAGATATTAGATGGACCGATGAGTATTGTTACACAACAGGCAGCTAACAGGGTTTGGGCGGCACAAGCTGTTATAAGCGAGATTCTAAAAAGTAATGGATAAGCTATACGTTATAAAAATTGGAGGAAACATCATTGATGATGAAACAAAACTTTCTTTATTTCTTAAGGAGTTTGCAAACATTGATGGGAATAAGATCTTAGTACATGGTGGTGGTAAATTAGCGACAAAACTTGCGGATCAATTGGGTATTGCATCCAAATACATTAATGGAAGAAGGATTACTGATGAAGCGACGATTGATGTGGTAATAATGATATATGGAGGATTGATCAATAAAAAGATTGTTGCAAAATTACAGGCACTTCAATGTAATGCTATAGGATTGACCGGCGCTGATGCCAATATAATTCCTGCTACAAAAAGACCGGTAAATGATATTGATTATGGTTTTGTAGGAGACGTAGCCGTAGAAGAATTGGGCTTTGCAAATTTATCTTTGTTTTTAATGAGTAATTTAACGCCCATTATTGCACCGCTTACCCATGATAATAAAGGGCAAATGCTCAATACCAATGCTGATACTATTGCATCTTCGATAGCAATAGCCCTGTCTATATTGTATGATGTACAATTGATCTATTCCTTTGAAAAAAGTGGCGTGCTGATGGATGTGAATGATGAAAACTCCGTTATCAGATCAATCACCCCATCATCTTATCAGGATCTTAAATCAGGTAAAAAAATTTTTGAAGGTATGCTACCCAAATTAGATAATGCTTTTGCTGCTCTTGATAACGGTGTAAAAAAAGTAATTATCGGCAAGGCAGAACAACTAAATGACCTGATAAATGGTAATGGGGGAACGACCATAGTAAATGAATAATATTTTATAAAAGGATCTTAATTACACCCTTCAGGGGATGGAAGCAAAATGAATAATGATATAAACAAACTAACTGCGCAGGTCATCGATTTACTGAAACAACTGATCGCCACACCTTCCTTTTCCAAAGAAGAAAATGAAACGGCCGAGATCATCTGTGATTTTTTTAATTCGCTAAATGTGGAGTATGCAAGAATCGGTAATAATGTATATGCGAAGAGTAAATATTATGATGTCTCCAAACCAAGTGTTTTATTAAACTCCCACCATGACACTGTAAAACCGAATGCCAAATACACCAAAGATCCTTTTGAACCGGTTGAAGAAGATGGTAAATTATATGGACTGGGAAGTAACGATGCTGGCGGGTGTTTGGTAAGCCTCATTGCTACCTTCCTTTATTACTATGATCAAAAAGATCTTGATCACAATGTTGTCTTTGCTGCCAGCGCTGAAGAAGAGATCAGCGGAGTGAATGGCATTGAATTAGTACTCCCTTATTTAGGCAATATAGATTTTGGTATTGTTGGTGAACCCACACAAATGCAAATGGCAGTTGCAGAAAGAGGATTGATGGTGATTGATTGTACGGCTAATGGCAAAGCCGGGCATGCTGCAAGAAACGAAGGAGAGAATGCTTTATATATTGCATTGGATGATATTACCTGGATTCGCAATTGCAAGTTTGATAAAGTGAGTTCCCTGTTAGGTGAATCAAGAATGACGGTAACAGTGATCGGCACCGAAAATCAGCAGCATAATGTAGTGCCTCCGCAATGCAAATTTGTAATTGATGTGCGGGTAAATGAATTATTTACTTTTGATGAAATGCTTGGCTTATTAAAGTCAAATATCAAAAGCCAGTTCAAACCCAGGACCACAAGAATGAAACCTACATTTATTCCACTTGACCATCCATTGGTAAAAGCTGGCATTGCATTGGGAAGAAGTTATTATGGATCACCGACCACATCGGATAAAGCACTGATGCCATTTCCTACGCTAAAGATGGGACCTGGCGACAGTGCAAGAAGTCATACTGCAGATGAGTATATTTATATAGATGAAATAAAAGGCGGGATTGATTTGTACATTAAACTACTGGATCAGGTATTATGAAACTTTGGCAAAAAGATAATAACTCTCAAAGTGATGCTGCTAAACAAGTAGAACAATTCACTGTCGGCAATGACCGTGAGTTTGATCTGCAGCTAGCTCCTTTCGATGTGCTTGGTTCCATTGCGCATGTTACCATGCTTGAAACCGTTGGACTATTGAGCAAGGAAGAAAAAAATCAATTAGTTACAGAACTTCAGAATATTTATGCCACGATTCACGATTCACGATTCACGATCTACGACGATGTGGAAGATATTCATTCGCAGGTAGAAGAATTGCTTACTGCAAAGCTTGGTGAAATTGGTAAAAAAATTCATGCGGCCCGTAGCCGCAATGACCAGGTATTGGTTGATATAAAGCTTTTTTTAAGAAACGAAATCGAAGCACTGGTAAAAACTGTTCAACCACTTTTCGAATTACTGCAATCACAAAGCGAAAAGTATAAGGAATATTTATTGCCCGGTTATACTCATTTGCAATTAGCCATGCCTTCTTCCTTTGGATTATGGTTTGGGGCCTATGCCGAAAGCCTGGTGGACGATATGATCACGTTGAAAGCAGCTTATGATGTTGTAAATAAAAATCCTTTGGGATCAGCTGCAGGTTATGGATCATCTTTCCCAATAAATAGAACGCTTACTACTAAATTGCTCGGTTTTGATGACCTTAATTATAATGTGGTGTATGCACAAATGGGCCGGGGAAAGACCGAAAGAATAGTTGCAATGGCATTAGCAAATATTGCTGATACGCTTGCTAAACTGTCCATGGATGCTACATTGTATATGAATCAGAATTTTGGATTCATAAGTTTCCCCGATGAATTAACTACCGGCAGCAGTATTATGCCACACAAAAAAAATCCTGATGTATTTGAATTGATCCGATCCTATTGCAACAGGATAAAAGCATTGTCCAATGAAATTATGCTGATGACGACCAATCTTCCTTCGGGTTATCACAGGGACCTCCAATTATTAAAAGAACATCTTTTCCCTGCCTTTAATACTTTAAAAGATTGCATAGAAATAACCGGCCTCATGCTTTCCAATATAAAGATGAAAGAAGGAATATTGGAAGATGAGAAATATAAATACCTCTTTAGTGTGGAAGAAGTAAATAAACAGGCATTAGCCGGAACTCCATTCAGAGATGCTTATAAAAAAACTGGTATCGATATATCATTAGGTACTTACGTTTATGAAACAACGGTTAATCATGTTCATGAAGGAAGCATCGGAAATCTTTGCAATGAAGAAATAAAAAAACAGATGGAAAAAATTGTCAAGTCATTTCCTTTTGAGATGGTCAATAGTGCACTATTAAATCTTCTGAAATAGATTTTAAGCAAGGAAAGTAATCTATAGTCCATATTTATCCACCAGGTAAACAATCGCTGCCATATTAATTGCGCCCAATTCCAATTCTCTTTTATTTACTGCTTCAAATACATCAATCGGTGAATGATGATGATCGAAATAGCGCTGACTGTTCGGATCTAATTCACTCACAACAGCGCCTATTTTTTTTAATGGTTCAATATCTGTTCCACCACCACCGTCTGGCATATCATATACACCATAAGGTTTAAACAATGGCAACCAACTACGAAGTTTTAATTTCTGAGCAATTGTTCCCGCTATTTCTATTGCCTCTACCCCAAAACCACCGGCGTCACTTTCAATAGCAAAAATGTGATGCTCTTTATTCTTTGCAGCCAATTCTTCATATTTATCAGCGCCTCTTGCATCGTTTTCTTCATTCATGAACATCACTACATGAAGAGTTCTTTTCAGCTTTATTCCAGATGCTTTTAATGCACGAAGCACTTCTACACTTTGCATAACGCCTGTGCCATCATCATGTGCTCCTTCTGCAAGATCCCAACTATCCAAATGGCCACCCACTGTAATGATGTCTCCGGGAATTTGAGAACCTTTTATTTCACCAACTACATTATAGCTTTGAACATCGGGCAATTGCTCACAAAACATTTTCATGAACAGGCTTACTTTTTTTTCTTTCTGTAAAAGTTGATGTAGCCATTCAGCATCCTTTGTACTGCAGGCCATTGCTGGAATTTTCTTTACTACACCTATGGTATCATATTCTGTAGCTCCTGTGTGTGGATTATAATCCAATGCATGTGTTACCGATCTTATCATCACTGCCACTGCACCAAGCTTTGCAGCTTCTACCGGCCCTTCTCTGCGATAACGAACGGCATCACTATAACCACCAAGCACAAGTTCAGGACGCATCGGGTAATTGAAGAAAACGATCTTACCTTTTATTTTATCAGTCCCCGCATTTTTTAATTCATCAAAATTGGCAACTTCGATAATTTCAGCGCTTATTCCATTCTTAGCTGTACCTATACTCATTCCAAGTGCACAAACATGTAATGATTTTTTGTTGCTTCCCCATTGAATTATCCCTTGTTCTTTTTCGCCTCTTACCCAATGAGGTACCATACATGGTTGAAAATATACAGTATCAGCACCAGCTTCTTTTAGCATTAGGGCAGTTGTTTCCACCGCTTTTTGTGCGTTGGCTGAACCACTTAATCTTGCTCCAATGTTTTTACATAAGTAATGAAGATTATCATAAGCCTTCCCATTTTTAAAAATATCATCAGCTAATCGCCGAACAATTATTGAATCTTCCTGTTGAGCAAATGAGCAGATTGTTATAAATAAAATTGGAAATGAAATAAAACATTTTCTCATGCTGAGAATTTTGTTAAAGATAACTGAAACATAAAAATCAATATAATATTAAGATAAACGGTAAACCTTCGTTCAGCAAAACTGTTATCTTCGATGCCCGGATTAAATAAAAACTTATGAGGATTGGAATTGTTTGCTATCCCACTTTTGGCGGTAGTGGCGTGTTAGCCACCGAGCTTGGAAAAGCTCTCGCACAAAAAGGGCATTTTGTTCATTTTATTACTTACCAGCAGCCGGTACGACTCAATGGATTTATCCCAAACATTTTTTATCACGAGGTGCATGTACCAACTTATCCGTTGTTTGATTATCCTCCTTATGAAACTGCGTTGGCAAGTTCAATGGTGGATGTAATAAAAAATAACAACCTTGATCTTCTCCATGTACATTATGCCATACCACATGCTTCGGCCGCTTATATGGCTAAAAAAATACTTGAACTTGAGGGCAAACACATTCCTGTAATTACAACATTACATGGTACCGATATTACTTTAGTAGGCCGTGATAAAACCTATGCCCCGGTTGTTGCATTTTCCATCAATCAAAGTGATGCAATAACTGCCGTATCAAAAAATTTACGGGATGAAACTTATAAAATATTCAAGATAGAAAAGGAAATAGAAGTTATCTACAACTTTGTAGATGTACAACGCTTTAGTCGTAAACCAATTGATGCATTCAAAAAAGTAATAGCACCAAATGGTGAAAGAATTTTATTACATGCATCTAACTTCAGAAAAATAAAAAGAGTTCAGGATGTCGTAAAAATATTTTACGAAGTAAATAAGCAATTGAAATCAAAGCTGCTTTTTATTGGAGATGGACCGGAGCGTTCAACGGCTGAAGACCTTGCAAGAGAGCTTGGTGTTTATGATGAAATGCGTTTTGTTGGTAAGCAGGAACAGATGGAAGATATTTTAGCTATTGGTGATCTTTTTATTCTTCCCTCCGAATATGAAAGCTTTGGTCTTGCAGCGCTAGAAGCAATGGCCGCAGGAGTTCCGGTTATTTCAACTGATGTAGGTGGTTTAAAAGAAATTAATATTCCTGGTGAAACGGGTTATATGGCAGGAGTTGGAGACGTAGCTACAATGAGCAAACAGGCTCTAGATATTTTAAATAACGAAAAAACTCTAAAAGCTTTTAAAGAAAGAGCAGCTGCTCATGCCCGCGAATTTGATATCACGAATATTATCCCGATTTATGAAAAATTGTATGAAAGGTTCCTGTAAAACAAAAGCGTCCCAAAAATGTGAGACGCTTCTTTATGAATGCTCAGGGCTAACGACGTAACCAGGGTTCTGGGTTAACTTTTTTTGTTTCCACCATTAAAATAAAATCTATTTGCCCACCATTTCCGTCATCGTCTGCACCCACTTTACCAATTGTTTGTCCTCTCGTAACTGTTGCTCCTTTACTAACACTTACTGATGTCAAGTTACTATATGTGGTAAAATATTTTCCGTGACGAACGGTTACTGCCATTCCATCACCCATATTGTACACTCCACCAACCTGTCCGTCAAATACTGCTTTAACAGGCACCCCTATAGGAGCAGCAATGGTGATACCAGGATTATCCCCATACAGTTTAGTTCCTTCTATTTCATATTTTCCAAAATGAATACTTACTACGCCATTGTCAACCGGCCAAGGCAATTTTCCTCTATTCATTTCAAATTTTCCGTTTAATTCAATATCCCTTGCATTGAGGTTAAGATAACTTCCTTCTTTCGATGTTGTCTTTATTCTTGAAGTCGGAGCAGTAGTAGTTGGATTTGTCAGTGGCTTTGTAACGTTATTTTTTGCTTCTGCCGCTGCTATTGCCTCTGCCTCTTTTTTTGCTATCTCTACTTCTCTTCTTACTATAGCAAGAATCTGGTTTTGAACATCCCTGTCACGTTTCTTTTTCTCACCAATTTGTTTTTGCAAATCTTTTTCCTGCGATTTCAACTTAGAAACAACTGCATCCTTTTCCTTTCGCTGTTCATCTAACTCATTTTTTTGTTGTGTCTGATTTTTTAGCGCAACATTTTTTTGCTCTTTTCTGCCTAATTGTTGCTTTTTACGTTGAGCTATTAATTGTTGCGTTTCTAATATTGTAGCTACCTGCTTTTCCCTGTAAGTGCGGTAACTTCTCAGGTAAGAAATTCTTTTCATTGCATCATTGAAACTGGTAGCTGAAAAAATAAAATTGAGATAGTCGTATGCGCTGCGGTTCTTATAGGCATATACCACTGTATGGGCATACTGTGATTTCAATGTGTCCAATTGTCTTTGTAAACGGTATATTTCAAGATTGCTTTTATAAATATCATCATCGATATATTTAAGCTCCCTGCTGATATTATTAATATAGCTTTCCTGCAGGCTTATCTTCCTTTTTAGCATGTTAAGCTGGCCAAGACTTTGCTTGGTTTGGCCTTTTACTTTATTATACATGCTCTGTATTTCCCGGAGTTCGTTTTGAATATCCTGTCTTTCTTTTTCTAATTGAGTCTTATCCTGGTTGACCTGGGCATAAGCGAAGCTGTGAAAGCTAATGAATATGAGAAGAGCGAAAATTGTTTTTTTCATCATACTAAATATGATTTCGGGTGAAATAAAAAATGGGGTGCGGATATTCTATTAAACGGTGATATGCAAAATAAATTTTATTACGTTAATTGGCCTTATAATTTTTAGGCACAGAGAAAGGAAAGCTTAACGTTTCATTAAAATCATACTGCTTAAAATTCAACTTTATATCTAACTTCTTTTTCTCAGATACACTAATGCTTCTTTTTGTAGAAAAGTTTGGCCCTTTTTTATTTTCGTAATCTTCATAAGTAAGATAACAGGTACGGTTGCGTAATTCATCGTTATCATCAAGTTTGCTGCTTTGTATAAGTTTATCATCACCTATCGTCAACAAATTTTTAAAGAATGTCCCTCTATTAAGCAGAGAAAGAGTATTGCCTGATCTGCTATATGAAACAATATTAGAATCAAGAAAAATGGGGTTTCCGATTATGAGATCTTGCAGTGAAGAAAAATCAAGAGGCAGATCTGCAACCTCCTGCAAATAAGCAACACTTCTTGCTGTATAAATTTTATCTTGTTTATTAATCAATTTTACTGAATCAGGAGTCATATAGGCTCTCAATCCCTCAATACCTAAAATAGCAGTAATGGAAATCCATATTACACTGTCTTTATACATTCTTATATGAGCGGTTACATTATATTTTTTCCCGGTGCCATCTTCATAATCTACATCTATTTTGGCTGAAAAAGTTGTATAGTCGATCCTTTGTTTTCTCAACAATTCATAATTCTGTTTTATATATGCCATTGAATCTTCATGTCCATGATCGGGAGAAACAGCAACTACTACTGTTGTATCTTTTTTTGCAATGGCAGTTTGAATATTCTTGGTAGATCTGCAGGAGGCAAAGAAAGAAATGATCCCAATTGATAATATTAATATACTGTTCTTTTTCATTATTGTTTTCCTGTATGACCGAAACCGCCGGCATTTCTTACGGTTACTTCCAATTCCTGGGTTTCCTTCCATTCTATTTGTTCTACTTTTTGAATTATCATTTGAGCAATGCGATCACCCGGTTGAATGACCTGCTCTTCCTGTGAAAGGTTGATCAAAATGATCTTAATTTCTCCCCGGTAGTCACTGTCCACTGTACCGGGACTATTAAGACAAGTAATGCCATGCTTCAATGCTAGGCCACTTCTTGGTCGTATTTGCGCCTCATAGCCTGCTGGCAATTCTATAAAAAGACCGGTTGATATCAAAATTCTTTCAAAAGGTTGAAGCGCTTTTGGCATTTCCAGATTTGCTCTTATATCCATTCCTGATGATCCCGCTGTAGCATAAGACGGCAATGGATTGGAGGAATGATTTATAATTTTCACTTCGATCGGCATAAATGCAAAGATAGGGCTGCTATAATATGGTAACTGTCGAATTGTTTAATTGCTAACTTTTGCTTGGATCAATGATTGTTTTTATCAATATAACCATTTAACAATTTAGCCATTAATTTTTTCCAATAAAACAGTAGCGTAAGCTATCAGTCCTTCTTCTCTTCCTACAAAACCTAATTGTTCGGTTGTAGTTGCCTTAATAGAAATATCCTTTTCTGATATACGAAGAATGCTGGCTATTGCTTTTTGCATTAAGGAAACATAGGACTTGATCTTCGGAGATTGCAGGCAAACAGTACTATCAATATTTACGACTGTGTATCCTTCCTTTTTTATTATCTCAAAAATTCTTTGCAACAGGATTTTGCTATCAATATTTTTATAAGTATTATCTGTGTCCGGAAAATGATCTCCAATATCACCAAGGCATGCAGCGCCCAACAATGCATCGCATATTGCATGGAGTAAAACATCTGCATCGCTATGACCCAATGCACCTTTATGATGTTCAATCCTGACTCCTCCAAGCCAAAGTTCTCTTCCTTCTGCCAATTTATGGAAGTCAATACCTGAGCCTATGCGATATGACATGTAATTATTTTAGTGAGCAAATATCATTAAATAAAAAACGTTCCGCTTTAGACGGAACGTTTTTCTATAAATTAGATGTTATTAATTAGAACTGCTGGTATTATTGCTTTGATCGAGGTCAAACAATATAGAAAACCGAAGTGTATTGGATAAAGGATTTTGACTTACCCCACTACCTGAAGGTAAGAGGTATGAAAAATTAAGACCGAATACATTGTATTTAAGACCAACGCCCATAGTAAAATATTTACGGTTGCCCTTAGTTTTGTCTTCATAAAAGTACCCGGCACGTAAAGCAAACTGGTTATTATACCAATACTCAGCCCCTATAGATACCTGGAATTCTTTTAATTCTTCTTTAAAACCATCCGGTGCATCGCCAAAAGAACTGAACCAACTTCCAAGCACACCTTTTTTACGATAATTTGCCTGGCTGGCCGAATCCACGGAATAATTATTTGTTATTGCAGGTGGTGTTGGAACTAATAGCTTATTTATATCAAGACCGAATGTGACTTTGTTTTGCTCATTAAAAGCTTTTGTATAAGTGGCACCCACACCAAGATTAGCAGGAATAAAATCTTTTGAATCTGCATTATCAGTATAGGAAATCTTTGATCCAAGGTTTGAAAGAGATATTCCCCATGTTAATCCATTGCCGGCATCATTCTTACCA
>Ga0105247_10000920_pt1 | contig 22115 bp, 15 predicted proteins | sample KBSS24metaG_FD_81519 | JGI IMG/M metagenome (GOLD analysis project Ga0105247, IMG submission 81519) | Switchgrass rhizosphere microbial communities from Kellogg Biological Station, Michigan, USA - KBS S2-4 metaG | ecosystem: Host-associated > Plants > Roots > Rhizosphere > Soil | place...
AATGATCAAAGTAGCTTTATCCGATATCCTGTATATTGAAAGCATAAAAGATTATATCAAGGTAATTGCAACTTCGGGTACCGTTATTACCAAACAATCTATATCCTCAATAGAGGAAACATTGCCAAAGGATATGTTCATCCGTATTCACCGTTCATTTATAATTGCATTGAATAAAGTAGAGTCTTATTCCAACGAACTTGTTTGGCTTGGAAAATCTGAATTGCCCATTAGCCGAATGTACCGGCATGAAGTAGAAAAAGTTTTGAAGCAAAAATGAGCAGCACTTTCTTCAGATATGAAAAGAATTTATGATAATCAATAATTCTTAAAAGAAGGACAGAAAGATTCCCGTTTGTTGCCATTATATCGATCAACAATTCCTTGTTTGATGAGAGAGAATTCAAATGCTCCCCGGCCGTTATTATAATTCTTTAATGAAGAAGTAGTAACATCATAAGTAAATGTGAAGTTGTAATCCTTATATCCAAGACCGATCATAGGTACAATGGCGTCTTTATAGCGATAATATAATCCACCTATCAATACCTTTTCACCATCACCTGATAAATTATAATGTGCATTTGCACCTCCTACGATCTCATACGACTTTGCCTGTAATGAAAAATAAACATTTGGATTAACGATTACCTGGTCATTAACCATAAAGCTTCCATTTAAAAAACCGGTAAAGCGAACAGGAATGCGATTATCTACACCCTGCACAGCAGCATCAAAGAAAGATTCTTTTGGCCTGTTCACATGCATGGCAGAAAATCCTGCGTTGACATACACTTTATTTGTTGGAAAATATGCATAATTCATTCCTACCTGCATATCGAAGTAGTTGATGTTATTAGCATCGAGTACAACACTTGTGGGTAAATGACTATCAAAAAAATGTCCATCGAACTGATCAGGAAATTTAAGATTGGAAACGTTGATCTGTTTATTAACCAACCCAACATTAAAACCAAGACTCAACAAGCTTCCTGCATTTATCATTTGATGATAGGCTACTGATCCATACACTTTGGTAGAAGTAAGATTACCACTGCCCGCAACATCACGAAGTATTAATCCACCAACGCCTAACCAACCGGTATAATCATAATTTTTCATTAACTGAACATCGCCAAATGCACTCATGGTTTTATAAGGAACGGTCATAACGGATGACCATTGGTTGCGATAATTGACTCCTAATCTATAATCACCATCAGGAATAAACCCTGTATTGGCAGGATTAGTTACCAAAGGTGAATTCATAAATTGTGAAAAATGAAGGTCCTGGCCAAAGACAGAAGTCGCAAGGCTCATAGCACAAAAGACAAGAAACAATATTGATTTAATTCTTTTCATTAGCACATCTCCATTATCTTATTAACGTTATATCTCCCTTTTTAGTTGTTTTGGTTCCGTCAAAGAATTCAACGCTTAATGTATAAGCATACACATCCATTGGCTGTATCACTCCATTTACTTTTCCATCCCAACCTTGCTTGCGGTTTGATGTTTCAAAAACCTTCTGTCCCCACCTGTTCCAGATAATAAATTGCATTTTGGCAATTCCAAAACCTTTTACAGTTACTATGCTGTTTATATCTCCTCTTTGCGGAGCAAATGCATTGGGTACATCAACAAGTGGGAATATGATCGCACTTACCGGCTGGCAGATTGTATCGGGACATCCTGCAGCATTATATGCAGTAAGGCATGCATTGAAAGTACCGGAAGCATTGTATTGATGATCAACGGGCAACCTTGAGGTAGTTTCCAATGAATCCCCGTCTCCAAATACCCATTTAAATCTAACTGCATCAGGAGATGACAAGTTTGTAAAAGTAGTAGGTGTATTTTCCAATGGAGGAACAGGGGCAAAACTAAAGTTGGCTACAGGAATATCAAATACATTTATTGTAACCTTTGTACTATCTATAAGGTTACATGTATTAGGATCATTTGCAATTAAAATAATAGTGTAAGTTCCCGGAATAGTATAAGTATGTGTCGGATTGGCGGCAGTAGAAGTAATACCATCGCCAAAATTCCATTGAAAAGTTTGTCCGCCAATCGATGTATTTTTAAATACAGCATCATAAGGAATGCATCCCACAGGTGGGGTTGTGAATTGTGCCTTTACAGTAGCTGCTACTCTTAATTGAAAAGCAAGGGAATCCGGAGCATTGCAATAGTTGGTGTCGGTTAAAACCAATTTTACATCATAAGTGCCGGGGGCCGGATAATTGTGGAATACTGATCCCGTGCCAGCTACTACTCTTGGCGAACCGTCACCGAAATCCCAGGTAAAACTTTGCGAACCAAATGGTCGAACAGGAGACGTAGTGGATAAATTATCAAACCTGTATTTGAATGAATCACACGGAGCAAGTTTGACAATATTAAAATCAATCACTCCTTTTATATCTCCAACACGAATATGCATGTAAGAAGTATCCCTCACATTGCAGGTATTAGGATCAATTGCAACTAACATTACCTGGTAATTACCAATAAGATTGTATGTATGAGAAATGTTAGGAGTTGTTGTAGCAGCCATTGGTGAGCCATCTCCAAAATACCATTCATAACTAACTGCATTCAGAATAGTATCTGAAAAATCTACTGTAAGCGGTACACATCCCGAAGAATCTCTTGGCACACCGTTAATGGCTGATTGAACACCTGAACCTACTCCTGCAAGATTGAATGCAATTTTTACCATAGCAAGATTACATAATGCACTGGCAGGTTTTGAAGTTGCCCAAGCCCCTGCTGTAGTTGGAAAAGTTGTCCCTCCGCCACAGTTTCCGCAAATTGCCTGGTAAATAACTCCGTTATTGTCAAATCTGCTCGTGCCTCCATCTACATGATCAGGATATTGCCCTCCGACCTGACCAAAGAAGCTTCCATATAATTGTTGTGTGGCGTCTTTTTTTAAAACAAAAAAATAAAAATCGCTACCATCAGTGCTGCCCTGAATAGCATCAGGAGTTACAGGCATTCCAGCAGTGCCCGCACTACTATAATTTTGAGCAAAATTGCCCTTGCCGCCCCACCCGGAAACATAAACATTTTCGCAGCGATCAACAAGGAAGGCAACAGGCGAAATATTCGGAACAGCCGATCCGCTTCCAAAAACGGTTGAATAAACATAGGCAGAAAGATCAGGTTGTAATTTGGCAATAAATTGTTTTGACCCGGGATTACTATAAAGTGCATTCACTACAGTCCATGCTCCTGTTGTTTGTCCCATTACATACGGAAATCCTTTTTTGTCAAATTGTATCCCATACACCTGGTCAATACCGCCTGTACCTAAATATGTTGTTTTAATAATTGCAGAACCATTGTTGTTAATAATAGATACAAATCCATCAATGCCTCCATTATTTCCTGATCCTATTGTTCCTGCAGTTGAACCAGGGAAATTGGTACTTTCTGTTCCGCCAGCCACATAAATATTGTTATTGAAAGGGTTAATTGAGATAACATAAGCTGCATCATTTCCACTGCCACCCAAATAGCTACTAAATGAAATAGTAGATAAATTCGGAGGAAATTTCATGACAACTCCATCCTGGCTATTGATGCCACCTGCGTTTGCCGATTGAAATCCTCCTATCACAGGAAAACCTCCATTACCGGAAGCATCTGCTTTCGATTGGGTACATGATGCCAGGTAAATATTGCCTGCGCCATCGAGATTAACTTCACTCCTCGCTTCGTCACCATAATTCTGCTGTAAGGATTTGGCGCCGCCTCCATATTGAGTAATATTTGCTCCATCATCAGCACTACCTCCCGCTCGTATCGATCCTATCAAAGCTGTGCCGGCTGCATTCAATTTTGTTACGACGATATCAAATCCTCCTCCAATACCCTTTTCTGAAGCCGCACCGCCCTTAACGGGATAAGCACCCGGTGAAGAAGATCTTGGTGAGTTAGTACGACCAGCAACTATAAGTTCCCCCTGCGAATCAACAATTAGACTTTGTGGAAATTCATCACCCGATCCTCCTATATAAGTAGCATATACCCGGCCAGAACCATTAGGTGTAAGTTTAATGATACCAATATCGAAACCTCCATTACCGAAACCGGTAGCACCTCCCCCATAATGTGTTTGAAAAGCACCGGAGCTATAAGGAAAACCATCGCCAAACACAATACCACCACCGAACATACTTCCGTCAGGACCATACGTAGCGGTAAAGCCCCAATTATCAGTAGTGCTTCCAGTAAAGGAGCAGAATATAAGACTCGGATCAATGATCAGTGTTTCGTTCGGATTATATTCGGATACTTTAAAGCGTAGCTCATGATCTTTTATCACATACTTACAGCTTACCTCTTTTTTTTGATATCCATTCGATTGAAACGTATAAGGAGATGATTCTTTTAAGTCGCCAACCGATGTTCTGATAACCAATTCCTTATTTTTTGTTTCCAATTTATCTATACCGTCGTACCGCAAAGCTATTTTACTTATATCTGCTCCGGGTTTAGCGATGATATCATATTTAAGTGTACCTCTGTCGGTGTAATAGCGTACATCCACATTCGGATAGACATTTTTAAAAGTGATGCCTTGAAAAATTCGACAGCCTGTAGCCCATTTAGAAGGATCGCTTCCAAAAAAATAATTATTATATGTAGGAATTGATTTGTCCGGTATGATCTGCATAGTAGGAAGAGCCCCGATAAAATTCACTTTGTAGGCATGAGAACGTAACGTCATTGCCTGGTTTCGGGAAACGGGTGTGCCATCTTCTTTATGCCCATGCATCCTTTCATGAATAGCTTGCAGATCTTCCCTGTTGTGTTGTAAAACTGTGAACCCATCCGAAAGAATAAAAAAGGATCCTCCGCTTACGTCACCTTTGTATTTTACACGGCTATCCCATTGACCTTTGTTTTCAATAAACTCAATATTGTTATAATTATTTGTATTGATTTGGGCTGTAGCGGATAAGGCAGGAATCAGCAGGATGGTAAGGATTATATGGCGTATCAGTCTCAAACTCTTTAAAATTTAAAATAACTAAAATTAGTCCGAACCTGTTTGAAAACTTCTGTTAAGAAAAATCAATTGTGGTTCTTTTACCTTTTTATGACATCCCCTTCGTCCATTTATTAGATAAAATGAAATGGAAAGAAGATTTAAAAACTTAATTTACGAAATTTTGCTCCAAATAATATTGGCCTTTTGCTGTAGTAAAAAATTTTTAAGTCGCAAATTTTCTGCCGAAACAAGGTCAGGGTCTTTTTCCAATATATCAGAAACAATTTTTTTAGTAGTTTCTAATAATGGCCTGTCTTGGACTATACTTGCTAGCTTAAAGTTTAATACACCACTCTGTCTTGTTCCCTCAATGTCACCTGGTCCTCTAAGTTCGAGGTCTTTTTCTGCAATTACAAAACCACTATTTGTTGTTGTCATTATACTGATGCGTTGCCTGCTGTCATTACCTAACCCACTGCCGGTTAAAAGTACGCAGTAGCTTTTCTCTCCTCCACGGCCTACACGACCTCTTAATTGATGCAGTTGAGATAATCCAAATTTTTCAGCGCTTTCTATTACCATTACTGTAGCATTGGGAATGTCCACTCCCACTTCAATAACGGTAGTTGATACCATTATTTGCGTGTCTCCTTCTATAAATCTTTTCATATTTATATCTTTTTGTTGAGACGGCTGTTTCCCGTGTACCATGCTGATACGGAATTTTGGCTCGGGAAAATACGCTTTCACGTTTTCGTATCCTTTCATTAGATTCTCATAATCCAGTTTAGCGCTTTCTTCAATCAAAGGAAAAATAATATAAGCTTGCCTGCCCTTATCAATTTCTGCTCTCACAAAATTCATTACTGCACTACGTTTTGACTCATAACGATGAACAGTAATAACAGGATGCCTTCCCGGAGGAAGCTCATCAATAACACTGTAATCAAGATCACCATAAGCAGTCATTGCTAATGTCCGTGGAATTGGCGTTGCTGTCATTACTAATACATGAGGCGGTATTTCTGCTTTTTGCCATAGTCTTGCCCGCTGGGCTACGCCAAACCGATGTTGTTCATCTATGATCACAATACCAAGATCTTTAAATTGAACTGTTTCCTCGATCACGGCATGAGTGCCAACAAGTATTTTCAATGAGTTATCTGCAAGTTTTTCCAATATCTCTTTTCTTTTTGATTTCCTGGTTGAGCCAGTAAGCAATTCAACTTCTATATCCATTTTTCCCAGCAATTTTTTTATTGTATTATAATGCTGCTGAGCTAATATTTCAGTTGGCGCCATAAGACATGCCTGGTAATTGTTATCAATTGCTAGCAACATGGTAAGCACTGCTATAATTGTTTTGCCGCTGCCAACATCACCTTGCAGCAGTCGGTTCATTTGCATTCCTTTTGCCGTATCCGTTCTTATCTCCTTCATTACTCTTTTTTGTGCATTGGTAAGTTGAAAAGGAAGATGATTTTTAAAAAATGTATTAAAAAGATCGCCGACTTTATCGAACACTACACCTTTTGAATAGCGGTGACGATTGCTGCGGATCAAATTCATTCTTAATTGTGCAATAAATAATTCTTCAAACTTTAATCTTTTTACAGCCTCTTCATATTCTTTCATTGTTTGAGGAAAATGAATTTGTTTATATGCATTGAAACGACTAGTAAGCATTAGCTGTTCAATAACAGATTCGGGTAAATTCTCAAGAATATCTTTTTCTTTCAGCATTGCCAGTAATGGCTGGGTTAGTTTGCCGATCTGTCTTCCTCCTAATCCTTTCGATTTTAATTTTTCTGTTGTTGGATAAACAGGATCTAAAAAACTTTTGCCATCTTTTTTATCCAGTGTTAGTGCCTCTATTTCGGGATGAATGATTTGTGGATTACCCATGTAAAATCCTACTTTGCCATAGACCAAATAAGAATGACCGGGCTGTAATGTCTTCTGGATCCAATTAATTCCCTGGAACCATATCAATTCGAGAAAGCCTGTTTTATCTTTTATCTGAGCCACCAAACGTTTTCCAGCTTTATTACCTACTATTTCAAAATTTAATAAAACGCCAGCCAGCTGAATATAATCCGTTTGCTGATTGATCTCATTAATAAAGTTCACTTTGGTTTTATCAACATGCCGGTAAGGAAAATGATCAAGCATATCGGCAAAGGTGAAAATGCCAAGTTCTTTTTTTAAAAGTTCCCCCCGCTGTGGACCAACGCCTTTTAAATATTCAATCGGGTTAGATAATATGGAGGCAAGAGAAGATATAAGAAAGGCTTTCAAACAAAAATAATCATTCAATGTGGTTACAACTGATCAGCTTATTCCACAGCTTTAGAAATTGCATTGACAGGAAAATTACGCATTTGATTCGCAAATATCCGTTTACTGAAAATAAATACCGCCAAATATTGATTTGCCGGCATTTTTTTAAAGAAACACAATAAAAAAATCTTGCCTTTTCTATAAAATCAGGCTATTTTTAATCGTTAGTACAAGAACCAATATCCAAAAAACCACCAGTTGATGAAAAGCCAATTCTATTTTCTGCAAATTGATCTTTATTTCCATGACTATAAGTTTGCTTTGCTTTGCTTAGTTACTGCTTTTGTAGTAACGCTGCTTACTATTCCACCTATTATAAGTCTGATAAAAAGATACGGCATATTTGATGTGCCTAATGCACGTAAAGAACATGCGGCGCCTATCCCTACTATGGGAGGTATTGCAATTATTACCGGCATGATGACGGCGCTCTCTCTTTGGTTTCCATTCAGTAACCAGCTAACGCAGGTATGTTTTTTCTTTTCAATAACTGTTCTTTTCGGAGTCGGTATTATGGATGATCTTAAAGATCTTTCAGCCAGGTATAAATTTATCATTCAGATCGGCCTTGCCTTGCTGATCGCACTCTCTGATCTTCGCATCACTTCGTTTAACGGATTATTTGGAATAAATGAATTGCCTCTTGCTGCTCAATACACATTTACAATTTTAGCTATTGTTGGCATTACAAATGCTTTCAATCTTATCGATGGTATAGATGGGCTTGCCGGTGGCTTAGGTTTTATGAGTCTTATAACGCTTGGCATATTTTTGACGATGAGTGGCGATATAAATACTGCCTTAATAGCATTTGCATTGGCTGGCGGAATTCTTGCTTTTTTATATTTCAATTTCAATCCCGCAAAAATATTTATGGGTGATACCGGCTCTCTTGTATTAGGTTTTGTTATTTCTGTTTTATGTATAAGACTTATGCAGGTAAATGTAGGTGTGGCAAACCCGGTTTTACCACATGTGCCTGTGTTTGTTTTAGGAGTGGTATTGATCCCCGTCTTTGATACAATCAGAGTATTTGCGGCAAGAATATGGAAAGGTAAATCGCCTTTTACAGCAGATAGAACGCATATTCATCATTTATTAACCAATACTGGATTCAGTCATTCATTTGCCTCTAAACTTATTTGCTTTATCCATGGATTTATTTTAATTGAAGTCTATTGGCTACGAACCTTGACGCAAGGACTGATACTTGCCATTCTCATCGTATTTATGTTTTTGATAATAGTAATGTTGAAAAATCTTCACTTGTTTGTGAAGAAAAACAAAACCATTCCTGAAAAAAATGGAATTATTTATTCCTGATAGGAAAAAGTTTATTTTCTTTTTATAATACTGATAGTATCACCTATACTTATTTTTCCCTCACCATTATATAATATGTTTTGCCCGAAATAAATATGATTATTTACTGATCGGTATTTAGCCAATGTTTTTAGTGGCTCTTTATTTTTTTTCCCTGTATCCTGGTTGGTAGTGGTAATAACACAGCGGGAGCAAAGTTTGACACCAAAAAAGTTGATCTCATTAATAATAAAATGCTCCATTTCATCTTCTTCATAAGGTTTACAATTTTCAATTACAATATTTGGCCTGAAACGATTCATTGGCAATGATTCCACAAGCCTGCTATTCAAATCATCCAGGCTTTCCTGTGAAATCATTAGAACAGGATATCCGTCAGAAAAGCTGGTAATTTCATTATTTAAAGCATACGTTTTATCCACTTTCCGCAATGCGTCATCTGGCATATATACCAATCTGCATTTTAATTGTAGTTGATTGCTAAACCATTCGCTTAATTCATCATTTACAACAATCGCTTCGCAAAGATCTTCCCATACTTTAACCATTATTCTATTATTTGTTTCGCTATTAAAGGGGATTGATCTTTTTTTATTCTCGTTTTTTTTATGAAACACATTTATACCCATTTCATCAATTTCTGTCTGCAACAAGGCCATTTGTGGATATTCTCTTTGTGTAAGAAATTCATTTTGTTCATTCACCAGCATCCAGCGTCGATCATATTGAAAACCTCTATCTGTTAGTACCACAGAGTCCAACTTAATTCCTCCTAATGATTTTATGGGATACACATATAGTTCCCTAACAACAGGCATACTGCAATTTACTCTCTTAACTATTTAAATTATCGAGTAAATTTGGATCAGCATAACCTTAATATGAAACCAACCATCATAATTGAATACTGTCCTAAATGTCATTGGCTGCTCAGGGCTGCTTATATGGCGCAGGAATTTCTTACCACTTTTGAAAATGATCTGAAAGGAGTTACTCTTCAGCCAAGTGAAATAAACGGAAGCTTCCTTATCAGCATTGATGAAAAAAAAATATTTGATCGAAAAGATTATGGCGGTTTCCCCGAAATAAAAGAACTAAAGCAAATGATCCGGGATATAGTGGCGCCTGATAAAAGTTTAGGTCATACTGATACACGAACACATCACAGTTAATTCAACATTTAATGCTTGGCGTAATACTCTGTGGCGGACAAAGCATAAGAATGGGGACTGATAAAGGTCTTTTGAAATCAAAAACAAAGACCTGGGCGGAAGCCGCAGCTGATAAAATAAAAAAATTGAAACTACCGGTTGTGTTATCAGTCAGTTCCAAACAGTATGTCGACTACAGCTCTATCTTTCTTCCTGATCAATTAATAACAGATAACGATGCTTTGAAATTCAAAGGGCCACTCTGTGGAGTATTAAGTGTTCATTTGCAATATCCAAATGAAAACTTGCTTATTCTTGGATGTGATATGCCTTTAATAACGACAGAACTTCTCAAAGAGCTTATTTCAAAATACGAGCAGCATGCTAATACAACTGCCTTTGTTTATACAAATGATGACGAGCCAGAACCTTTATGCGCTCTTTATAAAGCCGAAGGGCTGAAGCATATCATTCATTTATATCAATCTCACCAGCTCATCAAACACAGCATGAAGTTCATGCTTGATCATTTACGGGTTTATCCAATAGCGATTCCTGATAAAAAGAAAAAGTATTTTAAAAATATCAATGCTCATGCCGGGCTAAACGGTTTGTAAACCGATTTTACTTTTTTCTACTTTTTTAAAAAATGTTTTTTCCGTTTCGCATAAAGGGCAACAATAATTTTCAGGCAGACTCTCAAAACTCACACCGGAAGCAATGCCTTGCTGTATATCACCAATCTTTTCATCATATACTGTGAAGCACTCAGGACATTGATGGATATATTCTGTCTTTTTAAGCAGGTCCTGTTTTTCTGTTTTTAATATTTTCTTATCAGATAATCGGGAATTCTTTGACTGATGAGAATAGAATGAGGTGATCGCTAGTTTGAGTTGTTCGGCAAGAAAATGCCTGGGGTTACCCTTGCTAAAAACAAATCCCGTTCTCTCGTTCGGATTAAAATCCTTTGCACAAAGTATATCATAACGGAAAAAAAACTTGTACCTGCCAATAGATAATAATGGCCTTGTTTTAATTAATATGCTGCTGAATACCTCACTTTTTTTTCTTGTCTTGATCCCGAAACAAATTCCGAATGTTCTTGTATCATCATTATTCAAATGCTTAACTAAAAAATTTTTTAATTCCAATCCCTCCTTGCAATTATCTTCTACCTGGAAGTTCAATTCATTAGCTGCATGCCGGACATTAATTTGATGCTTTGCAAGCAATGTGCTCCACGTTTGGCGGTCTTTTTCTTCGATGGTTTTAATAATAAGCGATTTCCAGGGCGAACAACATAGCTGACCAATTTTGGTTTGCTGGCATAGTTGGCAAATTTCTTTTAGAAAGTCGACAGTAAATGATTCATCTCTGCGATAAATACCGAGCCAGTATTTGTCATTGTACCGATTGAATCCTTCGTAATAGGGAAGATTAAAAGCCGGCAACTTCAGCGGGACATCAATCTTTTTGCTGATAAAATTTTCTCTATTGATCAATTCGTAGAGTTCATCCCCATTAGCGTCAGCTTTGTCCTGAAACTTTTCCTTATACTGAAATATTAAATCTTCGATTTGCTTTGACATTTTGGCTACATCATTAGTGTATATCATGTCTTTCCATTCATAAATCACATTTGTCTTTGGAAAACGAATAAATAAATGCCAGAAGTGCTGAATTGCCGGCGACGCTACCCAATTGATATTTCCGGTTAATAGGGGAGTAAAACTTTGATTACTATCGCTGATATTTATTTTTAGCCCTGGCTGATAATCGATCAGGTCAAAAATATCTTTGTAAACACCTTCACTCAGCCAGGTATTTTTAATAAAAACTTCTTCTGCAGGATATGAACTGATAATATTAGGAAAATCATCGGTGTCAGTTTCATGTTTAATGCCAATTGTGTTTAATCCTTTCGTAAGAGCGTCAATTTTACTGCCGCTCACTTCAATTAATAATTGTTGTCGCAAGCCGAACTTTACATACTGCACATTTGCAGTTTCTGCAGCAACAATTAATATATTATACAAATCACCTGGCGATATGATGCCGCCACGGAAATTAATTTTTATGGTATGAACAGATTTCAATTCAAATGATTTTAAATTCTTTCATTGCTTTCGGGAAATTTTTATTCTCATGCCCAGGTCTGCAAAGTTTTAACAAAGCAAACCGCTGCAACTGCGTTAAAGACTTCCATTTCTCTATAGAAATTTGCCAATCAAACTCTTTTGCTTTTTCATCAAAAATTGTTGGAATGACATCTTCATTATCCCAGGCCGGGTTTTTATCAACAGTCATTTCAGCCGCTTCATTGCCGCTATATTTTTTTACTAAATCCATTAAATAACTTTTATATTCTCTCACTCCATTATCTCGGCTGCAAGGTTTCAGCGCAAGTGCTTTTCTCTCATTAATATTAAATTTGCTCCATTCCGCGAGTTTTAATTTAATACCGGCAAGATCCATTTTAAACCGAACAATCATTGGAATGCAACGCACATTTTCTTCAATAAAATCTTCTTCAAATTTGAAATATTCAATGCCATTCATTTCTTAAAATTCTGATAACTCAGCAACATTCAATTTCTTTTTCATACAAACACTTTCTTCCAATCCTGCATATTGATCGTAATTATCTATCACTTCATATCCTGCATGTTTATAAAGGGTTTGGGCTACTTTAAAATGAATGCTCGTTTCAAGGATCGCATATTTAAATCCCAGTTCTACTGCCCAATCTTCTAATTCTTTTAACACAATATGTGAAAGACCTTTACCCCGGAATTCTTTTTCTACAAACATTCGTTTTATCTCGACTGTATCATCATCATATTTTTTAAAACAACCACTTGCTGCCGGCTGATCGTTGGTATACAGCACAAGAACTGTTTGCAGATCGGGCACTTTGTTATATTGATCATAGGTGGCCTGGTCTTCCTGTAATTCATTCCATAGTTCGTGATCGAGATGTGCAACTAGCTTTTGAAAATCAGGATCAGCACTATTCGTTCTTTTTATTTTTAACCCATTATTCATAAGGCAAAACTACTGCAAGCCTGTTAAGCACTCATTATACCATGGCTTAGTACTGAAACATTTAACTGGTTTTCCAAAATCTCTTTTACCTCAGAACGACAACTACCACAACCGGTGCCTGCTCCTGTTAACTGGCATAATTGCAAATGATCTTTACATCCTTCTTTTATTTTATTAATAAGATTGCCTTCGCCTACATTGCTGCAACTGCAGACCAATCTTCCAATTACAGGTTCGGGTGTTTTACCTGACCGAAGCAGTTGCAATCGCTTTTCACTTAATTCAATTTTGTTTTCTATCAGGCTGCGGTATTCAAGAAATTCCATTTTATCGCCTATCAATATTGCACCAATCAACCGATCATTATGAATGATGCATTTCTTATAATATCGTTTGGCCTTATCAATGAATACTACTTCTTCATACGCAGGATCGTCAGGGCACTCTACTTCACCTAATGAACAAAGATCAGTTCCATGCATTTTTAAAATATTCATTAGTAAAGAACCTGTATAATATTTTGAAATATCACCGTTAAGATATCTTGCAACGATCTCAGCCTGCTGTTCTGCTGCTGCAGTAATGCCATATAAAAAACCTTTGAATTCGGCTATTTCGCCAATTGCAAAAATGTTGGGGTCACTTGTTTGCAAATATTCGTCAACGATTACTCCTCTTTTACATTCAATGCCACCGGCTTTGGCTATTTCAATATTGGGCACAGTACCAATAGCGATAACAATTGCCTGCGCATCTATCGTTAAGCCGCTTTTCAACCGGATACCTGTTACATTTTGTTCTCCTAAAAATCTTTCTATCTCATCATTATAATAAATATCAACTCCTTTTAATGTTAACTCTTCATGCAATAATTGGCTGCCCAATGGATCTAATTGGCGATCCATCAATCTTGAAATACGTTGTACGATCGTTACTTCCACATTTACTTCACGAAGTGAAGCGGCTAATTCAATTCCTAATAATCCGCCACCAACAATAACTACTTTACCCTTTGTTGGGTCTACATGTTCTTTAAATTTATCAGCATCTACCCTGCTTCGCATTGTAAAAATTCCTTTCATTGAAGGCACGTCACGAAGCATGGCAGCTCGGCTACCTGTGGCCATTAATAAAAGATCATAATGATGCTCTTCGCCATTGCTATCTGTCACAGTCTTTTTTTCTCTATCGATTTTTTCAATACTTATACCGCGATGAAGTTTAATCTTATGAGCTTTCTCTTCTTCTTCCGTCATTTTTACGAGGCTATTCCATTCTAATACGCCACTGATATAATCTGGTAATAAAACACGATTATAAAAAGGGAAATTTTCTTTACTGAATACTTCTATTTCATCATCAATATTTAATTGCCGATAGCTTTTTACAAAACCACAGGCCCCGGCTCCCGCGCCGATAACAATGATTTTTTGCTTAGTCTTTTTATATATCCTTACCTGTACAGCGCTGAATTTAAAATCAGGTTCTTTACTTTTTGGATCCACCAAATTATTGGTGAGGTTATTAGCCCGGTTCAGATCACTGTTCAATACTTTACCCCAGTGCATCGGCATAAACACAACACCGGGTTTAATATCCGGAGATAATTTTGCCTTTACTCTTGCATTACCCCGGTTATTAAATATTTCAACAATATCGTTTTCTTTTATTTTTCTTTTGGCAGCATCAGAAGGATGTATTTCTAAAAATGATTCTGCAACATGTTGTTTTAGCTTATTTACTTTTCCTGTTTTACTCATCGTATGCCATTGATCACGGATGCGGCCTGTGGTAAGTATCAAGGGATGCGTTTCATTTACCGGCTCACTTTGATTGGTATCATCAAAAGAATGAATGATTGCTTTCTTGGATATCGTATAAAATTTTTTATCAGTAAATAAGCGGGGGGTGCCGTGACCATTTATCTTTTTAGTGTAGGGCCATTGCACTGATCTTTTTTCTTTTAGTATCTCATAATTCAGATCACTGATATCAATAGTAGTTCCTTTGGTCAGCGCCGCATGTTCGTTAAAAATTTCGCCGTCATTCGCATAATCAAACCCCTGGTAACCCATTTTCTGTGCAAACCGATAAATGATCTCCGAATCCGGCAATGCTTCACCCGGGGCATCCATTATTTTTGATAAATGAGAAATATAGCGACCTGCATTGGTCATTGTACCTTCTTTCTCCGTCCACGCTGCAGCAGGTAATACTACATCGGCATACTTTAATGTTTCTAATTTATTTGTAACGTCCTGCACCACGACAAACTTTGCTTTCTTTAATCCTTCTTCAGCCATTCTTACATCAGGCAGGCTGATAAGTGGATTGGTACATAATATCCATATAGCTTTTAGTTTGCCTTCATTTAATGCATCAAACATTTCCGTAGCCGTTAATCCGGGTTTAGGTTGAATAGAGCCCAATGGTATTTGCCAAAATTTTTCAACTTCATTACGATGCGTTTCATTCAACAAGTCTCTATGTGCCGGCAATAAGTTTGATAAACCTCCTACTTCTCTTCCTCCCATTGCATTGGGTTGTCCTGTTAATGAAAAAGGTCCTGCGCCAGGTTTACCAATATGCCCTGTGATTAAATTGAGATTAATTAGCGAAAGATTTTTATTAACTCCGATCACACTTTGATTCAATCCCATCGTCCACATCGTAATAAACCCTTTTGCATTTCCTATATATGATGTTGCAAGACGAATATCGCTTTCATTAATTCCGCAAATGGCAGCGGCTTCTTCTATCGTTGTTTCAAAAACAGTTTTACGATATTTTTCAAAACCTTCAGTATTATCATTTATAAAATCAAAATCAATATTGCCATCTTCAATCAAACATCTGCCGATAGCATGATGAAGTGTAACATCAGTACCGGGATTGAGTTGTAAATGCACATCAGCTAAAGAACAGGTTTGTGTTCTTCTCGGATCGCTGACGATGATTTTAAGATCAGGATTTTTTTGTCTTGCCGCTTCTACTCTTCTCCATAAAATAGGATGACACCAGGCAGGATTAGCTCCGGCAACTAATATGACATCGCACAATTCAAGATCATCATAACTTACCGGCACACTATCTTCACCCAAACTCATTTTATAACCAACTACGGCGCTGCTCATGCATAGCCTTGAATTGGTATCAATATTATTACTGCCAATAAAACCTTTGATCAGTTTGTTGACAACATAATATTCTTCCGTTAAACATTGACCACTTGCATAAAATGCGACAGAGTCTGGTCCAAATTTTTTAATCAACGTTTTGAAAACCGCCGCCGTTCTTTCTAATGCCGTATCCCATGAAACCCGTTGTCTCGGCTGGCCCTTGCCATATCGCATTTCTGGAAATAATAGCCTGTCGCTTTGATCATTTACCGTATAATGCAGGTTCATGCCTTTGCTGCAAAGCATTCCTTTATTTACCGGATGGTCTTTATCACCTTCGACAGATATTCTTCCCTGCGCATCTTTTTTTACCGTAATGCCACAGCCTACCCCACAATAGCAGCAAGTCGTTTTATATAATTCCTGTTTGATCATAGATAAGGTACAGTATTATGCCGCAGCAGATTCTGTGACCTGCACAGGATTTACCAATTTCGATTCTATTACTTTTTTACTCATTAATCTTACTGTCAATACTATAACGCCGATAGCGAATACTATAACTCCGAGGTAAAGAAAGGCTGCTGTATAGGACATGGATTTAAATAAAAATCCAATAAGCATAGCGCCGACATTGCCGCCTGCACCTACTATGCCCGCTACACTTCCTACCGCCTTTTGATTAATAAAAGGAACAATGCTATATGTAGCGCCATTGGCCATTTTTAAACATAACCCGAAAAAGAACATCATGCTAATAGCAGCAACGATGCCACCGGATTTTGAAAACAACATGATGCCAATGCCTTCCAGTAATAATAAAACAGCAAGCAAGCTTACCTTGCCACGAAAACCATGTCGCTTTCCAATTTTATCAGATACAATACCGCCTACCGCTCTTGCAAAAATGTTAAGCCATCCAAATATGCTGGCAAGTAAACCTGCTAAAATCAGTGTGGCTTTGAAATCATCATGAAAATAAGTAGCGGCAAAATTGTCAACGGTTATTTCAACTCCGAAGCAGGCAGCATAAGCAGCGGTTAATACCCATGTGCGATAATCTTTTGCAGCAAGCAGAAATGTATTTTCTTTTTTACCTTTTTCATTAACCGGCAACTCATCAAAATTTCCTGCAGGAGTATCTTTTGTGTACTTCCAATACAATCTCGCCATTATCAGCAAAAACAAACCAGGAATGATCATTGCGTATCTCCAGCTATCTTGTTTGCTTACCAGGCCAATTCCAACAAGACCTGCTGCAATCAATGGCATTAATATTTGCGTAGCGCCTCCTCCGGTATTACCCCAACCGCCGGCAACAGCGTTTGCTGTGCCTTTAATATTTGGGGCAAACATGATCGATGTATGAAACTGGGTTAAAACAAACGAAGCTCCTATTACACCAATCCCAAGCCGGAACAACAAAAAAGAGGTATAACTATTAGCAAGCCCTATACACATGACCGGTATGGAACAAATTACAAGTAACCATGTATAAACTTTGCGTGGACCATATTTATCCGTTAACCTTCCTATTATTAACCGTGCAATAATAGTGGCGCTGACGGCTGCGATCGCTACATTTCCCTTCTGCGCTTTGGTTAAATGCAAAGACTCACTTACCAATGGCATTAATGGAGCAATGCCAAACCATGCAAAAAAGCAAAAGAAAAACGTAAGCCAGGTGACATGGAAAGTTTTCATCTGCACACCTTTGAGGCTGAAGATTTTTAATTTTTCGAGTGGCAAGTTGTTAATCGGTTCCATTCAAATTTGTTTTTAATTATTAATCTGTGATATCTTCTATTGAAAATTTTTCGATAAGAAGATTCAATAGTTTATCGTGAATAGTTCTGTACTCAGGATCATGAACGATTTCTTTTTTATTGCGTGGCCGTTCCAAAGGCACATCTACAATTTCTTTGATAGTTGCCGCAGGTCCGTTGTTCATTACTACTACTCTATCGCTGAGAAAGATGGCTTCTTCGATATCATGCGTTACCATAACAATCGTTTTTTCACGATTATCAAGATTCCATAATTTCAACAGCTCAATATGCATACTGCTTTTTGTCAAAGCATCTAATGCTCCAAAGGGCTCATCCAACAATAAAATAGATGGATTAATGGCAAAAGCTCTTGCAATAGCCACCCGCTGCTTCATTCCACCTGATAATTGGCCCGGCAATTTGTCTTTATGATCCCATAGCTTCACCATCTTCAGATTCTTTTCAACCAGCTTTTTCTTTTCGCTTGCTGATTTATCTTTTATCGCTGAGTCAACTGCTTCGTATATATTTCTATAAACACTGAGCCAGGGAAGAAGGGAATAATTTTGAAAAACTATTCCACGATCGGGGCCGGGCTTTGTAACTAATACTCCACTAGAAAATACTTTTCCTTCAGTCGGTTTTACCATTCCGGATATGGTATTCATCAATGTTGATTTACCACAACCGGAATGTCCGATAAGAGAAACTATCTCTCCCTTTTTTATGTTTAATGAAATATTCTTTACAGCGGTATATTTTCCCGCAGGTGTTTTAAAACTTACTGTTACATTGTTTACTTCAATACTCGTGGTTGCATTATAGATTGGCTTTACTACAGCAGCAGACTCGTTCATTACAATTTCATTAACCGGAGCTGTAGCAAAATTTGTTGCGGTACTCATATAACTGTTTTAAAAGTTTATTAATCGTTTATCATACAGCATAGCTGAATCTTTTCTGCAAAGCCATAAAAATTCTGTCCAGCATCAATCCGACTATACCTATGATTATGATAGCCACTAAGATTTTGGCAACACTGCCTCCATTAAATCCTTCTTCCCACACAAAATATCCAAGACCAATACCGCCGGACAACATTTCACCGGCCACGATTACCATCCATGCCACACCGACTGACAATCTTAAACCTGTTAATATATGCGGCAGGGTGTAGGGCAACATGATCTTGCTGATATATTTCCATCTCGAAAACCCAAATGCACGACCCACATTTTTATGATCCTGTGGAATATGCGATACGCCGAATGCAGTATTAATAAGTGTGGGCCATAATGAGCAAATAAATATCATGAAGATGCTTGCCTTCGGTGAATTTTGAAAAATAGCAAGGCCTAACGGAAACCATGCGAGCGGCGAAACCGGACGAAGTATCTGCACCATAGGATTAATGATATTCATTGTTATCTTATTCGAGCCCATTAATAAACCAATAGGTATTGATATCAGCGTTCCTAAACCAAAACCAATCCCTACACGGGTTAGTGAGCTGATCAACTTTATGCCGATTCCTTTATAATCAGGATCATTCTGCATGGGGTTTTGCATTACCTCTTTAAATACAACCCATGTCATTTTCGGCGAGGGTATTTCATATTTTGTGTAATAGGAAATCAATTCCCATATTCCACCCATTAATGCCATACCAATAATGAAATAAAGTAGGCTCAGGCTTGTTACTTTAAATTTTGAAACAAATAGTTTATTTATAATTGTTTTCATTGTTTCTTTTTTCATTGAAATAACTTTAATGTCTCTTCATCTTAAACTCATAACTTATCTCTTCGTCGTTTTCAAATAACCTGCTATATTATTGGGGTCAAAGGCCACGTCATAAGTTGTCTTGATCGATTGCATATCCGGCTGAACGGGTACATTCATTTCTTTCGCCACTTCATTAAATACATCATCAAGAATTAGCTTTTCAGGAATGCCTTTATAATCCGGGTCAGATTTTAAATAGCCAAACCGAACATACTGGGCCAGGAACCACATTGCATAAGATTTTTTTGGAGTGGTTACCAGGCCATTATTATAAAATAACATGTAGTCATCTTTGTATTTCTGTACCCCTAAATCACAACCGAGATCGTAAGAACCTTTTAATCTTGCTTCGAGTACTTGCACTGGTGCATTTACGTAATTAGGTTTTGAAAGCCATGAAGCGGCTTTTGCACGATTGCCCATTACATCAAGCCATCTGCATGCTTCAATGATTGCCTTCATCACTTTTTTCAAACTCTCTTTATCATTAGCGAAGCTGGAGTTAACCACCAAAGCTTTTTCGGGATGATTTTTCCAAATGTCCTGTGTTGATATATGAGTAAAACCAACATTTTGAGTGGCAGCCACACCATTCCAGGGTTCGCCAACACAAAAACCTTCCATATTATCAACACGCATATTCGCCACCATTTGCGGAGGAGGAATAGTGATGATGCCAACCGATTTTGAATTGACGCCACAGGCAGCCAGCCAATTTCGCAACCATATATCATGTGTGCCTCCGGGAAAAGTCATTGCGAATGTTACTTCTTTACGACCCTGCACATTTTTAACAGCACTAGCTACTTTATTTATTTCTTTGAATCCAACAAGTCCACAAAAATCTTTTGATAGAGTAATTGATTGACCATTGTTATTAAGCACCATTGCTATCTTCATTTCAGAACCTGCTTTGCCTCCAATACCTGTATAAACTGACAATGGCATTGAAAACAAACAATGAGCACCATCAATTTCTCCATCCAGCATTTTATCTCTTACCACTGCCCACGATGCTTCTTTCTCAAGCTCTACATCTACTCCGTATTTTTCGAAGAGCCCCAGCTCTTTGGCGACAACGAGGGGTGCGCAGTCGGTTAGGGGTATAAACCCCAATTTTATTTTCCGTGCCGGCACCTGCATTTTAAATGATGTAATGCCTGTCAATAAAACAGAAAGTGTGATACAGAGAATTGATTTATTTATGATAGATTTCATGTTATTTGTTTTTAATTGTTCAAAATGGGTTATTGCTTTATCGCCACTGGTTTTGTGTAAAAGAAATCAGGTGTAAAGCGAATCATTGCATAAAACCAATTGCCTGTTTTTCTATACGTATCTGCTACTGCATCTGTAGTAGCTTGTCCTTTGGCAAAAGCCATACTGCTCTTTGCATTCATAATGGAATAACCCAATTCGATATAGGTAAACTTGTTCATGTTATAGCTGAGCTGAAAATCAAATTCGTTACCGAGATTTTTATCTATCAGAGTTCCATCACCTTTCTTCATATCCTTATCAAGAGAGAAAAGATGAAAATCCACACCCGCTGCTAATGTGTTGCCGGTATATTTTACTTTGAAATAAGGATTCTTCAAACCACCTGCTGCCGAACCTGTACCTACATAGAAATAATCCATATAACCCCAATGACGATGGGGGGTACCATACAATGGATCAAATTTTTCATCCTCGGTTGTTGATGCATCATTGCCGCTTAATACATCATATCCCGGTGTTAAGCTTATTTTTCCTTTTTGATAAGTAGCGGAAACAGTATAATGATAAGCATCGCTCATCTTAACACCATCACGATTTTTTCCCGACTGCGCATAGTATGCAGCCTGTATAGCTATTTTTCCAAACCCTGATGCATTACCAGTTGTGTGATTAATCATCAATCCATAAGTAAACCGATGAAACTTTCCTGTATAATCAAAAGGATCTGTTGTGCCTGAAGGGGCAAATCTTTTTCCGTACACATAACCTGCGGATGCACTTCCCACTGAATCAATTTTATATTTTCCAAAATTGTCATTGAAAAATAAAGCGGAGAATTTTGTTTGATTGAATTTTTTACTGATGTATAAACTGGTAAATGATTTATAATCCTGGTTACCGCCATTTGTTGTGGGCGGATTTACCCAAACCGGTGTTCCTGATTTTGCACTGTTGTTAGCAGCATTCCCGGATGGTGCCATGGGTAAAAGCCCTGCTGGTGTTGGCACCAATACGCCAAGCGAATTTTTTACATAAGGAGCTACGTTCGATGGAACATAGGAAGTGCCGGTGACACCAAACGCATCAGAGTTTTGATTGAATGCATAACCAAGATCTACTTGCCAGCCTTTATGAACAGTTTTTAATAAAGCCATATCATGACGACGCCCCTGTTGAAGCCAATCAAGATTTCCGATCAATCGTACATCATCATAACTTAATTCCTGTCGCACGATTTTTATAGTCATCAGATCAATGCCCTTTGTTCTGATAGTAGTATCGGCTTTGTTGAATAAGGTAAGTTCGGCCCAGCCTTCATGCAGCATCAAACGGTTGCCATCTGCATTTGAAATAG
>Ga0105247_10000922_pt1 | contig 22104 bp, 24 predicted proteins | sample KBSS24metaG_FD_81519 | JGI IMG/M metagenome (GOLD analysis project Ga0105247, IMG submission 81519) | Switchgrass rhizosphere microbial communities from Kellogg Biological Station, Michigan, USA - KBS S2-4 metaG | ecosystem: Host-associated > Plants > Roots > Rhizosphere > Soil | place...
GTTGCACGTTTCCGAAAGCATGTGAGCCCCCTTACAGGCGTCGTTTCTCGGTTAGAACACATCCAAGCAGACCTCCCTTTGAACACCAACTACTTTGCCACCCACAATTATGCTCCACGCCCTGAGACGCTCGACGAGCTCAAGGCGGGATTAAGCGGCGGCAGCTTTGGGAAAGGCAGCACTGCCGACCAGGGGGAGGCAAGTGCGCTCATGGAGGCGATCGAACGTTACTCCGGAAGTTTTCAGGGTGACGAGATCAGAATGACATGCCGATTCACGGATTTCCCTGCGGGCGATAGCATTCATCTGAACGATGTCATGCTGTTCAGCGACGCGCAGTATGAGCGCGACCCGATTCCGACCGCGTCACCAAACCAAGCCGCGGCAATGATCCCACTCGATCGATCAGCCGAGATCGAATGGTCTCCGGCTTGGTCCCTTCGCGACAAACAATTCAGATATCTACCCACCGCTATTTCATACTTTTTCTATAAGGGGCCTGGTTGGCAACAGTTGCCACCTGCAGATTCTAATGGCTGCGCGGCCGGCAATACGCTTGAAGAAGCAATTGTTCAGGGATTCCTGGAGCTGGTGGAAAGAGATTCATACGCAATCTGGTGGTACAACCGATTGCAGCGGCCTGAAGTAGACCTTACTCAGTTTGATGACCCTTACATCCGTGATATACAAATCCAGCTCGGTGAAACAGGACGCCGACTGTGGGTGCTCGATGTCACCAGTGATCTCGGGATTCCGAGCTTCGTGGCGGTAAGTCACTGGATTAACGGCTCGCAGGAACAGATTGAGTTCGGTTCCGGCGCACACTTCGATGCGCGCATCGCCATGTTGCGCGCGTTGACCGAGTTGAACCAATTCATGTCGATAGGTCTCGTTGGCTGCCGTAGTGCGGGGAAGTTATGGAGCAAAATTGGTCCCAGTGAATTGCGGCTAGGGGACCAACCCTATTTAGTTCCGAGCGGCATGGTTCAGCCCGCATTTGGCTCAGACTTTAGCCATCTCGATAGTCGCGAGCAGGTGATGACTTGCATGCACCTCGCCGAGCAGGTTGGTCTCGATTTCCTTGTTCTCGACCAAACCCGTCCCGACGTCGAGGTGCCAGTGGTTAGGGTGATCCTACCAGGACTGCGACATTTCTATCGCCGCTTCGCTCCCGGGCGGCTGTACGACGTTCCGGTAAAGCTAGGTTGGCGCGATCGGCCGTTGACGGAAGACGAACTCAACCCGCTTCACCCCCGGACTTGAGGATCATTTGCGGTCTCCCAAAACAAAGCGAGCACGACGGGCCAGGCCCTCAATTCTTTCCGCGAGACTTTCACCTAATGTCGCGCTCGAAACTCACGCGAACGGAGAGGTCGTCGCGTGTTTTCATGGCCAATCGGTCAGTCTGGGGAAGCTCAGTGCGGATGCTGTGGATCGTGCGCAGGAGTTGCGCGTCGGTTTGCCGCTCGGCTCGTTTGCGTCTAACAGCCGGAACATGGAAATTCATCTATTGGTCCAGCGTTTGGCCACACACGGACTTTTAGAATATCGTCTCGGGCGCTCACAAAGTGGGGAGGACCTCGTCGTCATCGAGCCGCAGGTTCCCGACTATTGGCCGCGGATGCTACCACTTCCTGAGACAGATACTCTGGTCCTCTCGCGGTTCGCTTACATGCGACGCCGTGGCAACGAGATCGTCGTGGAATCGCCCCGTGCCGGCGCGCTGTTCAAACTCTGCAATCCGAAGATTGCGACTACCTTGGCCATATTCTCCACACCGCAACAAGTCAAACGGTTGCGCCAGCACGACGCTTTTCCCGGGGTCGAGTTTCTTGCGTTGCTGGTCGCTTGCCAAATCCTATTCAAAACTAAAACTGCCAGCGACAGGCTCCGCGAGGCCGAGGGGGACGCCGATCTTGTTCTTTGGGATTTTCACGATCTTCTTTTCCACACGCGCAGCACGGAAGGAAGGCATGCCAATCCTATCGGTGGCGTTTATCCTTATGCGCGAGTCATATCTTCACCACCGGCGGTGCGGCCGTCGTGGCCCGGAAAGAAAATCCCTCTATGCAAGTTCTCCGCTGTGCAGCCGGAGACAATCTCGTTCGGAAGACTTTTGCGTCAACGTCATTCGACGCGCAACTTCGATGATCAACGACCAATCACGCTCGAGGAGCTGTCTCGTTTCCTCGCGGGCACTGCGCCCGTACTGTCCGAAGTAAGTAGCCAGCTTGAGTTCGGCGAGGACAGTGCATCGATCGTGTACGCTCCCAGGCCGTATCCGTCGGCTGGGGCTTGTTACGAGCTCGAGCTCTATCTCACGGTCGATAAATGTGAAGGACTTGCAAGAGGATTCTATCACTATGATGCCAGCGAACACGCTCTCGTGCCGATCCAGGTTTTGAGTACTCAACTCGAGGCGGCATTAATGAGAGCGGCATTTGCAATGGGGGCGCCTGCTGCCCCCCAGGTCCTGATCACCATAGCCGTGCGCTTTGCCCGGGTTTCATGGAAATACAGCGCGATTGCTTACAAACTCGTTCTGAAGGACGTCGGCGTGTTGATGCAAACCTTCTACCTAATGGCGACCGATATGGGACTGGGCGGATGTGCGATCGGAATCGTCAATATCGATCTGTTTTCGAAGATGACCGGGATTGACTTCCACGTCGAGGGCCCGGTTGGTCAATTTGCGATGGGCCGCGGCATCGAATCGCGGACACCACCTTTATTGTAGAGCCACCCACCCACTCACTCGTTTGTGCAAGCCGAAACCAAAACTGCAGGATCGCGCGATGCGACGGGCGCAAAGCGTACGATCGCCTTATAGCGCCGCCTACCAACAAGCGCGAACAATGCACCCTGAGGATCCAAGCATTGGAGGATCCAGTTGCCTCCCGGCACCTCAATTGGGCCCTCGAGAACCTGGCCGCCACCATTCTTCACACGCTTCACAGCCGTATCAATGTCGGCGACATTGAAGTAGTAGATCCAGGATGGCGTTGACACCGTTCGAGGCTTAGTGACCATGCCGCCAATGGACTCCTGCCCGGCGGAGAACAACTGATAAGTGCCCCTTGGGCCCACTCTGGCTTCTTTTTTTTGCCAACCGAAAAGCGAGCTATAAAAGGCTAAAGCCTTTTCGCGGTCGGCGGCCAGCAACTCGTGCCAAGCAACGCGACCCGCTATATTCAGCTCCGCCTGAAGAAGCCGGATCGGTCTTAGCCAACTAATTAACCCAAAGGTTGCCGTTTGCGGGTCAACAGCAACAGCAAAACGACTAAAGTTGTCGAAGTTCGTCGGGGGGACGTGCATGGCTCCTCCGAGCTGATTGATGAGAACAGCGGTGGCGTCCACATCCTTCACCCCGACATATCCAATCCAGCGCGGCTTCGCGCCTATTTTGTCCGCGTCAGTTGGCAGGTTCATGAGGCCACTTACCGAGGTATCTCCAAGAGTGAACAGGCTATAGGCCGCACTTGGCATAGACACATCCTGCGTGCCCCAGCCTAGCACCATGGAGTAAAAAGCCTTGGCGCGCTCTTTATCGGTCGTAATCAATTCGTACCAAACGAAGCGACCATCGTCACCGGCCACTCTTGTCTCCTTTTCGAGCTTGCTACGAACCGCGGAGGGACACGTGAGCTCACTTAATTGAGCCAGCCTGCCACCATAGAAACGCCATGTGCCTAGGCAGTGCTCACGGCAGCTCTCTCACAGGCATGACGGAGTTTGATAGATGAACAGCCATGTGCTTGCTGACGCGCGCCTGAGAGGCAAACCCAGACCTAAAAGCGGCGTCGCCGAAACGCAACGGGAACTAAGCTGGCCGCCTAGAAGTTAATCGAATTGCGTGGCTTCTCTCATCTCAGGCACGCAAAACCGCATTTTGTTTCCTCGGAAAGCCCCGCTCTCTTTTGAGGCGGGGCCTTCTGCTGATTGGGCCTACGTGACGGCAAGGATAGCTCTTTAAATTCCACGTCGCATTTTAGCAGCCAAGCAACCAAAAAAGGAGTTTCATCGCCGCAGCCAAAAAGGCGGATTTTAGAAGGTCAATGGCAGCTATCGGCCCTTAGGAGCGGACGAGCGGCCACTCGATTGGCTTCTATTCTTTGCGGGCACACGTGACCAAGTTGTCGATCTCATGCGTACCCCACGTTCGACGTGGCAGTGACGCACCATCTCCGGGTGGGTAGCTCGGTTAGCTGAAGACAAGAAGCCCCGAACCTGGGCAGTTTGGGCCTTGATGACGCGGCGCGAAGAGATGAAGAAGCTATCTCTAGATGATCCGCGCTATCGTAATGCCGCTCAAATCGCAGATGCCGTTCTTACTGGGCAGATGCCAGACCCTACCGCAGGTGCGACCTACTTCCTCAATCCTGCGGTGGTTCGGCAGAGACGCGGCGGTTCCCTACCCTCATGGGCGCATGGCGAAGGACAATCAATTGGAAGGCATACCTTCTATGCGTCTGATAGCGGTGTGCCGCTGGATCGAGCCGCACTATCAGCCGCCACATTTGACAGCTCTCCTTCATGCCCACGCCTGCAAGCCGGCGAAACTCCACATCTGGGTTAGGACGTTGGCCAGTTCTTTGTAGGGCTTCCCAAGAGCGCCGGAATCTGCTCTCAGCCACAAGGAGCCTGTGTCGTCATCTGCTGGTGATGGGCTCAATGTGTGCCTAAAAGTGGGCGAGTCAAAAGACAAAAGGCCGTGCAGACCTAACATCGGCGCATTGTCCCCTTTGTGTCGATTTGCTATCAGGGCCCTCGGATAGAGAGGAAAATGATATGGCCAAAGCTATTGCCAGGAGAAAGCGCGTTGTCCCTCGTAATTGGACCCGCACTGAGGTCAAAGACTAAGGCAGCATTCAAAAGATAGAACGCGCGTAAAGACAATCTCCGGAGCGCTCAAGCGCACTCCGGGTGCGCTAAGACAAAAGGCGCGTTTGCTCGGAATCCCGCTTGGACATCGCCGCACCAAAAAGCGCGGCCTAGGCTTGGGTGGCTCCCGCACTTAGCAGAGTCCAGGGATCCGAATCTTTTGCCCTGGGCGTCGCTTCCGCGTTCTAGGCGATCCTTAGTTGCAAAACTTGTGGAGCGTTGGTTTGCGAAGCTCTCAGCGCGTTCTCGACGATGCTGCCGATCAAGTCCTGGTAAGAGAGCCCAGCCTCTGCCGCTGCGGCAGCGTCTTCCGTATCCACCGTAAGGTAAGGATTTGAGTTTACATCGATAATAAAGGGCGCCCCGGTCGGATCGACACGAAAATCGATGCGCGCATAGTCGCTAAATCCGAACAAAGTCCAGGAGGCCAACGCGAGTTGCTTAAGCGTGTCGGCCAGTTCGGGCTCGTCCCGTTCCAGACCGAAGCGGCGTTTAGTGGTGATATAGGCTGGGCTGTCAGGCGTCCATTTGGCGTCGTAGCCATAAATCGCGGGGGCCTTTGAACCCTCAAGCAGGATCTCTGGGATCGGCAGCAACTCCACGCCCGTAATCCGCTCCAGCAAGACAAGGTGGAATTCACGTCCCTCAATGAAGGCTTCGGCGAAATGTTCGGTCTTAAAACGTAAGGTTCGTTCGGCAACGACCCGTGGCGCATCCGCACCAGGCATCACCGACGTTTCGTCCAAGCCAAGTGAGCCGTGCTCCCACAATGGCTTGACGATCACGCGCGGATTACGATTGAAGCCTGTCCCATCTGCCGACCACTCAGGAGTTGGCAAACAAGCCTGAGCCAGGGTCAATTTGGTCTCGGTTTTGGACAGCGTTTTGAATAAGGCGCTCGTACTGCAACCCGTATAGGCAATGCCAAGGGCGTCAAGCCGCGCCGGCACACTAGGTGCGAAGCGGCTGTCACAATCAATCGCATCGACCAGATTGAAGGCAAGGAGAGGCCGGCGTGAAGGCAAGGTCTCGATCGACCCGAGATCGAGTGCAACCTCTATTAGATCGGTGGTGAAGCCGAGGCCCTCGAGTGCCCCCGCTACAGCTAATTCGGCATCAAGCGCGTGATCAGCGCCGCTCTCGCTCGCCCCGTACAAGACGGGGATGAAGCCCCGGTGCCGCGGTAATCCTCGAAGTCGGATGATTCGCCCCCCTTCGTTGTCGGCAAGTTACAACAACGCCGACCCACAGGGAGCCTCTGCGACCCTCCTATCCCCAGATGTCTGCTACTGGCACTTAGCGGACATCGATAAGCCGTAGATGAACGAGTCTGCTCTTTATAGATGTGTCAAACGAAAAAGGGTTGGACGACCCTCTAGTCGGCGCGGTCACCGTGGCAAGCTCACACTTGCGCACTCGCATAAACAATTCTGACCTAGCATCTTGCTGCTCGACAAATTTGCCGTCTGAGCCCCGCTATCTTCGGCAGTTTGACTTCGCGATATTGTCAGCGTGCGAACCTGCCAAGTTCGTCACTCTACCGAAAAGGGTATGGCGAGAGGCCAGTGCTTAATCGTCGTTTCAAAAACAAACCAAAAACCCGGCCTTGCCTCGGTGGTTCGAACTCCGGATCCCGGGGAAGTCCGGCGTACAGGTGAGGTTGGCGTACCGGTTTGTGTTGTACAGTCGTCTGGAGCTTTCGTTGTGCATTCCGAGGCTTCGCGAAGCCTAGCAGCTTTGCCGGTCTAGTTGAATTTGTGAGTGCCTTGGAAGCAGTTGCTGAAACATCGACGCTCTCATCTGCGGGCGCAAGAAATGCCAGCGAAATCCAACCGGCGGGTTTTGTCGCACGGTCAACAAATTGCACCCATTCTGCGTCGCGTGATTGAATCTGAAGCCGAGCACCCGCGTAAGCCGTACCAATGACTTGCGCTGAAGCCGACGGACCATTTCGGATACTCGTTTCCGACTTCACTTGAAGCCGGTCACCTGGTGTAGGCCCGATTTCTGGCTGAGAGGGCTGTGTTGGTTGCGGGGGAGACTCGGATCTTGCCGCCAACGCCGCAGGGGAGTGATCTGGTACGATTGCGTGCCGAGATAGCTCAGCAGCGGGGCTGATCGGTGCGAACTGATCGGGGTAGGCTTTGTCCTGCTCTGTCGGGATCAGCGCAGAAACCTGTTCGCTGACCAGCGAACGATCAGCATTTTCGTTGCCTTTGGGATTCGCACTGACGAGATACCAAATCCCGCCGATCAAACATAACGCGACTAACAACTGATTCATGGGGGACCTCACCGCCTCGATGCCCCCTTCTTTAAGCCCTCTGTTCCGATCTTAGCGTAGCACAGGAAATAGGTCGGAATGAGCCCGCGTGATCCCTCAGTCTGCAATCTCACGTCCAAAAGACTCGGCAGGGCTTTGAAAGCTAAGTAAGTGGCATCGGCCTCCTCATTTCGCGGCATTCGGCCACAGGTTTTTAAAAGGTAGTTTGGCGCCGCCTTTTAGAGCTTTCTCGGCCTATAATCGTTTTCTCGGCATAGTGGAGACACCCTATGAGTATCTTCGGAGATATCATGTCGGCCATCTTTGGCCATTCCGCTTCAGCAGCTCCGGTAGGCTCGGCACCGCAGGGGCAGCCCCCCTCGGCACCACAGGTCCAACCGGTGCCAACAAGTGCGACTGCCAAGCCTGCAGTGCAGACAACCACTGATGTCGCGGCGGTTCTGGATGGACTAGCAAAGCAAAAAAAGCAGAAGCTAAAGTGGAGAACCTCGATCGTCGATCTGATGAAGCTTCTCGATTTGGACAGCAGCGCCGCAGCTCGCAAGCGTTTGGCTGAGGAACTTCACTATCAGGGAGATATGAAGAACTCAGCAAAGATGAACGTATGGCTGCACAAACAGGTGATGATCAAGCTTGCCGAAAATGGCGGCAAGGTTCCAGAGGATCTGAAGCACTGACGATCGATAATAGGAGGTAAAAAATGGGAGTGCTTGATGACATCTTGGGTTCAAGTTCCAATCCCGCCGTACCGGGTGGCAACCTCACTAAGCCACTCGTAATCGCGCTCCTCGCGCTACTGGCTTCCCGCTATATGGGCGGCGGAGCTAAGGCATCTCCAACTTCGGATGATGTTGACCCTATCCCCCAGTCGCCTACCTCAGCACCCGATGCCACGCCCGGAGACATTCTTGGTGGCCTAGGTGGCTTGCTTCGACAGTTTCAGCAAAGTGGATTTGGAGACGCGATTAATTCGTGGATCGGAACAGGTCCGAACAAGCCGGTCGCACCAGTGCAGGTCTCGGACGCGCTTAGCCCAGAAATCGTTGACATGCTTTCCCAGCGAACGGGTTTGCCACGCGATCAGGTCGCATCAATCTTGTCACAAGTGCTCCCCAAGCTAGTCGACCAACTAACGCCGGAAGGGCGGCTACCGACTCAGCATGAGATGGCACGACTTATAAGCTAAGATAGATGGACGATGTTTCGTTCTTTGGGCCTTCGAGTTCATTTGACCGCCTTGGCAACGCGGCCCTGCGGCTGCCCATACTGGGCGACATAACGGGCGACTTCACCGCCACCAGTGGAATGGCCGATGTGGACCGCGTTCTTTAAGTCGAGATGCTCGCACACGGCTGACGCGTCCGCGGCGTAGTGATTCGTATCAATGGCCTTCACTAACCTGACTCGAGCGCCCATGGCCGCGCCGGTCATGGGCAACAACGCGATAGCCCTTGCCGAGGAAAAAAAGCAGCTGTGTGTCCCAGTCATCTGCGCTCAGTGGCCAACCGTGATGAAAGACGACAGGTTGCGCATCTTTCGGACCCCACGCTTCGCTTCGTCCCGAAGGTCAATGCGGAGTGATCGGGATTTCTGACGCTGGGTGATGAGCAGAGCAAGTGCCCGCTCGAAGTCGGAGCCCTTGACCAGTTCGGCCCCGAAAGCCTCCTCCTGCCGAACAAACTCCTCCAACCGGCCGATAGCTAATGCTTGATTCAAAGTCAGCGTCGATCTTGATCTCATGTCTCACCTTCACATCGCTGGTAGCAGTGAGGGCGACTGGGTAGAGGGCTCAGGGAAGATCCTCCATTCTACGAATTGGTTGGGCACCGCATACTTTGGTCTGCGACGCTCGTAACTTCTCCGCGTCAAGTTGCGGACATTTTCGTCATGTTGCGACGAATACAGCAGCGAAGCTCGGCGAAGCGCCGTGGGGTTGTGCAACAGAAAAGCAGATTATTTCCGAAGCATGATGCCACCATGCGTTGGCTTGCTTTTCATTCGGCCGTTTGGCGCACGCCGTGTGACTTGTAGCGTGGGCCACGCGAGCGCTCGCGCGCGCCGGCGGAAAGCGCCTGTTCAAGCCGCCCGCGGCAATTTGCACGCGTGGCAAAGTGCGGCGCGTGCGACATCCGCGCCGCTGGACCTGAGGCAATGGGTACTTACTTGCCCGGCAGGCGTCACACGCCGTGACCCCCACTTCAACCAAGGAGAATCCCCTATGCTTCGCAATACTGCCATTGCCCTCGCTGCCGTCGCTTCTCTAATGCTCGGTGCCGGCGCGCTCACCCCGGCCCTCGCCAACTACTCTCAATGCGACGAGCAGCCCAACGCTGAAAGCTGCCCGACCTATGCGGCTCCGACCTTGAACCAGCACGCCGCGACGAGGCATGCCAACAACCGCCACGCATCGGCACATATGTCTTCCCAAAGATTGGGAAGCCCGTTCACAGCAGCTCATGGAATGACTGCATACTAATATTATCGAGTCCGCGTTCCTCCATCCCTCGCCTCTTCCGTCGAGGGATGGAGACTGTGTCGGAAATGAGTGAGGAGCGTGCAAATATAATAGGAGAGCACTGAATGAACCAAGATGTTGGGCCAGCCGCCCTGGCACAACGCTGATACGTCACGCAAAACCTTTTCCAAGGACGCTCGCTTCGGCGGGCGCTAACGCTCGTGATGGAATTGCTGGAAGCGGATCTTCAGGCGCTGCGGGCGACGAGGCGAAGGCAAAAGTGATTGGCGTCAGCGCCGGTCGATCCGGGCTGCACGTTAAGCGGGGGAACATGAGCGAAGATTCTGGCGTTCTCCTCAGGCTACAATTCGGCAGTGTTATACGCGTAGAGGAAGAGTGCCATGAAAACTCTTATTTCGACGCTCGCCGTGGCCGTAGCTATTGCCTTCACAGGCCCTGCCTTTGCCGGAGACGTGACCAAAGCAACCGACAAGGCTAGTTGCGATAAGGCTGGCGGCACGTGGGACGACACGGCCAAGAAGTGCTCTGAGAAGAAGATGTAGGGTTCCTCACCACCCTAACGGCCTCAGGACGAGCCTCCCCCTGGGGCCGTTTCTTTTGGCCGTCTGCCGGTGGCAGCGCGGCGTTGGGATTGTAAGTGGGCGATCCTGGCTCACCTGACAGAGCGCCAAAGTTCTGGCCAGTGCCCACGCCTCCGTTCAGCAGACCGAAGCGTTAAGGGCCAGTTCTGTGTCGGGGTTTGCCAGGGTAGGCATTTAAAGGAGCGCAGTTACGGCGATAATAAGAAGAAATTTGCTCATGTATATGTCCTCCAAAGTAGGCGCGAAGCAGCGGCCTGCGCTCCTTCGCAACAGGACAAATAGGAAGAGCGCGCCACTGGAGTTTGATCAAAATTGCCGACGTTAGCTCTCCTTTGCATTGAAATGCTCAGGACGAGCGACAGGTCCGATTATTGAGCCATCAAGAAGGGGAATTACCAGGTGTCAGGGAGTACCCGCCACCCCGCCGGGCGAGTGATCGATCACTACGCCACCGCGAACTTGCCCTAAGGGCCTCAAGTGTTGGTCGGAGCCGAAACTGGGTGTGCACCCACAGCGGAGCGTTCACGCCGACGGGCCGCCACCATGCCGATACCATACCGGCTGGCACCAATTTCCTCGATGATCGAGATATTCACGAATCGCACGTCATCCTGATCGTCGTTTGCAACAGTGGTGAGTTTTGGAGGCGCTCGACGGCGGCCGCCCCTGGTGCGGGAAATTTACGAGGGTGACTTCCCCCTATAGGCCTTTCGGAAGGCCTCGGACGACAACTCCTCAAGTACATCACGAAGATATGCTGCCTGCTTTTCTCCGAAAACCTTTTCGAAACGCCGCTGCGCCTGCGACCAGAACTTGCTTGTCTCCTTGAGCTTATTTCTGCCGGTTTTGGTGAGCTTTACATGCTTGACGCGTCGATCTTGTTTGTCTGGCACTAACGCAACAAAGCCGTCCCGGATGAGCGGCTTCAAGGTGTGGCCGAGCGCAGAGAGGTCCATCACGAGCTCGGCCGCAAGATCGCGGACCGTCGGAGTCTTCATCATTGCGATCTGAGCGAGAAGGCCGTGCTGCGTGGCTCGCAACCCACTCGGTGCGAGTTCATCATCGTAAACCTGGCCCAGCGCGCGGCTGGCGCGGCGAAGCATCGCATTGTTGCAAGCGCGTGTCATTTGGACTCCGCAGCAATTTGCTATCTTCTCAAAAAAAATTCAAGGGCATATGCCATTGATTCCGTCGGGCTAAGTCACGCCAAACCCTGCATAGGAGGGGAGCGGGCATTGACTAGTTGCATGACCTCGCCCAAATACAGGCATATGCCATAAAAGCAGCGGAGAACGGCTGTGATAAGTGAGGCCAGCATCGAGACCAAACCCTTTAGCGGAGCGCGGATTACCGTACATACCGGCCGTGCCTTCGATGACGTACAGCATAGCCTTCGTAGCCTCATGGGCGCAGTTAAAGTCAGCGAAATCGTTGCCTTGGCAAAGGAGCCGATCAGCGAGGCCGAATTTGCGCGGCTGGTGGAGGAGCGTTACGTTGGCAAAAGCGGCTTCATGCTGTTTGCCGAGATCGACCATAGCTGGATTTCCAAGTACGGCATCACGCAGCGCATGGTTCGCTGGATCCTCGGCAACCCGCTCTACGCCATCACGATGATCCGCCACGACATTACAGCGGGGCTTTTTGCGCCAGTCGAGTTGCTGGTAACCGAAGATGCCAACCGCGGCGGGACAACAGTGACCTACGTCCGACCTTCCTCACTCATAGTCATCGAGGAAAATTTCCCGTTGCTCGCCGCCGCGCAATCCGTCGACAGCAAACTCGCAGCCTTGGTTGCGCAAGCCGCAGACAGCGCCAATCAAATGGTGAAGTCTCATGTTAAGCCCGGCGAAGAGAGATGGAGAGACGATCGGGGCGCCGCTCCGGGTGCCTGGCGGGGTGAGCACGCCACCGGGATCGAATTCCGACGCCGGATTCGCCGGGTCGAATAAAGGAAGGTTTAAATGCGCCAGTTGCAGCTAGTTTCTCACGGTGAGCCCTCGGAGGTCGTCGAGCTCAAGACGTCCTCGGAGCGGGATCTGGGTGAAGATGATGTTCGCATTTCCATGGAGGCCGCTCCCATCAATCCATCAGACTTTCTTCTCATCCGCGGCCACTATGGCGTTCGACCTACCCTACCATTTGCCCTTGGCGCGGAGGGGGTCGGCAGGGTTATAGAAACTGGCTCGAGAGTTGAGGACGAATTGCTAGGAAAGCGTGTCCTGGTGGTTCCCACTTACGAGCAGGGCACGTGGGCCGATGAGGTTGTGGTTCCAGCGCACAACATCGTGCCGATCAGTGGTGAAGCAGATCCTGTTCAGCTGGCGATGCTCGGCATCAATCCCGCGACCGCCTATATCCTACTCAATCGCTTCGTAGCTCTGAACCCTGGCGATTGGGTCGGCCAGACAGCTGCAAACTCGGCGATGGGCCACTACATCGTCAAGCTTGCGAAGCTCGCCGGAGTCAAAACGCTCAATGTCGTCCGCCGCAAGGAGGCTGCTGAACAGGTACTGCTGTTCGGAGGAGACCGTGTAGTCCTCGAGGGTGATGATCTGCAGAAAGAAATCGAGGATGCTCTAGCCGGAACAAAGCTGAGTCTTGTCGTCGATTCCGTTGGGGGAACTTCGGCGGGCGAGCTCGCCAAATCGCTCAAGCCTGCCGGCTCGATCGTTGTTTACGCCCTGCAAAGTGGCAAGTTCCCGATCATGCCGGCGAAAGAGTTCATCTATCATGGTCTCAGTTTACATGGATTCTGGCTGGCCAATTGGATGCGCGATGCACCCAGAACAGAAGTACATGAAGTTTACCAGAAGCTAGGCGACCTCGTTGCTGACGGGTCGCTTTCAGCCGCCGTTGAACATGTGTACCCCCTCGAACAGTTCAAGGAAGCGTTCGAGCACTCATTGAAATCCCAGCGCAGCGGCAAAGTCCTTTTCAAGCTCGGCCACCATTGATGTCGCTCTCCTCGGCGAAGGATGTCGAGAAGGCGAACCTGCTCTGGGTCTGTTCAAATGACTTCTCGTCATCCGATTCCAGAAGCGACACGAAACGGTGAGGATTGACGTCAACGGTCCGCTGACGCTCGACAATTCCTCATCGTCAAGGCCGCGATCCGAAGTTGCGCATCAGCCATGGCAAGTCTTTGGCATCCACCACGACGACTGCGACGATACGATAACCAGGAGCTCAGACGAGCCACTATCGAACATGAGCGTCGTCCTAACTGTCACCCGCATGGCCGAGCTTGGTTCTTGGAATTTTTCTGGATTCCGACGTGATGATGGGACGAGGGCTGCGCGGCTCGCTTCAAGGGAGCGTTTTAGCAGATGATCTCTGAGCCGCGGTCGCGGCACGCAAGTTGTGCTGCTTCCATTGCTTGGCGACCATGGCGAGCAATACTTGCACGCTTAGCATCGAGAGATAGGCGAGAGCACCGTGCCGCGCGAGACTCGGCAAAGCGCTGAGCAGCAGGGTAGCGTTACCTCCGGGGACGAGAATTATTGCGAACCCCATGATACCGCCGCCAATGAGCGAGCGGCCGAGTTGCACGCCGCTCGGGGCACGGAGCGCAAAGCGGCCACCGAGGGCAGCAGCGGCCAGCGCTCCCGCCAGCGCGCCGAGCGGGGCGACAATTGTGGCCGTGGCAAGGGTAGCCTCCTGATGCTCTCCCAGGCGCAGGAGCGTCGAGTAAGACCAGGGTGCACCCGTCGCAAACAGGAGGCCGCCCAACACTCCAATGATCGTCATGGCGACCGATGTGGGCCAGCGCGCGGCGCGGAGAACCTGACCGACGTGCAGGCCGGCTCGCCGGTGCGTCCGTATTATGCCTGCGGCGGTCAGGCCAACAAGGCCGGCCGCAAGAAGCAAGAGTGCAAATCCCCCAAGACTCGGTTCACGGAGCGGAGACCTCAGCGTGAACGCGAGATAAGGGGACGCGATGGTCGTGCCTACTCTCGCGCCAAGAGCGATGCCCGGCAGCGCCGCAATAAACGACAGATTGCCCGAAGCAATGCGCGAGAGGGTTCCAAACATACATGCGCCATTGAGAGAGGTGCCCAGGCCGTAAAGTGCCCCGCCGATGACCGCAATGGCGGCCGCGTCGTACGATGGACTGAGGACAAACGAGCCCCTCGTTACCCAACTCAGCGGCACCACTATCACCAGCGCCCACAGCGATGCCGTCACGAAGGCGAGGAGCCGTGTCGCTCTTCCAGTCTCGACAATCTGGCGAGCAGCAAGTAGGCCACACACACTTCCCCGCTGCGTCGCGAAGCCGACGCCGAACGCGAGCAAGGAAATCATCGAGATGGACAGCGCCGCATGCATCTCAAAGGTGTTCTAAGGACCAGCGCGCCGCGTCTGTCGGCGTAGCCCGCCTCCCACCGCGCATAGATGCTGCGCGCGATAATTCGAAGTCCTTGTTGTGGCTCACCGCCCGATCCGGGTGCCGGCGGTTATGCCGAGCGACGTAGCGGCCTATACCGCGCTGGTGGCCGGAGGTCTCCTGGACTAATCGGTTGAGATAGGCCATCTGATCAGCGAGCCGCTCGCCATAGGCCCTCGTGGTCTCTCCGTTCATCGGTGTCACTCCTCTTCGTCATCTGCGTGTGGGCGTTATGCCCTGATCACGAAAGGAGACTCGATCGAGGCGTGCGCTATTCCCAAGCATGACCGTGGCGCCATCACTTTGCCGTGTGCTGCTGCATCAGCGCCGCGAAGTAGCAGGAATAGAGGGTTCTTCTGCTTGCTGGCCTTCGTGCGTCTGCTGCGGCCGCCGATAGGCGTGCTCAGCCGGCAGCAATCGCGATGCTGTACGCGAGCGCGCGAGCCCCAGGGGAAGAGCGTTGGAAAGGTTTCTCCCTTGTGCGAGAGGGACAAGCGCAAATTGCCCCATCTTTTTCACCAAGCCGGTTCAAATCGCGGGGAATACGCCAACTATTGGGCCTGGCGCAGCGCCGTTGTCAAATTTTGAGACTGGTCGAATGGCTCGACTCGAAACCGCTCTCCGATGCGTAGTCCGGCGATTTGCGAGTTAGCCGCTCCGGCACACGCTCGATCAGCATGGAATCACCAAACTCGTGAGTGCGGTAGTCGTGCTCCACAAGTGCCGTATAGGTCTGGTCCAGCACAGCATCGCTCGCGAAGGCTCTCAGAAGCTCGAAGTGGCTTTCGCCGGGTTGGTGCACGCCGGTGAGGATCGCGTCGATGACCCGGAGCGGGGTTTCACGCACGATGCGTCCTCGCGCAACGCCGTCTCCGGCGCACACGGTGCCGTCAGAGTTAGCGGCAGACTCAATCGCGCGGACGACAGTAGTTCCGATGGCGATGATGCGCCCACCTTTCGACTTCGCTTGTTTGATTGCCGCCGCAGTCCTCTCAGGGATGCGATAGGGCTCATCGAAGGGAAGGCGTAGGTCGAGCGTCCAATCTCCGGTCGATGAGATACCGGCAGCGTGCGTGAGTGTGGCGAGGCCAATCCCCGCTCACGCCACGCTGCCAGCGTGTGCCAGTCGAGCGCAAATCCGGCTGATGGTGGCTCGAATGCGATCGGGTCGGCGGCAATCCCCGTAGAGAAATCGTGTTTTCACTTCTGCATGGTTTCTGTACTGACCATCACCCAGGTTTCTCAGCGCAGCGGGGTCGCGTCATCGGCTCTGCGCTTTTACGAGGAGCGAGGGCTCATAGGCTCGCAGCGAGCGGGCTCCGGGCATCGCCGCTACCCTCGCTCGGTGCTGCGCCGGATCGCATTTATCGTCTTCGCGCAAAGAATTGGGCTGACGCTCGATGAAATCGGCGCGGAACTCGCCAAGCTTCCGGCTGATCGTATCCCTACGCGAAGGGATCGGGCGCGTCTCTCGGGCGGACGAAACGGATCGATCAAAGGATCGCTGAGCTCGAGCGTCTCAGAGCAGGGCTCACCCGATGCATCGGATGCGGATGTCTTTCGATCGACAAATGCAAGCTTGCGAATCCAGCCGATCAAGCTGGACGCAGGGGGCCAGGGCCGCGCTACTGGCTTGCGTGAGTTGAACAGCTGCAACGCTCAGCGCGCTTTGAAGTGCCGGGACCCACAATAGGCAAGCTGACCCCTTCTGAGTCGCTAGCTCTTTTTAAGGCGACGGCACGGCAGGCGCGCTCGGTGACACCATCCGTTGCCGTAAAAGCGCTCCCGAGGGACCTTATCTTAACGAAAAATAACTTGGGTGGTCGACCACCCACTTTTGTAGCGTGCGCCGCCTTACAGCTGCGAATGAACGCGCCCAGCTCGTCCTTGTCGTACGCAGCTTCCGATTTGCAGCTGTCAGAGTTTTTCATTTCGCGGCAGCTCGCGCCTCAGCGCGGCCTCAAGTTCCTCGTCGCTTTCCGCGTCGAGGTTCGACCCACGCGCTTGATTCGGAGGTCGATGGGTCCGAATCCTGCCAGAAGCCGACTCATGCACTGTGGCAACGGCACCACAGTCGACTACCTCCCATTATGGCAAGTGGCTATGGCGCGGACGCTTGACTTGCCCTGAGATGCTTGAGACAGCCGGCAACGCGAGCAAGGCGACTGCCGAGGTTGCGTGCGGTTGTGAGCTCTGCTTCGACCGGCTGTCGCGAGCCGTCGGTTCCGGCGAGGGTGCCGGGTCCGTAGGGCGAGCCACCAATGCCGTCGGTTACGAGGATTTGCGGGTTCTGTCCGTATGGGGTGCCGACAAACACCATGCCGAGATGGATCAACGGGATAAGCGCCGTAAGGATCGTCGTCTCCTGGCCGCCGTGGATGGTTGCGGTGCTCGTGAAAATTCCGGTGGCCTTATCCTCGAGTTCGCCTTTGAGCCAGAGGCCACCCGTGGTGTCTATAAACTGCTTCATCTGCGCGCTCATGTTGCCATAGCGGGTCGGCGTCCCCCATGCAATGCCGTCAGCCCAGCGCAAATCGTCGTGCGTCACCACAGGAATGTCGGACTGTGCCTGCTGTGCCCGCACGTAGGCGTCCTGGCCCGCTAACGCCTTGCGCGCTTCTTCGAGTTCCGCAATCCGGCGCAGCCGCACAGTGGTGTCGGGCACGCCCTCCGCGCCCTCGACCACGGCAAGGGCCATTCGATGAATGTGACCGTATGTGCTGTAAAAAGCGACAAGGACGTTTGTCGTCATCTCCGAGTACTCCATCATATATGGCGGCCCCTGTTCCCGCGGGCATCAAGCGACCTTTTATGGCGGCTGCAGTTGGCAGCCAAAAACACGCCATTTCTAAGGGCTGCCCGACCCTGCTTGGCCCACACCGGCAATGCTCACACCGGCAATCAGCCCTGCGACGATATTGCCTGATTTCGCGAGGCGGGGAATTGCCATGAGGCACCAAACAGGCACCCACTCCAGAAGAGTGGGTGCCTGTCCAATCGATAAGGCTTGGGTGAGTGCTCGCACGCCTAGTCGCAGTAGTCGGCGTAATTGGAGGAGGAGTTATTGCAGGGCATCCAATAAGGATCGCGGACCCGCTGCCGGTCGGGCCTGCGTTGGGCATTTCCCACTTCCCATTGACGCTCAAGTGTAGACTCGATGCGTCGCTGGTCAGATTTGCTTTGCGCCTTCCCAAACGCCGCCACGGCGGGCGCCGAAAACGCAACGATTAATGCTAAGGCAACAAGAAGTTTGCTCATGATGCTCTCCTTCTATGACGTGAACTTTCACGCCTGGATCATCAAAGGAGACTCGATGGAAGCGCGCTCTATTCCGATCACGGGCTCGGCTGCGCGATCACTTTCACGTGTAACGCGGCATGAGAGCAGCAACGGTTGGCCCATAAAATCCCATTATCAACACCAGCACGGCCGATCCGGGACGCACAGGCGGTAGTTGACCCGGTCGGCGCCCAGTAAAAGCTGAAGAACTGAGGTGATGTCCAAAATCCCCACTCTTGCTATATCAAATGGAACGTCCCTTTAGGCTCTTCGACGGCGCCGTCCTACACGAGCCGCGGGCCAGTGCCGAGCCCGCGACCGAGCAGCCTCCGCAAGTCGAGCTGGTTAGCTGAGATCAAGCTCCATCAATGCACTTTCTCGCGAAATTCTCACCCTAGCAGGTCCAGAAGTTAGGCTTGTCGATTAACAAGGTCACTGGCGGCATTCCCCTTTCGCAAAAAGTCCATGCGAAAACGACGACCTCCACACTTAGCGGAGGCCGTCGCTGGGCAAACTTCTAGAGATTGTGCGCTGATTACGCGCGGTCGAGCTCGGCCGGGAGATAGCTCGTCACTTCCATTCCAGCCTCGGACTCGATGATTTCGGGTTTGAGCCACTCTTTCATGACTTGTCTCCATTCGTCTGATCAAGGCGCAACAGATAGCGTGCTTCTCATGAAAACTACCTGACGCATCCATGAATGCGGAAAAACAAGAACATTAAGAACTCGTGAGATTGATGCTTTGGGCATTTAGCGGACATGACGGCGCAGAGCATCACGTCCGCTAATGAGCCGTAGCGGACATCTGTACACCCGGCACATGCTATTATCGGCGATCGCATTCAACTGACATGGGGTAATGAACAGCCTTATCGCGATCCAAGGCTGGCTCTACAACGGAATGGCCAGCGGGATTGGCGAAGTCGCCGGCGGAGACATGCGTGCTGTCTTCGTTGCGATGGCGGCCGCCGTCCTGTTCGGCGCCGTGCATGCGATGATGCCGGGGCACGGTAAGACAGTGCTGGTATCCTACCACCTGGGCCAGCCGGGCAAGCTGCGGGAGGGTATCGCCAACGGCGCCATCCTCACCCTAACCCATGTCGGGCTTGCTCTTGTCCTGGTCCTCGCCGGCTTCGCCGTCATCAGCCGCGCTTTCGCTCAAGGTGGGCGCACGCCCCAATTCGAGTTCGCGAGCGGTGCCATGGTGGCGTTGATCGGTGCTTTCCTGCTATGTCGCTCGACAAAAAGCGATCACAAAACGCATGAGCGCGACGGCAGGACGCTCGCCTTTGTGACGGGCATGATTCCTTGTCCGCTCACGACCTTCATCATGAGCTACGCGCTGGCGCGCGGGCTTCTCGGAGCGGGACTTGCGGTAACCGCGGCCATGGCGCTCGGAATGATCGCCACCATTGGTGGCATCGCGCTCGCTGCCGCTTTCGCGCGCGACCGCTTCATGGGGCTGCTCGCCCGAACTGAAAGCTGGCGGCACCGAGTGGGGCGGCTGTTTGAGGTGGGCGGCTCAGTGATGGTGTTGATGTTCGGCGTGTGGATGATGATCAGATCTCTCGTGGCCTGAGGCCGGCACTGTTTCCACATGTAGGCTCTCCAATGCGGCAAGGTGGTCTTGAGCGTGGCCCCTGATGTCGTCGGCCAGTTTGCGGATGTTCGTGACCGAGAGCGCTGGATCGACGACCAGCGTCATTTCCGCATACAGGCGATGGCCTAGCCATCTGGCGCGAACCTTCGCGGCTGAGCGGTGCAGCGATAAGTTCCTCTTATCATGTCGATCGGCAAATCCGATTTGCTCTTATCGTGCTCGGCAACCAATGTACCGCCTTCCGGCGCAAAGCGATAATCACTCAGCACTCGACGATTGGAGACAATATGGACGCAAAGACTTACGAAAGCGCGGGCAAGTGCCCGTTCACGGACGGCCGCGGCGGACACACGAACCGCGACTGGTGGCCGGACGCGCTGAACATCGAGATGCTCCATCGGAATTCCAACCTGTCCGACCCGATGGGCAAGGATTTCGACTACGCCAAGGAGTTCAAGAGCCTCGACCTCAACGCGGTGATCAACGACCTGACCACATTGATGACGGACTCGCAGGAGTGGTGGCCCGCCGACTTCGGTCACTACGGCGGGCTGATGATCCGCATGGCGTGGCACAGTGCGGGCACCTATCGCATCACCGACGGCCGTGGCGGCGCCGGCGCCGGTCAGCAGCGCTTCGCACCTCTCAACTCATGGCCGGACAATGCCAACCTCGACAAGGCGCGCCGGCTGTTGTGGCCGATCAAGCAGAAATACGGCCGGAAGGTCTCCTGGGCCGATCTGATGGTTCTCGCCGGCAACGTCGCGCTCGAATCAATGGGCTTCAAGACGTTCGGCTTCGCTGGCGGCCGCGCCGACGTCTGGGAGCCCGAAGAGTTGTACTGGGGTCCTGAGGGCTCGTGGCTCGGCGACGAGCGCTACAGCGGCGAACGCCAGCTTGCGGAGCCGCTCGGCGCTGTGCAGATGGGCCTCATCTACGTCAATCCGGAAGGCCCGAACGGCAAGCCAGACCCCCTCGCCGCGGCCAAGGACATCCGCGAGACGTTCTTCCGCATGGCGATGAATGACGAGGAGACCGTCGCACTGATTGCCGGCGGCCATACCTTCGGCAAAACTCATGGCGCCGGCGATCCCTCGCTCGTCGGACCGGAGCCGGAAAGCGGCGCTATCGAAGACCAGGGCCTCGGCTGGAAGAGCAAGCACGGCACTGGCATCGGCGTTGACGCCATCACCGGCGGCCCAGAAGTCACCTGGTCGCAGACGCCGACGAAGTGGAGCAATTATTTCTTCGACAACCTATTCAAGTACGAATGGGAACTCGAGAAGAGTCCGGCCGGTGCCTTTCAGTGGACGGCGAAAAATGCCGACGCCACCATCCCTGACGCATACGACACGTCGAAGAAGCATGTCCCGACCATGCTGACCACGGACTTGTCGCTGCGCTTCGACCCGGCCTACGAGAAGATCTCGCGCCGCTTACACGAGCATCCGGACGAGTTCGCGGACGCGTTTGCCCGCGCCTGGTTCAAGCTCACGCATCGCGACATGGGTCCGATCCAGCGCTATCTCGGCCCGCTCGTGCCGAAAGAGACGCTGATCTGGCAGGATCCGATCCCTGCGGTCGACCATCCGCTGGTCGATGACAAAGACATCGCCGCGTTGAAGGCGAAGATCCTGGCCTCCGGGCTATCGGTGTCGCAGCTGGTCTCGACCGCCTGGGCTTCGGCATCGACGTTCCGCGGTTCCGACAAGCGCGGCGGCGCCACCGGCGCGCGCATCCGCCTCGCGCCGCAGAAGGATTGGGAGGTCAACCAGCCGGCTCAGCTCAAGACGGTACTTGCGAAGCTCGAGGCGATCCAAAAGGAGTTCAATGCCTCGGCCACCGGCGGCAAGAAGGTCTCGCTCGCCGATCTGATCGTCCTTGCCGGCGGCGCGGCGATCGAGAAGGCCGCGAGGGACGCCGGCCAGGACGTGAAGGTGCCCTTCACGCCTGGACGCATGGATGCATCACAGGAGCAAACCGACGTGCAGTCCTTCGCGCCACTCGAACCGCGTGCCGACGGCTTCCGCAACTATATCAGCAGCAAGCATCAGTTCATGGCACCCGAGGAAGCACTGGTGGATCGCGCCGCCTTGCTGCGGCTGACCGGGCCCGAGATGACGGTACTCCTCGGCGGCCTGCGCGTCCTCGGCGCAAACGCCGGCGGCTCGAAGCACGGCGTCTTCACCAAGAAGCCTGGGACTTTGACGAACGACTTCTTCCTAAACCTGCTCGACATGAGCACGTATTGGCAGGCGGTGGCCGGCTCTGAAGGCGTATACGGGGGGCGCGACCGCAAGACGAATGCGGTCAAGTGGACCGGCACCAGGGTCGACCTCATCTTCGGTTCGCACTCGCAGCTCCGCGCCTTCGCGGAAGTCTATGCCTCCGCGGACTCGAAGGAGAAGTTAGTGAAGGACTTCGTAACTGCCTGGACCAAGGTGATGAACGCCGATCGCTTCGACCTTGCCTGATCAACTGAGCAGTCATTCCATCGAGGACTCTAGAGCGCAGCCGCATCTGAAATGTCCGCTCGAAAGATAAAGGCCGGTGCTACAAAGCACCGGCCTTTATTCGTTCCAGCCCTCGTACGGCTACGGCGCGGTACCCCTAGCGAA
>Ga0105247_10000926_pt1 | contig 22080 bp, 15 predicted proteins | sample KBSS24metaG_FD_81519 | JGI IMG/M metagenome (GOLD analysis project Ga0105247, IMG submission 81519) | Switchgrass rhizosphere microbial communities from Kellogg Biological Station, Michigan, USA - KBS S2-4 metaG | ecosystem: Host-associated > Plants > Roots > Rhizosphere > Soil | place...
ACCTCGGGGCGGGACACCTTGGCGATGATCCGGTTCTGCGCCTCGACGCCCCCGTCCTGCCCACGGCGCAGCCCCGCGACGCGATAGAGGACGAGCGCCGGCGTGATGTCCATGAACGCCGCCGCCTCGACGGTGCGCACGCCGCACTCGACGAAGAGATCCGCCATCGCCGCCTCGTGCTCGGGCCGGCTCGGCTCGTGGAGGAAATTCATCCCGTACGGCGCGCCGCCGCCGAGGCGCTCCTGGATCGTCCGGATGGCGGCGCGCACGCGATCGGCGGAGAGGCCGCCGGTCCCGAAGAAGCCCATGAACCCGCTGCGCCCCATCGCGACGACGAGCTCCTCCGACGCGATGCCGCGATACATCGCGCCGGCGTAGTACGCGTAGCGAAGGCCGAACTCGCGGCGGAAGGCCGCCGAGCCCAGTCGCTCGGCGGCGACGCGGAGCTCTCGCGGGATCTCGACCCGCCCGCGCAGCTCGTTCGACGATCGGGCGATCGCCCGCTCCGCGCCGTTCGCGTGACCGCTCCCGTTCGCGTAGGCCGCGAGCTCGACGACGTTCGCGTGCCCGTTTCCGTTCACGTACACCGCGGGCTCGACGGCGAGCGCGTGACCATTTCCGTTCGCGTACGCCGTGTTTCCGTCCACGTACACCGCGTGGCCGTTTCCGTTCGCGTACGCCGCGTGACCGTTTCCGTTCGCGGCTGACGCGTGGCCGCTTCCAGTCGCGTACGCCACGTGGCTATTTCCATTCGCGTACGCCGCGTGACCGTTGCCGTTCGCGTACGCCGCGTGGCCGTTTCCGTTCGTGTGCGCGGCGCGGTCCATGGGGCGGCCGCGCGCCTCTCCGTTCAGCACGCGCGGCGCCGGGCGGGCGGCGCGCAGCGGGCCGACGAGCGGCGTCGACTCCGCTTTCACCTGGCGGAGGAGCCCGGTCAGCACCTTGCCCGGGCCGACCTCCTCGAACTCGGCGCCGGCGACGCCGAGGAGGCGGCGCACGATCTCGGTCCAGCGGACAGCGCTCGCGATCTGCTTCGCCAGCGTGTCGACGATGGCGTCGTCCTCGTACGCGAGCGCGTGCACGTTCGAAAGGACGGGGAAGCGGAGCGGCGCGAAGGCGAAGCCGCGAAGGAAGTCGCGGAAGTCGCGCGCGGCGTCGGCCATGTAGCGCGAGTGGAACGCCGCGCTCACGCGCAAGAGCGCCACGTGCCGCGCGCCCGCCTCGGTCAGCGGAGCGACGGCCTTCTCGACGTCCTCGCGCGGACCCGAGACGACGATCTGGCTCGGCGAGTTGAAGTTGGCCACGTCGATCGACTCGAGGCCGGCTGCGCGCAACACCTCCACGATGCGCTCCTCGGGCAGGCCGATGACCGCGGCCATGCCGCCTCCGTGGGCCCGGGCCATGAGCTGCCCGCGCCGCTGTACGATGCGGAGCCCGTCGGCGAAGTCGAACGCCTCCGCGGCGAGCAGCGCGTTGTACTCGCCGAGGCTGTGGCCCGCGGCGTAGTCGGGCGCGCCAGCGCCGGCTCGCTTCTCGAGGTACGAGAGCGCGTTCACGACATAGAGGGCGGGCTGCGTGTACTCGGTCTTATCGAGCACTTTCTCCGGATCCTCGACACACAGTCGCCGGATCGAATATCCGAGGATTTCGTCGGCTACCTTCACCTGCGCGGGATATTTGTCGAAGAGCGCCGCGCCCATGCCGACACGCTGCGCGCCTTGCCCAGGAAATACGTATATTTTGGCCACGAAATACCCCCGCTGAGAGTCCGAGCGGATTCGAGCGAATTGCGTCACGCGTAAGGAAAACTACGGAATCGACGCGAGTTCGCGGCGAGCTCGCGGCGACGCGACGGCGCGCGGCGTTTCCCGGCCCGCCGGGGAGCGGGGAACTTCAGCCAAATGAACCGACGCGCAACGCTCGCCGGCGCGCGCTCGCGAATCCATTTTCGAGCGGAAGCAAGAATTCGACGCGAGACCGAATCACGGAGGACGCTTATTTTGGTGCGAAATCGGACTTGAACGCTGTAGCACGCGATTGACGCGCTCGCAAACGAAACGTAGACTCAATGTGAATGGATCGACGGCATTTTCAGCCCGTTCACGATTACCAATTTGAGCAAATCGGGCTGAACAATTTGTACAGGGTCGTGCACGAGTTGCGCTACGCCGTGCACGAGTTGCACTACGCCGTGCACGAGTTGCGCTACGCCGTGCCCGGATCGTTCATTTACGAAATGACCATTTGATTTCTGAAATGACACTTCGTCATTCCATCCGTCGGAGGACCTGGGGCGCGGTGGTCGAGCCCGCCGGGCGCGCGCGTGTGCGCATGGTGTGGCTCGGGCACGCCGGAGGGAGCGCCGGCACCTGCGCCGGGGCGCTCGCCGACTGGCCGGAGGACTGGGAGATCGTGATTCCCGACTATCCCGGGCGAGGGTGGCGCGCCGGCGAGCCGCGCGCCGCGTCGCTCGAGGTCATGGCCGACGACGTCGCCGCCATCGTCCGGGCGCTCGGCGCCGGCCCCCCGTCGCTCCTCTTCGGCCACAGCATGGGCGGGCTCGTGGCCCGCGAGATCCTGGTCCGTGGCGGGCGGGAGGCGCGCGAGACGTTCGCCGCGCTCGTCGTCTCCGCGGTGTGCGCCCCGAGCTGGTTCGCGGCCGGCCGCGTGCGCGTCGCGCTGTCCGACGAGCAGATCATCGATCGCATGCTGGCCATGGGCGGTACGCCCCGCTCGTTCCTCGACGACCCGGCCGTCCGCCAGATGGTGATCGAGAGCGTCCGCGCCGATCTGCGGACGATCGACACGTACGCGTACGCCCCCTCGGCGCCCTTGGACCTGCCCATCGCCGCGTTCGCCGGCGCGCACGACGCCGTCGCCCCGCTCGGCGACATGGCCGCGTGGCGCGACGAGACGGGTCGCTCGTTCGACGTCCGCTCGTTCGACGGCGGTCACTTCTATCACCTCGAGCGACCTCGCGAGTTCGTCGAGGCGCTCGGCGAGACCGCCGAGGCCGTCCTCGGGTATCGCTGATCGCAGCGCCGGCGCCTTCGGGCGCATCAGTGCGCGCCCCGCATCGACAGGCCGGGGCGCGCCTTCCGGAGCAGCGGGACGAGGAGCATCCCCATGGCGAAGGCGAGCGCGGTCGTCCGGAACCCGCCCCCGAAGCTCAAGACGAGCGCCTCCGTCTGCACCTTGACCCGGAGGACCGTCTCCGGAATGGCCTGCGCCGTCCACGTGAGCGCGCCGAGGCCGCGCGCGAAGATCGCGTACTGATCCTGCGCGATCGGGTTGTACGGGGACACGCTCTCGGCCAAGTAGCTCGCGTGCCGCACGACGCCGTCGCTCACGAGCATCCCCATCCACGTGATGCTGAGCGAGCCGCCGAGCTCGCGCGTGAGCACGAACAGCCCCGTCGCGCCGCCCTGCTTCTCGTTCGGGAGCTGCGATCGCGCGAGCAGGGTGACCGGCACGAAGATGAAGCCGATCCCGGCGGAGCGGAGGAGCGGCGGGAACACGAGGTTCCAGAACCCGGACTGCGACGTCAAGAACGAGCATTTGTAGAGGCTGAAGGTGACGATCGTGATCCCGGTCACGAGGAGCAGGCGCGCGTCGACGCGCCCCGAGAACTTGCCGATGAGCGGCATCAAGAACATCTGGGCGAGCCCGGGGAGCAGGAAGATGAGCCCGATCTCGAGCGCGCTGTACTTCATGACCGCGCCGCAATAGAGGGAAAATAGGTACGAGCTCCCGATCAGCGCCATCCCGGTGAGGAAGTTGATCCCCGTCCCCGCCGCGTAGTTCCGGTCGCCGAAGATCCGCAGATCCACGACGGGGTGCTCCGTCTCGAGCTCGTGCACCACGAAGGTCGCGAGCGAGACGGCCGCGACCGCGGCGAGCGCGGCGATGAGCCGGCTCTCGAGCCAGCCTTCGCGATTGCCCTCTTCGAGGACGTACTGGAGCGACGGCATGCCGATCGCGAGGAGCGCGATCCCGAAGCGATCGACCTTCTCCTGCGACGGCTCGAAGCCGGGCTCCTCGATCACCCGCAGCGCCGAGAACGCGGCCACGAGGCCGATGGGCACGTTGATGAGGAAGATCACGTGCCAGCTCGACCACTCGATCAGATAGCCGCCGATCGTGGGGGCGAGGTGCGGACCGGCCACCGCCGCGAGCCCGAACACCGCGGCCGCCATGCCGTGCTCCTCCTTCGGGTATCGCGCGAGGAGGATCGTCTGCGCCGTCGGGATGATCGCCCCGCCGCCGAGCCCCTGGATCGCGCGGAACACGACGAGCGACGGGAGGTCCCACGCGAGACCGCAGAGCGCGCTCGCGACGGTGAACAGGGCGATCGAGCCGGCGAAGTAGTTGCGAAAGCCGAAGCGGCGCTGCATCCACCCGGTCATCGGTATGACCACGATGTTCGCCATCATGTAGCCGGTCGACACCCAGCCGATCTCGTCGAGCGGCGTGCCGAAGCTCGATCGGATGTCGGTGAGCGCGGTGGTGACGATCGACACGTCGATGAACGCGAGGAGCGCCGCGCACATCGCGACCAGCGTGATCGCGCGCTTCGGACCGGTGACGACGCCGCCCATCGCCGGCTATCGCGTCAGCACGGTGACGACCGCGCTCATCCCGGGCCGGAGCGCGACGTCGGGGTGATCGACGAGCTTGATCAGCACCGGCACCCGCTGCACGACCTTCGTGAAATTGCCCGACGCGTTGTCGGGCGGGAGCAGCGAGAAGCGCGATCCGGTGCCGCCCGCGATGCTGTCGACCCACCCCTCGAGCGGGCGCCCGGGGAACGCGTCGATCGTCACGCGCGCCTTCTGCCCGGCGGAGATCGACGCGATCTGATCCTCCTTGAAGTTCGCGACGACCCACGCGTCGTCGAGCGACACGATCGCGAGGAGCGGCCGCTCCGGCGCGGCCAGTTGGCCGATCTCCACCGAGCGGCGCGCGACGACGCCGGGGAGGAGCGCGCGGAGCGTGGTGTACGACGCGTTGAGCGTCGCCTGCTCCACGGCGGCCTGCGCCTGCTGGACGTGCGCCTCCGCGAGCTCCACCTGGGCGCGCGCCGCCTCGACCTGCGCCGTCGTCGCGCGCGACGCGCCGCTCGACGCGGGATCCGCCTTCGCCCGCATCGGCGTGCGCATGCTCTTCAAGCGCGCCTGCGCCACCGCGAGCTGCGCCGCCGCCTGGTTCGCCGCGGCGCGCGAGCGATCGACGTCCGCCGGAGAGATCGCCGACGCCGCTCCGAGCGACTCGGACCGCTTCCAGTCGCTCCGCGCGAGCGTGAGCCGCGCCTCCGCGGCGGCCACCTCCGCCGACGCCGCCGCGACGCCGGTGTCGATCGAGCTGTCCGTGATCGTGAGCTGGATCTGCGCCGCGTCGAGGCTCGCGTTCGCCGCCGCGAGATCGGCGCGCGCCGCCGCGACCCTGGCGGCGAAATCGCCGTCGTCGAGCTCGACCAGCACGTCGCCGGCCTTCACCGGCTGGTTGTCCACCACCGCGACGCGCTTCACTTGGCCCGCGACGCGCGACGCGACGCTGGCCACGTGCGCCTCGACCTGCGCGTCGTCGGTCACGACCTTGCCCCGGCCGCTCCAGTACGCGGCGCCGCTCGCCGCCGCCACCAGGGCGATCGCGAGCTGCATGAACCGCTTGGCCCGCTTCGTCTTCGTCACGGGCCGCGCCGCGTTCTGCGGCTCGGCGGACTTCGCCAGGGCGGGCAGCGCCGGGTTCGTCGCCTGCGTCATGACGGGCTCCGGGGCGTCGGATCCGCGCTCACGTGGCCGCCTTCCATCGCCCCGCGCGCGCCCGAGAGGAGCGCTCGACGCGTGTGTGGTACATCGAGATCCGATGAAGACGGTCTTCCTCTTCGCCGGTCAGGGCTCGCAGTTCTACGGAATGGCGCGGCCGCTCTTCGCCGAGAACGCGGTGTTCCGCGAGGCGTTGCGCGACCTGGACGACATCGCCCGCGGCCTCGTGGGCCAGTCGATCGTCGACGCGATCTACGATCCGCGGCGCTCCGGCACCGAGCCGTTCGATCGCACGCTGCTCACGCACCCGGCCGTGTTCATGATCGAGGTGGCGCTCGCGCGCGCCCTCGAGCGCGAAGGGGTCGTCCCGGACCTGATCGTCGGATCGAGCCTCGGCGAGCTCGCCGCGCTGGTCGTCGCGCGGGCGATCTCCGCGGAGGACGCGCTCGAGGCGTGCCTCGCCCAGGCCGAGCTGCTCGAGTCGCGCTGCGCGGCCGGCGGCATGATCGCCGTCCTCGACGACCCGCGCATCTTCGACGAGCTCGCGTGGCTCCGCGAGGGGAGCACGCTCGCCGGGATCAACCTGGCGCGGCACTTCGTGATCGCGGCGCCGGCCGCGCGGTGCGACGCGATCCTCGCGCGCTGCGCCGAGGAGCAGGTGATTTGCCAGCGGATCCCGGTCCGCGTCGCGTTCCACAGCAGCGCGATGGATCCCGCGCGCGACGAGTTCCTGGCCCGCGTGGCGAAGACGCCGTTCGCGCCGCCCGCCATTCCGATCCTCTCGTCCGCGCGCGCGCGCCAGGTCGATCGCGCGACCCCCGAGCTCCTGTGGGAGGTCGCGCGCGCGCCGATCCGATTCCGCGACGTGCTCGCGCTGATCGCCGAGGAGCTCCCCTGCCGCTTCGTGGATCTCAGCCCCGGGGCGACGCTGAGCACGTTCGTCAAACATCGTTTCCCGGCGGGGACGCGGCTCGTGAACCTGCCCATCGTCACGCCGTTCCGAAGCGACCTCGAGAATTTCGCGCGCGTCGTCGCCGAGCACCGCGGATCGCGCCCGACGCCCTGAACGGCGCGCTCCGGAAGCGGCGCGGGCGCGGCGGCTCGCCGCGGGCGCACGACGAGCGGCGCGCCGCGATCCGTCGCGGCGATCTCTCGCGAACGTCACGGTCACGCGAGCTTCTTCTGGATGGACACGCGCTCCGCGGTCATCACCTCGAAGAGGTGACGTATCCCCGCGAGGTGATACATCGAGAGCTGCTCGGTCATCTCGCGAATCTGCTCTTCGTCGTCGTACGACGCGAGCACGCTCGCGATGGCGCTCAGGAAATTTCGATAAATCTGCGAGAGCACGGCGCGGGTCGACCTGCTGACCCGCGCGTGCGGGCGGATCGTCGCGAGATATCCGATCGCGAGGCGGACGAGCCGCTCCACGGCCTGCTCGGGGAACGCCTCGTGCGCGGTGCCCCGCGCGCCGGTGAGGAGCACGACCACGCGCTCGCGATGGGTAATCCAGAACTGGACGTGCTCTTCCGAGAGCACTCGATAAGGGGAAGTCGGCCCGAGGATGTCGATGTCGCGCACGCCCTCGAGCGCCTTCACTTTGCGGCTCATTCGCCGCATCAGCTCGGCCACGAACTCGTCGGGCAGGACCGCCTGAAAGAGCTGCTGCTTGCTCGGGAAATACAGATAGATGTTCCCCGTCGACACGCCGGCGACCTTGGCGATCTGCGCCATGGTGGCCGACGCGTATCCGCGCTCGGCGAAGACGCGCAGCGCCGCCCGGCGGATGCTCTCGTCGATCTCGTCTTTGAGCTGTTGGGCCATCGCCTTCGAATAGTGAACGGTCTGTTCGTTTATGGGCCGCGAGAAACCCGCTGTCAAGGCGACCCCCGACGTTCGCCCCCCGTGACCCGCGCTCGCCGGGCGCCGTTCAGGCCGACATCTGCGCCGACGCCGGCTGATCCCCCGACCGCGCCTCGCTCACCGGCTTCGCGGGTGGCCGCGCGGTCGCGATCATGCGCACCCCGTGCTTCGCGCGCAGCGTGAAGACGCACTCCGGGGCGACCCTCTGGCCCGGCGCGAGCGCGAGATCGAAGCGCTGCGCGATCGTCGCCACCACCAGCTTCGCCTCCATCAGCGCGAACGCGTTCCCGATGCACACGCGGCGCCCGCCGCCGAACGGGAGATACGCGTACTTCGGAATCGCCTTCTCGTTCTCGGGGCTGAAACGCTCCGGATCGAAGCGCTCCGGATCGGGGAAGAAGCGAGGATCGCGATGGATTCCGTAGGTGTTGATCAGGATGACGTGGCCCTTCGGGATGCGATATCCGCCGAGCTCCGCGTCGGCGACGCTCTCGCGGGTCACGCTCCACGCCGGCGGAAATAGGCGCATCGCCTCCTTGATCACCATCTCGGTGTAGGTGAGGCGCGGCACGTCGTGCAGCTCGGGGGCGCGCCCGCCGAGCACCGCGTCGAGCTCGGCGCGCACCTTCGCCGCGGCCTCCGGGTGCTGCGACAGCAAATACCAGGTCCACGTCAGCGCGCTGGCCGTCGTCTCGTGCCCCGCGCCGAACATGGTGATCGCCTCGTCCCTCACCTGGCGATCGTTCATCATTCCGCCGTCGTCCTCGTCGCGCGCGAGGAGCAGCATCGACAGGAGATCCCCGCTGTCTTCGCCGGATTTGCGCCGGCTGTCGATGAACCCCTGGATCGCGGTGTCGAGGTAGTGGATGGCTCGATTGAACCGCCGGTTCTCCGCGGTCGGCACCCACGTCGGCAGGCTGGCGACGCGGAAAAGACGCTTGTTGATCGCCTGGAGCACCTCGGTCACCGCGTCGCCGAGCTCGTTCGTGTCGCCCGACACGTCGGCTCCGAACAGGGTCTTCGAGATGATGCTCATCGTGAGACGGATCATCTCGTGCGCGACGTCGTACGTCTCGCCGTCCCTCCACCCGCCCATGAGCGCCCGGGTGTGCTCCACCATGACCTCGGTATAAGCGCCGATCCGCTTGCCGTGGAACGCGGGCTGCACGAGGCGGCGCTGACGTTTCCAGAAATCGCCGTCGTTCGTCAGGAGCCCTTTGCCGACCACCGGCGCGGTGGCGGCCTTGAGCGTGCTCGCCTTGTAGAAGCTGTCGGCGTCGGTCACGAGGACGCGGTGCACGAGCTCGGGGCTGTTCACGAGATATGCCCTGATCGGGCCGAACTTGAAGCTCGCGAGATCGCCGTATCTCCGCATATCGAGCAAGAAACCGAGCGCGTCCGCCGTGAACTCGGGCAAATTGCCCATCAAAAAGTGCCCCTTGGGCTGGGGCGGATGAAGCGCCATGCGACGGACTCCCTTGCTCTCGTGTGGAGCGATATCGAACCTCGCGTGCCGCGGAGACGCGCAGCGCGCGAGGCCGCTCGCGATAGAGCGTGACTCTAGCCCATCACCACCTTCGCGCAACGACGACGCGCGCGCGAACGGCGCGGCGCTCGCTCCGCGGCGCGCCGTCCTGGCTTCTTCGATGGCTCCTTCGACCCGGGATTCGACGGGGATCCGGCGCGGTCGCGGACTACGCCGAATGCGCGCCCGCGGGCGCGCCGAACGCGCGCGCGAACACCGGGGCGAACTCGTCGAGCGTGGTCGATCCGCGATGCTCCGCGGTGATCTCCTGCGTCGGCCGGACGATGCCGTCGTTGAACGCCTTGTTCATCTCGATCACGAGATCGACCAGGCCGGGCTTCAGGCCCGAGCCGATCATCCCCATCCGCGCCGCGTCATATGCAAACTGCATATACTTGAGATCCGGCTTGCCGATCGCGGCGCCCAGGACCGCGGTGGCCTCGGTCATCGTCCAGGCGCGCGGCCCCTCGAGCTCGAACACCGACTGACCACGGAACGTCCCCTCGTCGAGGAGGGCGGCGGCCTTGATGCCGACGTCGCGCGCGGCCACCATCTCGACGGGGACGTCGCCGACGAGCGGGCTGCCGCTCAACCCCATCTGCTTGATGAGCGGTATCGCGATGAGGAGATTCTCCATGTAATACGACGGGCGGAGGTGGAGCACATCCACGCCGGAGAGGGAGTTCAGCCTCTTCTCGTGGCGATGGAGCCCCTTGATGGGCCCCGTCCCCTCGGGCAGGTCGGCGCCGATGCTGCTCAGATTCAGGACGCGACGCACGCCGTGGGCGGCGACGGCCGACCGAATCGCCTCGCCCACCTCGTCCTGGAACACGCCGTAGTCGTCGGCCTGCATTCCGGGCGGGATGAAGCTGAACACCGCGTCGGCCCCGTCGAACGAGCGGGCCCACGAGTCGTTCCGATCGAACCGCTCGGCGGCGACGATCTGCGCGCCCTTCGCAGACAACGACTCGAGCTTGGCGCGATCGCGCCCGATCGCCCGGACCTTGTGGCCCTTCGCGAGCAGCTGCTCCGCGAGGGGGCCGCCGACGTTGCCCGTTGCGCCCAAAATGACGAATGTCTTCGCGGTCATGAAATTCCTTTTTTCGATGTTCGATGGTGCTCCGGCGCGCCCGCGGGCCTCGAATACGGCGGCGCGAGCGCGCGCGCCCCCGCGAGGCGGCGTTGGCACGAGCGCCGTCGCGACGGCGCTCGTCCGGATCGTTGATTTGGATACGAGTTGGGCCGGCGTGCTCGGCGCGGCGCCCGCCGCGATCGGCGGAGGAGCGATTCATGGCATATCGTCCCGCCGAGGCGGATAGGGATAGCTCACGACTCGAGCCTCGTCCACCTCGCCACCCCGAGCCGACGCCGTCGAGGCGCGACGGCGCGCCGTTTGTCGCGACGCGCTCGTCGAAATCGACGGAAAGACGATCAGCGGCGCCGAACGTGCATCGCGTAGTCGAGATCGATCCCGGTCGCGCGCTGGACGGCGATGACCGCGGGGACGAGCAGCTCCTTCGCCAGCGGGATCTTTTCGCGGTCGTAGTCCGACGCCGGCAGGTGCTCTTCGATGAACGGCAGGGCCGGCGCGTACGCGAACGTCCCGCCCTCGCCCAGCGATCGGACGATCGTCATGTACGCGCGCGCGTAGTCGAACGCCGCGTCCGTCCCGGCCCGGTGCTGGTGGAGGAAATGGAGGGAGAACGCCTGGTGCGAGAGGATCGTCCCCCACCGCCGCCGGCCGTAGGGGAACGACAGCCAGTCGGCGACCGTCGCCACGTCGGGCTCGTCGGCCGGCGCGTGTCGATCGATGCCGTGCGCGTCGATCTTCGCCGCGCGCAGCGACCGGACGAGCGCGGCGCCCGCGCCGCACCCGACGTCGAGCACGGGCGACGAGAGATCGATGTGACGGAGGCCGAGGACGCTCAGCTGGAGCGCCGGCGAGTACTCGGCGCACACGACCTCGCGCGGGTCGTCGCCGAGCCGCGCGCGCACGAAGCCCGCGAGCCCCGCCCAGTGCGCGGCGACGACGCGCGCGAGCTCGGCGGCGACGCGATCGTCCGGCTCCTCGGCGGACAGCGCCTTCTCCACCTGGACGAGCGACCGCACGTGCAGCGCGTCGAGCTCGGCGATCGCCTGATCGTCGAGCACCACGAACTGGTTCTTCGCGTGGAGCCAGCGGACGAACGTCGCGGCGAGGGAGCGCACCGGGCTCCGCTCGAGGCCCGCGTCGGCCGACGGCGCCTCGCGCGCGGCGCGGAGCCACGAGGCGAGGGCTCCGCGGTGACGGAGGACGTGCGCCGCGAGCTTCGGACCGAGATCGAGCGAGCTCGCGCCGGCGGCGTAGAGGTCGGCGATCGACGCGGGCGAGGACGCCTCGAGGCGTGCCGCGATGAGCTCCCCCAGCTTCGAGACGATCGGCGACGCGTCGGCCACGGCGCGACGGTACCACGCGCCGGGTGGTATGGTCGGCCGCCTCGGAGCGCGACGTGGCCCTCTCTCCACCCATCGACGCGTCGCCGGAGGACGTCCGGCGCGCGCTCGCCCCGCTCCGGAACGACTTCTCGGTTGCAGTCTACAACTGTCAGAACGCGTTCGCGGTCGGCGCGATCATCCGCGTCGCGCACAGCTTCCTCGCCCGCGAGATCATCGTGATCGGCGAGGAGCCGTACTACGCGAAGGCGTCGATGGGGATGGAGAAGTACGAGACCGTCTCGGTGGTGCGCGACGAGGCGGCGTTCTTCGAGCACGTCGCCGGCCGGCCGGTGTGGGCGCTCGAGAAGGACCGGGCCCGAAGGAGCGTCTACGCGGTCGGCGCGTTCCCCGCGGGGGTCGTGCTCCTCTTCGGCAGCGAGCGCGCCGGGCTCCCCGCGGCGCTCGCCGATCGCGCCGACGACGTCCTCGGCATCCCCATCTACGGCGTCAACCAGTCGCTCCCCGTGGCGGTCGCCGCGGGGATCGCGATGAGCGAGTGGGCCCGCCGGCGCTACGCGAGCGGCGCGACCGTCCCCTGACGCGGGCGCGCCGCCCGAGCGCTCGGCGCGAGCGCGCCGGACCGGGAGTCCCATGGGCGCGGGAGAAACGCCGGGCCCGGCGATCGACGCGGGCGCGCCTTCGAGCCGAGACACGCGGCCCAAAGCGGGCGACCATGCCGCCGATGATCCGCGCTCGCCGCCTCGACCCGCCCCTCGCGTCCAACCCCTCTCGCGCGCCCGCGTCGCTCGGGTCGCGCGCTCGGCCGCGCGCCACGGCCTTCGCGATCGGGGCCTCGGCGCTGCTCGCGTCGGCGTGCGCGACCGAGCAGCCGCCGAGCACGCCCTCGGCGAAGCTCGTCCCGCTGACGCGCGCGATCGCGTCGGCCGCCGGTCCGAGCGCCGCGCCGCCGCCGGCCGAGGCGCCGAGGGAGAAGAAGACGAAGTACTCGGGCCACGGCGCGTCGAGCGTCCCGCGCGAGGTGATCGCGCGGTACGCGCCGCCCGCGCTCCCGGACGACGTCGCGCAGCGCATCCAGGCGATCCTCGACGTGCGCGCGCCGAGCGCCGGCCAGCTCACGCCCGACGGCAAGACGCTCTTCTTCTCCTGGAACGTCACCGGGACGCGGCAGCTCTGGCGCCTCGACGGGCCGCAAAGGTTCCCGCTCCAGATCACGGCGGGCGACGATCAGGTGAGCCTCGCGGACGTGGCGCCCGACGGCACGTTCCTCGTCGTCTCGCGCGATCGCAAGGGCGAGGAGAACCCGGGGGTCTACCTGCAAGACGTCAAGGGCGGGCCGCTCACGGTCGTGCAGCACAAACCCGGCGCGCAGACGTTCGCCGACTTCGTGAGCGACGACAGCCGCTACGTCTACTTCCGATCGAACGACGTGAGGCCCGACGCGTACACGATCTACCGCTACGACCGGACCACGAAGGCGCGCGAGACCGTGCTCGATCAGCCCGGCCTCTGGGAGATCGTCGATCACAAGGCGGACGGGCGCCTCCTCCTCCAGAAGCGCACCGGAGAGATGATCGTCGAGGTGTTCGAGTGGACGCCTTCGACGAAGAGGCTCGAGCCGCTCTTCGGCCAGGGCGAGAAGGAGGAGTACGAGGCGCGCTACGGCGCCGGCAACGACCTGCTCGTCCTCACGCCGAAGCCGTCGGAGTACCGGCGCCTCTATCGGTGGGACCGCGCGGGGCGGAAGCTCGCGCCGGTGTCGCCCGACGTGAAGCACGACGTCAACGCGTTCACCATCGACCGCTCGCAAAAACGAGTCCTCTACACCATCAACGAGGACGGGTACACGCGGCTCCACGCGATGGACGCGCGCACCGGGCAGGCGATCGCGCTGCCGGCGATGGACGCGGACCGGGTCGGCATCGGCGCGATGTCGAAGGACGGGCGCCTCGCCACGATCAGCGTCGACTCGGGGCGCGGCCCGGCGCACGCGTTCGTCCTGGACATCGATCAGAAGAAGCTCGTCCCGTGGAACGCGCCGAGCGTCCCGGAGGTGGATCCGTCCAAGCTCGTGCGCGCGAAGCTCGAGAGCTACCCGGCGCGCGACGGGACCAAGATCCCGATGTTCGTGAGCCGCCCGAGGACGTGCGCGGCGACGCCGTGCCCCGTGCTCGTCCTCTTCCACGGCGGCCCCGAGGCGCAGACGCTCGCCGGCTACAACACGCTCGCGCAGCTCTTCACCGACGCCGGCTTCGTCTTCGTGCAGCCGAACGTGCGCGGGAGCGACGGCTACGGCAAGGCGTGGATCCACGCCGACGACGGGCCGAAGCGCCTCGACGTGCTCACCGACATCGAGGACTGCTCGAAGTTCGTCCGCGCCCAGTGGGGACAGGGCGGGAAGGAGCCGAAGGTCGGCGTCCTCGGCTGGAGCTACGGCGGATACTCGACGCTCGTCGCGATGACGATGTTCGCGGGCGCGTACGACGCGGGCGCGGCGTCGGTCGGCATCGGCAACCTGGTCACCTTCCTCGAGAACACCGCGCCGTATCGGAGGGCGCTCCGCACCAGCGAGTACGGCGATCCGGAGAGAGACCGCGACGCGCTCGTGAAGCTCTCGCCCACGACGTACATCGACAAGGTGCGGTCGCCGCTCCTCGTGATGCAGGGGGCGTCGGACCCGCGCGTCCCGGTCGGCGAGGCGATCCAGATCCACGAGGCGCTCGAGGCGAAGAAGATCCCGTCGCAGCTCGTCATCTTCGAAGGCGAAGGGCACGGCACGCAGAAGCGCGACAACCGCGTCCTCGAGCTCGGCCACATGCTCCGCTTCTTTCAGGCGCACCTTCTGGGCGCGAAGACGGGATAACGAGAGAGACGGGATTCCCCTCGGCGACTCACGGCGCCGTAGCGCGCCGTGCCCGGCGTGAGCTCGGCCGCGCGACAGGCTCCGCTTTTCTTAATGCGCACCTTTGGTGCAAGAAGACGGGACCACGGTGAGATACCAGATCACGCTCGGCGATTCACGATGCCGCAGCGCGCTGTTTCCGGCGTGAGATCGGCGCACGAATGACGCGCGGCGCGCTCGATCGCCGGGAATTGGGCTGCGGCGCGCGATGACGTGGTCGAGCCGGCGCGACACGCGGTTCGGTCGCGGGAAAGGTGAGTCCGCGCTGGACGCGTCGTCTCGCCGTCATCCCTTGACGGGGTCTCACTTCCTTTTACGGTGATGAGTCATGTGGGGCGCACCGACGCGGCTTTCGATCGCTTTTGTCCTCTTGGTCTGCGGCTGCTCCAGCGGCTGCTCTTCCAGCGGGGGTAGTAACGGCACCGGACAACCTCCGGCGCTCGGCTCGAGCACCGGCGACGGAGCCGGCGCGGGACCGGGAGGCGGCGGGACCGGGACGGGCGCGGGCACCGGCGGTGACGGGACCGGTACCGGGACGGGCGGCGGCGACGGGACCGGCACCGGTACGGGCACCGGCGGCGGCACGTCGCCGGACGGCGGCGCGGGCACGGGCACCGGCGTCAAAGGGATCCCGGCGCTCGGCGCGCACGTCCTGCTGACGAACGACGAGACCCTCGGGACCAACCCGGCGACGACGAAAGCCGTGGCCACGCAGACCGCCGGCAGCACGCTGCTCGCCGTCAGCATGGGGTGGAAGACGAACTACGCCACGCCCACCGACGCGATGGCGAACACGTGGACGTCGCTCGGGATGCACCTCTACGCCACGGCCGACAGCCAGACGAACTTCTACACGGCGGTGTGGAGCGCCGCCGCGTCGCGCGGGAGCGCCGCCGAGACGCTGACCGTCGCGAAGAACGACAAGCCCACGGGCGAGGTCAGCCTCGCGCTCGTCGAAGTCAAGAACGGCGGGTTGATCAAGCAGGTCGCGTACGCGTATCCGACGGCGGACCAGGCGACGACGCCGGGGAGCGTCACCACGACGGGCCCGGCGACGCTCATCGCGATCTGGAGCGGCGACTCGTGGGACCTCAATCACACCGCCGTGCCGAGCGACGGCTTCACCGTCTTCGACTCGTATTTGAACCTCGGACCGACGAGCGGCGTGCAGATCGCGCTCGCGTCCAAGTCCGTCGCCGCGGCGGGCACGTACTCGGTCACGTGGGCCGCGACGCCGAAGCAGGGCGCCGCTTGCTACCTGATCGCGATCCAGAACTTGCCGTAACGTCGCGCGCGAGCACCCGCATGGGTTCGTGACCTCGCCCCGGTCGCCCGGCGGCGAGCGCGACATCGTGCCCCGGCGCGCGCGTTTTTCGCGCGAGGCCTCGCGACACGGCGTCTCGGCGCATCACGGATGCTCATTTCAGTGACCATGTCCAGCGCGTCGTCCCGCAAACGGCGGCGCGGCGGTCGCGCGTCTCGATCCGAGACCGCGTCGGACCGTGGAGCTCGCGAATCCCCGAAAAAATGGCTCTTCGATGCGGCCCGCACCGGCGTGCGGGCGGCTCGACGTCACGCGGAGAGCGCCGATGTAACCGTCGACGCGGCCCATTCTGTACACAAACGAACGACCGCGAGCACACCAGCTCTTGTGTACCGTACCAGAGCGCTTTGAAATATGCGGATGGGCACACCTCGGATCGAGATTGACCCCCTCACGTTCGACCCGTGGCGCATCCAGGCGCTCACCCATCGCCTCGCCGATCACCCGCTCCTGCAGATCGATGCGCTCGTCGACCTCGGCAAGCGGCAAGAAGAGCGCAAGCTCGTTCGAACGCACAGCGACACGGCCACCGCGGGGACCAGCTTCGGCGACGCGCCGAAGCTGCACCCGAACCCGCGCGGCGCGGCCGACACGCTCGCGCGGATCGCCGAGGCGCGCGCGTGGATGTCGCTCTTGAACATCCAGGCGGACCCGACGTACCGCGCGTTCGTGGACGAGATCCTGGACGAGATCCGCCCGTACGTCGAGCGACGCGATCCGGGCATGTGCTATCGCGCCGGCTGGATCTTCGTCACGTCGCCGAACGCGGTGACGCCGTTCCACATCGATCACGAGCACAACTTCATCCTGCAGATCCGCGGCTCGAAGCGGCTGCACGCGTGGGACCCGCTCGACCGGAGCATCGTGTCGGAGCGCGGACAGGAGCTCTTTCACGACGACCGATCGCGCGAGAAGGTCGCGTGGAGCGAAGAGTTCCTGCCGAAGGCGCGCGTCTTCGATCTCACGCCCGGGATGGGCGGCTACATGCCGTCGACGACGCCGCACATGGTGAAGAACGGACCGGACGTCTCGATCACGATCAGCTTCACGTATTACACCGACGCGACGCGACGCCGCGCGCTCCTCTACCGCGGGAACGCGCGCCTGCGCCGCCTCGGGCTCAAGCCGCGGCCGATCGGCCAATCGGCGCGGCTCGACGGCTACAAGGCGGCGGTCCTCGGCGCGTACTCCTCGGCGAACGCCCGCGTGAAGCGCGCCTTCGGCCTCCCCACGCGCGACACCGGCGTCCCGTACGCGCCGGTGTGATCGCGGAGCCGGCGCGCCGGCGCTTCGAACGCCGTCAGCGGCGCGCGGAGCGGGATCCGAGCCGGCGCGTCACCGGCGCCCGCCGCTGAAGTCGCCCGCGAGGTCGAACTCCGCGAAGTAATAGCGCGTCGCGTGGACGCGGCACCGCGCGGCGCCGCCGGCGAGCGCCTCGAGGCCGGGAAAATTCGCGCACGTGGCCTGGGCGAGCTCGTCGACGCGGTCCTCGACGGCGCGCGCGCGCGACTCGAGCTCGCTCCTCTCCGGGTTGGTCAGCGGCCGCGGGTACGCGAAGCCGATCGCCGCGTCGGGCGCGCCGCGCGCGAGGAGCTTGTGCGCCTCGACGCGCATGAAGATGACGCGGCCGATGCTCGCCGTGCCGGCCGCGTCGCGCTCCTCGAAGCGGCGGTTCATCGACGTGGCGTCGCCGGCGGCGAGCGCGCGCGCGTAGAAATCGCGCTCGCGCGCCGCGTCCGTCTTGCACGCGACGAGGAGGGTGCCGCGCGCGGTGCCGTCGTCGCGCGTCCCCGCCGAGAAGTCGACCCACGCCGCCTCTTCGGCGAGCCAGCACGCGTCGTCTTCGACCTTGTTCCAGAGCGCCTGCTCCCGCATGAGCGCGTCGAACCGCGCCTTGTCCGCGTCGCGGAGCGGCAGGAGCACCGCGTCGAGATCCGCGGTGAACGCGCGGCGCATGCACTCCATCGTGGCCGCGGCCATCTCCTTCCCTTCGAGGTTGCTCTGGGGCTCCCTCTTCGACGCGCACCTCGCGTCGAGCTCGCGCGCGACCGCGGCGAAGTCCAGCGCGGTCCGCGCCGCGCCCGCGTCGCCGGCAGCGGCGGTGGGTGGAGTGGCCGCCGACGCCGGACCCGGCGCGGCCGGCGCGCCGACCGCCCCCGACGCGGCGCTCGTCCCCGGCGGAGCGCCCTCCGTAGGCGGCGATCGTTTGCAGGCGACCGGGAATGCGAGCAGGATGAGCGCGAGGCTCGAAGTGCGCAGGCGCGGCGCGGCGGCCGCTCTCGGGGAGCTCATGGACGATGCAGTGGGTATAGCCCGGAGGGAGCGGACGCGGTGGGCGGGCTGATGGTCGTCGCCGTCGCGCTCGGGCTCTACCTGTTCGCGCGCTGGTACCTGTTCCCGCGGGCGCGCATGGGGATGTCGGCGATCCGGCCGTCGCCCGCCCAGCACGACGGCGAGCGGTGGCGAAAGCTCCAGATGCTGGCGCACGGCGCGTCGTTCACCGGCATCCTCGACACCGTCGTGCTCGAAGGGATCACGATGCGGATCAAGGCGTCGCCCGCGGCGCTCGGCGCGGTGATCGTCGAGACGTCGCGCATGTCGACGCTCGACGTGAAACACGACTTTGCCCACGAGCCCGAGCTCGCCGAGGCGATCGCGTCGCTCAGAGCGTTCGGCAAGCGCGCCGAGTTCGTGTCGGACGTGACCGGGATGAAGCTGACGCTCGGCGGCCCGGTCTCCAGCGCCGACGTCCACGAGGCGTGCCGCATCCTCGCGACGCTCGTCCAGCGCTCCGGCACGTCGACGCTCCCGTACCGCTGACGCCGGTACGAGCCGCGCGACGCGACGCGAGCCCGCGAGCCGTGTGACGCGAAACGCGGACCCACAAACGCGAACCGGCGCGGCTCCCCTCTCGGAGGCCGCGCCGGCGCGCGCTCGGCGGAGCGGGCCTCGGTGCGTGCAAGCTGCACACGCTCCGAGGCGCGCGGTGCGCCTACTCTTCGTTGACGGCGCTGAGCGACTCGGCGGCGCGCGGCGGCGGCGCGGGGCGCTCTTCGCCCTCTCCTTCGATCTGCATGTGGAGCGTCTTGTACGCGGGGAGCCCCGTCCCTGCCGGGATGAGACGACCCATGATGACGTTCTCCTTGAGGCCCTTGAGGTGGTCCGTCTTGCCGCTGATCGCGGCCTCGGTGAGCACCTTCGTGGTCTCCTGGAACGAGCTCGCCGAGATGAACGACTCGGTCGAGAGCGACGCCTTCGTGATGCCGAGGAGGAGCGGCTCGGCGATCGCCGGGCGGCCTCCGCGCTCGATCACGCGCTGGTTCTCGCGCTCGAACAGGTGCTTCTCGATCTGCTCGTCGATGAGGAAGTTGGTGTCGCCCACGTCCTTGATGCGGACGCGCCGCATCATCTGGCGGACGATGACCTCGATGTGCTTGTCGTTGATCGCGACGCCCTGCAGGCGATAGACCTGCTGGATCTCGTTGACGAGGTACGCCGCGAGCTCCTTCTCGCCCTTCACCCGGAGGATGTCGTGCGGGTTCGCCGGGCCGTCCATGAGCGGCTCGCCGGCGCGGATGCGATCGCCCGGCTGCACCTGGATGTGCTTCCCCTTCGCGATCAGGTACTCGCGCGCCTGATCGGGCTGGGCCGCGCCGTTGTGATCGAACGGCGTGATGACGACCTTGCGCTTCCCCTTCGTGTCCTTGCCGAACGAGACCTCGCCGTCGATCTCGGCGATGATCGCGTGGTCCTTCGGCTTCCTCGCCTCGAACAGCTCGGCGACGCGCGGGAGACCGCCGGTGATGTCCTGCGTCTTCGTCGTCTCGCGCGGCATCTTCGAGAGCACCTCGCCGGCGTCGACGAGATCGCCGTCCTGGACGACGATGTTCGCGCCGACCGGCAGCAGGTAGCGCGCCTCGAGCGTCGAGTTCGGCAGCTTGAGCGTCTCGCCCGTCTTCGCGTCCTTGATGGTGACGCGCGGACGGAGATCCGCGGCGCGCGACTCGATGATGACCTTGCGCGAGAGGCCGGTGACCTCGTCGAGCTTCTCCACCATCGTGACGCCTTCGACGATGTCGCCGAACTTGATGATGCCGGAGACCTCGGTGAGGATCGGCATGGCGAACGCGTCCCACTCGGCGATGAGCTGGCCGGGCTTCACCTTCAGCCCCTCCGTCACCTTGAGGACCGCGCCGTACACGAGGCGGTGATGCTCGCGCTCGCGCCCCGTGTCGTCGACGACCACCACCTCGCCGTGGCGGTTCATGACGCTGACCGTCCCGTCGCGCTTCACCGCGAGGTTCGCGTGACGGATGCGGATGAAGCCCTCGTTCCGGACCTCGAGCGAGCTCTGCTCGATCTTGCCGCGCGCGGCCGCTCCACCGATGTGGAACGTACGCATCGTGAGCTGCGTGCCCGGCTCGCCGATGGACTGGCTGGCGATGATGCCGACCGCCTCGCCGATGTTCACCTTGTAGCCGCGGGCGAGGTCTCGCCCGTAGCACTTGGCGCACACGCCGCGCTTGGTCTGGCAGGTGAGCACCGAGCGGATGACCACCTCCTCGATGCCCGCGTCCTCGATCGCCATGACCGTCGCCTCTTCGAGCTCGGTGTTGGCCGGGACCAGCACCTCGCCCGTGAGCGGATCGACGATGTCTTCGAGGACGACGCGCCCGAGGATGCGCTCCGCGAGCGGCTGGATGACCTCGCCCGCGTCTTCGAGCTTGGTGACGCGGATGCCGTCGAGCGTGCCGCAGTCGAAGTCCGAGATGACCGCGTCCTGCGCGACGTCGACGAGGCGGCGCGTGAGGTACCCGGAGTTCGCGGTCTTGAGCGCGGTGTCGGCGAGGCCCTTACGAGCGCCGTGCGTCGAGATGAAGTATTGGAGCACGCTCAGACCCTCGCGGAAGTTCGCGGTGATCGGCGTCTCGATGATCTCGCCCGACGGCTTCGCCATCAGGCCGCGCATGGCGGCGAGCTGGCGGATCTGCTGGGTGGACCCTCGGGCTCCCGAGTCGGCCATGATGTAGATCGGGTTGAAGCTCGGCTCGATGTACTCCTTGCCCGTCTCGTGATCGGTGACCTTCTCCTTGCCGATCTGGACCATCATCTCCTGCGTGACCTTGTCGGCGACGCCGGCCCAGATGTCGACGATCTTGTTGTAACGCTCGCCGTCGGTGATGAGCCCCTCTTGGTACTGGTCGATGACCTTCTGGACCTCGGCCTGCGCCTCGCCGAGCAGGACCTGCTTGGCGTCGGGGATGATCATGTGGTCCATGCAGATCGACGTGCCGCTGCGCGTCGCGTACTCGAAGCCGAGCGACCGGAGCCGGTCGGCGAGGAGGACCGTCGCCTTGTTGCGGTGCTTGCGGTAGCAAGCGTCGATGAGCGCGGAGAGCGCCTTCTTGTCGAGCGTCTTGTTGACGAGGTCGAACGAGAGCCCCTCGGGGAGGATCTCGGCGATCAGGCAGCGGCCGACGGTGGTGTTCACCACGCGGCGCTGGTTCGTCTCCGGGTCGATGACGCGGACGCGGATGCCGGTGTGGATCGTCACCTCGTCGTTGTCGTACGCCATGCGGACTTCTTCCGGCGACGAGTACACGCCGCGGAGGTAGCCCTCGAAGTGCTCCTTCTTCGGGTCGAACGTCAGCCCGCCTTCACGGTACGAGCCCTTCGCGAACTTGCGCTCGCGGGTCGCGTAGTAGAGGCCGAGGACGATGTCCTGCGTCGGGTTGATGATCGGCTTGCCGTTGGCCGGCGAGAGGATGTTGTTCGTGCTCATCATGAGCACGCGCGCTTCCATCTGCGCCTCGACCGAGAGCGGCACGTGGACGGCCATCTGGTCGCCGTCGAAGTCGGCGTTGAACGCGGCGCAGACGAGCGGGTGGAGCTGGATCGCCTTCCCCTCGATGAGCACCGGCTCGAACGCCTGGATGCCGAGGCGGTGGAGGGTCGGCGCGCGGTTCAGGAGGACCGGGTGCTCGCTGATGACCTCCTCGAGGATGTCCCAGACCTCGGGGCGCTCCTTCTCCACCATCTTCTTCGCGGACTTGATGGTGTTGACGTACCCGCGCTCTTCGAGCTTGTTGTAGATGAACGGCTTGAAGAGCTCGAGCGCCATCTTGTTCGGCAGGCCGCACTGGTGCAGGCGGAGCTGCGGGCCGACGACGATGACCGAGCGGCCCGAGTAGTCGACGCGCTTGCCGAGCAGGTTCTGGCGGAAGCGCCCCTGCTTGCCCTTGAGCATGTCGCTGAGCGACTTCAGCGG
>Ga0105247_10000931_pt1 | contig 22023 bp, 19 predicted proteins | sample KBSS24metaG_FD_81519 | JGI IMG/M metagenome (GOLD analysis project Ga0105247, IMG submission 81519) | Switchgrass rhizosphere microbial communities from Kellogg Biological Station, Michigan, USA - KBS S2-4 metaG | ecosystem: Host-associated > Plants > Roots > Rhizosphere > Soil | place...
CGATCGCCTCGGCGAGCGTCTTGCGCGCCGGGTCGGGCGGTCCGCTCAGCGACGTGCGCCGCACCATCGTGAGGAGCCCGTTCAGCGGCTCGCGATAGCCGTTCACCCACTCGGGCGCCGCGCCGACGGCGATCGCGTGACCGAGCCACGCGTCGACGGGGAGGCCGCGCCGGCGGAGGCGCTCGGTGAGGGACGCGAGGGTCTCGGTCGTGGCCGCGTCGCGCACGTACGACGAGAGGATCGAGGCGTCGCGCGCGAGCGGCGCGAGCGACGCCGGCGTGAGCTTGGGCGACGCGAACGCGACGCGGAGCGCGCGGAGGTACGCGTACCACCCGTCGAGCGTCGAGCCGAGCGACGCCTCGGGGAGCGCGGGGAGGTCCGGGACCTGGGTCCACGCCGTCGCGGCGAGCGCCACGACGTCCGCGGGGAGGCGCTCCGGGACGCCGATCCTTCGGCCCCACGCGCCGGCGTTCGCCGGCACGTCCCACCCGAGCGGATCGGCGCGCGTCGCGTACAGGAGGGCGAGCGCGTAGACGCGCGTCTCGGCGTCGGTCCTCCGCGCGGCGGGCAAGAGGTAATAGCCGCGCGTCGCGTCGAAGAACCCCTTCACCGCCGCGTCCTTCGCCCGCGGGTACGCGGCGGAGAGCGGGGGCCACGCCGGATCGAGGAGGGGGACGAGCGCCGCGCCGGCGGCCGCCTCGTCGTCGGCGACCGCCGCCGGCGCCACGTCCGCGGCCGCGGCGCGGGCGACGTAGGCCGCGACCGCGGTCCGCGCGCGGGCGGCGCGCGCGTAGTGCCACGCGTAGGCGACGCCGAGGATCGCCGCGCAGACCGCCACCGCCGCGATCGCGCGCGCGGCGCGTCCGCGGTCCACGCGGCGCGCCGTCTCCACCATGTCCGCCTCGATGCTCGCGTCGAGCGCGAACGGATCGGCGAGGAGCGCGGGCGGCGAGCCCTCGGGGCACGCCGTGAGGTACACGCCGTCGAGCCGCGGCGGGGCGACGCGCGATGGCGGCTCGACGAGCGGGGCGAAGAACGGCGCGAGCGATCGCAGGAGGCGCCCGGCGGGCCCGCGCTCGTGGGCGAGCCGGACGAACGCCGGGAACGACGCGCTCTCGATCGTGCTCGACAGGTACGGATCGAGCGCGCAGAGCGCGCCCGCGAGATCGGCGGCGGCGTACGACGCGGGGCGGAGCGGCAGATCGAGCGGCGCGACGCGCCCCTCGCCTTCACCGCTCAGCGCCTGGACGAGATCGACGAACGACGCGAGCGACTCGTCGGCGTGCGTGACGCACGCGCGGAGGCGCACCGCGCGACCGCGCGACCGGGACAGCTCGTCGGCGACGTCGCGCGCGAGCCGCCCCGTCTGCCTCAGGCCCGGGGCGCTCCACGACGGCGACCGCGGATCGAGCGCGACGACGATGAGCTCGGTCCGCCACGCGATCGCGTCGAGGAGCCCCCGGAGCTCCGCGTCGGACTCGGGCCGCGCGTCCTCGAGCAGCGACGAGGCGATCTCGAGGACGATCCGCTCGCCCCCGTACGACAGGCCGATCCGCGGATCGCTCGCGTCGGCGGCGGACCCGGCGAGATCGCGGCGCGACGCTTCGACGAGCGACGTCTTCCCCGCGCGGCGCTCGCCGAGGACGATCGTCACGGGGGCGCGCTGCCCGGCCTCGCCGAGCGCGCGCACGAACGTCCCCCACACGCTGGCGAGCGACGGCGGCGCGGGCGCGCTCGGCGCCGGGGGCGGCTTCTCCTTCGCGCTCGCCTTCTTTGGCTTGCGGAGCGCGACCACCAAGGCGAGCCCGGTGAGGACGACGCCGGCCACCGCCGCGAGCGCGGGGATCGCCGCGCCGATCGCCTTCCAGGCGTGCGCGAGGAGATCGCTCATGGGCGCGCCGGCTGGGCGAAGAGGAGCGCCTCCACGACGTCCTCGAGCTGCTCGAACGCGGCGGTCACCTTCGCCGGATCGACCGCGCCGCGGGCGTCGATCTCCCGGCGGATCGGCGCGAGCAGCGCGGCGATCGTCGCGGCTTTCAGGTGCTCTCCGAGCGTCGCCTCGATCGCGGCGAGGAGCTCCTCGGGCGGGCGCGGCGCGGCCGGCGCGATCGGCTCGGGCCCGGCGGCGATCGCCGGCGCAGGCGCGGCGGCGGCAGGAGCAGGCGCGAACGGCCAGGCTCGCGTCACGAGCTCGAACGGCGCGGCCTCCCCGTCCGGTGCGGCGAGGGGCGCGGCCTCTGGCGGCGGCGCGCCGGGGCGAGGGGCGCGCGCGATCGAGGGCTCGGACACGGAGGCCGCCGCGACGCGCGGGGGCGGCGGAGGCCCGAGCTTCGGCGGCGCGGGCGACGCGCCCGTGTGGGCGAGCGCGAGCCAGCGGGCGAGGGCGCGCTCCGGCGACGCGGCGCGTTCGAGCTCGGCGATGCGATCGTCGCGGCGCATCAGAAGAACCTCGCGACGAGCGCGAAGAGCCCCTGCACGGCGGCCGCGCCGACGACCGCGGCCAGGGCCCACTGCCAGATCGGGCGCGGCGGGCGCGGGAGCTCGCGGGCCGACGTCGTCGCCTTCGGCGCGGGGCGGACCGCGAGCTTCTCGAAGAGGGCGCGGCGCCGCGCGACGAGCTCGTCGGGCTCGGCCGCGTAGCGCCCCGCGAACCCCTGCGCGAGGCAGAAGACGTACACCTCGACGAGGAGCGGGTGCGGACGCGCGCCGAGCGCCGCGGCGCGCTCGAAGAACGCGTCGCCGCCGTAGTCGGAGTCGGTGACCTCGAACGCGCGGCCGAGCATCGGCCACGCGAGGTCGCGATCGATCGACGCGCCCGCGAGGCGCACGAGGACGCGCTCGTCGAGGAGGAACGCGATCGGCTCGAGCACCGACAGCGGCGCGGGATCGGCGGGCAGCGCGCGGCGGAGCGCGTCGAGGCGGCGCCACACCGTCGCGAAGAGCGCGTCGAGGTCCGGCGCCTGCCCCCCGGTGAACGCGTCGTCGATCGCGACGGTCACGTCCTCGTACGCGTCGACGACGTCGCTCCAGGTGGCGACGTCGAACCGCGCGGGCGCCGGCTCGACGCGCGCCGCGGCTGCGGGCGGGCGCGCGTCGGGGAGCTTCTCCTCGGTCATCGCGCCACCGGATCGACCTGCGCCTCGGCGACGCGGACGTCCACCGCGTCCTGCGTCCACGCGCGGAGGAGCGCGGCGATCTGCTCGGCGAAGCGGTACATGAGCGGCGCGTCGGTCGCGGGCGATCGCGCGAAGGAGACCTCGTACACGTGCTTGATCCCGCCCGAGCGGCGCAGCGGATCGGGCCGGTCGTCGACCCGGAGCGCGTCGACCCGGTCCGGGAGCCCGCGGTACGGGCTCTCGCCCGCCGCGCCGAGGAGCTCGATGACGCCGGTGAGGCCGCTGCGATCGAGCACCGGGCGCATCTTCAACGACAGCAGGTCGAGGCAGCGCGAAGGGGCGAGCGCGAGGGGGCTCGCCTGCGGGCGGCGCACCGGGCCGAGGAGCTCGAGGCGCACGCCGTCCCAGCTCTGGAACTGCGGCGCGATCGTCACCTCGCTCGGCGCCGACGTCCACAGAGACGGCTGCGACCACTCCGCGTCGACGAGGATCCGCCGCGGCTTCACGAACGCGTCGGGCAGCCGCAGCCGCAGCCACGGCGCGCGCCCGTCCGCCGCGTGCTCGACCTCGTAGCCGTTCCGCTCGTTCGCCAGCGCGAACGGGAAGAGCGGCGCCATCTCGCGATCGGCCTGGTACACGCCGCGGATCGCGACCGGCTCGGCGGCGTCGCGCGACGTCGTCGCGCTGTGGATCGAGTGCCGGTCCTTCGTCCCGTCGTGGACGATCGGCGCCGCGTAGTCCGACCAGACGTTCACCGCCGGGATCACGAAGAGGCGGAACGCGTCGGGCGTCACCGCCATGTCGCGCGGCCAGTCCGCGTCGAGCGGGAAGCGGAGCGTGACCACGTCCCACGGCGTCGAGGACGCGGGGATCGCGACACGGATGACGAGCCCCTGCTCCGGGAAGTGGAAAAACGATCGGATCTTGGCGAACGGGTGGCGCTCGTCGGCCTCGTCGGCGATCGACGCCGGCGTCACCGCGCCGAGCTGCACGCGGCACGGCCCCTCGCTCCCGTCGCCGAACTGCGCGGTCACGGCGCCGCGCTGCTCGCCGATCGCGTGATGGAGCGCGAGCGACGCGCGGTACTCGCCCATCCGCCGCACGTGGAGGTCGAGGTCGATCGGCCCGCGCTGCGGCACGCCGGCGCGGATCCGGATCGCGAGCTCGAGGGTGCTCCGCGCGCCGATCACCGTCGCGCTCGAGATCGTGAGCGGGCGGATCACCACCGGCTCGAGGGTGCTGAAGATCGCGACGCGGTCTTTGGGGCGCTGCGCGGTGTGGAAGAGGCGCGGGAGCGTCGGCTGCTTCCCCGCGGCGTACGCCTGATCCGTGAACTGTACACGCAGCGTCGTCCCCTTCGGCAGCGTGAGCGGCGCGGGGAGGTTCGCCGCGGGGACCGCCTGCACGAGCGCGGCGGCCGGCATCGGCGCGAGCAGATCGTCGAACGTGCCGCCGGCCATCCGGAGCACCGCGGCCTGCATCTCCGACGACGCGGCCGCGCGCGTCCGCGCGGCGAAGAACGCCATCGCCTCGACGAGGCGGCGCGTGTCGGGGTCCTCCGAGCCGAGCGTAAGCTGCCCCTTGTCGCCCCGCTGCTCGGCGAACGCGTGGAGCGCGTCGAGCTCGCTCAGGAAGAGGCGGTAGAACGCTTCGTCGGCGGCCATCGGCGGCTATCCCAGGTTGACCAGGCTGCCCTGCACGTTGGCGATCGAGCCCTTGAGCGTGAGCACCGCGGACGCCTTGGCGGTCAGCATCCCGTCGGCGGCGATGTCGACCATGCCGCCGGACACCGACACCTTCCCCTGCCCTTCGATCGTCGCGGCGCTCGGCGACGACATCTTCGCTCCCGACGCGTCGAGCAGGACCGAGCTCTGGGCGCCCTTCGCCGTGAGCGTCTGGGTGCCGGTGGCCGCGACGGTGTTGCCGTCGATCGTGAGATCGGTCGTCGCCTTGATCGAGGTCGCCTTCGCGCTCTCGTACGCCGACGTCCCGGACGACGTCATCTCGATCTGCTCGTCGGCCGTGACCGAGAACTTCTTGCACTTGACCACCACGGCGTCGGACGTCTGCGTGATGGTCGAGGTCGCGCTCTGCCCCGCGACCTCGATGACGACGCTCGTCCCGTTCATCGTGATCGTCTGCGTGATCTGCCCGTCGCCGTTCTTCACGGTGACGGTGATCCCCGTCTTTTTGTTCAGCTCGACGCTGCAGATCAACGCGCCCATGTCACTCGCTCGCCTCCATCACCTGGAGGAACATCGAGCCCTCTTCGATGCGGACGAGCGCGGTGTCCTTGTCGTTCGTCCGGGCGATCTTGAAGACCGGCTTGTCGCTCTCGTAGTCGTGGAGGACGCTCGTGTTGCTCTTCGCCGACTTGCCCAAGAAGAGGTGCTGCCCCTGCGTCTCCAGCGGGACCCGCGCGTTCGTCCGCCAGTCGAGGAGCGACACGATCTCGGCCTCGTGGAGATCGAGCGCGACGAGCACGCGCTCGCCCTTGTAGGCCGGGACGTAGAACGTCCCCGACGCCTGGCTCGCCCCGAACGGCGCGACCACGACCTGCGCGTCGAAGAGCGGCATTTTTACTTTGTAGATATCGGCCTGGGTGTTCGCGTCTTGATACACCTGATACGTGATGTCGGCGTCCTCGCCCACCTCGCTCACCACGGTCCCCTCGATGAGGCCGGGGTAGCGCGGCGCGGTGAACGGCGGGAGGCGCGGCGTGAGCGAGGTCTTCTGCTCGAGGCTCGCCGTCACCTGCACGTCGAAGCCGATCGCGCCCTCGCCGTAGCGCCGCTCGGGCCCCTCGTCGTCCGCGCGCGCCTCGAGGGTGAGCGCGTACACGCGCCACGGATCGCTGGACGCGATGAGCCCGGCGCTGAACGCCCCCTTCGTCGAGACGTCGACGAGGCTCCCCGGCGTCACCTGCACCGTCGGGAACCGGGCGAACGCGAGGCGGAGCTCACGATCCGGCGCCGTGACGCGCGACGTCTCGAGGGTCACGCGGTCGTCGACGTCCTGCGCGATCGGCAGCCGGACCACGAGGTCGCGGAACATCCCGGTCGCGGCCTGCGCGTTGTCGACGGGCCGGCGGCCCGCCGAGACGCTGTAGGCGTTGACCACGCGCGTCTGGGCGCGCGCGACCCTGGGGAAGACGCTCTCCATGTGCAGGACGTCGCCGCGCGGGAGCGTCGCCGCGTCGCCCGAGGCGTCCTTCGTCTTCGCGAGCGCGTAGGAGAGCGCGGTGTGGTCGAACGTGAAGACGCCGCCGTAATACCCGGTGATCCACGCGACGAAGTCGTAGAAGCTCGCGCCGCGCGACGGGTCGAGATCGAAGAAGACGTGGGGGCGCACCGCCGCGAGGGCGTCCCAGTCGTACGTCATCGTGATCGCGTCGCCGACGTGCGCGGCGATCGCGTCTTGCAGCGATTTCTGGACGAACAGATCGCACGGGTGGTGCTGCGACCAGAGCGCGCGCGCCGGGTCCTCGAAGGTGACGCGGTACCGGCGATAGAGCACCTTCGGCTCGGCCAGGCCGAGCCCGTACACCTCTTCGCGCACGGACCTGTCGATCACGACACCGCCCGTCTTGACCGCGGGGAGCTCCGTCGACGTCGACGCGTCGGTGTGAGACGGCGCGATCGTCACGGACAGGGTCGCGAGATCGGACTTCATGAAATCTTCGAGGAGGGTGTCCTCGTACGGACCGCCGGCCGACGAGTCGTCCTGCACGAGGAACTCGACGGCGCCGGACGCTCCGTAGCTCGTCAGCGCGAGCGACACCGCGCGGACCGCGCCGCCGCGTATCGCGTGCGACGCGCCTCCGATCGTGAGCTCCAGCGCGACGGCCAGATCATCCCTCATCGAGCCCGCCCTTCACCGGCGGCGACGGCGCGTACCGGAGCACGCGCACCCGCCGCATGACCACGTGAAACAGGATCTTGAACGATTGGGGCTGACCCTCCACCTCGCCGGTGAGCTCGAACCGCGCCCACATCCACCCTTCCCGGCCCACGAACTTCGTGCGCGGCGACACGACGCGCGGCTCGAACCGCTTCACCTGCGCCGTCATGTCGGCGGCCAGCGCGAAGATGAGCGGGGCGGCCTCGTCGAAGACGTCGTGGTCGCCGAGGCCGAACACCTCGAGGGCCGACGCGTGCCCGCGCTTCGCGTTCAGCACGGCCTCGAGGTTGCGGGCGATCCCGTGGACCACGTCCTCGGGGCTCGCGCCGCTCAACTTGCTGACGAGGGACATGGCGTTCGTCGCACCTTCGCCGTCACGACGGCGCGGTCCAGAAGAGCGCGGCCGAGACGTCGCGGAGCCGCTCCTGGCGATAGAAGGCCAGCGTGCGCTCCTCGGTCACCGCGACCCAGTACGCGTTCGTGCGATCGACGACGATCCGATAGAAGTCGCACCACGGGCCGAACGCGCGCGCCAGCGCCTCCTCGTTCGCGCTCTGGAAGCGGACGCCGACCATGTGCTTGTGCGCCTCGTGCAGGCGGTACCACGACGCGAGGCGCACGCCCTCGAGGGAGACGACCGCGTCGGCGCTCGCCTTCTGCACGATCAGGTAGAGCGCGCTCGCCTTGATGGCCTCGTCGGGGATCTTCTCGACGACCATGCGATCGTCGACGGCGCGGAACGGGAGCGTCTGCATCGGCGCGGAGAGCGGCTCGCGCTGGAGCCGCTCGCCGATCCCGGAGAGCACCGCGAGGAAGCAGGCGCCGAGGTCGTCGTGGTCGTAGGCGGGGATCGCGTCGCTCGGGATCGCGTCGGCCGGGACCGTCTCGCTCCGCATGTACAGCTCGAGCCAGAAGTCGCGGAGCCACGAGTAGACGACGTACGGGTGCAGGTGCACGCGCTCGAGATCGGACAGGAGGGCGTCGACCTTGCGCGCGGCGATGCGCGCGCGCTGCACCGATCGGATCGACTGGTTCTTCGAGCTCATGTCGAGCAGGCGGTACCGGAGGCGCTCGTCGTGCTCGCCGAGGCTCCGCCGCAGCTCGGCGAGGCGCTCGGTGAGGTACGGCGTCGCGCCGACGCGCAGGAGCGGCGGGACGACGCTCGGCGAGAGGCGCCACGCCCCGTCGGCCCCCTTCTTCCAGCGGCCGACGCGCACGTGCGCCGAGCCGCCCCGGAACTGGAGCTCGGTGGAGAGCACCAGCGTGTGCGAGACGCGCGGGATGTCGAGCGCCGCCGCGGGCTCGGTGGCGCCCGCGCCGTCGTCGATCGCGTCGCGCACGGCGTGCAGGTACACGTCGACCTCCGGCCGGCGCGCCGCCTCGAGGTCGAGCGGCTCGACGGTCTCGGCGTTCCCCGGGACGTCGAACACGTCGCCCGACTCGGTGATCCACGTCACCTGGGAGATCTCGACGACCCCTTTTCGCGGGCTGTCGCCGTTCCACACGAGCCCGGCCAGCCCGTGCGCCGGCAGGCCCGAGAGCCCGCCGTGCACGAAGCTCTCGGACGAGAGCGCCGCCTCGAGCGCGCGGAAGTGGGCGGGGCGGAGGATCTGCCCGTTCCGCCACCGCGGCCGCGCGACGTTCGAGGAGCTCATAAGGATACGATCTCGGTCCTCAGGCGACGGCGAGACCCCAAGACTTGACGACGTTCTTCTGATCGCCCGTCGCCACGTGGAGCTGCTGCGCCTGCGGCTGCGGCTTCACGCCGATGCGGAACGCGTAGTTCGCGGGCGACGCCACCTCGACCGACGGCTCGTCGGACACCGACACGTTGAGGTCTTCGCCGAGCTTCTCGACGAGGCCCTTCATGTCGGCGTTGTTCGAGTGGAAGGCCAGAAAGTATTTCTTCGCGACCAGGTCGTAGTCGTAGACCGAATACTGGAACGTGACCTCGATGTTCGTGAGGTTGTTGATCACGAGGAGCGCGATGTTCTGCTTGTTCCCCGTCGTGATCTGCCCGGCGAACTGCACGGGATCGGTGACGCCGAGCTCCCACATGATGCCGCTGAGCACCGCCACCGCCTTGATGTCGGCGGTCGGGTTCGTCGGGTCCTTGCAGGTCTGGTCGGCGGTCATGTCCTGCTCGCCGATCTTCATCTTGGTGATGAAGCCGACCGGCGTCTGCTTGTCTTTTTTGTAGTTGTAGCCCTGATAGATATCCAACGACTTGTGCAAGCTCGGCATGGCGTAGCGCTCCTTCTCTTGGTCCTCGTTGTGGCCGGCCCCGGCTCCGGCCCCGGCCCCAGCCCTCTACCAGCGCGGGTTACGCGGCCTTGCCGCCCAGGGATGCCTCGAGGCGCAGCTCCACGTCCATCCCCTCGAACTGCGAGTGCGGGAGGACGGAGATGACGGCGTTGTACCAGCCGAAGGGCCCCGGCTTGGGCGTCACCTTCACGCTCGTCGCCTTGAAGGGATAATAGAGGAGGGTCAGATCGTCGGGGTTCGTCACGGTGGTGACGTATCGACCGAGCCAGTTCGACAGCATGTTCTGGATGTACGTATCGTCGGCCGAGCTGCCGATGTACTCGCGCATCATCACCTTGACGTAGTGCGCGATGATCGTGACCGAGAACGTGTAAGCCAGGTTGGTGACGAGGTAAGCGTTCTTGGTGTTGATGTCCTCGATGAAGTCCTTGGGCTTCTTGATCGACTGGGCGCTGAAGAACGTGGCCGACGCCTCGCTCTTCCGCTGCACCAGCGGGATCAGCCCGCTCCGCGCGAACTGGTACTCGCGGTAATCGGGGATCGCGACCTCCACCGGCGGCTGGAGCTCCTCCTGCCCGGTCGGCCGCTTGAACGTGTAGACGGTCATCCCCTCCACGATGCCGCCCCCGCGCGGGCCGCGGATGTACTGCGCCCACCCGGACTGCTCGTACGAGCGGACGATGTTCTTGGCGAAGAGGATCGCGGCGTTCCCCCAGAGGAAGTTGTTCGCGCTCCCCGGCTCCCCCGGGTGCACCGTCTCGGTGTATCCGATGTGATTGAAGCGCTTGTCGCGGTCGCTCGCGTCCGGCCCGGCGCCGTCCCACGGCGCGCGCACCAGGTAGCGCGGCAGCGTGAGCCCGATGTACGCGGCGAAGTCCTTGTCGCGCAGGGCGTTCCACTTGGCGTGCTTCGGGTGGTTCACGACCGCGTCGAGGTCGGTGATGACCGCGACGTCCTGCATCGTGTCCTGGCGGAAGAAGCGCGAGTTCGCCGAAGCGATGAACGGGCAGTGCGCGGCGGCGCAGATCTGCGACATGTTGTCGAGCCACTCGACGTCGCTGTCGTCGCTGTCGAACTCGTAGAGCCCGATCATCGTCGCGAAGGGGCGCCCGCCGTAGCGGTCGTACTCTTCCACGTACACCTTGTGGAAGAGCGCGCCGCCGAAGATGTCGGCCGCGTTGTCCTGGAGGTCGTCCCGGAGCTCGTCCTTGTGCAGGTCCATGAAGTCGATGATCACGTCGTCGTGCGTCACCGAGCCGGCGAGCTCGTTCAGCGTGACCCAGTTCGCCTCGAGCGTCTGGAACTCGGGGTCGTGGAGGATCTCGTCGAGCGACGACGCGACGCGCGCCTCGATGCTCGCCGTCACCTGCGCGATCGCCTGGTGGAGCGCCGCGTAGGTCGTCGGGATCTGGCCCTCGGGGAGGTTGACCAGGAGCGCCGCGAGCGCGTTCATCAGCCGCGCGTGATCGTCGATCTCCGGGTTTCGGTCGTTGAAGACGATGGGCCCCGTGCCCGTGCCGCTGGCGGGCGGGAGCGCCTTCAAGAGCTGCACGGGTTCGCCGCCGGCCTGGCCCAGCGGCTTGCCGAGCGGCGCGAGGAGGTTATTCCGGAGACTCTTCGCGGATTCCGTTAGATCAGCCATGGTCGTGATTCCTCAACCGGGTTCAGGTCGCCTGCGCGACGACGAGAGTCTTGTACGTTTCGAGCGCCCACGTGCGGAGGTCCTTGAACGCCGCCGCCTGCGACGTGAGCCCGTCGCGCATCACCTTGCGGAGCTCGGGGTTGTTCCGGAGCGTGGACGCGAGATCGAGGATGAGATCGCGGATGACGTGCAGCCGATGGAGCTCGGGGATGCGCTCGGCGACGCCGTCGGGCGAGAAGTCGTCGAGGCTGGCGAACGGGAGCGTCCGCTCCGCGGCGACCTTCTGCGGCGCGGCGATCTTGAGGCACTGGCCGCCCTCTTCGGACGACGGGTCGTCGACGAAGGTGACGTTCGCCGCGTCGAGCTCGAGCGCAGGGAGCACCGCGGTGACGAGGCCGACCGGCGCGCCGAGCTGCGGCGGCGGGACGTCCACCGTGATCCCCCGCGTGAACGTCAGGCGCACCTTGGTGCCGTCCTTGACCTTGATCCCCTTGTTGTCGAGGCCGACCACCGTCATCGAGCCTTCGACGCCGATGCCGTTCACGACGATGTCGGCCACGCCGTTCGCCGTCTTGTCGCTCTTGAACTGCGCGGTGCCGGTGATCGCCACCTGCTGCTCGGCGTCCTTCGCCACGTCGATCGCGCCGATCTTCAGCGTGAACGACGGCGTCGCGTCGGGACCGGTGAAGAGGCGCACCTCGCCGGGGACGGTCGCGGCGAGCTTCGCCGGCACCTTCACCCACGGCTTTAGCTGCTTGATGAAGTCGTCGACCTTCTTCGTGTCAAGGCTGCCGCGGACGATGGAATGGACCTCCCGATCGCGCGGCTCCTCGAGCATGTGCGCCTCGCGCGCGGCCGTCCCCTCGAACTGCCCGAGGACGAGCACGCGGAAGGGGAGCGTCTGCGGCGCCGGCGTCCCGGTGAGGTTCGTCCGATACGTCAGCTTCAGGCGCGATCGGTACTTGTCGACGATAGGGGATTTAGCGACGGGCTGCTCGAGAGTCATATTAGCCAATTGGTCCTCCTGCTCCGCTCGCTTAACGTGTCACGCCGGAGTCGATGTAGTCAAAATTCACGACGAACGAATTCGGTATTGTCGCCTCCGTCGCCGGCGCGTGCCCCTCGAACAAAATGTTGACCCGGGGGCCGGCGTCGCCGACGAGCGGATCGAACCCCAGGTACGTCTCCGACGTGAGGGCGAGCCGGCTCGCCGCCTGCGCGTCGACGAGGACGACGCGCAGGAACGCGCCGGTCCCGGCGAGCGCGGGGAGGACGTGCTCCTCGACGCGCCTCCGCCCCTCGAACGACCACGCATGGTCGGCCCACGTCCGCGACTCCACGGTCCGCAGGACGACGTCGAAGCCGCTCACCGGGACCACCGCCTCGCCCCCCAAGGTCGCGAGGCCCATCACGCCGAAGCCGAGGCACACCTCGTCCGCCGGCATCACGCGGACGATCGACGACCTCTCGACGCGCACCGCGAGCTCGGGGAACACGCTGGAGAAGAGCCAGTGGAGCGTGCTCGGCGACGCGGGACGGGAGAGCGCCAAGAGCTGCCGCCGGGCGCGCGCCGGATCGCCGGGGAAGAGCGCGCCGGCGTCGACGCGGTACGTCGCGAGGCGCGACGCGAGGAGCTCCGCGTCGACGCGGTCGATGAGCTCGCCGAGCGCCTCGCCGCACGCGGGGTCGTCGAGGAGCTGATGAAAATACGACGGGAGCGGGCTCGTCCCGGCGCGCAGGCCGACGTTCACGGTGACGACGATGCGGTCGTCGAGCACCTCGACGTCGCGCACCACCGTCGGCTCCGGGCCGTGCGACGGGTGGCCGCGGAACTGCAGCCGCCGCCCCGGGAACGACTCGCGCAAGAGATCCACGATCGCCGGGACGTCGAAGTCCTGCGCGCGCTCGCGGATCGCCTGCGCGAGGAGATCCGAGGCATACGGGACCGGCGGGGCGGACGGGGCGGGCGCGGGGCCTTCGGGCGGGCTCATTCGGCGAGGAACGCGTCGAGATCGGCCTGATAGAGCTGCTCGAGCGCGCTCCAGGTCCCGCTGTCCATCGACTCACGCGTCGCGACCAGGTCCTGGACGTGGCGCGCCTGGAGCCGCAGATACGGCAAGAGCAGCTTTGGGAAATATTTCTTCGGGTCGAACGCCTCGGTCGTCCGGCGGATGTCGTCCGCGACGATCGCCGCGCGCGCGACGTCGCCGCGGTCGATCAGCGAGGCGAACGCGTCGAGCGACGCCATGAAGCGCTCCATCGCCGGCGACACTTCGACCATGGCCCCGGCCGGAGCCGCGGCGGGCGCGGGGCGCGCCGGCGCGGCGAGCGCGGATCGCCCGCCGTGATCGTCGGGGAGATCGGGGGCGCCGGCGGGCTCGTCGTCCTCGTCGGGCGGCTCGGGCGGCGGCGCGAGGGGAACGCGGCTGAAGTGAACGCGGATCCTCGCCTCGAGCTCGGAGAGCTGCGTCGCGGAGCGCGCGTCGCGCCGGGGCCCGCCCAGCGCCCGCGTGATCGCCGGGCGGAGCTCCGCCGACGCCTCGAGGCTCGCGCTCCCCGCCGAGAGCGCCCCCTGCGACGCCCAGGCGAGGTACCGCGCCGACTGGGTCTTCTCGTGAAAATCGATGTTCGCCACCACGGCGCGGAGGAGCCCGCTGACCGCCGAGTCGACGATCGCGACCTTCCGCGCCTCGGGGCGGACGATCGCGAAGGCGTCGGTCAACGCGAGCCGGACGACGTCGAAGATCGACCCGAGCGCGTCGGGGCCTCGATCGTCGAAGACGCCGAAGAGGAACGGCATCAGCACGCGGACGTCGGAGCACCCGGAGTCCAGGGCGGCGCGGGCGCGCGACGCGGCGCCCGCGTGATCGGCGCGCTGCGTGAGCGCGACGATGTCGGCGAGCTTCGCGTCGGGGATGCCCCCGCCCGCGCCGTGGAGCGCGCGCACCGCGGTCGATACGTCGAGCGTGGCCACCGTCAGAGCGCGACTTTCATCTGGGACGGGCTCAGGATCTGGATCACGCCGCCCCAGGCGCACATCGCCTTGGACGTCATGTCGAGGGCGGGCATCCCTTTCAAGATCACCTTCGGCGCGCCGGGGACCCACGGCCCGGCCGGCACCGGTACGCACGGCATCGGCGTCAGCACGCCGAGCGCCGCGGCGGTCGCGGCCGCCACCGCCGGGTTGGCGAGCGACGAGCACGCGCCGAAGGGCGGGATATTCACGATCGGCGCCGCGTCGCCGATGTTCCCGGCGGGCGGCCCGGCCATCACCTGGTGCACGGGGAGCACCACCAGCGTGGCGGGCGCGACGCCGAAGCTGCACATCGCCGTCGCGGCGGAGACCACCTGGAGCGCCATGAAATCTCTCCCCCTACTTCGATCGCGGCGGCGTGAGCGCGCCGCGGAGCGCCGTGATCGTCTGGAATCGCGGATCGTCGGACTCCACGCGGAGCCGGCCCGACAGATATTGCCGAGCGCACCACGGGTGGTCCACTTTTCCGCCTTCGCCGCGCGGCACGACGTCGAACAGCTCGATCGCGTCGGGCAGCGCGTCCGGGCCGAGGCGCGGCGCGAGATCGCGATCGAGCGCGGCGCGCGCGCGGCTCTTCGCCCCGGCCGGCGCGAAGACGCACAAGGAGAAGAGGCTCCCGCCGCCGGCCTTCTGCGACGCCACCGGGACGACGCACGCGCCGCGCACCGACTCGAGCGACGACGCCCACGACTCGACCTCCGCGGCCGGATAGACGCGCGCGCCGCGCCGCGGCGTCACGCTGCCGCCGAAGAGGTATTCGCCGCGCGCCCGCGCGAGGACGAACGCCGGCGCGGGATCCGCTCTCCCGTCGTCGATCCGCGTGAACAGGCCGACGTCGCCCGCGGGGCCGCCGGTGAGCGCTCCGAGCTTCCACGGCGCGCCGGCCGACGGGAGCGCGCGGGCGTGGACGCTCCCCGGCCGCCGCGGCGAGAACATCGCGCAGCACCCCTCGCCCGCGTCGGCGAGCACGTTGGCCGCGGGGACGCCTTCGAGGCCGTTCGCGTCGACGAAGGCGCGCCACGCCGCCCAGTCGAGCGGATCGTCGACGTGACGGAGCCAGAGGCGGAGGCGCGGGAGCGGCCCGGGCGGCCTCGACGTCATGGCGCGCCGGAGCGCGTCGCCGACGACGAGGACGTCGACGGGCTGCGCCCGGAGGAGCGACGGGTCCGCCTCGATGTCCCCTACTTCGATATGTAAATACGTCGCGCCCGCGACCAGGGACGCGAGGAGGAGCGACGCGACGTGCTGCGTCGGGTGCGCGCCGGGCGCCGCGATCACGGCGCCGGGGGAGAGGCCGAGCGCGAACGGGCCGTCGCGGAGCGCGTGGAGGAGCGCGCGCTCCGCCGAGACCTTCACCGGCATGTCGCCCGGCGCGGCCACCGGCGAGACGATCTGCGCCCACGGCTCCTTCGGGCCGTACGCGTACGCCGGCGCGCGGAACGCCGGGCCGCTCGCGGTCGTGTCGAGCGCGCGCGCGGCGAACGCGCCGAGCGGCGGCGGGCGCACCGCGTCGACGACCACGTGATCGGGCGCGACGTTCTCGAGCCGCCGGCTCACGTGGAGATCGCCGGCCGGCGCGACGAACGACAGGCACGCGCCGAGGCGGAGCGCCGCGGCGATCGAGACGAGCGCATCGGCGCCGAGCTCCTGCACGATCGCGACGACTTGCCCCGGGAGGACCCCCTGCGCGACCCACGACGTGGCGCGCGCGCCGGCGAGGGCGTCGAGATCGGCGTACGAGATGGAGCGCCAGCCGGTCCGCCGCGAATACCAGATGAACGCGGCGCGCGAAGGCGCGACGTGGCGCTGGATCGCGTCCGCGTACAGGTCGCACGCGACGCCGATCTTCGTCTTGAGCGGCGCGCCAAAGGCGCGCGCGTCGTCGAAGAGCGCACGGAAAAACGGCTCGGGATCGGCCCAGCTCGCCTCGAGCCACGGGAGATCGGGCACGTCCGCCTCGCCCTCGAGATCGAGGGTTCGGAGCATCGCGCGGACGTCGGCGGCGGGGCCCGGAGTCACCGCCCGAGCTAACTATGACGCCCGATGTAAAACCAATTTCGTGATCCGTTCATCGAGAGCGCGCTTCGATAAGCGACATGCGCCTACCCCAGGGGAGCACGCGGTCCAGGCGACCATCGCGAGCCTGTGCCGCCAATCACGTAACCTAGACGATGTTGTTCCGGGCGAAATCTTCTTTTATCCGCTTCATGTACGCGACCATCTCTCGCTCTTCCGCGGTCTGCGTGAAGATGAGGGGGGCGGTCGAGCTCCGGAAATACTCGATGAACCGGTAGCTCGAGTCGCGATTGAACTCCACGACTTGATCGGTGGTGTGCGCATATCCGCCGGCGATCATGCGCCACACCAGCGTCGGCGTCCCGTGGCCGAGGAGGAAGTCGTCGAACCTCGAGTCCACGACGCCCCTCCGGACGTATTGTCCGGTCCGGTGGGGGGCTTTGTTGACCAGTCCGAGCGCCGTGCCGTATCCCGATTTCGGTATCCCGTCCTTGGGATCGTCGATCAGGAAGACGTCGCGCGCGTTGTTCTCCGCGCCGGCGGTGAAATTCATGAGCTCGAACGTCGGCCTGTCCATGCCCGGTCCGCTGAACGCGCAGCAGATCACGCTCCGGTAGCCCAGGATCTTGAGGTATTGCGTGAGGCGGAGCGCCACCGCCGCGCCCAAGCTGTGGCCGGTGATGGTGATTCGGCTGTCCTTCGTCGCGCCCACCGCCGTGAGCTCCCGGACGAAGGCGTCGAAGACGGCCTTCGTCCCCTGGTGGCCGACGCCGAGCGGGTCGGCGTTGGCCAGCGCGCCCGTGGTCGTGCCGCGCTGTTTCCAGAGCTGGTCGAAGTCTTTTCCGTCGGACGTCGTCCCGGTCGTGCAGACGTAGAACTCGTGCGGCCCCGCGCCGGTGGAGCGCCAATATTGGAATTTCGCGCAGGGGCGGAACTCGAGCGCCATCGACGCGAAGTGGTGGACGGCGTCTTCGTTGACGACCTGCTCGAGCGTCCTGACGAGCTTGAACGTCCCCGCGTTCTGCCAATGCGCTCGCGCGGTGTTCGACTCCCAATAGGTCACGTTGCGGCGGATCGTGACGCCCGGCTCCAGCGCGAGATAGCTCAAATACATGGCCATCCCCTGCGCGAACGCGAGCTCCGATCGCAGGAACGGCAAAATATCTCGGTCGAAATAATGGACGAAGCCCGCGCGGGTCGCGGGATCGGTGCTCGCCTTGGTCAGGCTCAGCCTCCGAAAGGCCTCCTGCATCCGCGCCATGCCGTCGGGCGCCCCGGTGAACACCGGGAGCGGCTCCACGAAGTCGACCCGGAGGGCCGCCTCGGCGAGCAGCTTGGCCGCGGCGACCGCGATCGTGAGATCGATCGGCGGGCCGTCGGCGAGCGGCCCCAAATACTCGAGGACCGTCGTGAGGATCGCGTCGGGGCGCACGGTGTGAGGCAAATCCAGGAGCTGCGTGAGGAGGCGCGAGAGCTCCGGCAAAATCGCGTCGGCGTCGATGTCCTGGGCGGCGACGAGGATCGCGCCGGCGCGCTGGATCATGCTCGCGACGCGCAGCGTGCGATCGACGTGGTCGTGCGACAGGTTGCTCATCGCGTCGAGCCCGTCCACGACGTGCACGATCGACTCGACGGCCTGGACCGCCGAGACCGAGCGGCGGAGTTCGCGCGGGGAGCGCTTGTTGCGCGTGGTAATCCGCTTGATTTTCCGGGTCGTGATCTCGCCGAGCTGCTCTTCGACCTCGTAGTATCCCGGCGGGGCCCCGTAGACGACCGACTCCGCGGTGATCGCCGACCCGGGGCCCGCGACGACGATCCCCCCGGTGGTGTCCATCGACCCGACGATCGCCGTGGCGGTCGGAAACATGGTTTGCTGCCTGTGCTCGCGGCGGGCTCGGCGAACGACGTTCCCGACGACGTTGTAGAGTTTGTATGCCGGCGACGCCTCGATCTGCAGTGGCCGCCGCGGCGCCTCGAGGAGCAACCATTTCCTCCGTGCCGGGGCGGACAGGAGGAGCTGCACCTCCTTGGACAACGGCGGGAGCACGTCCACGCTGAGCGGGAGGCTCAGCGGCGTTTCCCCGGCGACGGTGCTGGCGAGTGAAAAACGCCTTTTACGAAGTTGGAGCGACGTACACCGCCAGCCTGTCCCCCATGCCGATTTCATCGTGCGCCGACAGCCTACGATTGACGGCCCATCCGCTCCAAATTACTCGAACCATTTCCAGCGCGGGAGCGTCGCGATCAGGACCGACGCGACGCCGATCGCGGCGTCGAAATCGACCTCGCTCTCGGGGTCGATCTTGCGCGCCAGGACCATCGAGAGGGCGCTCAGCGCGACGTAGGCGTACATCCCCCAGCGCTTCCAGCTCCACATCGCCATGACGCAGACGAGGCGGAGCGCCGAGTCCATCATGTCGAGCTTCAGGCTCTTCTGGATGACGCGCGTGTCGGTGAAGAGCGCGATGTCGCGCGCCATCTGTGATTTCAGCGCGACGTACTCGATCACATCGCTCACTAAGGAGAAGACCGCCGCCAGCGCGCCGAGGATCAAGAACGACGCGAGGGAGAGCCCGCGCTTGCGGGGCGGCGGCTTCATCGCCGGGTACATCGCCGCGTCATTTCGCGGCAGGCGTCGCTCCGTCGAGCGCCGCGAGCCACGCCCGGATCTTCGGGTACCCGAGGATGCGGTCCGCGTGCCGGCTGGTGCGGACCATCTCGTCGAGCTGCGAGCCGACGGAGATGTCCGCGACGCTCGGCGCGGCGCCGACCAGCCAGGCGTGCTTCGCGAGGATCGCCTCGAGGTCGTCGAGGTGGCCGAAGAACTTCCGGTCGACCTCGTCGCTCGTGAGGCGGCCGAGCCCCTGGCTCTTCAATTTCGCCGGATACCGCCGCTTGAAGATGACCTTGAGGAGGGCGCGCTCGTACGACGGGCGCCCCTCGGTGATCAGATCGAGCGCCTTCTCGAGCGCGACGGGATCGAGCATCCGGAAGTGGACCTCGAAGAAGTAGAGCGACTCGCCGGCCCAGTCCTCCCAGAACCGGGCGCGCGCGCGCTCCTCGGGGTCACGCGGGTAGAGCGGCGGATCGGGGTGCTTGCGATCGAGGAACGCCGCGATGGCCGCCGAGTCGACGATCCGCTCGCCGTCGTATTCGAGGACGGGGAGCGTGCCGACCGGCGTCAGCTTCACCGCGTGGCGCGCCTTCAACCCGTTGTAGTTCTCGACCTCGAACGCGAGGCCCTTGTGCCGGAGCGATCTCCGGACCTTGGTGCAGAAAGGGGACATCTCCCATTGGTGGAGCCGGATCATCGCCATGGGACGACTCTACCGGCCTCCGCCGCGCGTCGCACCCAATGAAGAGGGCGCGCGCTCGGTGGGAGAGTCACGCCTTTCGGTGCTTGAACTTCTCGACCAGCGCGTCGCAGACGACCTTCGGCGCGTAGCGGCTCACGTCGCCGCCGTGGCTCGCGATCTCGCGGACCAGCGACGCCGAGACGAAGCCGTGCTTCGTGCGCGTCGGGAGGAAGATCGTGTCGACCTCGGGGCAGAGGTCGGCGTTGGCGTGGGCGATCTGGAGCTCGTACTCGAAGTCGGTCGCGGCGCGGAGGCCGCGGACGATGACGCGCGCGCCTTTGGTCCGGCAGTACTCGATGAGGAGCCCGTCGAACGACTCGACGCGCACGTTCGGCAGGTGGACGGTGACCGCCTCGACCATCTGGAGGCGCTCCTCCACCGAGAAGAGCGGGTTACGTGTAGGGTGCACGCCGAGCGCGACGATGACGTCGCTGAAGAGCGCCGACGCGCGCTCGATGAGATCGAGGTGCCCGAGCGTCACCGGGTCGAAGCTCCCCGCGTACACGGAGAGCCGCGTGACCGCGGGGTGCGTGGTCGTACGCGTCACTTCTTCACCGGCGGGCTCGAGGCGCCGGGGGGCGCGGCGTTGCTCGAGGGCGGCGCGGGCTTCGAGGGCGCGCCGGCCGCGGGCTTGGTCGTCGCGGCGCCGGGCTTCGGCGCGCCGCTCGGATCCGGCGCGAGCGACGGGGGAGCGAGCTGTCCGGGGCCGACGCTCGGGCCGGGGCCGGGGCCGACGCTCGGGCTCGGCACGTCCGGGCCCGCCGCGGGCTCGCGGCCGCGGAGCGCCATCGACGGGTCCGGCTCCATCCAGACGAAGCGGCCGTCGTCGCCGAAGGTGACGCGGAACGCGGAGAGGAGCGGCGCGCCCATCACGCCGCCGAGCTCGACGTCGATCCCCTGCTGCGCGCCGCCGATGTTCACCCCTTCGACCGCGGGGACCTGCGGCAGATCGAAGCCGCCGAGGCGAAACTGCGGGATCGCGCCGCTCTTCGCGTTCGCGATCGCCGGCTCGGGGGCGAGGCGCGCCGGATCGACGCCGGCCTTGCGCCACATCGGATCGGTGAGGGCGAGGAGGTACGCCTGCGACGAGTCGACGAGGAACATCCCGTTCCCGTCCTCGCGCGGGCTCACCTGCGCGCGCATCAGCATGCCGCCGCCGCGCACGTAGAAGAGCGGGACGCGGCTCGCGTCGGGCGGCGGCGGCGGGTCCTGCCGGCGCACGACGAACTGATCGCCGCGGCGATCGAACGTCGCGTGCAGGTGCCGGAGCAGGTTCACGCCGAGGAGCGCCTTCACCGGCGCGCCGAGCTGGCGCGAGATCCCGGAGAGGTCCTGGGTGAGCGCCGGGACGTCCTTCACCTCGATGCGGTCGCCGAAGCGGAGGTTCACCCACGCGGGCTCGCGGCGCGAGTTGCTGTCGACGATCACCTCGCCGCTGGCCGTCGCGACCATCGCGAGGATCCGCTCGCCCTCGAGCTCGCACGGGACGACGAGCGCCGCCGCCGCGCGCGGCATCTCGATCGGGACGACGACGCCCCCCTCGAGCTCGAACGGGTGGCGCCCCACGCCGCGGCGCGCCAGCCCGGCGATGTCGCGCGCCCACGGGTCGCGCACGCTCGGATCGCGGAGCGCCGCCTCGAGGTCGTCGGCCGCGGCCTCGATGTCCCCGGCGTACCAGTGGGCGCGGCCGCGCAGGCCGAACGCCTCGCTCGTCTGGAGCCCGTCGGTGAGCTTCAGGACGCGCGCGAACTCGAGGCTGGCGAGGGCGATCCGCGCGTTGATCATCCGCACGTCGGGGTCGCGCGGCGCGACGTCGAGCGCGGCGCGGGCGGCGTGGAGCGCGTCCTCGACGTCGCCCGCCTTGTAGCTGGCCTGCGCGCGCGTCAGCCATTTGTCGGCGAGCGGCGCGCGGTCCGGGGCGTTCGCGCCGGGGCCGCACGCGGCGAGGCACGCGGCCGCGAAGGCGATCGAGAGGAGGCCCGTGGGCGTATGTCCGGTCACGTTTCGCATCGCTCGTCCTCGTCCATCGTCACTCGGCGTCGTCTCGGAGCGGGTCCACCCGGAGGATCCGGTCGGCCCGGAGCTCCCTTCGTCCCCGCCCGGGGAGCTGATAGCCGATCACCCGCGGCGGGTCGAGATCGGCTCGTACCTCGGTCAGGACCATCGGCATCGCCTCCGGCGAGCGCCGGCTGGGCCGGTAGAGGAGCTCGACCGCCGCGCCGTGCTCCACGGCGGCCTCGCACGCGGCGACGATCGCGGCGCGCGCGCGGCGCTCGGCGATCCGCACCTCCCACAAATCGCGCACGCTCGTGGGGGCGAGGACGGCGACGCACCGCTCGAACACCGCGCGCATCGCGAGGACGTCGGGGCGGGCGCGGTGCGCCTGCCCGCGATCGATCCCGAAGTGGGCGGAGAGCGCGTCCAGCGAGTAGCTCCGGAGCGCGAAGGCGCGCCGCGCGAGGATCAGCGTGTCGAGCGCCAACGACAGATCGACCTTTTTTCCCGCGCGTTCGAGCTCCATCGTGAGGAAGCTCGCGTCCCACTCCGCGGCGTGCGCGACGAGGACCGCGCCGTCGAGGAGCTCGAGGACGCGGTCGGCGAGGAGCGGGAACGCCGGCGCGCCGGCGAGCGCCGCGACGTCGATCCCGTGGACGTGCGCGTTTCCGCCGGCGCGGTCGGCGGGATCGACCAACG
>Ga0105247_10000934_pt1 | contig 22005 bp, 18 predicted proteins | sample KBSS24metaG_FD_81519 | JGI IMG/M metagenome (GOLD analysis project Ga0105247, IMG submission 81519) | Switchgrass rhizosphere microbial communities from Kellogg Biological Station, Michigan, USA - KBS S2-4 metaG | ecosystem: Host-associated > Plants > Roots > Rhizosphere > Soil | place...
GCTCTTCCAAAATTCGATGCGCTCGGGCTTCAAACGATAACCGCCCCAAAACTCAGGGCAATCAACCTCACGATCAAGATACAAAGCTTCCAGCTCCCGCGCACGTTGCTCGAGAACGTCGCGACTGCTAATCGCCTGGCTCTGTGCCGAAGCCCATGCGCCGATCTGGCTCTCACGCGGCCGGGTTTTGAAGTAATCGCACGACTCCTGCGCCGACGTTTTCACAATACTCCCCTCAACGCGCACCTGCCGGTCGAGTTTCGCCCAGTAGAAAACGAGCGCCGCATAAGGATTAGCATCCAACTCCTCCGCCTTCGCGCTCCGGTAGTTGGTGAAGAAAACAAACCCGTCATGGTCCACCTGCTTGAGCAGGACCATGCGCGCGGAAGGTCTGCCGTCGGGCGTCGCGGTGGCGAGCGTCATCGCTTCGGGCAACGGAAGCCCGGCGGCGAACGCATCGTTGAACCAAAGCTGAAACTGCCTGATTGGATCTCGATCGATCGTCTTTTCGTCGAGACCTTCGAGTTCAATGTTAGTCATTCGTTTGCGGTGTACGGCGCGAGCTTCTCGCGCAACTCAGTCGGAATCGGAACTGTTTCAAACGTCTGCTGGTTGACTGCCGCGAGCACGAAGTGCGCGGTCGCGACGAGCTCCTCGCTTCCCTTTCGACGCACTTCAAAATTCAATCGCATCGACTTCGTACCGAAGCGACCAACCCAAACGCTTACTTCCAAAATGTCGTCGAGCCGCGCAATGCGAAGAAAGTCACACTCGAGATGCACGCGCGGCAGCCAGATACTCAACTCGTCAAACATCACTCCATAGTGCAAGCCAACGGCACGAAACAACTCCGTCTCGGCAAACTCGAAGAAGTGAATGTAAGCGCCGTAAAAGATGATGCGCGCCGCATCGACATCACCCCAGCGCACGCGCTCTTCAATTGCGAATTTTTTGTAGTCGGGCATTTATGATTGCGATAAAAAGTGCTGCAACTCGTCATTAAACTGCTGCGTGCGCTCGAGGTTGGAAACGTGTCCCGCATGGTCCAATATCACGAGGCGCGAATTGTCGATCGCGTGATGCATCTTCTCACTGTCAGCAACTGGCGTGATCGCGTCTTCGGCGCCGACAAGAATCAATGTGGGCACGGTGATTTTACCCAACAGCTCTGTTTGATCATCGCGCTCGGCCATTCCGCGCAACGCCGCCGCCGCTCCCTCGGGCTTGGTTTGCAACATCATGTCGCGAACAAACTTCACGATCTCCGGACGCTTGCTAACCGTCTCCGGTGTTAGCAGCTTGGGCAACATCGCGTCGGCGATACCAGCCATACCTTCCGACAAAGCTTTTTCTGCTTGTTGCGCGCGCGTTTGTTTTGCTTCTTCCGTGTCAGGTGTTGCGCGCGTGTCAGCGAGAACTAGCGCGCGCACGCGTGAATGAAACTGTTTGTAGAACGCCAGAGCTACGTAGCCGCCCATCGATAAGCCACCGATCGTCGCGCGCGGTATCTCAAGATGGTCCATCAACGCCGCGACGTCTGCGGCGAGAAGGTTCATCGTGCTTGTGTCTGGTGAAGCGTCGCTCTCGCCAAAGCCGCGGAGGTCAGGCGCGATGATGCGGTAACCATTACTCAGCGTGGGGATCTGCTCGGTCCAGAGTGAGCGGTTAAATGGATAGCCGTGAATGAGCACGATCGGACGACCGACACCCGTGTCGGTATAGGCGAGGTTAATATTATTGATGCGAACGCTAGTCTTTTCCACAGTCGTTAGACAAGATGAACAAGATTATTCAGGATTTACATGTTCATCTTGGAAAATCTTGTAAATCCTGTCTAAAAGTCTCTCTTCGCCGCACGCGCTACAACGGAAATCAACTCCGTCAATTCCACCGGCTTCGCCAAATAAATCTGAAAACCCGCCGACAACGCACGCTCGCGATCCTCTTCTTTCGCGTACGCCGTAATCGCCACCGCCGGAATGTTATCCGGTGCGCCATTCTCCAGCGATCGAATCTTCCTGATTAAACCGTACCCATCTTCGTCCGGCATGGCAATGTCCGAGACGAGCACATCGGGCCGTTTGCGCGTGATGGCCTGGATAGCCTCGCCCGCCGACGATACGGCCGTAACGTTCGCCTGTCTTCGCTTGAGCGCCGTTGCCATCAAGGTCAGCGTGTCGTCGTCGTCGTCGACAAGTAGGACGTTGAGGCCCGATAACAACTGCTGCGGTATCGCCATTTTGTGACGATCCGGTTCGGCCAAACTCTTAACAGCAGCAGTTGATTCGATAAGCGGAAGCCTGATTTTAAGAGTTGCTCCATGGCCTTCGCCACCACTCTCAGCATTGATCGTACCGCCATGTATCTCTACGAGGTGTCGCGCGATCGCAAGGCCCAGTCCGAGCCCGCCGTGCTGGCGCGTCGTCGTGCTGTCAGCCTGGCGAAATCGATCGAAGACGTACGGCAAAAACTCTTTGCTGATCCCATGACCAGTGTCCGAGACGCTCACCTCAACTGCGCCGCCTGCCCGCGAAACCTTCACACAAACGCGCCCACCACTATCAGTAAACTTCACCGCATTCGATAACAAGTTCCAAACCACTTGCTGAAGCCGGTTTGCGTCGCCCGAAATCATCGCCGGCGTCGAATCAAAATACTTCTCGATCCTGATACCCTTCGCGTCGGCAGTTGGCCGCACTACGTTGATCGCATTCTCGACGACCGGCACGACTTCCAACGGATGCAGGTCGAGATAGAGATTGCCGGTGATGATGCGCGATACGTCGAGAATGTCGTCGACGATCTGCGCCTGCGCTTTCGCGTTGCGCCAGATTACTTCGACCGCCTGTTGCGTCACTGATTCATCGAGCGTGCCGCCTTCGAGCAGTCGCGACCAGCCGAGTATCGCTGTCAGCGGCGTGCGCAACTCGTGCGAAACCGTCGCGAGAAACTCGTCCTTCAAACGGTTCGATTCTTCCGCCGCTTGTCTTGCCGTTCGCTCGAGCTCGAGCAGCCGCACATTCTCGATCGCCACCGCCGTGAGATTTGCCGCCATGCTCATGCCGGTCACGTGTTCCGGTTGGTAAACGTTCTTCTCGTAACTCTGTACTTCGATCGTGCCGATGATGCGCCCCATCACCGCCATCGGCACCGCCATTGACGCGTCAGGCCGCAAACCATTGTCAGGTCCGACAACGACGCCGGGACTCGCCGCCGTCGCCCGCATGTAATCGTTCGTAATAACCACCTGGCCAGTGCGTACCGCACGACTATTCGGACCGAAAGCCGTAACCGGCATCGGCGGCAACTCGGAAACATTCAGCTCCTCGCCGTCGGCCCAGCCATAACAGCACGTACGAACGTCACGAATCGGATCGTAGAGCGAAACGAAAAATCCGTTACACGGAACCGAGACGTTTGTGAACTGGCGCAGCGCTTTGAAGATTGCCTGCAGCTCTCTTGCGGTCCCGAGCGCCTGGGCAAAGGTCTTGATTCTTTCCAGCAGCCGTTCATATTCGAGCAGCGCGCGCTGGTCTGCATCGCGCAAAGCCACGGAGGTTTTTCGCAGTGCTTCTTCCGCACGCTCGCGTTCCTGAAGCGTGTTTTGAATCGTAGTTGCGGATTTCTTTAGCTCGTCAGCCGAATGCTCGGCGCGTGAGCGAGCCCGAGTCTCAGCGCGTGTTACGGCAGCGAAAAGCAGGCTGAGCAACACACCGAAAATCACTGTGTACTTGAGCAGATACCTGTTCGAATGGGTCTCGAAAGAGGGATTGGTGACAAAAGCCAATGTCCACATGCGCCCTTCAACTTCCTGCTGCTTTGTCTGGGTAAACATTGGCTTAGCAGAGACTTCGTTACCGACGGAGCCAAGTAGATTTCCGGCGTTTTCTTCGGTGCCGTCAAAGACACTGAAATTAACGTCGTACTTCTTGGCTCCGGTAACGGCCTCAAGAAAGTCTTTGGCGCGGAGTGGGCTGTAAACGAATCCGAGCAGCGCTTCGCGTCGTTGTTGCTCGTTATCAATCTTCACGTTCTTTTTATAAACCGGCACGTAGATCAAAAAGCCGGATTGCCTGCTGGCCACGGGAAGATCTCGCTCCTGCACGAGATGTACACGTCCCGAAGCAATCGGTTTTCCGGTATCACGCGCCGCGTCCATTGCCTGGCGCCGCGTTTCATTGGTGCCCATGTCATAACCGATCGCACCCTTGTTGCGAGTGGAGTTGGGCTGCAAGTAAATAATCGAGTTGTATTCGCTGCGAGGAGAGTCGTCAGGCCAGATTCTGAAGTCGTGGAAGCCCTGGCGCTTCATGCCGGCGATGACCTGCGCCTTGTCTTCGGGAGTGAACCTGACTGAGTAACCGATACCCTCCACGCCGGGATAGTTTGTCTCGAGCTCAATTTCGGTGACGAAGCTTTCAAATTCGCGCGCGTCAACAAAATCACTGGCGGCAAAAAGACCAGTGCCGGCGCGCAGCAAGGCAGTCGAGGTCGCGATACGCAGTTGCACCTGGTCCTGGATCTCCTTCACCGAGCTGTTGAATCTGATGCGGTCCTGCTCGTAGGTGAGTTTATAGAAGTAGTAATAGACGAGCAGCGTGAAGCAGAAGCCGAGCAGGAGGATTAAATAAGGCAGGAGAACCCGATTTCGCATGGGAAGATCGTAAGAGCTGTGAAATCTGCGGGCGAAAACTACTTGACTCGTCGAGTCCTGCGCCGCAGAAAATCAATCAACACGAATTGCGATAGATTGCCGGGGTTGGCGAAATAAGCTTTGCCATTCGTCATGGCAGACATCTGTTTTACAAAATCAACCAGGTAATAGTCGCTGGCCAGCATGAAGGTATTGATCATGATGCCGGCCTTCCGGCACGCCTGAACTTCCTTGAAAGTCTCGGCCATCACAAACGGATCGCCGCCCATCGAGTTTTTATACAGTCGACGCGCGTGGTTGCCGGTTTTACTTTTTGTGCCGGGTCCGCCTTCTAAGAAACAAGCCGTGGGTTTGCCGTCAGTCACCATCACGATCTGCTTCATCTCTTTGCGCTGCGCCTGAAGCAGACGGCGCGCGAGACGAAGACCTTCAGCGGTGTTGGTGTGATATGGACCAACCTGCGTCGTCGCCAGCTTTGCGAGCGGCAACTCTTCAGCCGCATCGTGAAACAGGACCACTTTGAGCGAGTCGCCCGGATACTGCGTGCGAATAAGGTGCGACATCGCAAGCGCCACTTTCTTCGCGGGGGTGAAACGATCCTCGCCGTAAAGAATCATCGAGTGCGAACAGTCGAGCATCACGACGGTCGCGCATGATGATTGATAGTCACACTGGTGTACGTGCAGATCGCGATACTCGAGATTCAGCGGAACTTTCAAACCCTCGCGTTGAATCGCGGAGAGCAGAGTGGTATTGACGTCGATATTGATGGTGTCGCCAAACTCGTAACGTTTACTGGCGGCAGCCGCTTCGACGCCGGTCGACAGATAGACCGTGTCGTGCCGTCCGGCGGCGCTCTTGCCAAAACTCCCGAGCAGGTTTCGCAGCGTCTTGTAACCGAGAAAATCGAGACCTTTTTCAGTGACTTCGAAACGAACGTCACGCGGCAGCGGCTCGGAGACTTCACCCGGACCGCGCGCTCCTCTTTGCCGCTCGGCGCGTTGTGGCTGTTCTTCGCGGAGTGACAGGTAACCTTCTTCGACGAGTCGCTCGATCAGTTGGTTCAGCAACTCTTCGAGCAGCGAGCCGCGAAACTTGCCTTCGTTCTGCGCGAGCATCTCGCGGATTTGTTGCTCGTCGACGAGGCCCTGGTCCATGAGGGCCTGAAGCAGTGCGCGGCGCAAGGCGTCGAGTGAGTTGTCAGTCTCTTTTTGCTGGCGGGTCCAGTAGTAATCGTCGTCGTAGCCGGAATCGAGCAAGGCATCAGACATGCGGTCCATCAACTCACCCAGATTGATGGAGAAGACGTCAAACCCCTGAAACTTGGAATACTTAAACTTCATTGCGAAAAGCTATCCACAAATTACACAGAAGTTTTAAATAATCCGTGTAATCTGTGGATGGTCTAACTGTATTTGCCCGTTTCCGTTAGATCGTCGTAGATCATGCCGCGACGATCCTTCTTCGCTTTTGTTACCGCGGCGTAGCCACCTTCTTCGTTGCGACTGATCTTGTTTTCAGCATACAAGCCTTCGAGCACGAGCTCGCACGTGGAAACAAGCTCGGCTATGTCGGAGCGCCTGAAGTCAAAAGGAATCATCGCCGTTTCAAGCAGCTCGGGAACCGCTTCGATCAGGTTCAGACATTCGCCGGCGGCCGCAGTGTCGGCGAGCAGCAGTTTGTTTCCTTCGTCAAACCATTGCACGGTTCGCGAAAAGTCGATGCCGACAAAGTAGCCTTCAAAAATCTCACCGGCGGCGCGTTTGATGAGATCGCGCGCGATCCGGTTCGCGCCGAGTTGTTCGCCTTCGTACTCGAGCTCCATCTTGCCGGTCATCGACGGAATCGCCGCGTAAATGTCGGAAATACGCGGCACGACAAACTCTTCGCCAGTCAACAGCGCGCGTCGCTCGGCATTCGAGATTACCGACTCCATCACCGTGATCGGCATTCGTTGCGAAACGCCGGAATGTTTGTCGACGTGATTGTCGTCGCGCGCTTCGAAAGCAATCTGCTCGATCACTTCGCGAATAAACTCGGGAACCACCAGTCGATCGTCACCTTCGAAGCGATCGGTCCACGCTTCCTGTCGCGTGATCTCAATCGCCTCCGGCAGCTCTTTGGGATAGTGCGTCAGGATTTCGGCGCCGATGCGATCTTTCAGCGGCGTGATGATCTTTCCGCGCGCGGTGTAGTCTTCCGGGTTCGCGGAGAACATCAGCATCACGTCGAGCGGCAGTCGCACCGGATAACCCTTAATCTGCACGTCGCCCTCCTGCATGATATTGAAGAGTGCGACCTGGATTTTTCCGGCGAGATCGGGCAGCTCGTTGATCGCGAAGACGCCACGATTCGCGCGCGGCAGCAGACCGTAATGGATCGTCAGCTCGTCGCTCAGCAGGTGACCGCCCTTCGCGGCTTTGATCGGATCGACGTCGCCGATGATGTCGGCGACAGTGACATCGGGAGTGGCTAGTTTCTCAACGAAGCGCGCGTCGCGGCCGATCCAGTCGATGGGTGTCGAATCGCCATGATCAGCGAGCATCTGGCGGCCGTAAGCCGAGATTGGATGAAACGGATCGTCGTTGACTTCCGAGCCGGCGATGATCGGGATGCGCTCGTCGAGGAGGTCGGTGAGCAGGCGAATGATGCGACTCTTCGCCTGTCCGCGCAGGCCGAGCAGGATGATGTTGTGCCGCGACAGGATCGCATTGATCAGTTGCGGGATGACCGTGTCCTGGTAGCCGACGATGCCGGTAAAGAGTCTTTCGCCGCTTCGCAGTTTAGTGATTAGGTTGCGACGCAGCTCGTCCTTGACCGAGTGGGTTTGATACCTGGCCGCCCTGAGTTCGTTAAGGGTTCTTGGGTAATCCATAGTGATGTGACGGAGATTCTAACAGGATTACAGGATTTAACAGAGTTATCAGGATAATCCGGCAAATCCTGTAATCCTGTTAAAGCTTTCCTGGTCAATCACGTCATACTCACGAAGCCTTTCGAGATGGGCGAGGACGGCGCGCTCGGCCATTGCGTGCGCTTTGGGGGAGACATCGGTGTAGACGCGGGCGACGATCTCTTTCGGTGTCGAAGCTCCTTCGCGCACGGCGGCGAGGATGTTTTGTTCGCGTTCGAGCCGGTGCATGATGTATTCGATAATTTTGATATACGGCACCGCGATGGCCGGGCCGTGTCCGCCGAGCAGCACGTCCAGCATTGGCAGTGCGAGCATCCGCTCGAGTGAGTTGAAATACTCACGCATGTTGCCCTCGGGCGGATCGATGAGCACAGAGCCGACCCCGACGATGTTGTCTCCCGTCATCAGCACACCACGTTTTTCGTCATGAAAACAGAGGTGCCCTTTTGCATGACCAGGCGTGTGCAATGCTCGCAAGCTGATCAGCGGCTCGCCTTCGAGCGTGATCAAGTCGTTGTCTTCAATTAAACGATCGACGTGCACGTCGTTCAGTGCCTCAGCCGTTTGTGCGTGCGCCGCGACCGGGACGTTGCCGCCGAGATGTTTCTTCAACGCATTCACGCCACCGACATGATCCGGATGCAGGTGCGTCAGGATGATCTCGCGCACGCGCCGGCCTTCACCGATCAAGTCGTCAATACATTCAGCCAGCGCCTGCTGTTCATCTTCGTAAGGCGATCCCGGATCGAAGACCAGCATCGACTTTGAGTTGTGAACGATGTAGCAGCACGTGTGCGTCGCTGGCGGTCGTGTCGGCGTGCGCACTGGAAAACAGATGTAGTTCGGACGGAACGTGATGCGTCGCGCTGGTTCGCCATGCGCCTGAGGTATCGAGAGGAAGCGTTCTACCAGATCAGGAGTAATACCTTCACCGAGAGTTCTGAGCGCATGTAACGTGGGCGGCACAGCGACGACCAGATCTCGCATCCATCGATCGTAAGCGTCACGCGCCGAGCGCCACTCGCCGCTTTCGAGCTCTCCCGCGATCACTTTCGGTTCCTGCTTCGGCGGACACTGCACCAGAAAGAACCACGTATCAAAGCGTCGCGCGTTGAACGGCGGTGTCACCCAGCGACCGACGTACGTGAAATCATCCGCATCGAGAGACAACTCGTAATGCTGCAAAAGCGCCGGCCAGGACATTCGGCCCGACTCAAGATCGTCGAGCAGGGAAGCTCGCTGTCCCGTTGTCAGCGCGTCGCCACCGCGCGCAACGAGCACGCCTAACTCTTCAAACAGCTCGCGAGCAGCGCCGCTGATCATCGCCGCTGTCTCCGGATTCGGCGCATTGCGCACGTCGACTTCAGCGTCACCGGCGTCGATCTGCCCGCCGGGAAAAGCGCGAAAGCCGGGCAGAAACGCGAGTCGGAAGCCGCGCTGCACCCAGAAAACTTCAGGATCTTCGGGATCAGTGTCGTGCCGCAGGAGGATTATCGCTGCAGCGTCTTTGGGTGTGTTTGCTGGGCCTTCAGACATCAAAGTCAGACATTGAAAATTACGACCAGCGGAAGCGCTCGCCATCGCCCGGACCCCAGGGCACGCCGCGCATGTGGTAACCGCCTTCTTCCCAAAAGCCTGCTTGATCTTGCTCGAGGAAGCGCACGCCCTTTATCCACTTCGCCGACTTCCACGCGTAAAGCTGTGGGATGATCAGGCGCACTGGTCCACCGTGCTCGAGGGGGATTGGCTGCCCGTCGTGGGCCCACGCGAAGAGTGAATCTTCGTTCAGGAAGTATTCGATCGGAACGTTGGTGGTCCAACCGTAGTCGTAAGCGAGCGCGAGAACGAATTTCGCTTCGGGCTTGACGCCTGCCAGTCGCGCGATCTCTCGCGTCGAGACACCACTCCAGACGTTGTCGAGGCGCGACCAGCGCGTGACGCAATGGAAGTCAGCATAGACGCGCACCGCTGGAAGTTTCATGAACTCATCAAGCGACCACTTCAGCCCGTTCTCGACGAGTCCTTCAACTTCGAAGGTCCACGTCGCGAGATCAATATCGGGCGTGCCGTGAGCATCGAGCACGGGCCATTTTTTGGTGCGCGACTGTCCCGGCGGAATGCGTTTCTCACGCCGCGTGTCAGGACTGATGATGATCTCCGAATCGTCGATCTCTTCCGGTTTGCGCGGATCGGTTGTTTGGTACTTCGGATCCTGGAATAGATTGTTAAGAAAGCTCATGAAAACCCATCCACAGATTACACAGATTTCTTGCCTTTTCGCTCAGCAAGCGCGATCAACTCTTCCGGCATCCATTTGCCGACGCCCTTCGCGACCGCGTCGTCGATGCCGACAGTCCGGTCGTGCCAGTCGTCACGATTACCTTCCGGTCCGCGCTCGCGTTCGTAATTTTCAGTCTGTTCGAGACTGATAATGATGCCGGTCATGACTTCCTTCCAGTCCTGAAACTGAATACCGCGCCGCACGATTGGAAGTCCGGCGGTCCAGTCTTCTTCAGGCGCGCGTGCGTCCTGCTCGGGAATGGTCAGGTTGTAGAGTGGTGGAAATGCGCCGCCGGAAAAATCCTTGACCAACTGGTCTTTCACTTGCGCGTACGACCAGTCCGAATGCTCCTGTCGCAGAGACTGCGCGCGACGAAAAATATCCGCGACTGTGGGTTCCTGATCCATCTTCACCTGCTCTCTTAGTCTGATTTGGAAACCAATACCTTACACCGCCGCACCGCCGCGCACCAAACGAGGGGCGACGACAGTTACGACTAAGAGAGTGGTCGTGATCAAAGCGGAAAGGAGGCAATACTGGCAAAACTCGCGGATGACGAAGGCCTGTAGATACATCAACCATACGCTGATCGCGAACATCGTGATCACCATCGCGCGCATGATCCTGCCAGCCCAGTGGTAACCAAAGAGCGTGAGAATGGCGAGACTGAAGACCGTAAAGTACGCCGCGGCGCCAATCGCGGCCAGGGGAACGCCCGCCACCACGGCATACGGACTACTCAAAACAGCCGAGCAGCCCGAAATGATCGTGCAGCGGACACTTTGCCCCGTTAGGTGTTCGATCGTGAGGTAAAGCGCGTCGGCAAGTCCGACCAGTGCAAGCAGCGCGGCGACGACGTAAATCTTCTTCATTTACCTCGCATCTCGTTCTGAATCACAACGCGCAGCTTGTCAGCAGGAAGATTCTCAAAAGGCACTTCGCGGCCGTTCATGAAGACGGTCGGCGTGCCCTTCACGCCGAGTGAGTGCCCGCGCTTCCCATCCGCAAAAATTCGTTGCGCGACAAGGTCGCCGTTCATGTCGCGTTTGTAGCGCTCAACGTCGATACCGATCTGTTTCGCGTAGCCTTCGAAGATCGGGCGCACGTCAAACTCTTTCTTCCAGTCGTTCTGATGCTCGTAGAGCAGATCGTGCATTTCCCAAAACTTGCCCTGTAACCCGGCGGCTTCAGCGGCTGATGCGGCTGCGAGCGCGTGCTGGTGCGTCGGCACGAGTGGAAATTCACGGAAAGTGATCTGCAACTTATCGCCAAACTCCGTGTGCATCTGTTGGAGAATCGGGTGAAACATTCCACACGGCGGACACTCAAAGTCACCAAACTCTTCGAGCTTAATAGGCGCATCTGCCGGTCCAAGCACGTGTGGCGGATCGGCTCCCGGCACGCCCTGAACCGGCGCCGTCGTTTGCTGTTGTGCTATCGATGAACCCGGCGTCGCCGGTGGCTGCGAACTGGATGAGGAAGGCGACTGGCTTCCGAGTATCGGAGTGGCCGGTATGGTCCGGGTCAGGTACCAGGCGCTGCCAAGCGCGACCGCGAGAACGACGAGGATGATGATGAAAGGTAGTATTCGCTTCATATAAATTAAACTGCGGCTGCCACGGTTGCCGCAAGTGAACTGAAAATATCGCGCCCGTCACTCGAGCCGAGCAAATCTTCACACGCGCGTTCCGGATGCGGCATTAAACCAAGAACGTTGCGCTCGCGATTACAAATCCCGGCGATGTTGTCGCGCGAGCCGTTTGGATTCGCGGCGTCGGTGACAGTGCCGTCTTTTTCGCAGTAACGAAAAACAATGCGATCTTCTCGTTGCAGCTCGGCGAGCGTGTTGTCGTCGCAGATATAGTTGCCTTCGGCGTGCGCGATCGGAATGCGCAGCACCGTGCCACGCGCTACCTCGTTAGTATAAGGACTGTCAGACGTTTCGACGCGAACGTGAATGTGTTCGCAGATGAAATGCAGATCGCGATTGCGAATCAGCGCGCCCGGCAGCAGTCCGGCTTCGCAGAGAATCTGAAAACCGTTGCAGATGCCGAGCACGAAGCGACCGCTTTGCGCAAACTTTTTGACCGAATTCATCACGGGCGAGAAGCGGGCGAGAGCGCCGGCCCGAAGATAGTCGCCGTAAGAAAAACCGCCAGGAAGGATCACCGCGTCGTAAGTCGAAAGATCTGTATCGCGGTGCCAGATGAAGTCGACTGGCTGACCCACGTGCTTTGAGATCACGTGGTAGGCGTCGTGGTCGCAATTCGATCCGGGAAAAACGATAACTCCGAATTTCACGCTTCTATCTCCACGCGGTAGTCTTCGATTATAGGATTGGAAAGGACTTCGCGCGCCATTTTCTCGATTGATTCGAGGGCGCTTTGGTTGTCCATCGATCCGTCGAGCGAGATCTCGAAATATTTCCCTTGCCGCACGTCGGAAATTCCCGAGAAGCCGAGTAGCTCGACCGAGTGCTGGATGGCTTTGCCCTGTGGATCGAGCACTCCGGATTTAAGGTTCACGTAAACTTTGGCTTTCATCTATTTACCTGCCAGGCCTCTGCGTAGCCTCTGCGACCTCTGCGTCTCTGCGGTTTTCATTGCCTATTCACCGCGGAGGCGCAGAGGTCGCAGAGGCTACGCAGAGAATATTGTTCATTGTGACATTACCTGGAACAACAAATCATTGCTTAAAAAGCAGTTGTTGGAATAATATCTCCGACTCGTGACCTGTCGCGCCCAGTTCAAAACCCTTCTAACAGGAGAAACTTATAATGCAAAACCCTCCGCCCGTCCAAGTGAGCAGCCAGCCGCCTGTCCAGGCAGGCAAATCCAGTACAGGGCTTGATGAAAATATTGCCGCGTTATTGTCATATGTTTTTGGCTGGGTATCCGGGCTGATTTTCTTCCTCATGGAAAAAGACAGTCGCCTGGTTCGCTTTCACGCGATGCAGTCGATATTGCTGAGTGCGGCCGCGATAGTTATAGGCATCGTCTTCTGGATTGTGGCAGTCGTATCATCGCTTGTGGTCAGCTACATCTCCGGAATACTGGGCGGCATAGTGTGGATCGTCATGATGTTGGCGGGATTTTTAATTGGGCTCGGGATTGTGATCGGAGCGATCATTTGCCTCGTCAAAGCTTTCCAGGGCCAATATTTCAAACTGCCGGTGATCGGGAATTTCGCCGAGAAGTTCTCGACGAAGTAGTTATAGCAACCCGAGCCTTCTATAGATTGCGTCGACATTTCGCAGGTAGTGATCGAGCGAGAAGATCCGCTCGATCTCTGCCACTGATAGCTGTGACTTGATGTCTTCGTCCGCTTTCACCAGCTCCTGAAAATCCCGATCCTCATCCCAAACTCTCATCGCATTGCGCTGCACATACTCGTAAGCGGTTTCGCGTGATAGTCCTTTATTAGTGAGCGCGAGCAAAAGTTGCCCACTGAAAATCAAACCTTTTGTCGCGCGCAGATTTTCGAGCATTCGCTCGGGGTAGACCACCAGACCGTCAATCAAGCCGATCGCTTTTTGCAGGATGTAATCGAGCGCGATGCTCGAATCGGGCAACACGACGCGCTCCGCTGACGAATGTGAAATGTCGCGCTCGTGCCACAACGCCACGTTCTCGAAGCCAACAATGCTGTTGGCCCTGATCACTCGCGAGATACCACAGATCCGCTCCGAGATGATTGGATTGCGCTTGTGTGGCATCGCGCTCGAGCCCTTTTGGCCCTTCGTGAAACGCTCCTGCGCTTCGCGAACTTCGGTGCGCTGCCAGTGACGAACATTGAGGGCAAACTTGTCTAAAGACGACGCGATGATCGCGAGCGTGGTTAAGTATTCCGCATAGATGTCACGCTGGATCACCTGCGTCGAAACCGGCGCTGCTTTCAATCCGAGTCGCGCGCAAACCTGCTCTTCAACCACCGGATCGAGATGAGCAAACGCGCCGACTGCGCCACTGATCTTTCCCACTGCAACTGCTTCGCGAGCACGCAGCAGGCGCTCACGATTGCGCCGCATCTCGTCAAACCAGAGCGCGAAAGTCAAACCAAACGACGTCGGCTCCGCGTGAATGCCGTGCGTGCGTCCGACTTGCGGCGTGTTCTTAAACTCGAGCGCGCGGCGTTTCAGTGTCTCGATTAACTGTTCGACTTTCTTGAGCAGAATCTCGGCAGCGTCACGCAGCAGCAGCGCGTTCGCAGTGTCGACAACGTCTGACGATGTGAGGCCGTAATGGACAAAGCGGCTCGCTTCACCAATCGACTCCGCGAGGTTTGTCGTGAACGCGATCACGTCGTGGTTCGTCGTCTTCTCGATCTCGTTAATGCGCTCAACGGAAAAACGCGCGCGCGCTTTGATCTGCTCCAGCGCGTCGCGCGGAATCGTGCCCATCTCGGCGTGGACGTCGCAGACAGCGATTTCCACGTCGAGCCATTTCTGAAACTTGTTTTGCTCGGACCAGAGCGCGCCCATTTCGGGCAATGTGTAACGATCGATCATTTCTTTATTGAAGCGCGGTGGAATTTACAAAGTAACGCGCCAATCGCCACCGCCCATTCTCTTCTATTAATGTAAAAGTCTCCATGCCGTCGCCGCGTTCGAAGCGCGTTTGATAACTCAAAATATAGACGTGACCTTTCAGCACGCCACCCGAATTCTGCTGCTCGGTCGCCGAATGCAGCGCGCGCGATTCGACTTTACCGAGCTTTGTTTGCAAAGTCTTGAACACTTCGTTTGACTGGTCGAGCGTAACGTCTTTTTTCCAAAGATCCGACGAATCGCTGTAGATCTGCTCGTAACGCTCCTGCGCGATATTCTCGCCAACACTGGTGACCACTTCCTGCACTTCGCTCGGCACACGCCCACGCTCCGCGTCCTGCCGGCACGCGGCAACAGTCAAACTCGCTAAGCAGAAAATAAAAAAAATGCCTTTGCGTCTTTGCGTCTTCCTTTGCGCCTTTGCGTGAAACTTATTCTTCAACGCAAAGCCGCAAAGGACGCAAAGGCGCAAAGGTCCGCCGTTCATACCTCGATCCAGGGCGTCGGCTCCTTTGGATAGGAGAGACTGACCTCGGTGAAACCAACAAACAGCGGTGCTCTTTCCTGCAAGGCGACTTCGGCGTTGATCTTGGCCAGGTATGGATTATTTGCGCGTTGTGAAAGGTGGGCCAGCACGATGTATTTTGCGCAGCCGTCGAAGCCCTTGCGAATCCAGTCAGCGAGATCTTCGTTTGAAAGGTGTCCCAAGCGAGACAGGATACGTTGTTTCAACTCCCACGGGTAATTGTCGCAGGCCTTGAGCATGTCGCGGCTGTGATTCGACTCCATCACGATCGCGGCGCAGCCGCGCAGGCGTTCAGTGACGAGCGTGGTGATGTGACCAAAGTCCATCACGGTTGCGATCTTCACACCCTGGTGCGTGGCAGTGAAACCGAAGTTGTCGACGGCGTCGTGTGGAATCGTGAACGGATGAAAATCGATCTCGCCGATGCGAAAATCCTTGCTCGACTCGATCTGTTCAACTCGATCGCGCAAGGCTTTCGCGCGTCGACGCGGCTCTTCGTTGCTGACGTTGACGCGCTCGCTGACATAAGCGTCAAGCGTTTTTCCTGATATGTAAACGGGACAGTCGACGGAGTTGAGCAGAACGCGCAAGCCGCCCGCGTGATCGCCGTGTTCGTGAGTGACGAGCACTGCATCGAGCCGTTGCGCATCTTCGCCAACAATCGCGAGACGGCGCGTGATCTCTTTTGCACTTAGTCCGGCGTCGACAAGTACGCGCGTGTTGCCGGCAACGATCAGGACCGCGTTACCAGTTGAGCCACTGCCAAGAACGGTAAGTTTCATCTAGCCACAAAAGGCACAAAAAAGATTAGCCACAAGAAGGCACAAAAGACACAAAAGATAGAAGGAACTTAACAGTGAGCCAACTATAACAGAGTCTGTGTTTTTTGTGCTTTTTTGTGGCTAATCTTTTTGTGCCTTTTGTGGCTAGATTTCGAGGCGTGAGCGATCGACTTGGAAGCCGTTGAGATTTCCGAGGACGCCGAGCGCGATTGTTTCCGATTTGAAATATGTGCGCGCGACTTCCTGAAGTTCTTCGACAGTCGTTTTTCGGATCTTCTCGATCACTTCATCCGGTGAGATACGACGACCGTGAATGATCTCTTGTCGCGCGAGTGTTCCGGCGCGCGCGCTCGACGATTCAAGTCCGAGCAGAATCGATGAGATGGCCTGGTCCTTCGCGATGCGCAGCTCTTCTTCAGTCACGTGCTTGCTTACAACTTCGCGCAACGCATGCAACGAGAGCTCTAAAACCTCATCGAGATACTCAGGCGACGTGCCCGCGTAAATATTGAAAACGCCGATATCGGAAAACGCGCTTCCCGCCGCGCCGACTGAATACGCAAGCCCGCGTTCCTCGCGAATCTCCTGCCACAAACGACTCGACGTTCCACCACCGATCACTGACGCCAGCAAACTTCCGGCATAACGTTCGTCGCTCAGCGCGTGCGGCCACGGCGTCGCGACTACAAGATGCGCCTGTTCGAGCTCACTCTTCTGTTCGATCAGAATGGGCGCTGCTGGTCGCGGTTTGCTGGGATCAAGTCCCTGTGGCCGAACGCCCGCTCCACTTTCACAACCATCAAACGCTTCGCCGACCAATTCCACGAGGCGCTTGTGATCGACATTTCCCGCCGCGGCGACGACGAGATTGTTGTAATTAAACTCGCGTGCATGAAAACCGACGGTAGTTTTGTGATCGAAAGTCGGGACGGTTTCGCGCGTGCCTTCGATCGGCCGGCCGAGCGGCTGATTGGGGAAATAAGCAGCGTTGAAAAGCTCTCCGAGCAGCTCGTCAGGCGTGTCCTCGACCATTTTCATCTCTTCGAGGATGACTTTTTGCTCGCGTTCGAGGTCTTCCTGGTCAAAACGCGGGTGCGAAATGAGGTCGGCGAGTAAATCTACTGCCTGCGGGAGTGCCGTATCCGCAACCTTTGTCGTGAATCCCGTCATCTCATGGGTCGTATAGGCATCCAGGTTCCCGCCCAGCCGGTCAGTCTCAACGGCAATATCTCGAGCGCTCCGGTTTTGGGTGCCCTTGAACACAGCGTGTTCGATAAAGTGGCAGATTCCGTTTAATTCGGCTGATTCGTGGCGCGATCCCCTGCGAACCCAGATTCCGGTCGTCACGGACCGGAGACCGGGCATATGTTCGGTCAGGACTGCGATTCCATTGGGGAGTTTTGTAGCTTGAACGTCGTCAATCATTTGTTTCGGAGACCCAAAATGGGGCGTAATTTCTTAGTTGTGGTGAAAGGGGTGTTGGATCCTAGCACGCCCCAAAGTGGGGGGCAAACCCCGGATTACGGGCCCAATAAACTTGACAGCAATTTGCGCCGTGGCGGACAATAACGGCTTGTTTCTGGGGGTTCCGGGTACGTCTCCTTCCTGAACCAGTTCGCCTGTCATGGCTTCCAATAGGGACTTTGGCCGCGGAGGTCGTTGTCGCATGAGAAGAGCATTTGGTTTTAGTTTGTCTCTTATCGCGCTGGTGTCTTTCTTCACCAGCGACGCGCTCGCAGCAGGCTCCAATAAATCACTCGCCACCATCAGCGGAACAGTTCGCGACAACCGTGGTAATCCACTGGCGGGCGCGCTCGTCTCGTTAATGCGAGAAGGGTTCAAGACCGTCAAGGAAGCGCGCACTGATAAGCAGGGCAACTTCATCACGAAGGTTCTTCCCGGCCGCTATGGCATCAAGGCGATCGCGAATGGTTTCAGTGAAGTGGTCTTCACCGAAGTCGATGTGAAGGCGCAGCAGGAGCTGGTTTACAAGTTCAACCTCGAGCCGGTTGGTTCCGGTAACACTTTGCCGGAACGCAGACGAGATCGCGATGACGTGAAGTGGATATTGCGATCCGCGCAAACTAAACGCTCAATCTTCCAGGCCGGCGAAGGCGAAGACGCAACCGTCAAAGCGGTAACCGAAGCCGAGCAGCAGACCGCCGAAACGGCACAGATGGAAACCGCGCCCGACGTCCCCACCGAAACAAATTCAGATTCCAAAGTTAGACCACACGGCGTTCTCGAAAGCTATTTCGCAAGCAACGCGTACGGCGCTTCCTATGTAGGACTCAACTTCGCCGTAGCGACACCGGTTTCCGAGCATATCGAGCTGATCTTCTCCGGACAGACCGGAACGGGCGATGCGCCGGGACGTTTTGAAGCAACGTCACGTGTGCGCGTCAACGATCGTCATCGCGTCGGCGTGACTGCCTCGGGAATGCGTTTCGCCACACCTGTTTGGACGAACAAGCTCAGAGACCAGGATCTTCAAGGACAAATCTCACTGCGCGCCGTCGATGAATGGATCGTGCGCGACGGCATCGTGATCGTGATGGGGCTCGACTATTCCCGTTTCGTCGGCGCCGGTGGCGCACACGCGTTCACACCGCGGTTCGGTGTCCAGTTTGACGCCAACGCCCGCACACGCGTGAAGGCGGCGTTCGCTTCAGGCGGAGATGAAGACGGGATTCAAAGCGTTGCGACTTTCGAAAACGATCAGGTTGTTTTCCGTGACCAGCCGGCACGACCAGTTGCGTTTATCGATGGCGAGGCAGTTCTCGAACGTAGTCACCGGGTCGAGTTCGGAGTCGAGAGAGTTTTGGACAACAGCTCAAACGTCGAAGCGACTGCGTTCTTTGACACGACAAGCGGCCGCGGCGTCGGTCTGTTGAGTGGACCAGCCAGCGCATTCTCAGGCAGAGCGGGCGAGATGTTTACTGACGTCGCGAACCAGCAGGGATCCTCGCGCGGCATTCGCGTCGTTTACACGCGACGTTTGAATCGCGTTTGGACCGCGTCAGCGGGCTACGCGTTCGGACGAGGCCAGCAACTTTCGGCAGCGGGTTTCGCCACGCCAGCGGAGCTGTTCGAAAGCGGAATGTTCCAAACTGCGGCGTTGCAGTTGGGTGGCGTGTTCCGCACCGGCACGCAGGTGCGAACCGTGTTGCGCTTCTCCCCGGAGGCCACCGTGTTTGCGATCGATCCGTTTGCGGGTCGATTAGGTGTTTACGATCCATCGTTGAGTATTCAGGTGACGCAGGAGTTGCCGAGTTTTGGATTGCCCGTTCGAGCTGAAGCCATTCTCGACGCGCGCAACTTGCTTGACGCGCAAACGAGCAGCGAGAACGGAGAGGTCCTGACCATCATCGGTAACAATCGACGGTCTGTTCGTGGTGGAATCTCGGTCAGGTTTTAGGACCAGACGAAGAGAGCAGACCGCTAATTCCATTTCGCCCCACGCAGTTCTGCTCCCTTCGCTAGAAGAGTGAGGTCTTCCAAATTCTCGGAAAGTCCGAAAAGTTGGATAGATCTCTCTGCGTAGCCTCTGCGTGCTCTGCGCCTCTGCGGTGTTTTCAGGCCAAGTTAACCACAGAGGCACCGAGGACACAGAGGTTGCACAGAGAAGAAGTGGCCGGAACATACCTTGCTTAAAAAAGTCGGATCTGCTGATTCGAAAGAATTGGCCGCTTAGTTGAGGTAGCAGTGAAGGGCTCGATAATCACAACCAAGACCTGGTTCCTGCTGATTGGCGCAGCGCTCTTGATCAGCGCCGGCCTCCTCAACTTCCGCCAGCGCGCGCGCGAAGAAACACCACCCTGGGACGGCGTCGAGTGGGTCGATACTAAAGAGGGAGTAGTTGCGAAGAGTATCGAACGCGGTTCGGCTGCCGACCGCGCCTGGATGTTGCCGGGCGATCGCTTGATCGGTATCACACTCGATCCCAAATCCCGGCCCGAACAGATCACCGCCGCGCGCGACGTGCAGATTTATCTCGAGCAGGCCCGCGTCGGCGGCCAACTGCATTACCTCATGACGCGCCCGGCCTACTCACCCGAATTTGGCGCCTACTGGGCCGACCTCGATCATCTCGGCGCAATTCATCGATGGACCCCGCGCGTGCTCTACATCAACCTGATCGGGTTGATCTATTTGTTCGTCGGCTTCTTCGTTCTGTTCCGGCAAGGCGGGCGCGCGCCGTTCGTGCTGCACTTCGCGACGTTCTGTCTCGCCGCGTTTGTCTTTCTGTTCTACACGCCCGTCGGCAGTTATCGCGATCTCGATCTGGCAATCGCGTTTCTCGACAACGCAGCGCTAATTCTCTTCGCGCCACTGTTTCTGCACTTCTGCATGCTTTACCCGACGCGGCAACAGCTTTCCGCGCGGCGGCGTTGGCGCGCGATCTGGCTCTACGTGCCGGCGTTTTTCCTGCTCGCGTTCACCGTGATCGTGTTGCTGCGAGACGAGCTTGCGAAAGGCATCTCCGCTTTCGGAAGAATTCCTGTTTCGGAACAACTGATCGGAATTCTTTACTGGCTATATATCCTGCATCTCGCTGTGGCGCTGGTCGCGAGTGCGGCACTGCTGGTGAGGACTTTCGTCAGAGCGAAGAGCACCACTGTTCGCCAGCAGGTGAAGTGGGTGGCGTGGGGCACGTTGCTCTCGATCACGCCGTTTATATTTCTCTACGCGCTGGTCTACCTGTTTGGCGCGCCCACCGATCGCTGGCTCACTGACGTTGCGATTCTGCCGCTTGGTCTGATCCCGTTTGCGTTTGGCTATTCAGTCATGCGTTACCGGTTGATGGACGTGGAGCTCGTGGTCCGGCGCGTTTTTGTTTACGCGCTCACGACGCTCGCGATCGCATTGCTGATCGGTGTCGCGGTCTACTTTGGCGGCTTGTATGCCTTCGGCTCAGACCAGGGAATCACTTCCGGTGAGATCACTCTGCGCGTCGTCCTCGCGGTGATCGCGATGGCTGCGATCGTGATGGTCGCGGCGCCGGTGAAAAACTTCCTTCAGGAGCAGGTCGATCGACTTTTCTACGGCGAGCGTTACGATCTGCGAAACAGCCTGCTTGATTTCGGCCGCACGCTTTCCGCCACGACGGCGCTCGATCCGCTGCTCGACGCGTTAGTGCGCCGTCTTCAGGAAGTACTGAACGTTGAGCGCGTAGCGATCTTCGTCGAGTCGAGAAATTCAAAGTCGGGTTATGTCGTGGCCCGTTCCGAGGGTTTGCCGGCGCACCTGCCTGTGCCTTCAGATTTCCGCGAGATGATTCGGGTGCGATCGGCCGACACGGGCGTGGTTCGCGCGGACGACCTCGATCTTAGTGCTGAATCCAACGGCTCAGGGCCCGTGCGACGCGCGCTGCACTACTACGTTCCGTGCGTTGTGCGCGGACGAATGGTTTCGGTGATCGGTCTCGGACGCTCCGTCGATGGTGGAATTCTTTCGTCGGAAGACGTCGAGATCCTGCGCACCGTTTCCGGTTACGTCGCGGTCGCGATTGAAAACAGTTTGCTGTATCAGGATCAGCAGGAGCGCGCGGCCGAGCTGAAGCTGTTGAAAGAATTCAACGAGTCGATCATTGAATCGATCAACGTTGGGCTGCTGGCGGTCGACTTAGAAGGACGTGTGACGCGTCTGAACTCGGCGCTCGAACACATTCTCGATCTGCGGCGCGATGCGGCGGTCGGACGTCGTGTTGAGGAGCTCTTCTCGGAAGACTTTGCCGATACGCTCAAGCAGGTGCTGGGCAAAGACGGTTGGAGCCTCAAAGAGATTCGCAACATCTACAAGCTTCACACCGCCACGCGTGGTAACCGCTCGCTCGTGCTGAACATCGCGCTCGCTCCGTTACAGGACGTGCAAGGCCAAACCGGCGCGCTCGTCGTTCTCGAAGACGTGACGGCGCGCATCACGCTTGAAGAACAATTGCAACAGCGCGAGAAGCTCTCGTCGATCGGTCTGCTCGCAGCGGGTGTCGCGCACGAAGTGAATACGCCTTTGACCGGTGTTTCGTCGTACACGCAGATGCTGCTCGGCATGTTGAACGAGAACGATCCGAAGCACGCTCTGCTTCAGAAAGTTCGCACGCAGGCGGAACGCGCCACGAACATCGTCAACAACCTCTTGAACTTTTCACGCACGGGCAGCGCGACTGAGTTTGTCGAAGTCGATGTGGCGCGCGTCCTCGACGACACGTTGCAGCTACTCGAGCCGCAACTGCGTCGCAACCAGATCGAGATCGTTCGAAGCTACGCCAAAGACGCCCCGGAAGCCTACGCTAACGCGGGCAA
>Ga0105247_10000940_pt1 | contig 21955 bp, 16 predicted proteins | sample KBSS24metaG_FD_81519 | JGI IMG/M metagenome (GOLD analysis project Ga0105247, IMG submission 81519) | Switchgrass rhizosphere microbial communities from Kellogg Biological Station, Michigan, USA - KBS S2-4 metaG | ecosystem: Host-associated > Plants > Roots > Rhizosphere > Soil | place...
AAATAAAACCGCTCTCCAATCGCCTCGAAGAATTGGGAATGCCCGCGTGTGCCATGACCGACCATGGAAACATGTACGGCGCAATCTCTTTCTACAACGCGATGAAGTACAAGGGTGTGAAACCGATTATCGGTTGCGAGACTTATATCTCGCGCGGCAGTCGCAAAGAAAAAGCCGCGAGCGCGCCCGGTGAGAAGGCGAACTTTCATCTCATCCTGCTGGCGCAGAACTACGAGGGTTACCAGAACCTCGTGCGGCTCACGTCGAAAGCCTACACCGAAGGCTTCTACTACAAACCGCGCATCGACAAAGAGCTGCTTGCCGAGCACAGCAAAGGACTGATCGCGCTGTCGGCATGCATGTCAGGTGTGCCCTCGGCGTACCTGGCCCAGGAGAAGTGTGAGGAAGCTGCGAAGGCCGCGATCGAGTTTGAAGAGATCCTCGGCAAAGGGAACTACTTCCTCGAAATCCAGGAGCACGGCCTCGAACCACAGCAGCGCATTCGCAAGAACCTCGTCGAGCTTTCCAAGCGAACGGGCGTGCCGCTCGTCGCCACTAACGACTCGCACTACCTGATGCCCGACGACGCGCGCGCGCACGACGTTCTGCTGTGCATCGGCTCCGGCAAAACGGTTAACGACTCCAATCGCCTGCGCTACAACAGTCCGTACTTTTACGTTCGCACGCAGGAAGAGATGTGGAACATCTTCGGCAACGAGCTGCCGGAAGTGCTGACGCGGACAGTCGAGATCGCCGAGCGCTGCGAGTTGAAGCTGCCCGAGAACGTCAACTACCTGCCGCAGTATCCGATCCCGGAGTCTGAGGAAGGTCTCTCGTCCGATGCTTACTTCGAGAAGGTCGTCCGCGATGGCTTCGAACGACGGCGCCAGCAGGTGTGGGACACGCTCGCGGCACGCGGAGAGTTAAAACAGCCTCTCACCGATTATCAGACACGCCTGTCGAGCGAGATCGAGATGATCAAGCAGATGGGTTTCGCCGGCTACTTCCTCATCGTTTGGGACTTTGTTCGCTACGCCAGGGAGCACTCGATTCCGGTTGGGCCGGGTCGCGGGTCGGCAGCCGGCTCCCTCGTCGCTTACTGCCTCGAGATTACCGACGTCGATCCGCTCCAGTACGACCTCCTGTTTGAGCGCTTTCTCAACCCTGGTCGTGTGTCGATGCCTGACATCGATATCGACTTCTGCGTCCGCGGTCGTGGCGACGTCATCAACCACGTCGCGGGTCTCTACGGTCGCGACTCCGTCTGCCAGATCATCACGTTCGGGACCCTCGCCTCGAAGGCCGCGATCAAGGACGTGGGCCGGGCGCTGGAGGTGCCTTACGCGGAGGTCGACCGGATTGCGAAGATGATCCCGCCGCCGGTTCGTGGCCGGAACGTGAGCCTGAGCCAGGCACTTGAACAAGTACCTGAGCTCCGGCGCGAGATGGATTCGAACCCTACAGTTAAAGAGATACTTGAGATCGCGCAGCGCCTCGAGGGCTGTGCTCGTCACTCTTCGGTGCATGCCGCGGGGGTCGTGATCTCACCGCTGCCTCTTCAGGAATTGATCCCGGTTGCAGTCTCCGGGAAGGAAGAACTAACCACGCAGTATGTCATGTCGGACCTTGAAAAGACCGGCATGCTTAAGATGGATTTTTTAGCGCTTACCGCTTTAACCGTTATAAATGACTGCTTAATTACGATTAAACAACAGCTTGGCGAAGAGATTAAGTGGCCGGATTTAGCGCTTAATGACGCTAAAGCACTTGCAGTATTCGCTGAAGGAAGGACTGAAGCGGTCTTCCAGTTTGAGTCTTCGGGCATGCAGGAGATCTGCCGGAAGCTGAAGCCAAAGGGCCTCGAAGATCTCGCCGCACTCAACGCTCTCTACCGGCCCGGACCACTGGATGGCGGCATGGTCGATGAATTCATCCAGCGCCACCATGGCAAGAAAGCCGTGCGCTACCTCGTGCCGGAGATGAAGGAGATCCTTAACAACACTTACGGCATCATCGTCTACCAGGAACAGATAATGCAGCTCGCGCAGAAGCTTGCGGGTTACACACTTAGCGAAGCCGACCTCATGCGGCGCGCGATGGGCAAGAAGAAGCGCGAGGAGATGGCCGTTCATGAAGAGAAGTTCATCAAGGGTGCGGTCGAGCGTGGTATCAAGCAGGAGAAGGCCGAGAAGATCTTCTCGTTGATGGCGCAGTTTTCCGACTATGGATTCAATCGCAGCCACAGCGTCGCGTATGCGTATCTCGCTTTTCAGACTGCTTACCTGAAAGCGCATTATCCCGAACACTTCTACGCCGCCGTCCTCTCGAGTGAGGCCCAGGACGCTGCAAAAGTGTTTAAGTACTCAAAGGAGTTAAGAACTCAAAAGATCGCCCTGCTGCCGCCGGACGTCAATGAAAGCAATTCGGGCTTTACGCCTTTAAGCGGCGCCATTCGCTACGGGCTTACCGCGATTAAGGGGCTCGGCCATTCCATTGTTAAAGCGATTTGTGAGGCGCGTGAGAGTGGTCCGTTCCGGTCATTTTTTGACTTCGCCGAACGAGTCGACGCGAATAAGCGAGTGTTTGAGAGTCTGGTTAGTGCGGGTGCCTTCGACTCGCTCAAGGACGGTCGGCCGATCGAGGCCTGGCGCGGCGGACTCTTCAACTCGATCGACGCCGCACTGTCGCACGCGCAACGCGCGAAACGTGAGAGACTTATCGGGCAGAGCGGTCTCTTTGGCGACATGCCGCAGGAAATCGATTACGCGAATGAGTTGTCGCCAACAGCAAAGGCCTGGACTTTAAGTGAAACGTTAGCTGCTGAAAAAGCGGCGCTCGGTTTCTACATTTCGGGTCACCCGCTCGAGCGCTATCTCGACACGCTGCAAAGGGTGAAGGCGGTCAAGTCGTCGGAATTGGCTGAGCTTACAACCGGCATTCGCGTGACGAGTGGCGGCATCATCGGCGACCTTCAGATACGCACTACGAAGAAGGGCGACAAGTTTGCTCTCTTCCGTTTGGAAGACGAGGCTGGGAGTACGAAGTGTGTGTTGTGGCCGGAGGGCTATCGCAAACACGCTGCCCTCGCGCAGAATGAACTGCCGGCCATCGTGATCGGCAAGCTGGAGCTGAGCGAAGACAATCCACCGACGATCATCGTCGACCAGATACAAAGCATCGATGCGGCTGAAAGAAGTAACGAGTACCTTGTCCTGCGCACGCCGCCACACGACGACTTCACGGGCTTGTGCGACTCGATTCTGACGTTGCTCAACTTGAATCCGGGCGACTGCGAAGTCACTTTCGAAACTTTGATCGACGACGGCACGCTGGTGAGAATCAGACCTAACGACGCTCTGCGGGTGCGGCGCAGTGGCGAATTGGAGCAAGCTCTGAAAGAATTAGGTTGCGCGGTGACTGTCGAGACCAGCCGCAAAGAAAAAACGAATGGCCAAAGATAAAAAAGAAAAAGATTCCCCCGAGCCCGCTAAACCCGAGGAGCAGCGAACGGCGTTTGAGCGGGTGCAGCTCGCGCGACACAATGATCGACCCTACACACTCGATCTCATCGAGCGTTTGTTTGAAAATTTCGTTGAGCTTCATGGCGACAAGCGATTCGCGGAAGATCCAGCGATCGTGTGCGGGCTGGCGCAGTTTCATGGCCTGCCGGTGATCGTCGTCGGTCATCAGAAGGGCCGCGACACGAAGCAGCGCAGTTATCGAAACTTCGGCATGCCCAAGCCGGAGGGTTATCGAAAGGCGCTCCGCGTGATGAAGCTCGGTGAGAAGTTTGGGCGACCGATCTTTACATTTATCGATACGCCCGGCGCTTATCCGGGAATCGACGCAGAAGAACGCGGTCAAGCGGAAGCCATCGCCTACAATTTGCGCGAGATGGCGAAGATCAAGGTGCCGATTATCGTGACCGTGATTGGCGAAGGCGGATCGGGAGGCGCACTCGCGATCGGTATTGGCGATCAGGTGTTGATGCTCGAGAATTCGATTTATTCGGTGATCAGTCCCGAAGGCTGTGCGGCGATTCTCTGGAAAGACTCGTCACGAGCGGATCAGGCAGCAGAAGGTCTGCGACTCACTGCGCAACATCTTCACGAAGAGGGAATTGTCGACAAGATCATTCCTGAGCCGGAAGGCGGCGCACACAACGACTACGATCAAACCGCACGTTATCTCGATTCAGCATTGAGCGAACGTCTGGCCGAGGCGGTGAGTTGCTCGCAAGAGGATCGACTAAAACGGCGCTACAGCAAACTCCGCAGCTTCGGTCGCTGGGGTACGTTGTAATACCTACTAAACCTGAGAGCGGGGGCAAGCCCCTCTTCCTGACTTGTTCTCTCTTGCGACGACCGAGGAATGAACAAGTCAGGAAGAGGGCTTGCCCCCGCTCTCCATTCATACTAATCAGCCGCTTAACTTTGCCAGATTTTTGCTTGCAACTATGTTCACGGAATTATATAAGCCAGCGTCAGACGCTCTTCTCTGTGCAACCTCTGTGTTCTCTGTGTCTCTGTGGTGAGGAATTAGTTAACCACAGAGACACAGAGAACACAGAGGTTGCACAGAGGAATCTAACCGGAGGAGCACATGCAAAGAACAGTAGCGATTTTGCTGGTCATCTGTTGTTTGATCGGACTCGCGTGTGCGCAGTCCGCGCAACAAAATCCTTCACGACTGGATCAGCCGGCGGTTGACTGGATTGCCGCCAACGCTGTTCGACTCAAGACTCCCGAAGCAGGTAATGGTTTTGCCGACATGCAGCCTCTCAAGAAGATCATCGGCAACGCGAGAATCGTGTCGCTCGGTGAAGCGACGCACGGCACGCGTGAGTTCTTTCAGCTCAAACACCGGATGCTGGAATTTCTTGCTTCCGAAATGGGCTTCACGATCTTCTCGATTGAAGCCAACATGCCCGAGGCTTACCGTCTTAACGATTACGTTCTCAACGGAGTTGGAGATCCGGCGAAGCTGCTTAAAGGAATGTACTTTTGGACGTGGGACACGCAGGAAGTATTGGCGATGATCGAGTGGATGCGTGAGTTCAACAAGTCTGGCAAAGGCCGGGTTCAATTTACCGGCTTTGATATGCAGACGCCCGACGTCGCGGCAGTAATCGTGCGGGATTTCGTTACCAAAAACGACACGGCATACGAGGGAGATCTGCAAAAGGCCATTGAGCTGATGAAGGTCACAGCGCAGATGCAGGGTCCGTCCTTCGGCGTTGCGACTGCGAAGTTTCCGAATGAGGCTGCCGCAGGAAAACGGGTGCGTTACAGCGGCTACATCAAGACTAAGGGCATCACTCGTGGATGGGCTGGACTCTGGTGGCGCGTCGACGGCCAACAGGGTGTGCTTGCGTTTGACAACATGGATGGTCGAGGCGCAACCGGAACTACAGACTGGAAGCGTTATGAAATCGAGCTCCCGGTAGCTGCCGAGGTGAAGAACATTAACTTCGGTGCGATCCTTACCGGCGATGGTAGTGCCTGGTTCGATGGATTAGAGGTAACTCTCGATGGAAAACCATATCTCGAAAAAACGAATTTTGATCTGGGATTTGAATCGTCAACGATCGCGGGCTTCTATACCGGCGGCAATGGATATCAAGTCACGTTAGACAAGTCGGCGTTTCAATCCGGAAGTCAAAGCCTGCTGATGACGCACGTCGGCACAGCTTCAGAAAATGCGAAAGCAGTTGATCCGAAGTTGTCGATCGCGGCCTGGCGCGGCGTGATGACCCACCTTGAAGACTCACGAAACTCGTATGCTCAGAAGGGAATTGTGGCTCGCGACGTCGACTGGGTCATTCAAAACGCGCAGGTAGTTCTTCAATGCATACAAATGAACGCGAACGAGGTTCAGCGCGACCAGAGCATGGCCGCAAACATCAAGTGGATCCTGGACCACAATCCAAACGCGAAGATTGTGCTATGGGCTCACAACGGTCACGTCGCAAAAAATTTCGTTTGGGGTTACAAGACGATGGGCTCGTCGCTGCGTGACATGTTTGGTGACCAAATGGTGGTTTTCGGGTTTGCTTTCAACCAGGGATCTTTCCAGGCGATTGAGCGCGGGAAGGGCCTGCATGATTTCACGATTGCGCCCGCGCCGGCCGGCAGTCTCGATGCGACTCTGGCTGCTACGGGAATTCCTTTTTTAGCACTGGATCTCAGGAAGATACCGAAAGGCAGTCCGGTGGAGCAGTGGTGGGGTCAGCCACACAAGTCGCGCAACATCGGCGCGATGTATGCCAACGACATGGACAACCAGTTTCTGATCGATATGAAAGCGCCTGAAAGTTTCGATGTTCTGCTTTTCGTAGAAAAGACTACGGCCGCGCGCAAGAACCCATCGAATTAGTGGTCGTCAGAACGGAATATCGTCGTCGGACAAATCTCCGGGTGCATCCGCAGGTCCGCCACCGCCGCCGGCGCCAGCCGAGGCTGCGCGTTCGTATGTGCCGCCGCCCTCATCACCGCCGCGCGAGCCGATGAAGTGCATGTCAGTCGCAAAAACTTCGAGCGAGTGACGCGGTTTGCCATCGCGATCGATGTATTCTTCCACGCGCAGTCGACCCTCGATGTAAACCTGTTTGCCCTTTTGCAGATACTGTGAGGCAGTTTCCGCCAGGCGGTTCCAGAGCGTGATGCGGAACCACGTCGTCTGATCCTGCATCTCGCCATTACGATCTTTGCGGCGTTCATTGGTCGCCATGCTGAAGCTGCATACGGGAGTGCCCTGGGCGGTGTAACGCAGCTCGGGATCGCGACCGAGATTTCCCACGAGAATTATTTTATTGAAGGACATGAGGAGCCTTTCTTTCCTTTTCTGGGTTTACTGACGCCGCGATACTACAAGCGAAAAACTGAAGAATCAAGCGATCCCAAAATTCCGATGCGATAAATCTTAATTAGCCACAAAAAGGCACAAAAAGCACGAAAGTGTAGCTATCGCGTTCTCTAAATGATTTCTGGTAGACTGTCGTCACTATCAAACGGTGCTGAGCATGAAGCCACGAGTGTACATCGAGACGCATGGCTGCCAGATGAATGTAGCTGATTCTGAGCGCGCCGCTACGGGTCTCCGCGCCAGTGGATACGATCTCTGCGACTCGGTAGACGAGGCAGACGTCGTTTTACTGAACACGTGCTCTGTTCGCGAAAAAGCAGAGCGCAAAGTCTACACTCGCATCGGTGAGCTGCGTGCCGAGCGACCGCGGGATCTTCTCGTCGGCGTGATGGGTTGCGTGGCCCAACTCGAAGGCAACGCGGTTTTCGAACATGCGTCGTCAGTCAACATGGTGATCGGAACGCGCGCCACCGATCGCATTCCGGTACTGATCGAACGCGCGCGCGAGGGCGAGAAAAAGGTGCTCGACCTCGGCGAGCGTGGCGCAGACGACTCGTGGGACGTTTCTCCAGTCGAAAGACACTCGCCACACGTCGCTTTCATTCCAATCATCGAAGGCTGCAATAAGTTCTGCTCGTTCTGCATCGTGCCGTACTCACGCGGACGTGAGCGCAGCCGGCCTGCATCGGAAATCGTCGCTGAAGCAAAGAGACTCCAGACGCTCGGCTACAAAGAGATCCATCTGATTGGGCAGAACGTGAACAGCTATCGTCCTCGTGTCGAAGACGGGCTCGAAGGATTCGCGGGCGCGACGCCGTTTTGCCGTCTGTTGCGAGCAGTTGCCGCGACCGGATTGCCTCGTATCAAGTTTACGACTTCATTTCCACGCGACTTTCATCCGGACATCGTTTCCGCAATCGAAGAAAACCCGAATCTTTGCGACTGGGTACACTTGCCGGTGCAGTCGGGAAGCGATCGCATTCTCAAGCTGATGCGCCGCGGTCATAAACGAAGTGACTATCTCGCACGGATTGAACGTATAAAGAATTCGAGCAGGCGGCTCGCGCTGACGAGCGACATCATTGTCGGGTTCCCCGGCGAAACGGACGAGGATTTTCAACAGACCGTCGAGTTGGTTAGAGAGTGTGAATACGACAGTCTGTTCATCTTCAAATATTCAAAGCGTGCGGGAACTCCTGCGGCAGAGTTTCATGATAACGTTCCCGAGACTGAGAAGACGGCGCGTTTTCTCGAGCTCGAAAAAGTTCATCGCGTGGCGCAGGAGAAGATTTATCGATCGTATATTGGTCGCACGCTGAGTGTGCTTGCTGAAAGACAGAGCTCGCGGTCTGAAAAAGATCTCAGCGGGCATTCGACTTGCCACAAGGTTGTGAACTTCGAAGGCGGCAGTAATCTCGAAGGCGAGATCGTCGACGTGCTGGTGACAGCAGCGAAGACAAATAGTTTGTATGGTAATTTGTTACAGGTTCAGCGGTAAGGGTTAGGGGTACCTGCATATGGAAATCGAGGTCAAGATCCGAGCGTTAATGATGGATCCCAACAGCGGGACGCCAATTATAATTCTGAAAGACGTTCAGAGTGATACGATGCTGCCGATCTGGGTGGGCGCGTATGAAGCGAATGCGATCGCGCTGGAGATCGAAAAGCATGCGCCACCGCGTCCGATGACACACGATCTACTGCGCAACCTGATCGTCGAGTTGGGTGTTCGTGTCGAGCGAGTTGTGGTTACGAGCTTGCGCGATAACACGTTCTTCGCTGTGATCGAGATGCGAAACAGTGATGGTGATCGTCTCGTGCTCGATTCGAGACCGTCCGACGCGATCGCGTTAGCATTGCGAGCTGATTGTCCGATCTTCGTCGACATGGAAGTGATCAAAGCTTCGCACAACACGTTATCGACGGAAGACAGCGAAGAGCCAGAGTTGAGTGCGAGTGAAGAAGAATGGCCTGACGTTATCGGCGAAGCCGGTGATCTGCCGATGTAGTCTCTGCGCAACCTCTGCGTCCTCTGCGCCTCTGCGGTGAGCCTAAAACATTAACCGCAGAGACGCAGAGGACACAGAGGTTACGCAGAGAAAGAGGTTACTTAGGTTTATGGAGCTATAGTTTGCCACCTGTGCAGCGAATGGTAATCGCCATCGCCAACCAGAAAGGTGGGGTAGGGAAGACCACTACCGCCATCAATCTAGCCGCCGCTTTCGCCCGCAAGGGAAGACGTGTCCTCCTTCTCGATCTCGATCCGCAAGCCAACAGCTCAATCTCGTTTTTAGATCCACGATCAGTCGAGCGCTCGGTCTACGAGCTGATGATGGATGGCCAGGCGCCCGTGGAAGATTCGGTGTATCAGAGTCCGGTCGAGAACCTGCACGTCGTTCCGGCAAGAATCAATCTCGCAAAACTCGAAGCCAAGCTCGTCGGTGATTTCGACGCGCCTTTCCGGCTCAAAGATCGTCTCGAGCCGTTTCGCCAGCAATACGATGTCATCGTTATCGATACACCACCGACGCTCGGACTAATCACTGTCAACGCGCTCGTCGCAGCTTCCCACGTGCTAATTCCGATACAATCGTCTTATTTCGCACTCGAAGGAACAGACGACCTGTTGGAAACGATCGAGAAAGTCAAAGCGCGTCCAAATCCGAATCTCGAGCTGCTCGGCGTGCTCGTGACCTTGCACGACAAGCGCACGACGCTCGCGCGCGAAGTTCACGAACAAATCAAAACGGTGTTTGGTCCAAAACTTTTCGATACTGTGATCACGAAGAGCGTCAGGCTCGAAGAGTCGCCCGCCTACAAAGAATCGATCTTTAGCTTTGCTCCGAACTCATCCGGAGCAATCGAATACGGAAAACTTTGCGAAGAGGTAATTAGCCGTGTCTAAGAGGGGATTGCCAACCGGCCTCCAGATGCGCCACGACGCGCATTACGTCGAAGAACTGTCACAACACCGGCCGCAGCAGGTCGGCAGGATGATAGCCGTGGACAAGCTGGATCCGAACCCGGAACAGCCGCGCACGGAATTCGGCGATCTCACCGAGCTCACCGCGTCGATCGCCGAGAAGGGCGTGCTCGAGCCGCTGCTCGTCAAGCCGAATCGACTCACCGGACGCTGGATGATCATCGCCGGCGAGCGTCGCTGGCGCTCCGCGCAAAAAGCGGGACTGAAGGAAGTGCCGTGTGTCGAGATGGAAGTCGACGACGGCACGGTCGCGGAGATCGCGCTGATTGAAAACATGCAGCGCAAGGATCTGACGGTTTGGGAAGAAGCTGATGGATTGCTGGCGCTGTGCGAGCGTTTTGGTTACACGCACGACGACGTGGCGCGCAAAGTCGGTAAGAGCAGGACGACGGTGAGTGAGGCGCTGGCGATCGCGCGTATTCCTGAGGACGTGCGGGAAACGTGTCGAGCGGCTGATATCAATGCGAAGTCGTCGTTACTTCAGATTGTGCGCCAGCCTGATGACGATTCGATGCGGCGGCTCGCGAAAGACATTGCGACGCGTGGCTTGAATCGTAACGACGCTAGGGAAGCGCGGCGCCAGGAGATGGGACCGCGCGTAGTGCCCGACAACAAGCCTTACACGTTCAAGTACGCATCGCCTGAGAAGGATTTCAATATTGAAGTGAAGTTTCGCGCGTCGCAGGTGAGTGATGCCGAGGTCGCATTGATTTTGCGGGCCGTGGCGGACGAGATCGATGACGTTTTACAGGATGCACAAGATTTACAGGATTAACAGGATTGCATCTTGTTTATCCTGAAAATCCTGTAATCCTGTCTCTAACTGGCCTGTCGCTTCTTCTCAGCCGCCGCCCGCTTCTGTAACGACTTTGCCCAACGCTCAAACGTCGGTTGCAGCGGTTTGAACAGTTTCGCTCTGAAACTGTGCTTCTTCTCGTTCCACGCCTTCAACTGCTTTTCAGTGTACGCACGCACCGCCGGCTCGAGCTGAGTCTTCTTCAAAGAATGCTTGAGCGTGATGTGATAGTGCTGGCCGACGAGTGAATACACCAGCGCTACCAGATTGCTCTTGAACGACATCCGCGGAATGACGCGCTTGTGAAACGGCTTGTCCGGCTGCAACAGGACATTGACTGCGATTTCGAGCCACGCGCCTTTCGGACCCTGGCGTGGATGATAAAGCCCAGGCAATTCCGTGGCTTGAAACGCGCCTTTGATGCGCGGATCGGTGATAAAAGGCACAAGCCGGATTCGCTCGATGCCGCGCGTGTGTTCACGCGGCAGGCTGTCAAAAGCGCTTTCAATCTGCTCGAGCGCCCCTTTCGGCAGCGAACCCTCATACTGGTTTTCGATACGTATAGCCATGTGAAATGAGTCACTTTAGGGGAAGGCAGTGAAGACGGTCAAGTGAGGGTATTCAATCGGTAGTGTCCTATCTATCAGGCAGGTGACGGCGGTCAATGAGAAAAAGGGTAAGCTCCGCCGCGATCGGGTCACAACCGCTCCCCGTTCTGACACAAGATAGCCGCCAACGGCCTGTGGCTGAGAGCGGTCACGAAACTGGGTTAAATACCAACCAGACCAATCCAATCAACGCGAGCACAATAACGCCTATCGAAGGAACCAAGCCCAAAAAAAGACCGATAAAATAAAGCGCGATCCCACGCTTCCCATCTAACAGACTCGCAGCAACCACTCCTGCTGCTCCGAAGCCGAATAAGGACGTGAGAAGCCATTTGAAGTCGCTCTTCTTAGGTGGAGGGGCAGGCCGATGTCTTCCTATTTTCTCTCTTGCGTTGCGCGTGAGGGCTGACAGTATCGGGACGTATGTATGCAATGACCAGATGGCGTGAACGCCTCCCGCGACAACACCAACCAGAAACGCCGCCAGTCCGCGAAGTATCATCTCAAAGTTTTCCGAAATGAATTTGAGCATATGTAAAGAGAGCCTAACGGTTAAGTTGACGAGGCGGCGATTCAAGCACCGTCCACTTATATCACCAATTCAGGAATGTGAGACAATGGCGAGACGTGACAATTACCGCACCACAGAAACGGCGGTGGGCTTTCAGATTTAGGACACTATCTATTTAATCCGTTACAGCGCCGAGGCTCGCGCTACTCACCAGCGCCGCATATTTCGCGAGTACACCCGTCTTGTAACGTGGTGCGGGTGGACGCCACTTTTCACGCCGTCGCGCCAGTTCGTCATCCGAGATATTTACTTGCAACAGCCTGCGCTCAGCATCGATCGTGATCGAATCACCTTCGTTGACGAGTGCGAGATTGCCACCGACAGCCGCTTCCGGCGCGACGTGACCGACAACCATGCCGTACGTCGCCCCTGAAAAGCGTCCATCCGTTATCAATCCAACCGAATCGCCGAGCCCCACACCGATCAGCGCTGACGTCGGCGCCAGCATCTCGCGCATTCCCGGTCCGCCTTTCGGACCTTCATAACGAATCACCAGCACGTCGCCCGCTTTGATTTGCGCAGACAAAATCGCTTGCAAACACGATTCTTCAGAATCAAAGACCCGCGCCGGCCCCGTGATGACTTTGTTCTTTAGTCCCGAGACTTTCGCAACCGCACCTTCGACCGCGAGATTGCCACGCAGGATCACGAGATGGCCTTCCGGATAGACCGCATTGTCCCACTGCCGGATCACGTCCTGATCGCTGCGCGGATTTTCAGGCACATCAGCCAGCACCTGCTCGATAGTCTCGCCCGTGATCGTCAACGCATCGCCATGCAGCAATCCACGCGCGAGCAGCATCTTCATCACTTGCGGAATGCCGCCGGCGTTGTGCAGATCTGTGGCGACGTAGCGGCCCGAAGGTTTCAGATCACAAAGTACCGGCACTCGTTCTCTGATTCTCTCGAAATCATCGAGCGTGAGTTTGACGCCTGCTGCATGAGCGATCGCGGGCAGATGCAACACGGCGTTGGTCGAGCCTCCTGTCGCCATCACTACCGCAATCGCGTTTTCGAAAGCCGCGCGTGTGAGTAGTTGTCGCGGCAGGATCTGTTTTTGCACCGCACGAGTAAGCGCTGCTGCTGCGGCTGCTGCGTTCTCAACAACGTCAGTGCTGTCTGCAGACATTGTCGCAGAGAAGGGAAGCGACAGACCCATCGCCTCGATCGCGGCTGACATCGTGTTTGCAGTGAACATGCCGCCGCACGAACCGATGCCCGGACACGCGTGACGCTCGACTTCCACGAGGTGATCTTCGCTTATCTTTCCCGCGCAAAACTTTCCGACCGCTTCGAACGCGCTCACGATCGTCAGATCTTCGCCTTGAAGATGACCGGGCTTGATCGTGCCGCCATAAACAAAGAGTGCAGGTATGTTGAGACGCGCAATCGCGATCATCGCGCCGGGCATGTTTTTGTCGCAGCCGCCAATCGCCAAAAGCCCGTCGACTGACTGCGCCTGGCACACGGTCTCGATCGAGTCGGCGATGACCTCGCGCGACACGAGCGAATATTTCATTCCTTCCGTGCCTTGCGAGATCCCGTCGCTGACCGTGATCGTGCCGAAAGTCTGCGGCATCGTACCGGCTTCACGGAGGGTAGCGACCGCCCGTTCCGTCAGACGATCGAGGCCGGCGTTGCAGGGTGTGATCGTGCTATAGCCGTTGGCGACTGCGATGATCGGTTTTTGGAAGTCGGCATCCTGAAAGCCGACGGCGCGGAGCATGGCACGATTGGGCGTCCGCTCTACGCCGCGTGTGATCGTGTGACTGCGTGCGGTTGCGCTTTTTGATTCTTGTTTCGAGCTCAATTGCTGGCCTTATCCACCAGACGGCTTTGTGCGAGCCACGGCATCATCGTGCGTAGCCGCGCGCCGACGCTCTCGATCGGATGCTCGCGCGCCTCGTCGTCGAGCTGCTGAAAACGCGGTCGCCCCTGTTGTGCTTCGTTCATCCAGTCGCGCGCAAATGCGCCTGACTGGATGTCTTTCAGCAGTGCCTGCATGCGATCTTTGGTTTCATTATTGACCACAACTGGCCCGCGCGTCATGTCGCCATACTGCGCTGTGTTCGAAATCGAGTAGCGCATCTCTGAAATGCCGCCTTCATAGAGTAAGTCAACAATGAGCTTCATCTCATGCAGGCACTCAAAGTAAGCCATCTCAGGCGCATAGCCAGCTTCCGTTAACGTTTCGAAGCCTGCTTTGATCAGCGACGTCAGACCGCCGCAGAGTACTGCTTGTTCGCCAAAGAGATCCGTTTCCGTTTCTTCGCGGAAAGTAGTTTCGATAATGCCGGCGCGTCCGCCACCGATTGCTGATGCGTATGATAATCCGATCTGTTTGCTATCACCCGTGGGATCTTGGTTGACAGCGAGCAAGCATGGAACGCCTGCGCCGCGCTTGTACTCATGACGCACGAGATGTCCCGGACCTTTCGGCGCCACCATGAACACATTTACATCTTCCGGCGGCTGGATGAACCGGTAGTGAATCGAGAACCCGTGAGAGAAGGATAGATACGTGCCCGGTGTGATTGACTCCGCGACTTCACGCGCGTAAATCTCAGGCGCGAGCTCGTCGGGCACGAGCATCATCACGATGTCTGCTTCGGCCGCGGCCTGCGCTACCGGCAAAACTTTCAGACCTGCGCGCTCGGCTTTGTCCCACGAAGCACTGCCAGGACGCAGGCCGACGGTGACGTTGCAGCCTGAGTCTTTTAGGTTGTTGGCTTGCGCGAAACCCTGGCTGCCGTAGCCGATCACAGCGATCTGTTTCTGGCGTATGAGCTCGAGGTCCGCGTCTTTATCGTAGTAGATGTTCATGGGTTCCTCTTAGGCTGCATTCGCGTCTGCGCGTGCAGCAAGTCTGTTGATAGCAATATGTCCCGTGCGTGTGATATCGGTGACACCGATCGGCCGCAGCAGTTCGATAAACGTGTCAACCTTTTCTTTATTCCCGGATGCTTCGACGATGAGTTGCGTGTGCGAGATATCGACCACCTTCGCGCGAAACACACTCACGAGACTCAACACTTCCTGACGTTCATCTCCGGCTTTTGCTGAGACGGTAATCAACGCCATTTCCCGTTCGATGTGCGGTCGAGTCGTGACGTCCTGGACCTCGCGCACGCGCGCCAGTCGTTCGCATTGTTTGACGATCTGCTGGATCGTGCGCTCATCGCCACGCGTTACAATCGTGACGCGCGACCATCGTGGGTCAAGACTCTCACCCACAGAAATCGTCTCGATATTGAAACCTCTCGCGCTAAACAACCCGACGATCCGCGACAACTCTCCCGGCTCATCCGCAACGATTATCGACAACGTATGCCGTTTGGAATCTTGTGAATCCTGCAAATCCTGTAATCCTGTCAAAATTTTTGTGTAATCATCTGGCGCGCATCGGCGCCCGCCGGCACCATCGGAGAAACGTTCTCCTCTTTCTCCACCACAACATCCACCACCGCCACTCCCTTGTGTCTCAACGCCGCCTCCATCACCTCACGCAACTCTGCCGGCCGCGCCGCCCGAAACCCCGCCGCACCATACGCCTCGGCAAGTTTCACGAAATCCGGCGCAACCGAAATATCGACTTCCGAGTAAGTGCGGTCGTAGAACATCTCCTGCCACTGGCGCACCATGCCAAGGTAGCCGTTGTTCATGATCAGAATCTTCACCGGCAGATCGTATTGCACGGCAGTCGCAAGCTCCTGGTTCGTCATCTGAAATCCACCATCGCCAACGACAGCCACCACCAGTTGATCTGGTAGCGCGAGCTGCGCACCCATCGCCGCCGGCAAGCCGAAGCCCATTGTTCCCAGACCGCCGCTGGTAATCAGTTGTCTCGGTCGCGTGAACGGATAGAATTGGGCCACCCACATCTGATGTTGGCCCACGTCCGTCGTGATCAGTGCCTCGCCATTCGTCAGACGGTGCAACTCGCGAATAACTGTTTGCGGTTTGATCTGGTTTTGCGAACCAGTGAAGCGCAGCGGCTGCGACAGTTGCCACCCGCGTATCTGATCCCACCACGACCGGAGTCGCTCCTTGCTCTGCTCCTGGACCAGTGAGAGAAACTGATCCAGCACCTGCCCGACGTCGCCGGTGAGTGCGAGCGTTGGCGTGACGTTCTTGCCGATGTTTGCCGGATCGATGTCGACGTGGATCACGCGAGCGTGCGGCGCGAACGTTGCCAGTTTGCCCGTCACGCGATCGTCAAACCTCACGCCGAGGGCAACAAGTAGATCACTTTCAGCCACAGCCATGTTTGCGGCATACGTTCCGTGCATGCCCAGCATTCCCAGGCACAGCGGATGCGAGCTCGGAAACCCGCCCAATCCCATCAATGTCGGCGTTACGGGCAGACTCAATAGTTCGGCAAACGAGAGCAGGGAATCGACGGCGCCCGAATTCACGATGCCTCCGCCGACGTATAACACCGGGCGCTTTGCCTTGAGGATCTGCTGAACCGCTTCGCGTGCCGAGTTTTGATTGACGCGCGCAGTTTGCGTTGAAAAGGGGAAACTCACGTGGTCCAGTCGTGAATAATTTGATCTCGCCGCGCTGACATCTTTCGGAATATCGATCACGACTGGTCCAGGCCGGCCCGAGCGCGCTAAATGAAAGGCCTCACGCACGACAGCCGGCAGATCCGTCGCTTCACGCACGAGATAGTTGTGCTTCACACACGGCCGAGTAATGCCGACCGTGTCGACTTCCTGAAACGCGTCAGTCCCGATGAGATGTTTAGGGACTTGTCCGGTTATAACGACGATCGGCGTCGAATCCATGTACGCGTTGGCTATGCCTGTCACCGCGTTTGTCGCGCCTGGACCGGACGTGACGAGCACGACGCCGGCTCGTCCAGTAGCGCGAGCGTAGCCTTCCGCCATGTGCACTGCACCCTGCTCATGTCGCACGAGGTAGTGCGTGATTCGATCGCGCGCCCGCCAGAGCTCGTCGTAGATATGAAGCACGGCGCCGCCGGGATAGCCGAAGATCGTATCGACGCCCTCATGGACCAACGCCTGGATCAGCATCTCCGCCCCAGTGGGCATCTCCGCCGGCGCTCGAGACGTGTCAACTCGATTATCGATTTCCTGTTGCGCGATCATGCTTCGCTCCGTGGGCGAAGACTCTACGTTCTGATTTAATCTTTGTAAAATTTATTCTTTTAAGATAATAATAAGCAGGATTCATCGAACGTTGACCGGCTAGTGTGGTAAAAGTCACGCCTATGGAAATGGCCCAACTGGAATATTTCTCGCGAGTAGTACAGGAAAAGAGCTTTTCCAAAGCTGCCGATAAGGTCTTTCGTACGCAGCCGGCAGTGAGTATCGCGATTCGGCGTCTCGAGGAAGAAATCGGCTTGCCGCTGCTCGACAGAACCCAAAAGACCCCTGTGCTTACGGAGGCGGGCAAGGTCGTTTACGACTACGCGCAACGCATTCTCGGGCTGCGAGACCAGGTGGGGCAGGCAATTGCCGAGATGCAAAGCCTGAAGAGGGGACTGATACGTGTGGGCGCGAATGAGAGTACGTCGCTCTATCTGTTGCCGGAGCTCATTCTGAAATTTCGCGAACGGCATCCTGAGGTCAAGGTTGAGATCTTTCGTTACGTTTCGAGCCGCCTGCCGCGTGAGGTGTCGGAGCGAAACATCGATTTCGCATTGATGGCGTCTGAGCCGGTCGATCGCGACCTTGAAGCGTTTCCACTAATTAAGGATGAGCTGATTTTGATCATGAGTCCGAAGCATCCGCTTGCTGGACGCCCGTCAGTAAAGATCAAGGACCTTGGGAATGAGCCTTTTGTCGCTCACAATGTGAAGTCAGGCTCTCGTGTGAAAGTGATCGAAGCATTTGCCCGCCAGCACACGCCGCTTAACATCACGCTCGAGCTCGCTACCATTGAAACGATTAAGCGCTTCGTCCAAAAGCGCGTCGGGCTCGCGTTCGTGCCGCGCATGTGCGTGCGTGAGGAGCTCGAACGAGGTGTTCTGGTGTCTGTTCCGGTGCGAGGCCTGACACATACGCGCACGCTCTGGGCCGCCCATCGCCGCGGCTCGAACTTCTCACCGGCCGCCTCGGCTTTCCTCGACGTCCTCCGCCAGCATGCTGAAGGTGACGGATGACTTAATCTGCCGTGCCTGTTTGAGCTAAGATGTCTTCGCTCAGTTCTAAATTAACGGCAGTATCGTGAACAGCTTTTCACAAACAAAGAACCCCTGCGCCGTGCTCGTTTCGGTTTTCCTCGTCTTAGGTCTGTTCATAAATTCATTCTCACAATCCCAGCAGAGAGAAAAGCCCAAGCTCAAAGACTTTGGCTCCAGCCTCAAGAAACTGAAATGGGACCCGCAGAAAAACGAGACTGTGAGCACTCAGCAGGCGAGTCGCGACGATGAAGACGTGATTACAATCGAAACCTCGCTGGTAACGTCTGACGTGTTGGTTACTGATAGGCAAGGCCGGCCTGTACGCGATCTGAAAGCGACTGATTTTACAGTCAGTGAGGATGGTGTTCCGCAGCAGATTGGTCACTTTGTGCTGGGCGATAACGTCAATCTGTCGCGCTCGATCGTGCTGGTCATCGATTACAGCCGCAGCCAGTTTCCATACATCTCCGATAGCATCGCAGCAGCCGGCGTCTTAGTGGACCAGCTTGGGCCAAACGACCGGATGGCGATCGTTACTGATGACGTCGATTTATTAGTGGACTTCACCAACGATAAGCGAGCGCTTAAGAGCGGTTTGGAGTCGCTGCTCGAGAGAAACAGAGGAGCTAAAGGTTTTCTCGGAGTCGGTGGTAAACGACAGCGTTTTGGGCGCAGTGCGCAATTCAGCGCCTTGATGGCGACGTTGAACGAGGCTTTTGACGACGAAGATCAGCATCCGGTCATCGTGTTTCAAACTGACGGAGATGAGCTTGAGTACTTGCGAAACTCTGCGATCGTTTATGAAGTTCCTGCCGGGTTACCGCCAGATCTACTTCGTGAAGTGCAGGAGGAAGTCGAGCAGAAAAAACGCCTACAGCGCGCGCTGATGACCGAGTTCAGTCTTGACGATGTATATCGCGCGGCGGAGAAGTCTCGGGCCACGATTTATTCAATCATTCCGCGCACGCGATTACTTGATCTCTCCCAGGACGAACAGATCAAACGGTTGGAGGCTGAAGATTCGAGGTCAGTGGCAACGTGGGCGGAGGCGTCCTCTGAGAAAGCGAGAAACAATTTCAAAATACTCGAGGAGCAGCGTCGCAAGAAACTCACTCCGGAGATTCTGCAAGCGCGGATCGACCAGGAGCTCAAGATCCAACACGCACTCGTCGACCTGGCAAAGCTATCGGGCGGCTGGGCAGAATTCCTGGAAACAAAATCGCAGACGGCGACCATCTACAACCGCATCCTCGCCGACCTAAACCTGCGCTACATCATCGGCTACTACCCAACCAACAAAGACCACGACGGCAAGAAGCGCCAAATCACCATCGCGGTAAAAGGGCACCCCGACTACCTCATCTCCAGCCGCAAGTCCTACTACGCGCCCAGCCGGTAAAATCAAAAGTAACAAGGCTACTTCGAAACGGGTTTCTTATGAGCCTCTTTCCAGCGCTTCAACAAGGCAGCTTGTCTTTGGTGGACCCATGGCTTTTTAGTGTTAAAGCCAGGGATCGGATCTTTGCTCGTGCGCCCTTGCTCGTCGGTTGCTACACCAATAAACCTACGGCGCCTAAGTGACGGAACAGCAACTTTACGTTTCATATCTTCCGGACGCAGCCCGGGCTTTCGCCGGTAAAGTTCGTCCAGCTCGATCTCGAAAGTCCCCTTTTTGCGGGATGCGTCGACACTGATCAGATACTGCCCCCGTTCATTTCTCGAGGTTCGAAAAGCGGCTGTATAGACGAAGGCTTCTTCAGTATCACCTTTCCCGCCAGTGTGTTCAGTAAACCTAATGTTGGTCCACTTACCAGACGGTGAGCGCACCCATGCGGAAACCTTCGCTCCCGGCACAGCCTGCGGAGCCAGCAGCCGCGCCCGCAACTGAATTTCACCTCCCAAGCGGATGTGAGTCCGAATTGCAGATGCTTCCAACCTGATGCGATCGTTGACCTCGAAACCGATAGTGCGGAAACGCGTGGTGCGGATTCCGGAGCCTGCAACTTGAACCTTCCAGGTTCCGGATTTGGGTTTGTCGACCTCATAAAAGCTGTACGGATACCTGCCGCGCACGCGTCTTACTGAGGCTCCAGGGTTCACCTCATGACCATCAGGATCAAAAATCTTTACATCGAAGCGGAGCTTGGGATTTTTCCAGAGAACACCGAGTGTGCAGTGTGTGCTGCCGGCCGTGATTTCAACCGGAAACTGGAATGAGCGGAGAGTCCCGCGCTTTATTTGCCGTCTGGGATCGGGAAGTCCTGAACGCCAGTCAAAAGGAGCGGAATCGTCTCCGCCGGCAATGACCGCATCGGCCCCCGCACCATCAATCTCGTCGAAGGATACGATGCCGCCATTCTCACGGGTCTCCCCAGCCAGCATAATCAAGGCTTCAGTGATAGCCGTCGCAGCCTCGTCCGGATCAAGATCGCCGTCGATAGGAAAGTAAGTCGCCCCTGTGGTCTCTGCGACATTTGCAAGCAGAGTGGCGTCCTGATCGTTGCCAAGCCCAATCGTATAAACGCGTACGCCTGCGGCAACGAGATCCGGCAAGACGTCTTCAGCGGTTTCTGTGCCGGCGTTTTGTAGACCGTCGGTGAAAAGGATCATCACCTGGCTTGAAGCGCGTCCGCCTGCAGTGATGTCATTGAGCCCCGCACGCAAAGCGTCGCCGATGGCGGTCGAACCGCCGGCAGCGATCCCGTCTACTATATTGTGTCTATCCGTCCGCCAGGTTGCGGCAGTGGCCGCATCGGCTGGTACTTCCGACATTGAAGAGTCGAGACTCTCGGTTCCCGAATAGGTGACGATGCCCAGTTCTTCTCCCGCATTTACATAATCGACCCAGAAATTCCCGCCGACCTTGAGTTGATCAATTTTCGAACCGCTCATGCTACCGGAACGATCAAGCACCAGCATGAACCGTTGTACAGGTATCAACTCGGTGCAGATTACTCCAGCCGGAAACGGCGGCTGTGCCAGTGCCGGACCACCGGGGCCGGGAACACCTAGACCGTACGGGATGCCATTGTGGTTTGCATCATTGGCCATGTAAGTCCAGCACGACTGGTTGCCGTTGATATTGTTTTGATTATTGTTAGCAGTAGCATTGTGGTTGCCATCGTGACAGAATTCCGTCGGCTGACCGAGTTGGAGTACGGCGTCACCGCCGGTGAAGTCGGGGAAGAAGGTGGCCCAATTGGGGTAATCGTTCGTTGCGTTATCGGTCCACCGTGTATAGTTATTCCAGTCGTAGCCTTCCATCATCGAAGCCTCTGTGGTTATGTCCCCCAGACACACCGACCCGTTGTTGTACTCGTCGCGGACATCATAAAGGTAGTGGCTCAGTTCGTGCGCAAGTATTGTGGCGTAGTACATGAAGTCTTGTGACATGTCGAGCGACTCAGTCGGGAACCAGAGGCGTGCGGCGGTCGAGTTTGGCCATACATCGGAGTTAGGGTGGATCCAGATATCCGCGTCTGCGCCACCCATGCTATTGGCAGAGATCAGGACCTGTCCGATGGATTGGGCGCCATCGGTAGAATCGTGAATGATCCGGGAAACCTGTTCGAAGAGGGCGCACCAGAATGGCATTTCATTATCCGGGGTTGCGTACCTCACGGAGACGACCAGATTAAACTGTCCAGCACTGAAGAATCCCATATTTCCTCCTAATTCCGGTTTCGGTTGATACAGGCGAGCACGCAACACATGGCTCGAGATCGACGACGACCTCAAAGCAGAAGTGAAGCTGAGGCCTCATAACATATGTATGAGGCAGCCCATTAGTTTCAAGAAGCATTTCGAGAGTAACGTGCCGGGCAGGAGTATTAGTACTGCGTCTGATAATACATATTATGTTGTTTAGGGCTTTGCCTCATAAATGCCGATTTATGCGGTAAGTGTCATTCTTGCCTCAAAATTCTAATTGTCGCTTTCGCGTCGGTGCTCTTGGTAACGAATGTGGGTGCGCGGTGGGTCA